>Ga0308415_1000578_pt1 | contig 16062 bp, 15 predicted proteins | sample HotsprSampleOS55_FD_203465 | JGI IMG/M metagenome (GOLD analysis project Ga0308415, IMG submission 203465) | Hot spring phototrophic mat microbial communities from Octopus Spring, Yellowstone National Park, Wyoming, United States - 20090730_OS55 ... | reverse complement strand
GTGTATTTACCACCGCTGCGAGAAGAACCGCGCCGCTACTACCGCGCTGATCATGGCTGGGTGCGCGAGCTAATGAAACAACTCCAAAGCGTGGATGATTGGCTGCACAGCGCTGCTATCAACGCTGAGGTGCGTGTAGATCTGCTAGATAGCAACGAAGGGATTGTCGCTGTTTATCTGTGCGAAGGCTCACAGCTAAACATCAACCTTCGCGATGTGGGTTCGGGAGTGAGTCAAGTCCTGCCCGTAATTGTAGGAAGCCTACAAGCCTTAGAAGGCAGGCTAATAATCGTCGAGCAACCAGAATTGCATCTGCATCCAAGTGCGCAAGCTGGGCTAGCAGATGTGTTTATTAATATTATTATGCGCAAATCGCGGCCATTAGCGCCGTCTTTTCTGATCGAGACGCACTCGGAGAGTCTACTATTGAGGCTCCGCGTTCGGTTGGCACAGACGACTGCCTATAAGGACCAACAAAAACTCAAATTGTGCCAAGATGACTTTGGAGCAATTTTTGTAGAGAGGGATGGCTTAAAAGCGAATGTCGAGATGATTGAATTCGACGAGCTAGGCGCTTACATACGACAACCAAAAGGTTTTATCGAATTCTTTGGTGACGATTTTTACGAATTGCAAAAGCTTCGACGAGCACGCAGTGACGCTGCTAATATAGAAAAGGAGTAGCATGGGCTGGGCTGTTGTGCTTGATCCCTATGTAGCGGATCTAGCAGATAACAACGTTGTTTGTCAGAAGATAGTGAGCACTGTCTATTACTCAGCGGACCATGCCTTCGTCGTGGACAAGGGACAGGTTCTTCTGGAAAGGTATGAACAACTTGCTCGCTCCAAGCCCGAAGGTTGGGTCCGCCAGGTCTATAAATACTTGGTCGAGTCACAGCCAGCGCCAGATGTTGCCTCTACTCCTCACATCTTGTGCTTAAAGCTGCCGCCGATGCCAGAAGATGCATACTGTTGTGGCAGGGACGCGGATCGAGTTGAGAGAATAATGGTCGGACTAGCAAGTGGTCAGCAGAAAACTGCGCTGGTAACGCTTGATAGTGCATCAAGGTCGCAATGCCAATCTCCATGGTTATTCTGGACAGATGAGTGCTACCAAAAGGTACTTAACCAGCACAAAGTCTGCTTCAAGTTTACGGATTCGTGGGACTGGTTGAACGAACCTTATCCACCATGCCCAAATACAAAACAGAGCCTAGAAGAGTTCCTAAGAACATACGGAGGTGGTGAAATAAGGGAAACTCAGCAACTGGAGTTTAAGTGCCCAGATAATCCCGCAAATGGGCTGACTAATAAGCTTGTCGAAGAGATTCGTGAAGCCATCTGTGCTATGGCCAATTCAGACGGAGGTTACGTGTTCATTGGTGTCAAAGATGATGGCAGCATCCCTGGAGTCGCTTTGCTCTACGACGGCAAGCCGAGAAGTGTTGATGAACTCTCACGAATTCTGTATCGCGAACACCACCAGTTTGAGCCAGATGAACCTGTAGATGCACTATGGGAGATAAAAGTAGAAACAGACCGATACGCATTCGTGTTTCGGATCCCCAAGAGGCGCATTAAAAATTATACTTACAAAGGAAAGATGTTTATCCGAATCGGAACACAATCTCTGCAACGGTAACAAGTGCAGGTTTTATTAGCTAACCAATATGTGCAATAGAGATACTTTTATATTATCTTCTCGGTATATCCTCGATATATCTAGCTTTGATCAGCATCCCAGAAAATTTCTTTTATGAATTTAAAGAAGAGCAACTCATCGAGCTAAGTGGTTCTACCCTCACTCCCACCACCTCACCACCTGCGCCACCGCGTGATCCGGGATGCGCGTGAAGACTTCTGCCAGCGGCCGGCCCTCGGCCAAGCACAGCCCGGCCGCGAGCGCCAAGCCGTGCGAGATGACAATGACATGTTGGTCGGGATGGGCGCGCGCGATCGCGTCGAACGCCTGGCCGACCCGCGCCGCGACCTCATAGATGCTCTCGCCCTGTGGCGGGCGCGAATGCACCGGGTCGCGCCAACGCGCTTCCAGCTCGGCCACGTAGCGCAGCGCCACCTCGTCGCCCAACATCCCCTCCCACACACCCAAATGCACCTCGCGCAGGCGGGCGTCCAACTGAACCGGCAGGCCCAGCCTCCGCGCGATGACCTCCGCCGTCTGCCGCGCGCGCAGCAGGTCGCTGCTGTAAATCGCGGCGAAGGCCAGCCCGTCTTGTGAAGCCTGCGCTGCGAGCTGTTCGGCCACAGCCTCGGCCTGGGCCAGGCCGGTGGCGTTGAGCGGCGGCGCGTCGGGCGTCTGACCCTGCCAGCGCCCCTGGACGTTCCAGTCGGTTTGACCGTGCCGCACCAACCAGAGATAGGTCATGCGTCCTCGCTGCGTGTGAGGGCCGGCCGGCTCGCCAGGTATTCCGGTATCTCGATCATCGGCGGGCGCTCCAGCTCGGCGATCTCCTCCAGCTCCAGGTAGTAGCCGCCGGCCTGGTAGCGGATCAGCTTCATCGTCTTGTTCACGTCGGCGATGAAGGCGCGCTCGTAGTGCCGCTCCAGCTTGCGCATCACCGTCTGGATGATGGCGAACGACATCTTGCTGAGCGCCTCCAGGGATTGATTGTGATGAATGCGCTCCAGCAGGTCCACCTGGGCGATGGCCGAGAGGCCGAACAGCTCATAGATATCGATCAACAGGCTGGTCTCCACGCCGTAGCCGGACGAGAATGCGCAGCGCTCCAGCGCCGTCCGCCGCCCGCCGTATTCGCCGGAGAGCGGCTGGATCACCCCCGATAGCTCCGGGTAGAAGAGGTTGATCAGCGGCCGGGCGGTCAGCTCGGTCACCCGCCCGCCGCCGCCGGCCTGCAGCTTATCGCCCACCCGCAGCGGCCGGCGATAGAAGCCCTTGACGAACTGAATCTCCGGGTTGATCAGCATCGGCCCGATGATGCCGTAGACGAAGCGGGGATGGATGTTCACGATGTCCGTGTCAATCCAGATGATGAGATCGCCGCGGGTGACGAACAGGCTCTTCCAAAGCGCCTCCCCCTTGCCGTTGCGCGCGCCGTAGGCCGGCAGCAGCTCCTGATGGATATACACCGGGATGCCGGCCTTCTCGGCGATCTGGCGCGTGCGGTCGGTGGAGTTGGAGTCAATCAGCACGATCTCGTCCAGCAAGGGGACTTTGTCCATCAGCGCCTGCTTGACCGTCCGGATGACCTTGCCGACGGTGGCCTCTTCGTTCAGGGCCGGCAGGGCCAGGCTGATGGTGAGGCCCTGCTGTTGCTTTAAGTCCACCAGGTGGTGAAGGTCGGCGAACTCATCGGCTTGGAAGGTGTTCTGGGCGAACCACTTATCCACCAGCAGCGAGATCGCGCCGGCGCTCACGCGCTCGTCGGCGAACGAAGCAGGGAGCGGCCGGCGGGTCTTGACCACCAGCACCGCCGCGCTGATCTGGGCGAGCACGTATTCAGCCACCGGGCCGAGCGCGGCGCCGGTCTGGCCGGCCCGCGCCGACGCGCCCAGGATGACCAGGTCGGCGGCGATGGCCTTGGTCTGCTCGACGATGGTCTTGGCCGTGTCGGCGGTGACGATGCTGCGCAGTTGGACTTCGGGCATGCGCTGCAGGACGCGCTCGATGGCCTTGAACGGCGCGTTAGAAGCAGCAGAGTCGCCGGCGAGCTGAATGTGCAGCGCGTAGAGTTCCCTGGGCGAGAGATTGAGGCCGATGCGCAGGGCCAGCTCCGCCGACGGCCCGCCGCGCACCGGCACCAGCACGCGCTCAACCGAAGAGAGCGGGCCGCGCAACAAGCCCACGTCGCAGGCCGGATGGCTGAGCACCTCCTCGGCGGGCGTGCCCAGGCTGGTCAGATGGCCGTCGCTATCCAGCAGCAGCAAGTCGGGTGCTTCGGCCTCGATCACCGGTTGTAGGTCTTGCCACGGTGTCGTGGTGACCAGCACCTGCGAGCGGGCGCGCACCTGATGGCCGCGTCCCAGCTTGCGCAGCAGCCGGCGCAGCTCCTGCGCCTTGCTCGCCCCTGCGCTCAATGACCCATCGGCGGGCAGACACACTACGCCGACCAGCACCACCTCCGGCGCCAGCAGCTCGGCCAGCTTGATCGCCGATTCATCGGCGCGACCGTACACCACCGGCACCAGGATCTTGCGCAGCGAGGCGAAGAGGGTCTTCTTATTCATCGCTCCTCCAGCGTCTGCATCAGCAGCGGCTCAATGTAATGGGCGCCGATTTGCTCCCAGCTATAGCGGCTGCGGACGCGCACCGCAGCGCGGAAGGCTGCGCTCTCGCTGAGCTGGCCGGCGATCAGCTCGGCCAGCCGGCGCGGGTCCTCGTCGGGCGAGAAGAAGCACGCCTCGCCATCGCCCAGCGCGCGCAGCGGCGCGATGTCGCTACAGAAGATGGGCAGCCGGCTGGCCGCCGCCTCGAGCATCGGCAGGCCGAAGCCCTCCTCGCGGCTCGGCAAGAACAGCGCGTCGGCCAGCCGATAGAAGTCGGCGATCACGGCATCGGGCAAAAAGTGGTCGCTCCACTCAGCCAGAAAGTAGGCCGCGTCCTCCAGGCCCAGCTCAGCGCGCAGCGCCTTGAGCGACTGGAAGTAGCGCAGGTTGGCCGGATTGTGCGGGCCGAGCGGGCCGGTGACGATCAGCACGGGCCGGCGGAAGTGTGAACGCAGCGCGGCCAGGGTGTGCAGCGCCAACTCGATGTTCTTGCGCGGCGTAAGGCGCACCGGCAGGAGCAGGATCGCATCGGCCTCCATCAGCCGCATGCGCTGGACCAGCGCTTGCGTCTGGGCTTCGAGTTTGTGAAAGCGCGCGATGTCCAAGCCGTTGGGGATGACCTTAATCGCGTTCGGTGAAAGGCCGGTTAAGCCCGCCAGCTCGGCGCGCCGCTGCTCGGAGACGACAACGTGGGTCGCGCCTGGCCAGGGCGCGCGCAACAGCGCCCAGGGATAGCCCTCGTGCAGCTCGGCGCGATAGCGCGGCGTCGCCCAGGCCAGGTCGTGATGCCAGATGACAAGGCGCGCGGAGAAGCCGGCGGGTCGCGCAGCACAGAACAGGTCGTATAGCGCGGCGGTGAGGGCCAGGTTTTTATGCAGCGAGCAGACGTTATGGGCGATCAACACGTCGGCTTCGGCCAACGCCGCCCGCAGCGCGGCGTTCAGCTCATCGCGCAGCGCGGCGAACGCCGGCTCGACTTGGCCGAGGTCCAACTGCGCCTTGACCTGTGACACGCGCGCGTGGCGCGAGTCGGCCAGGGGGAGATGGACGAAGGGGACGTTGGGGAGGGTTTGTTCGCCGCGGCCGGCCAGGATGCGCACCGCGTGGCCCAGCTCGGCGAGCACGCGGGCTTGGTGCGCCAGCACCCCCTCCACGCCGCCGACGACGGGCGGGGCCGAGTAGTGCAGCAGGGAGACGCGCATGAGAGGCAATGCATACCGATGTTAGCATGGGCATCTAGGGAGGCACGGGGCATTCACGAACGGGGACAATCCTTTTGCTCGCTGCCCTACCCCAACTCGGCGAGCTCCGCGCGCTGCTCATCGGCAAGCGCCGGACGCTCCTCCTCCGGAAGGTGCTCGATCACGATCTCGCCGAACAGCCGCTCTTGGTAACAGCGCACCTCGTACCGCTTCAGCAGCTCCAGCAAGGCCAGCAAGCTCACGATAATTTCCACGCGCGAGCGCATCTCCGAGGTGATCTCACCAAAGGACACCCGCCGGCGCGTCTGCACGGCCGAGCGAATGCGCGCGATGCAGTCATGCACCGTGATAGTCAGGCGCGCGACCATGCGCTCAACCTCCGGCGGTGGCAGCCAGCGGTTGACCACGCGCTGCATGGCGGCAGCCAGCCCTTCCAGCGTCACGTTGTCTAACGGCAGCCGGCGTTGAGGACGCGGCAACGGCGGAGGCACCACAGCGTAACTGCGCCACCCTTCCTGCTCGCGCGCCCGCAGCATCGCTGCCACCCGCTTGTAGAACTGGTAGGCGCGCAATTGCGCCACGAGATCGTCTGCGTCATCGCCCTCTTCTTCCTCCGAGGCAGGCTCGAGCTGCGGCAACAGCGCACGACTCTTGATCACCAGCAGGCGAGCGGCCACCGAGAGGAATTGCACGATCGTCTTTGGGTCGCGCTGGGGCATGGTCGCCAGATAGGCGATGAACTGATCGGTCACCATCGCCAGCGACACGCGCGTGATCTCCAACTGTCGCTCCTCGATCAGCCGCAATAACACGTCCAGCGGGCCTTCATACACCGGCAGCCGCACTTCAAAGCCAGCGTCCATCCTTGCGTCAGCCCTCAGCCCTCAGCAGCACCCAGTACTCGAAGCCATTCATGGTGAAGCGATGCGCCCAGTAGTAATTGCGGAAGATCGCCTCTTTCACATCGTCTGGGTAGAACAAGGCGCGGAAGATCACTGCGCCGAATGCGCGTTGTTCGATCATCGCGATCATCTGCGAGGTGTCGAGCAGGCCGGCCTTCCACAGGTTCAGCAACTGCGTTGGGTTCGTCACCACGTCTTTGCCGGCCAGCAGCGTGAACATCGCCTCCTCGCTCCACACCGGCCCATCCACCGCGCGGATGATCTCCACGATCGCCCAGCCGGCGGCGGCATCCGCGGGATCCAGCAAGTGACCGAGCTGCGTAAAGCCGGCGGAGTCGTAGTAGGGATACGGCGGATACGACGACGGCGCATCGGCCACGCCGATCAGCCGCGCGACCGCGCCGAACAACCGGCCGCTGGTCGGCAGATGGACGTTGAGCGCGCTCTGGGCGAGGAAGAGCACGCCCGTCAGCAGCGCGAGGGCTGATCGCCACAGCGCAGCCCTCGAGGATTGGGCGAGCGCCCCCCACAGCCGCCCCAGCAGCCCAACGGTGCATACACACGAAGCGGCGATGGCCGCGATGAGATACGTCGGGCCGGCCCCCCACTTGCCGGTCAACAGGCCCATCGCGCTGCCGGTCACGAAATACAAAGACCAGATCGTGATCGGCTGGAGCGACCGCGCGCGCAGCGCGCGCGCCGCGTCCCAGCCGACATACAGCGTGCTACAGACGATCAGGACGGCCTGAAGGCGGAACCACTGGCCGTATGTCTGCCAGGTCACGGCGATGTCATACTCGTTCACGTTGGCCAGCACCACGTTCAGCCAGAACTGGCCCTGGGTGGCGACGTTGAGCGCCAGCACGATCGCTGCCGTGACGAACGCGCTGATCAACAGGGCGCGCAAGCACCAGCGCGGCTGGCGAAGGAGCAGATAGCCAAAGCCAGCAGCCAGTGCGTCCACCGCCTGGAGCTTGGTGAAGCCGGCCGTCACCAGCAGCGCGACGCCTAGGGCAGCCCAGCGCGCTGATGGCTTCGCCGCCAACGCGACATCCAGGCAGAGCAAGCCGGCGAAGGCGAACATCACCATCGGCAGGTGCGCGCGGGCCAGCGGGCCGATGTGATACACGTAGTTGGCTGCGAAGAAGGCCAGGCCGGCGAAGGCCGGCAGCAGGATCGTCCCCAGCGGCGTCGGCGTGTGCGCCTCGGCAACCCAGAGCCGTCGTGCGGCCAGGACGATCAACCCGCCCAGAACCAGCGATGTCGCAAAAGTCAGCGCCCGCCCCACCCAGATGTGCGGGCCAAACAACGCCACCAATGGCGCCAGCATCAGCCGATAGACGGGCGGATAGTTCGAGGCATAGAAGGGGTATTGGGCGTTGTCGAGGTAGATGTTCTCCCCCCTGGCCAGGCGGATCGCGTCGTATAGCTCAAAGCCCTCACCCTGGTCGTAGTCGAATGGAAAGGCGAACAGCGACCGCGCATAGACCAGGTAAGTGACGAAGTAAAAGAGCAGCGCCACCAATGCCAAGGCAAGCGAGGCTGCCGCAAGCGCGTGGAGGGCAGCGCCCAGGCGCGCCCGCCTTACATTCGATTCTGCCCCTGTTTCAATTGAGAACGAGTGTGCCATCAGGGAAGGTTTGCGCCACGAGCCAATTCAGTAGTAAGGCACGGCACAGCAGCGAAAAGGACCATGGCGGCAGTGCATCACTCATGTTACTTCTCCCGCATGGGCGCACACGGCGCTCTCGCGCTCCATCATGCCCCGCAAGGCGAAATAAAGCAGCCGCCACCAGCCCTCGCTCAAAGCAAAGCACTTCGCCGGTGATCCTATCCATGGTGGCCAAGGTCTTGGGGCAGCGAGCATGCGCTCAGCGCGGCAACAGAAAGGGACTGGCTCCCTGGATGAACCGGGCGACCTGATACACGACGATGCAGCCGGTGGACGTGCCGATACACATGAGGATGGCGCTGAGGATCACCGCGACGATCCCTTTATAGTGATGGCCGCGCAGCACGATCTCCCTAGCCATCACTCCCTGCCAGCCCCAAGCGACGCTGATCAAGCCCAAGACAGTGCTGATCACGAGGATGAGGGCGTCTATCAGCAGCCTCTCCATCGTGACGCCGGGCTAAGCGACCAGGATGAAGATGAGAAACACGGCGAACAGCGCCGGCGTAATGAAGATGGCTGTGTAGATCCAGTGCTCGTAGCGCAGGTGCATGTAGTAAGCAGCCACCAGCCCGGCCTTGACAAACGCGATCGCCATCAGGATGGGCACGAGTATGTTCTTAGGCAGGTGAAACAACGTCACAACTACCTCTAGGATCGTGGCGATCGTCAGGATGCCGAAGACCAGGACGGGGTTGGTATGCCGGCGATGAGCCAGTGAGTGGTCAGGTTGTCGAGCCATGGCAATGTCAATTCGTCAAGTAAACCACAGTGAAGATGATCACCCAGATCAAATCCACAAAGTGCCAATAGAGGCCAAAGATCTCCACCGTGGTGTAGTTGCGGGATGAGAACGTGCCGCGCCGCGCGACCAGCAAGGTCATCAGGCACCAGATCACGCCGACGAAGACGTGCAGGCCGTGGATGCCGGTGAGCGTGAAGAACGCCGAGCCAAATGGGTCGGCAAACGAATGGCCTTCCTCGAAGATCAGCAGCGAATACTCAACGGCCTGTCCGCTCAGGAACATCACGCCCAAGATGGCCGTGAGGGTCAAGTAGCGTTGGAGCTTTTGCTGCTGGTCAGCGCGGATCGCCTCAATGCCCAGCACGACCATCAGGCTGCTGGCCAGCAGGATGAACGTATTGACGCTGACCAAGGCCAGGCTGAAGGTGTTTGGCTCCCACCACTCCAGGCCATTCTGGAAGATGTTGCGGCGGGTGAGGACGAACGCGCCGATGAGGCCGGCGAAGATCAGCAGCTCCGAGCTGAGGAAGAGCCACATGCCAAACTTTCGGTTGAGGTTGGCATGGGCGACCTCTGCGCCGGCCGGCTTGGCGGTCATGGTCGCTTGTTCCATCACGCCTGACATTCTATCAGGGGTGTGCTCAGAATGAGTGCTTTTGGGTGCATGATGCTTCGCTCCGCTGGCTACTGAGGATAGTGGCGCAGGATTGCTTTCCCACTATGGCATGCGACTGCTTTGCTGGGCATGACAGAAGCGCACCCTGCTCCGTTCCTTTGCTCGCAGGGGAATGAAAGGAGCGACGGGCTAGCCTTACCCCTATTCGTGAGCCTTCCCCCTTTGAGCGCGCTTGTTCACCAAAAGAGGCAACCGCTTGCGCGCTGCTCACTGGCTAAAGTCAATCTTTCCGGAGCGTAGGCGGCAGCAGTGCCGTCACCCACCCAGGTTCTGTCCCTCGCCATGAACGCAACTTCCTTCTTTCTCATCTTTCGGACGATAATCCTTATGCCGTCAAATCACGCTACGAAGTAGGAGAAACGCTTTGTCCGGCTCATCCAGGCGCTCATCGTCTCCACTCTCGTTTCTGACCGTGCTCATCACTGCCGCCGCCGGCGCGCTTGGCGCGTATGTCGCGTTCATCCGGCCATGGCACTTGCGCTGGGGCGCGACGGATGACGAGGTCAGCCGCACCCTGCTGGGCGATTCGCTGATCGAAAATCCGCGCCTTCAAGCCACCCATGCGATCACCGTGCACGCGCCGCCCGAGGCGATCTGGCCTTGGCTCGTACAGATGGGCCAGGGGCGCGGCGGATTCTATAGCTATGAAGGGATCGAACGCCTGCTGGGGCTACGCCCCGGCAATGCCAACCAGATCATCCCGAACCTGCAAGAGCTACATGCGGCTGACGAACTGCCGCTGGCACCGAACGGCGCCGGCCTGCCGGTGGACATCGTTGTGCCCTACCGCACGCTGGTGATGCATTCGGACTCGCCCATCCCCGCGCGCGTCGCGGTGATGCAGGCCGGCTACTACCGCCGCGTGACCTGGACCTTCCACTTGGAGCCGATTGACGCCGAGAACACGCGCTTGATCGAGCGCTGGCGAGCCGATTGGGATCCGACTCCGATGAACACCCTTGTCATCCGCGCGCTGCTGGAGCCAGGTGCGTTCATCATGGAACGCCGCATGTTGCTGGGGATCAAAGCGCGCGCCGAGCACGCCTGGGCCGAGCAAAAGCGGCGCGCTCAGCGTGAGGACACCTGCTCGTAGAGCTGTTCCATCCGCGGCACGATCGCCCGCCAGTCGTAATTGGCCGCGACAAAACGTTGGGCGCGCTCACCCAGCGCGGCGCGGCGAGCCGGGCTGCGCAGCAGTTCAATCACTGCGCTGGCGAATTCTTGGGGGCGATCGGCGATCAACACCTCACGTCCGGAGGTGACCTCAAATCCCTCGCACCCAAGCGCCGTGGTGACGATGGCGCGCCGTATGGCCATGGCCTCCAGCAGTTTGAAGCGCGTGCCGCCGCCGGCCCGCAGCGGCGCGACATACACATCAGCCTGAGCGATATACGGCCGCACATCGGGCACCTCGCCGGTGATGATCACGTTTGGATCTGCGCGCAGCGCTGCCAGCCGGCTGCTCGGCTTCTGGCCGACGATCAGCCAGCGCGCAGCGGGGTAAGCCTGTTTCACGATCGGCCAGATGCGCTGCCAGAACCACAGCGCAGCATCCACGTTGGGGCGAAAGTCCATCTTGCCGGTGAAGACCAGCGTAGGTGCGCCGGCGTTCTCCCGCCCTTCGGCGGTGGCAAAGGCGGCATACTCGGCCACGTCAATGCCGTTGGGGACGACCTGCAGACGTGCGGTGGTCGCCAACTGGCGCAGCACAGCGGCATCCTCCGCCGAGACGCACGCCACGGCATCGGCAGCGCGCAGGACCCGTCGCTCGAATTGGCGCAGCCGCATCCACTGCGCCAGGGAGTACAGCGCACCGTGCCAACGCCAGGGCACGCGCGCGTCGGTCAGGCAGGTGCGCTTCTGGAGCAGATACTCCGCATTGTGCGCGTCGTACACCCAGCGCGTCCCCAACGGCAAGCGACCGGCGACCAACGCATACCGGGCCAGCTCGATGCCCTCCACCTGGAGGATGTCGAAGCGATGGAGGCGCAACTGCTCGTTGAGCGCGCGCGCAAAGGCCGGCGACCACAGCCGCCAGGCCATGTCCGGCAATCCCGAGGTGATGAGCGTGCGCAGGCGATCGGTTGTCGTGCGGGCAGGCAATGGCACGCGCACCACCCCTCGACACGCCAAGCGCAACATCTCCGGCAGCTCCGCAGCGGGGTGCTCATCAAAAGAGAGCAGCCAAATCTCGTGCCTGCCGGCCAGGTGGGCGATCAACCCCCAGTTGCGCAGCGCTGTGCCCTGACGGGGCGGGTAAGGCAGTTGGGGCGTGAGAAACAACAGACGCATTGAACCAGCGAAGTATGCCTACATGCCCAGCGCAGCGCGATAGACCGCCAGGGTCTGTTCCGCGGCGCGCGCCCAGGAGAACTGCGCTGCACGGACCCTCCCTCGGCGAGAGAACTCGGCGTGGCGCGCATCGTCCTGCCATAGCGACCAGAGATGACCGGCCAGCGCGGCATCATCCGTTGGCGGGTGAAACAGCGCAGCATTGCCAGCGACTTCGGGCAGCGCGCCGGCAGCGCTGCACACGACGGGGACGCCTCTCGACATCGCCTCCAGCACGGGCAAGCCAAACCCTTCGGCCAGCGAGGGCATGGCCAACATGCGCGCGCGCCGATAGACCGCGTCAAGCTGTTGGTCGGCCAGCCGGCCGGTGAACGTCACGCGCGCCGTCACGCCCAGCGCATCGGCCAGCGCGCCCAGCGCCAGGTCGCCCCACCCCGCTTCGCCGACGATGACGAGCTGCACATCGGCCGGCAGGCGCGCCAGCGCCCGCAGCAGCGTCGCCAGGTTCTTGCGCGGCTCCAGCGTGCCGACGAAGAGCACATAGCGCGTCGGCAGCCCTGCGGGCAGATCCGCTGCCACAACCGCAGGCGGATCATCCGGCGCTTCGTGGATCACGCTGACCTTCGCCGGCGACAGCTCGGGCATCAGGCGCAAGACCTCGGCGCGGGTAAAGTCCGAGACCGCGATGACCTGGTCGGCGCGGCGCGCCGACCAGCGCACGCGGCGGTAGTAGCGCAGGCCATCGGCGCTCATCGCCTCCGGGTGTTCCATAAAGTAAAGGTCGTGAATGGTGATGACCTTGCGGAAGCGCCCGTGGCAGGTGATGAAGTCGGGCGAGTGCAATATGGTGCACTGCGACTGAAACCGTCCTCGCGCCATCAATTCCAGCGGCAGCAACAGGGACTCATAGCGATGATGCGCCGGCGTGATCGTCCGCACCACGCCCACGTTCGCCGGCAGCCAGGCCACGTTCCGATCGCGTCGATCCAGCAGCGCCCACAGCCGAAAGCGCAGCTCGCCCTGTGCGGCCAGTGCGCGCAGCAAACGCCGCGCATATTGCGCGATGCCGGCCTGACGATAGTACATCAGCCGGCAATCCATCACCATGTCGTAGCAAGATTGAAGAGCGCGCATCGCATCGAACAAGGCGCCCAACTTATAATCGCCCTGTGACTTTATCAGAAGAACACTTGCTGGCGATGTATCGCCAGATGGTGCTGATCCGCCAGTTTGAGCTGCGCGCGATTGAAGAGCGCCAGCGCGGCCTGATCCCCGGCTTCATCCATCCATACGTCGGACAGGAGGCGTGCGCGGTCGGCGCATGCGCTGCGCTGAACCCCGACGACGTGATCACCAGCACGCATCGCGGCCACGGCCATCTGATCGCCAAAGGCGGCGACGTGCGCTATATGATGGCTGAGCTGGCGGCGCGCGAGGCCGGCTATTGCCGCGGCAAAGGCGGGTCGTTGCACATGACCGACTTCGACCTGGGCATCCTCGGCGCCAACGGCATCGTCGCCGGCGGCATCCCCATGGCCGTCGGGGCGGCGCTGGCCTTCAAGATGCAGCGCGCCGGCGATGCACCCTTGCGCGTGGCGCTGGCCTTCTTCGGCGACGGCGCGACCAACGAAGGGGCCTTCCACGAAGCGCTTAACCTGGCCGGGCTTTGGCGGCTGCCGGTGATCTTCTTCTGCGAGAACAACCAGTACGGCGAAGGCACGCCTCAGCACAAGCAAGCGCCGATCACCCAACTGAGCAAGCGCGCCGAGAGCTACGCCATGCCCGGCCTGACGGTGGACGGGAACGACGTGCTGGCCGTGTACGAGGCCGTTAGCCAGGCTGTGGCCCGCGCACGGCGCGGCGACGGCCCATCCTTCATCGAAGGCATCACCTATCGTTACCGTGGCCACTATGAAGGCGACCCGCAGGTGTATCGCACGCAAGAGGAAGTCGCGCAATGGGAGGCCCGCGACCCGATCCAGCGCATGCGGGGCGTCCTGCGCGCGCGCGGCATCTCGGAAGACCATATCATCGCGCTCGAACGAGATGTCTCCGCTCAGGTCGAGGATGCCGTTCGCTTCGCCCGCAGTGCGCCGCCCGCTCGGGTCGAAGATGCCCTGACGGGGGTGTACGGCGACACGCACGGCGGCGCAGTGTTCTGAAACACACCAATCTCAGAGGGCCCGGACCGCTCACTTATCCACACGTGATGACGTTTATCCCCATCCACGCGGGGGGTTGTCCACAAAGTACGCAGCGCTTAAAGCGGGGATAAACGGCACTGTGGAACAGCCCAGCCAATCTATGGGGGTGGAAGGGCGGTGATTCGCCAGATATGGCAGAGGGGGCGACGATGCCTTGTGAACATTCTGTGCACTCGCTGTGGATAGGCAGATGGCGCGCCTATATCGCACGCGGCGCGCGCCTGCTGCTGACCGCGATGCTCCTATCGCTCAGCCTGCGCTACGAGGTGCCTGCCCAATACGACCGCGAGGCGCACCTCGATCGCTTGCTCGCCGGCCGGCAGTTCGACCTGGCCAGCTGGTGGGTGAGCGCAGCGCTGGCCAAGCTGGCCTACGCGCTTCTACCTATCCACGAGCGGATGACCGACGACGCCCAGGCTGACTTCGTGCGCGCTTACGTGCGTGAACTGGCTGAATTCAACCGCTTGGTGGGCGAGATTGAGGCGATCTATGCCGCTCCTGACGTGCGCGACCCAGACGGCGCCAGCGTCGGTTTGCGCGCGCAGCGCGACGCACTGCGCGCCAGCCTAGACGCCCGCCAGGCCATCGTCGAGGGCATCCTCGAAGACCAGGTCCAAAGCATCCTGCGCGAGGAAGGCTTCGCCATCGGCGGCCAGGTGATGCCGCCGGTGCGCTTTCGCTTTACCCAATTGCCCAGCCTGCTCATCGTCTCGCGGCGCGACAAGATCGAGCGCATCGCCTCGCGCGAGCTGGAGACTGGCCTGACGCTGGAGGAACAAGTGCGCCTGGAGGCGTTGGTTGACCGCCGCTTCAACGTCTCGTCGCTGATCACGCCCATCGGCGGCCTGGGGACGTATCCGACCATGCTGCCGGAGACGACGGCCCTGCGCTGGGTGCTGGGCGTCATCGCCCATGAGTGGGTGCACAACTACTTGCTGTTCACGCTCAGCCCGGTTGGGCTGAACTTTCTATCGAGCGCAGAGGCACGGACGATCAACGAAACGGCCGCCGTGATCGTGGAGCGCGAGGTGCGCGAGCGCGTCGCGCAGCGCTATTACCCAGAGCTTTACGCAGCGCTGATGAGCGATGTGCGCCCCGGCACCGCGCCCGATGCGACATTTGATTTTCGCGCCGAGATGCGCAAAACCCGCATCCGGGTGGACGAACTGCTGGCCGAGGGCAAAATTGAGGAGGCCGAAGCCTATATGGAGGCGCGGCGTGTGTTGTTCGTCAAACACGGCTACCTGATCCGCAAGCTCAACCAGGCCTACTTTGCCTTCCACGGCGCCTACAACGCCGATCCGGACGGCGCGCCGGCAGCCGGTCGAGACCCGGTCGGGCCGGCGGTGCAAGCCCTGCGCGCCCGCAGCCGCTCGCTGGGCGACTTCCTGCGCCAGATCGCCACCGTGCGCGATTTCGCCGATCTCCAGCAGCGCCTAGCCCAACCATGATGATCTACGACATCACCCGCCCGCTCTCGCCGCACACGGCGGTCTTCCCCGGCGATGTGCCGGTGCGCATCGCGCCAACCATGCAAATGCGGAACGGCGATGCATGTAACGTGACGGCGATCACGCTGAGCACGCACGCCGGCACGCATGTGGATGCCCCGCGCCACTACAGCGATGAAGGATGCGGCGTGGATGCTATCCCCCTGGATGTCTTGATCGGGCCGGCGCGGGTGATCTCGCTGGCAACCGAGACGAAGATTACGACGGCCGATTTGCAACGCGCCCTAGAGGGACATTCTTTCCCCATGCGCCTGTTGATTCACACGCCGGCCAGCGAACGGCGGGAGGATGTCTGGTCAGCGGCTTTCTCCGCTTTCGCGCCGGATGCCGCCGAGTGGCTGGGCGCGAGCGGCTTGCGGTTGATCGGCACCGACGCGCCCTCCGTGGACCCGGCGGAGAGCAAAGATTTGCCGGCGCATCGGGCATTTCTGCGCCACGGCGTGTTTATCCTGGAGAACATCTGTTTGCGCGACGTGCCGGATGGAGATTACGAGCTGATTGCGCTGCCGCTCCGGCTGGTGGATGGGGATGCCGCGCCGGCGCGGGCGGTGTTAATCAAACGATAGAGGCAACGGCTCGCGGGCTGCTCGTTGGCGAAAGTTGATCTTTCTTT
>Ga0308415_1000574_pt1 | contig 16105 bp, 16 predicted proteins | sample HotsprSampleOS55_FD_203465 | JGI IMG/M metagenome (GOLD analysis project Ga0308415, IMG submission 203465) | Hot spring phototrophic mat microbial communities from Octopus Spring, Yellowstone National Park, Wyoming, United States - 20090730_OS55 ... | reverse complement strand
ATATACCTCTCCTCTGCTTTCTTGTTGCTATAGGCATTCTTGCCATGCTATAGATTACTGGTTAGTGTAGATAGGCTTTGGTGTGTAAGTATGATTACAGACTAGTACAACAGTAACCCATATGACACCTCTACCCTCATGGCTAGTCTTCTCCCATGATTACAGATAAGTGTATTACAAAGGTACTGATGAGCATGAAGTATGATCAGGAGGTTATATGGAGTTACACAAGTAGATCGAATTCAATCCTATCAATCCTGTTATGGAATATTACAGATATAATATTACAGATAAAAAGTATATATTATTGATATATATAAAAAGAAAGAAATAATAATAAAACATAAAAAAATAATTCTGTATATTTATTCCAGTGTGGATTTTAGCCCAGATTAATTACATCTGTGGTCAATACTGGTACTATTCTCTCTACCGTTAGCACTGAACCAGTTGGTGGTACAAACTCTACATGTAGCTTATCATTCTGCCTTGGTCTCTCATGCTCATCTATATCATCATCTGACCCATCGTCTACAGCCTTGAATATTATTGTTAATACTGCAACCTCTCCTCCATCAAGTATCTTATTATGTGCTCCTACTATATTGCTGAACCATATGAATGCACATGTATTAGCTGCAGTGCTAGGTGTAGTATCTGAAGCAGCGGTGTAATTACATATCTCAGCAGTATTTGCTTTTGCTATAGCCTCCTCAACGTTACTGAAAGCTTTGTTAGTACCAGTATTGAATACTACGCCCTTGTATATGTTATCGTAGTGTATTGATTTGCTGAAGTACCTTACTGAGCTGAGAGCCTCGCTTAGGTTAACTGCATTAGCTCCACTAGCAAGCTTAATTGGTATGCTATAGTACTCAAGTGCTGTAACAGAAGAACCGCCTTCTAGTGGGAATGTTACCTTCTTTCCGGTTACTAACCCTGCTACCTCTACTGCTCCAGTTGCTGCCTGCAATCCTTCACTTATCGTAGTCTTGCTCTTCTGTGTTGTACCAAACCCTGCATTGAGTACTACAAATGCAAGTGCTGCTGCTACTACCACGAATGCTATCATCACTATTGCCGATTCTATACCTAATATACCTCTCCTCTGCTTTCTTGTTGCTATAGGCATTCTTGCCATGCTATAGATTACTGGTTAGTGTAGATAGGCTTTGGTGTGTAAGTATGATTACAGACTAGGCTACTTCTATACCATGATCATTCGCATTCCTATCATACGAATGATCATCATACGATCAGTTAAAAATAGACCATTTGATGTAACTAAAGGAAAGCATCCTGCTAGAGTATTATTTAATACATTATATCACTCATAATTTTTATTATTTATAATTTATTTACTAACTCTGATAATAACCCTCAAGTTTATATTATACCTTTACGATAATATTATCGTAGGGTGGTATAATGATACAAAGGGTTACACATACGATGGGTAATATGTTGATGATGCTAGTACTCATAATAACGATGCCTGTACTCATGCTTGCATATCCAGTAAATGCGTATGGCATCGAGGCTATAATAGTATATACAGCACTGATGTCTGCATGGGCGTTCATGGTAACTAGCCTTGCTGTAATAGTAAGCATCAGTGTTAGAGGTAATGTTAAGAGTAATCACTACCATACCACCCTACAGATGGGGAGGGGGTTTGCATGGGCATAATGAGTATAACTGTTAAGGATGTTATGAGAACTGATGTGAAATACATAACTACAGATGCAACATTGCATGACGTTATAAAGGAAATGAGCGGCTCATGGGTTAGTAGTCTCATAGTAGTGGATAGTAATAATGAACCATTAGGGATAGTAACTGAGAAGGATGCTGTAAGAGCATTAGCATGGAGCGTCAATAGCTTCGATCTAAAGGTAACCAATGCTATGAGCACGCCAATAGTAACTGTAGAGGATACAGCATGTCTTGATACAGCACTCACAGTAATGGTTGAACGGGGCATAAACCATCTACCAGTGACCAGTAAAGGTAAGATAGTAGGAATGGTAACCAGTAGAGATATAATGAGGTTCATAGTTAAGAATAGACTACTGGCCCCAGAGGTTATAGAAGGTATGAATATAAAGAGAAGGAGCGAGGATGATGTATCAAGGTTAAAGGATATGCTGAGTCATGGGTTAGGACCTACTATAGATAGACCCCTCTCCATCATCTGAATTAACATGGATAAAAGGATAGAGTCTATACTTAAGGAGAAGTTAGATGAGTGTATGGATGGTATAGATATGATTCATAGAGTTGTACATGCTCTACAGATCAGAGATGGTGTAGAGGCTCTCATACTAGGCATAATAATAGGTAGGTTATACAACTCATTCTACTATCAGCATAGAAGGATACTTGCAAGAGACCCTACTCAGGAGGAGTTAGATGAGTTCATTGCAATACTCAAGCATAGCATAGAAGGCATCAGGGATAAGATCGATAGATATCTATACAGCAGTAGAGATAGATAGATAGATATATAAATAATAGGTTGATTCTACTCAACTACTGTGGCTTTGGACAGCCCTCCATCGGCCAGATGTATACATCCTTACCTGGTAACTGCCATAACTCACCAGTGTAAAAGTCTGTATTATCTATATGGCATCTATAGCATATACTAACCTGTACATCCTTATCTGGTTTGCCTATCAACCTTAGGAACTCCTTTGCGTACTCTACGGCCTTCTTATCGTACTCGGCAGGTACCTCATCCACATCCGCAGCGTCTGTAGGCAGGAATACATCGAAGTGTATCCTCCTACCATCGGCGTATGTATTGTATACTACTACATTCCTAGCCTTGCCTACATATGGCTTGAGCTGTGTCTCCATATGCATCAGTCTCTAGCGATCTCATTTAAACCTTTTTATTTATTATGGAGTATATGTATAGATGTATGAGATACAGGAAGGTTGCTCTAGGGGGAACATTTGATGTTATACACAAAGGTCATACTGCACTACTGGATAGAGCGTTCAGCATAGGCGAGCATGTCATCATAGGCGTGACCAGCGATGATCTGGTATATAGACTAGGTAAGAGTATACTTAACAATTATGATGCAAGGGTTATGAACCTCTCAAGTGTACTCAAGCAGTACGCTGATAGATTCCATATAGTCAAGTTGGATGATGAGTTCGGTCCAGCATTAACAGATGCTAGTATAGAGGCTATAGTTGTGAGTGAGGAGACAGAGAGTAAATGTAGGAGGATGAATAAGATGAGGGTATCAAGGGGTATGAGGGAGTTGGATGTTATAGTAGTAGGGATGGTACTAGCAGATGATGGGGAGAGGATATCATCTACAAGAATAAGGAGTGGGGAGATAGACCCTGAGGGTAGAGTGTTGCATAATGGTTGAGTATTATCTATCTATCTACCCATTTCACTTTAATTAATTGTTAATTATTAATTAATAATTAATCAATCTTCTAGCATGAACCTATCGATCATATCCTTCGCATCCTCTCTCCTCCTCTGGAGATCCTTCAGGTATCTCTTCACAGATTCTACCAGTGAGTACTTGCACTCATAGCATAACAATGAGCCGCTCTTGCATCTAATGTAACGCTCATCAGATCTCCTCTCATCCTCGAACATGTACCTCAGATACCAGAATACGGGACACGAGTCTGCATCTGCTCCTAGGCTCCTCTGCAGTGCTATTGTAGGCTGCCCTCCAGTGTATGCATTCATTATCTTCCTCTCAACCATCTCTTGAGTATCTGTAGTGAATATAGCCGTCTCAGGCTGTGAGGAGGACATCTTCCCCTGCATCCCTAGCCCTGGGAGGAACTTGGAGTGTATCTGCGCTGGTTTATAGTAGCCTATCTTCTCAGCTACATCTCTAGTAACCCTCCAGTATGGGTCTTGGTCTATAGCAGCTGGTATAAGGCATGGAGTAGGCTTACCCTCTATCCTTGATGGTAGGAAGCATGGCGCTGCCTGTATAGCAGGGAAGAGTATCATGCCTATATTGGTAGAGGATGTGAAACCAAAGGTTGCCCTTACAGTTGAGAATGTCATTCGCTTTGCTACCTCTATCACTATTGGGTATAGATGCTTCATATGCTTGGTGTCAACTATTATCTTAGTCTTATCTGGATCGAATCCTATGGCTATTATATCCAGTATATTCTCATAGGTATACTTGTTTATCTCATCCATGCTCTTGCTGTCATGGTATAGGAACTTCTCATCATCGGTTATCTGGAATAGTAGGTTAACATTAAATGTATCTTGAAGATACTTTGTGAACACCCATGGTAGTATATGCCCAAGGTGTACATGCCCTGAGGGGCCTCTGCCTGTGTAAAGATAGAATCTATGACCATTCTCATACATCGAGAGTATCCAATCGAGATCTCTGTGACTGAAGAAGTAGCCTAATCTAAGCAACGGATGTAACCTATTTGCATGCTTCTTTATCCTATCAAGTAGCTCAGGGGTTATGATCTGCGTACCAAACTCCTTAACTAATCTATCGTAATCTATCTTACCTTCAACCTTCCAAGGGGTTACAATCTGGTTGGTATCTATCTTTGAGTCATTCATACAGACCACTTGTATCCAGATGAATATAAATGATTGATTTTATTTATTTGCTAATTGATCGATCTGTTGCTCCTTATTCACTTATCCATTGATTGATCTACTGTTTATTTGAGATGCTTACGTTATTACCTGTAATTGACTCTAGCTTCTTACTGTATATCCTTGCCATGTTATCATCTATATCGTCTATGCCATATATACTTGCTAGATGGTAGAGTAATGCTATGCTCTCTACTATCTCGATCTTGGCATGATCCACATTACCCCTCTCCAGAGCAAGAGCTATCTCTCCAACCTCTCTGACAAGATGTATGAATACCTTGCTAACATCAGTACCAAATCTCCTCCTATAGTACTCTATCGCTAGATCCCTTGCTTGCATCACTTAACATTACAGTATGCTATTAATAAGGATTAAAAATAAGACTAGTTAGTATCAGTAGCAGAGGTAAGGAGTATATGATCACATTGCATGATATAGAGTACAAGCTACTGTTAGCGTTCTATGATCATGATCTAAGGTTAAAGGCTATTAACCACAGTACTTTGAGCTTGGATGAACTAGTAAATAGAACAGGACTTAACATAGATCAAGTAAGGAGGGGTGTAGAGTGGTTAAGGTATAAGGGTCTTGTTAGTGTTAAAGAGGATGAGAGGAAGATAGTAACTCTAGGCGAAGCAGGTAGAAGGGCTGTAAGGGATGGTCTGCCTGAGGAGATGCTATGTAACGCTCTCAAGGAAGAGTCTCCTATAGGCATAAGGGAGCTTAGGGGAATAGTAAATCTTGATGAAGATGAGTTCAATGCTGCCATCAAGCATGCCAAGGAGAAGGGTCTCATAGGTATAAGCAATGGTAAGCTATCTAGAATGATGGACTATGAGAGAGAGAAGGATAGCGAATACACTTTACTTAAAAGGGTACATGACTCAAAGTGGTTATATAAGGACTCGCTTAACGATAAAGAACTTGAATCGTTGAGTCGCTCTATGAAGAGGCCAGGATATATAATCGAGAAGACCGTAAAGCAGGTATCCATATCCTTGACTGATCAGGGTATGGAATTAGTTAAGCAGATACAGAGTGGTGCTAGAATAAGAAGTATAGATGTTAGCGCACCAACACCAATCATATACGCTGGCAAGAGGCATATACTACAGGAGGTCATAGATGAAGTTAGAGAGGTACTGATAGGGATGGGGTTCCAGGAGATAGATGGTGATGTTGTACAGTACTCATTCTGGAACTTCGATGTACTCTTCACTCCACAAGACCATCCTGCAAGGGAGATGCAGGATACATTCTATCTAGATGTTATGAAGGAGGATATACGCAAGGTAGTGAGTAGTGAACTCATAGCAGATGTATCAAAGGTGCATGAGCGTAGTTGGAGGTACAGATGGAGTATAGATGAAGCCAATAGGTTAGTACTCAGAACTCATACTACAGCAGTAACCATAAGGTATCTAGCGGAGCATAAGCCTAAGGAGGCTAATGTATTCTCTATAGGTAGGGTATTCAGAAATGAGAAGGTTAGTTATAAGCATCTAGCAGAGTTCCATCAGATAGAGGGCATAGTTGTAAGCGATGATGTGAGTATAAGGGACCTCATGGGTATACAGCAGGAGTTCTATAGGAGGCTAGGGTTGGATAAGGTGAGTTTCTGGCCTACGTACTTCCCATACACAGAGCCTTCACTTCAATCCATGGTATACCATGATAGACTCTCGAGATGGGTTGAGCTCTTCGGTATGGGTATATTCAGACCAGAGGTTACAGAATCTCTAGGTATTAAGAGCAGAGTACTGGCATGGGGAGGAGGGCTTGAGAGGATAGCTATTCTCAAGTACGGATTGGATGATGTAAGGGAGTTGTACGCTAACAGGTTATCCATGCTAAGAGGTACACCGTTATGCCAGTAGTAACATTATATAAGGATAGGATTGAGAGGCTTGTAGGCAAGGGTATAGATGAGGTAAAGGCTGTACTCCCTTACATAGCACTGGATATAGAGGATGAGAGTTACGAGTACATAAAGGTAGAGTACAACCCTAATAGACCAGATTACTCTACTGACTATGGTATAGCAAGGGCATTGAAGGGGCTTATGGATGTAGAGGTTGGTATGCCTAGGATAGATGTCACTCCAAGTGATGTTAGGTTCATTGTGGATAGCACTACAGATGTAAGACCGTACATAGTAGGCCTACTTGCATTGAACGGAAGGATGGATGGAGAGGATATAAGGCAGTTGATAGGTATGCAGGAGGATCTGCATATGGGTATAGGAAGGAGGAGGAGGAAGGCCTCCATAGGGATACATGATTACGATAAGGTCAAGCCCCCATTCTACTATACTACTGTAGACTCTGGATACAGCTTTGTGCCATTGAACCATAGAAGCAGCATGAGTATCAAGGATATCCTCTCAAGTACAGATGTTGGCAGGGAGTATGCATACATACTTGGTACTAACAGATACCCAATAATAAGAGACTCGAATGGTGATGTATTATCGTTCCCTCCTATAATAAATGCAGAGCTCACGAAGGTGAGTGAGAATAGTAAGAACCTGCTAGTTGAGGTTACAGCCACTGACCTTAATGCTGCATATGATATACTGGCTGTTATAGCAGTGACGCTGAATGATATGGGGTTCTCTGTAGGTAGTGTTGAGGTTAGATACGAAGATGGTAACACAGGTAAGAGTATGGTAACTCCAGATATGGGAAGTAGGAGTATGAGCCTAGATCTAAATTATGTGAATAGTATACTAGGTCTAGACCTTGATGCTACAACAGTAGTAGATTGCTTGAGACGTTGTAGATCTGATGCATATAACTATGACGATAGGATAGAGTGCATAATACCTAGGTACAGGATAGATATAATGAGTACCATAGATCTAGTTGAGGATGTTATGATAGGTTACAATGTATCACGTATAGAACCAAGGTATCCTAGACTGAAGGCTACTGGTATGAGGGATAGAACGCTAAAGTCTCTAGAGTATGCAAGGGATATACTTGTAGGACTGGGCATGCTTGAGGTGATGAACTTCAGCCTTGTAAGTTACGAATTACAGTATAGGATGATGAATAGAACCGTTAAGGGAGTGATCAGAGTCAAGGGGAGCAAGAGTAGAGAGCATGAGATACTCAGGGATATGCTGCTGCCATCCCTACTTGATGTATTATCAAGGAATGTTCATGAACCTTACCCTCAGATGCTCTTTGAGATAGGAAAGGTATTCTCATACGATGCAGAGCATTACAATGTAGCATGTGTAATAGCAGATGCAGAGGCAGATTATACCAGAGCAAAGTCTTATCTACAAGCATTCGTAAGGCATCTACTAGGCTACGATGTTATAACTGAGCCTATGGATAGTTCATATTACGAGTATGGGAGGGCAGCAGATATAAAGTTAAAAGGGAGAGTAGTAGGGAGTGTAGGCGAGATAAGTAAGAGCGTATTGGAGAACTTTAGGATAAAGGTAAAAGTAAGTGCGTTTGAGTTGGATCTATCAGAGATACTCAAGACGTAGTGATATTATATTATATTATATATTCAAACTCAATCGCTCAGTATACTTCATCTTATCGGATCGTCCTTACTAATTCGCTGCATAATAGTATCATCTTATCCCATCCAATTACTACCTAATATTATATCTACTCTTATACCATTCAATGAAAGCCCTCAATGCTATACTCCTATGCGATATCTCATCCTTCTTGTTATGCATCTCCGCATAACTGAACTCCTCAGACTCAGGTATGAATATAGGATCGTATCCCCATCCAGCATATCTACCGTATCTTATGGTATCTGCTATTCTACCTCTACGTACGCCTTTGAATACCATACTCTCTTTATCATTACAGTACACTATAACTGATACGAACTCGGCGTATCTATCCTCTACACCATCGAGTAGCTTCAGTATACCTTCGTTGCCTATACACCTGAATACGTAGGATGAATAAACACCAGGGAACCCCTTCAAGGCCCTTATGAATAGCCCGTCATCCTCTACTATGAGGCTCTGCTCAAGTACACTGTATGCCCCTTCAGCCTTTGCTACAGCTACCTTCTCTATATCCTCTCCCTGTATCTCAACCAACTTGATATCTGTATGTACTACACTTATTCCATGCTTGGATAGTATCCTACTCACCTCCATGAACTTCGATCTATTAGAGGTTACAAAGCTCAACATGATCTGGATATATCATTTACTGCCTCTTGCCAATGCTACCACTTCCACTTCTACTACTCTTACCGCTACTCGCTACCCTAGAGAGCTCTGCTAGCAGTGCTGTTAACTGTATCTCTGGATGTGCGCCTACAGCTAGTCTATAGTCATACTCGGCAAGTATATCTATCATCTCTCCACTACTATTCCTTGATATTATCTCATCCCCTAGTAACTTCATGAGATCACTCTCTGCTAGACCATGTACCCTTAGCAACTCAAGCATCTTAGTCCTAGCATCATTGAACCTGCCTTGCATAACCAGTTCTACGAGCTCAGATACCTTTGCCTTATGGGATATCCCTAGAGCATGCTTCACAGTATTACTGTTTACAGCACCGAAGCTTGCTGCTGCTTGCAGTATGTTCATTGAGTGCCTTAGATCACCCTTTGCATAATCATATATGATCTCAAGTGCATCTGGTGTAAATGTAACGCCCTCAAGTCTACATACCTTTGCTAGATGGTTGGTTACATCCTCCTTACTCAAACTCCTGAACCTGAATATGACACATCTACTCTGTATGGGCTCTATTATCTGTGCTATATAGTTGCATATGAGTATGAACCTTGTTGTTGATGCACTATCCTCCATTATCCTCCTCAGTGCTGTCTGTGCATCTGGTGTCATCTCATCTGCCTCATCTAGTATCACTATCTTGAATGGTATCTCTGCCATACTTGTGTACCTAGTGAACATCTTAACCTTCTCCCTTACCATGTTTATACCCCTCTCATCTGAGGCATTCAACTCTAGTGTATTATCCCTCCAGTACTCACCAAGTATCTCCCTTGCTATACATAATGCTACCGTAGTCTTACCCACTCCAGCAGGTCCAGCGAATAGTAGGTTAGGCATATCCCTCTTCCTCACGAAGTTCTTTATACCCTCTAGTATCTCCCTCTGGTTAACTACATCATCCAGTCTCTTAGGTCTATACTTCTCTACCCACATCAACTCCGCTATGCTCATACAGGTATGAATCTTTATACCACTGCTAATAAATAAATTGCTACTTCACCATTAATATACAACTCTTGAGAGTATAGTAATGTGAGACTAGAGGATACCGCTAGAGTTTACACTCTAGGGTATATGCTAGAACCAATAAGGGTCAGGTTCAAGAAGAGCATCAGGCTAGATACACTCGTAAAGTTAGAGGCAAGGGAGGATGAGAGTAGAGCATTACCTAGATGGCTAGCTAAGATACTATCTACATACGGTATGGTTGATGTACAAGAGCCTGATATGGGTATAGAGCTGCTTAGAGCATTGAGCAGGGAGAAGGTATCTGGTAGTAATATAGCAATGCTGGAACCCAACTTCTACATAAGAGTTAAGGATTTTATAGATGATATGAAGCGTAGAGAGGTACGGAAGGATATGAGCGTAGATAGGTTGATGGTAACATTGCAAGATATCATACTCTTGAGGTTGGATAAGATGATCAACCATGCTAAATCCTCGTATGCTATGCAAGAGGTAGAGCAGAGGTTGAGCATAGAGGAGAGGCTACTACTCAAGTCCATGCATGCAAGCATAGAGGAGTTCAAGGCCTATCTGATGGGCAGTAATAACAGCAATAATAATGATTAGGATGATAGGATGGAATGAAGTAAGGGAAGGGTGATAGTAGATGAGCCAGTTGACATCCAACAATAGCGGTATAAAGGAGATAAAGGATACAATGACAGACTTCCTTAAGGGTTTCAGGGATAGAAGTGGGAGGTACAAGTACAGAGAGTACATAGGTGCTATGAGCGCCAAGCAATCAAAGTCCATAGTCATAGATTACAACGACCTTATACTGTATAACCAGGATGCTATAGTCAGAGGGTTGCTAGAGGAGCCCCAACTGGTTCTCAAGGAATCTGAATCTGCTGTATACGAGGTATTGAGGATACATGACTCTAGATACGCAGAGAGTATAAGGGATGGGATAAGGATAAGGATAACCAATTATCCTAACGAGGTTAAGATGAGGGATATAGATGCTACAATGATAGGCAGGATGATAACCACTACAGGAATGCTCGTTAGGGCATCAGAGGTTAAGCCCTTCGTAACAGAGTTCTATTATAAGTGTAGTGAGGGGCATGAAGGATATATCGCTAGAGATGAGAGGTTTAAAGGCAACGATATACTCTGTCCCAACTGCAAAGAGGATGCTACAATAAGTGTAGAGAAGGGCAGGTTCAGTAACCTACAAGTTATAAGGATGCAGGAGTTGCCTGAGGACCTCCCACCAGGACAGTTACCATACCATATAGATGTCATACTCATGGATGATATAGTAGATATCGCTAGACCTGGTGATAGGATAATACTCACAGGGATAGTCGGTGTAGAGAAGGATGCAGAGGGTAAGAGTATGGATATCCCATTGTATAGGATAAGGCTCACAGCAAATAATGTAGAGTTCTTGAATGAGAGAAGGGAAGATAACAAGCGTGGGAGTAGGGATGGTAGCAAGTCAATCATAACAGAGGAGGATGAGAAGGAGATCAAGCGATTGGCTAATAAGGAGAATGTGTATGAACTGCTCATAGACTCGTTTGCTCCTCATATATTTGGACATGGTATAATCAAGGAGGCTATACTACTCCAGATAGTAGGCTCCCCTGCTAAAGTGCTAGAGGATGGTACTAAGATAAGGGGAGATATAAATATACTCTTGGTTGGTGACCCTGGTACAGCAAAGAGTGAGTTATTGAAGTATGCTGCGAGAATAGCACCTAGAGGCTTGTACACATCTGGTAGAGGCTCTACTGCAGCAGGTTTAACAGCAGCCGTGGTTAGAGATAAGAGTGGGATGATGATGCTAGAGGCAGGAGCAGTAGTACTGGGGGATCAAGGCTTAGTATGCATAGATGAACTTGATAAGATGAGACAGGAGGATAGGAGTGCATTGCATGAGGTTATGGAGCAGCAGACATGCTCAGTAGCAAAGGGAGGGATAGTAGCAACATTGAATGCTAGGGCTAGTATACTAGCAGCAGCAAACCCTATTCTAGGCAAGTATGATCCATACAGGAATATTACAGAGAATATCAACCTGCCTATACCATTACTCACTAGATTCGATCTGATCTTTGCTATAAGGGATGAGCCTAACAGGGAGGGAGATGCACAACTCGCTAGACATATACTAGGTATACATAGGCGTATAGGTTATGAGAGACTTCCATATGTAAGCATAGAATTGCTACGTAAATACTTGGCATATGCAAAGCAGTTCAATCCAGTACTGAGCAAGGAGGCGGAGGATAGGATATTCGAGTACTACATGCAGATGAGAGCCAATGCAAGCCCAGATGCTATAACCATAACAGCAAGGCAGCTAGAAGCTCTTATAAGACTGGCTACAGCAAGGGCAAGGTTACTCTTAAAGAGTAATGTTGATGCTAGTGATGCTGAGAGAGCGATCTACATATTCAACTTCATGCTAAACAAGGTTGGTATAGATGTGAAGACAGGCAAGGTTGATATAGGTGTATTACATGGGATGCCTCAAAGCGAGAGGAGTAAGATGCAGCTCTTCTTAGATGTACTCAATGCGTTAGCAGGTAAGGATCAGAACCCAGTAGAGGAACAGGCTTTTATAACTGAGTTGGTTAAGACAGGTAGGTTCACCGAAGATGATGCTAGAGAATGGATAAGGAAGGCATTATCGAGTGGTGTGATATACGAAGTGAGGCAGGGCTTCTACAAGAGGGCGTAAATATTAATGGCTAATGGAGAGAAGAGAAGGGAAGGGAGGAAGAAGAGAATAACAATAGACAAAGGAGAACTGGAAGAGATGATCGGATATGCTATAAAACGTTCGCATTATGGGTACTTCATTGAAATGCTCGATGGAATAGATGATGATACCAAGAGTATAAAGAGGATTATGAGAGTGATGGTTAAGAAAGAAGAGGGAATAGAGGGGATAGAAGAAGGATATGGAAGCCTCGAAGAGCTAGAGAGTATAATGATCAAAGGAGAGGATATGGATCTATCCTTGAATGTATTCGATACGTTAGCAGGTAAAGATCATAAATCTTTGGAAGAACAGGCTTTAATAACAGCCCTAGTAAATACTGGTAAGTTAGCAGAGAATGATGCAGATGAAAGGATAAAGAGTTCGCTTGCAGCTATTGCTATATATGAGGTCAGGAGACGGTTCTACAATACTGCTAGTGTGAGTCTGCATGGAGAATAAGATTATGCTCATCAAAGACCTAGAGTTGGATGGACATGTAAAATCACTCCTCACTAGATTAGGTTATAATATACTCTATCCACCACAGTACGAGGCGATAAATAAAGGGGTGCTTGAAGGGGAGAGTATGCTCATAACTACGCCCACAGCCAGTGGTAAAACTCTGATAGCATTGCTTGCTGCTGCTAATGTTATCAGTAAGAACCTGGGCAAGGTTGTGTATCTTACTCCTTTAAGGGCATTGGCAAGTGAGAAGTATAAAGAGTTCAAGGTACTCGAGAGTATCGAGGATGGATGTAAGGTTACTATATCCACTGGTGATTACGACTCCTCTGGTGAAGAGTTGAGTGATTCAGATGTTATAGTACTGACATATGAGAAGATGGACTCTCTATTCAGGCATGATGCAAGATGGATAGATGATGTAGCATTATACGTATTCGATGAGGTACATATGCTGGGTGATAGAGATAGAGGGTCCACAATAGAGATCATCCTTACTAGGGCGTTGAGTAGAGATGCACAGATAATAGCCTTGAGCGCAACCATAGAGAATGCTGCAGAGATATCATCTTGGTTGAGATGCAAGTTAGTAGATACCAAATGGAGACCAACCAGATTACTTGAGGGTGTATACTCGCATGGAATGATATACTACAACGATGGTAGTAAGAGGAGTATACAGGTAAGCAGGTACGGTGCTGCAGTTGATATAGCATTGGATACGGTTAACGATGGTGCTCAGGTACTCATATTCGTTGAGAGCAGGAAGAAGGCATTATCTATAGCAAAACAAGTAGCAGAGGCGTTAAAGAGTAGTAGTAAGGGTAAGGATAAGAGTAAGAGTAAGGATGAGGGTGAGGGTAATATGGATAGAGTAAGCAGTTACATCAAGGCTCTACTTGAATATGATGAGAGCGAGCTGGCAAGGAACCTGGCAGGTGTGATGAGCAATCTTGCTGCATTCCATCATGCAGGTCTAAGTCCACATGCTAGAAGTATAGTAGAAGATGCCTTCAAGGATGGTACAATCAAGGTATTAGTAGCTACTCCTACATTAGCAGCGGGTGTAAACCTACCAGCAAGGAGGGTTGTGATCTCAAGTCTTACAAGGTACGATTATGAGCAAGGCTGCAGTAGTAGGATAAACGTCAATGAGTATAAACAGATGTGTGGTAGAGCGGGTAGACCCAGGTACGATGATTACGGTGAGGCTATAATAATAAGTAACAATGTTGAGGAGGCATTCGATCAGTACATACATGCAGAACTCGAACCTATAAGATCAACGCTAAGGGATGATAGAGTGTTAAGGAGGCATATACTCGCTACTATAGCTATGAGCGATGGTATGAAGGAGAGGGAGTTGTATGAGTTCTTCTCTAGAACATTACTAGCAGAGCAGTACGATAGCAAGTATATAATACCCAAGTTCAATGCAGCATTAGAGTATCTTACGATTGAGGGTATGATAGAGTCTACCGATACTCTCATTGCAACCAGATTCGGTAGAAGGGTATCTATGCTATACATAGATCCAGAGTCTGCTGTTATTATGAGGAGTGCATTAACTAAGATAAGGAGGGCTAGGAGGTTAACAGTGGGGCTTCTGCATGTAATCACAGAGTGCCCAGATTTCTACCCAAGACTACAGTTAAGGAGCAAGGATATAGATGAGGCTATAATGCTTATAGATGAGCATGGTAATGAGTTCATAGATGAGGTGGATGAGTCCAGTATATCTAGGAGTCTACTGGCTCTTTATGCATGGATAAACGAGTATAGTGAGAAGCGTCTTTATGAGAGTCTGAGTGTAGAGCCTGGTGATATGTATAGGATGATTGAGGTGGCTGACTGGTTACTCTACGCTATGCACTCCATAGCAGCTCTTATGAATAAGAGGGGTATACTCACGGATATAGATATACTGAGGTATAGGGTAAGGTACGGAATCAAGGAGGAGTTGATACCATTGGTTACGCTCGAGGGTATAGGAAGGGCTAGAGCCAGAGCATTATTCGATCATGGATTCCATGATGTGAAGAGTATAGCAGATGCGAGTATAGAGCGCCTAGAGGGAGTAAAGGGTATAGGGCATAAAGTTGCAGAGGGTATAAAGAATCAGGCTATGAAGATGGTGTATGAAGACAAGAAGAGACTCAGTTCTTAGCATCAGCACTAACCAAATATAAGTTTACATATTATATATCATTGTATCTATCTATAGATAGATAGATAGATAGATAGATGGTACTTGCCCTTCTTACTATATTACTTGCCTTATGTTATGTTAGCTTATGCTCCCTGAATCCTTCTTCGTCTCCTACGATAAGATGATAACCTATCTTAACATTTGAGCAGTCGCCCACACAGACCTTGCTACTCCATGCCATATATACTGTATTGCCCCTTAGAGCTATGCTTAAATCATCAGCATTTGCATATGCAATACTCCTGCCTGTGAAGCCATTGATATGATCACCCCTTATGTATACAACCTTGCCAATATCCTTGCCGTCTATATATACAAGCATACCTATTGTATATCCATCTATATCCACTACTAGTTTGGTTATTGCATTGGCATCTGTATCAATACCTATATCATGGCTTGATACTACTCCATAACTAGCTATCGTTGCGAATATTAAACCTCTGCCATCTATGTACGTTAGACCTATGAATGCTCCATCTGAAGTGAGCAGTGGTACTGATATACCATCACTGCTTATCAGCACTGCTTTATTGAAGCTATGGCCGTTGTCATTACTTATCCTTAGATATATACTATTACTCTCATACCCTGTATCACTCATCCATGCCACATATACATCCTTACCCTCTGCTACCATAGATACGAACCCAGAGTCCATTGAAGGATCGCTCAGTACTATAGTATCAGAGAATGTACTGCCATAATCATGACTTGTTCTGAGCATCACCTTGAATGTGCCATCAGAATTGTCATGCCATGCTATGTATACACTAGAGCCTTCTGCATCTACTGCTACACTCTCAGAATCTCCTCTATTATCACTTATATTTACTGTCTCACTGAA
>Ga0308415_1000573_pt1 | contig 16111 bp, 18 predicted proteins | sample HotsprSampleOS55_FD_203465 | JGI IMG/M metagenome (GOLD analysis project Ga0308415, IMG submission 203465) | Hot spring phototrophic mat microbial communities from Octopus Spring, Yellowstone National Park, Wyoming, United States - 20090730_OS55 ... | reverse complement strand
TGGGTTAGGGCTTTTCATGCTCCGTTCATGAGAGGTGGGTGGTGGAAAGGACCTTTGCCTGGCTGGGGCGGAACCGGCATCTTGCCAAGGACTATGGGGAGAACCCTGGGGTAAGCGAGGCCTGGGTCTATCTGGGCATGCTACGATTGTTGGTGAAGCGGCTGGCCAGGGCGCGTAACTGCTTGTGGAGGACTTTGACGACAGCCTCTTAGATTACGCCCTCATGGAGAAGACGGACCGGGCCTTTATAGTGCCAGCTTCCTTCCCCTGGGACGACCTGGGGGACTGACGGGCCCTGGAGCGCTACCTGAAGGGGGATAAGGAGAACCTGGAGCTGGCCCGCCACGTGGGCCTGGACACCCGGGGGGCCATCATTTACGCTCAAGGGGACGAGCTGATCGTGACCCTGGGGTTGCAGGATGTGGTCATTGTCAGGGAAGGGAAGATCACTCTGATTGCTAGAAAGGACAGGGTGGAGGAGTTGAAAAAGTTGTTGGCAACCCTGAGGCAGGTTGGCGTTTAAGGGGAGAAGAACACGAAAGGAGTAGCCGTGGACGAGGCCAAGGTGGCAACCATGCGGCGAGGGGAGCTCCCCGAGGCCCAGGTCGTCTTCATCGCCGTGGGAACGCCCCCTTTGCCGGATGGCTCCCTGGACCTTTCCCGGGGGCGAAGCGCCGCCGAGGCCATAGGCAGGCATCTGGGAGAGGGCTTCACTGTGGTCGTCAACAAGTCCACGGTGCCAGTGGGGAGCGGCAACTATGCGGAGGTTCGGTATGGGTAAGAGCGGAAATGAAGAGATGGTAATAGGGAAACGAACCAGTGTGGAAGAGGGTCTTTTTCGCATGCCCGGAGCTTGGGCCACTCTGCTCTTGGTTCTGGCCGATGCGCTGGCCCTCGAGGCTTCCCTCTTCCTGGCCTACTTCCTACGGGAGACCCTGAGTGTCCTTTTCCCGGCCTGGGTTCCCCTCGAGGCCCTCAGATCCGTTGCGCTGGCTATTCTGCTATTTCCCCTAGGCTATGCCCTGGCAGGTCTCTACCCGGGTACGGACTTTCCGCCGTGGAAAGGATGCGGCGAAATGTCCAGGTTACCTTCCTCCTCTTTCTGGCCCTCATCGCCTGGGAGTGGATTTTCGTCCGGGAAGGTTGGAGCAGGGGTGTGCTACTTCTAGCCATGGGGTTGGCCGTGGTGCTCATGCCCCTGGGGGCTGCCCTAGCCAGAGAGGCTCTGGTGCGCCTCAACCTCTGGGGGGTTCCCGTCCTCATCCTGGGGGCAGGCAAGACGGGGGCCCTGGTAGCCCGGAAGCTGAGGGAAGACAAGGTCTTGGGCCTCCTCCCCGTGGCCTTCCTGGACGATGACCCGGCCAAGTGGGGGACACTTCTGGAAGGAGTTCCCGTTACTGGGGGACTGGAAGAGATGGAGAAATTCCAAAAAATGGGGGTGCGCCACGCTATCCTGGCCATGCCAGGGGCGGGACGGAATAGGCTGGCGGCTCTGTTGCACAGCCTACCCTTTCATCAGGTGGTCCTTATACCCGACCTTTTTGGTCTGCAAAGCCTGTGGGTTTCCAGCTGGGATCTGAGCGGGGTGCTGGGGCTAGAGATCAGAAAAAACCTTCTTCTCCGGAGGAACCAACTCCTGAAACGTGCCCTAGACTACCTCCTGGGCCTTCCCCTGACACTCCTGGCCCTACCAGTAATGGGCCTCGCTGCCCTCTGGATCAAGTGGGTGAGCCCGGGCCCCGCCTTTTACACCCAGGAGCGGGAAGGGTATAGGGGGTGAACCATTGACGTCTATAAGCTCCGCACCATGTACCCTGACGCTGAGGCGCGCCTCAAGCGCTACCTGGAGGAAAACCCCAAGGCCTGGGAGGAGTGGGAGCGGTATTTCAAGCTGAAGGAGGACCCCCGGGTTCTTCCTGGCGTGGGCCAACTCCTCCGCCGCACCAGTCTGGACGAGCTTCCCCAGCTCTTCAACGTCCTGAAGGGGGAGATGAGCCTGGTGGGGCCAAGGCCCTTTCCCCTGTACCACCTGGAGAAGTTCAGCCCAGAGTTCCGAGAGCTAAGGAGGAGTGTCCTTCCCGGCCTTACAGGTTTTTGGCAGGTCTCGACGAGGAGTGATGGCGATATTGGAGTTCAGGAAACTCAGGATACCTATTACATCCATAACTGGTCTTTATGGCTCGACATCTATATCCTGGCCCGCACAGTCTGGGTGGTACTCACTCGTAAAGGTGCATACTGACAGGACTTTTGCTACGGCAAAACCCTCCAAATTCTTAGCCGCAACATGCCCTCCTAACCTACGCAGAGGGCTTGGCTTGGCGGTATGGGCTCTGTCTGGCAGGTTGGCGCAATAGGATAAACTATAGGCCGCTATGGAGTTCAAGGGACTGTTGCTTGCTGGCGGCAAAGGCACCCGCCTTCGCCCTCTTACCCACACCCGCGCCAAGCAGCTAATTCCGATTGGGGGCAAGCCCAACCTGTTTTATGCGCTGGAAGACCTGCTAGAGGCCGGCATCCGCGATATTGGCGTGATCCTAAGCCCCGAAACCGGCGACGAGGTTCGCTCGGCCCTGGGCGATGGCTCGCACTGGGGGGTGAAGCTTACCTACATCGTGCAGGAAGCACCGCTGGGCATCGCCCATGCGGTCAGAACCGCCCAGGACTTCCTGGCAGACAGCCCCTTTGTGCTCTACCTGGGCGACAACCTGCTCTCGGGGGGCATCCAGCACCTGGTGGAGGAGTACCGCCAGACCCGCCCTGAGGCGATTGTTTTGCTAAGCCCGGTAGAAGACCCCCGGGCCTTTGGGGTGGTGGTGCTCGACCAGGCCGGACAGGTGGTGCAGCTCTTGGAGAAGCCCAAGGAGCCCCCCTCCAACCTGGCCCTGGTGGGGGTGTACCTGTTTAGCCCAAAGATCCACCCCATCATCCAGCGCCTCAAGCCCTCGAGCCGGGGAGAGTATGAGATCACCGAGGCCATCCAGGGCCTGGTAGGCGCGGGCTTGCGGGTGGTGGCCCACCAGGTGCGGGGCTGGTGGAAAGATACCGGCAAGCCCGAAGACCTGCTGGATGCCAACCGGCTGGCGCTCACATCGGTGGTTCGCCGCGTCGAGGGGGTGCTCGAGGAGGCCCAGGTGGTGGGCGAGGTGGTGATAGAGCCCGGAGCCCGCCTGGTGCGCAGCACCGTGCGTGGCCCGGCGTATGTGGGGGCCGGGGCCCTGATTGAGGATAGCTTTATCGGACCCTACACCGCTATAGGTAAGGGGGCTCGGGTGATTGCCAGCGAGGTCGAGTACTCCATTCTGATGGACGAGGCCCAGGTGCATGCCCTGCCTTACCGCCTGGACAGCAGCATCCTGGGTCAGGGGGTGGTGGTGGATGGGCAGGGCCATGCGCGCCGCCACACCCTGCAGCTGGTGCTGGGGGATCGCAGCCGGGTGAGGCTTTAGGAGAGAGGGATGATTGCTGTAGTTCTTGCAGGCGGTGCAGGAACCCGGCTGTGGCCGGTTTCCAGGGAACTTTATCCAAAGCCTTTCATGAAGCTTCCCGATGGCCAAAGCCTGTTGCAAAAGGCCTTCCTGCGGGCCGTGAAGGCCGGGGCACGCGAGGTGCTTACGGTGACGGGCCAGGAGCATCACTATAGCGCGCTAGCGAGTATCAGGCCCTGGGTCTGCCTGAGGTGCAGACCTACTACATCGTCGAGCCGCTGCGCCGCAACACCGCACCGGCCATCGCCATGGCTGCCTTGTGGATTGCTGAGCGCAACCCCGACGAGCTGATGCGGGTGCTTTCTGCCGACCAGCTTATCTCGCACGAGGAAGCGTTTGCCCAAGCGGTGGCCCAGGCTAAGCACCCTGCCCAGCAGGGCTATCTGGTCACCTTTGGCATCCAGCCGAGTTATCCGGCCACCGGCTTTGGCTACATCGAGCGGGGCGAGGCCCTGGAGGGGAGCGCCTACCGGGTTTCGCGCTTTGTGGAAAAGCCCGACCAGCCCACGGCCGAGGCCTACCTGAACAGCGGGCGCTACAGAAAAGGGGATGGTGTGGAAGGGGCTATAGTGCCCCGCATCTTCAATGCGGGGGCATATGGACCCCTTCCACCAACTCCGCAGGGGTTGTATGATGGGAACAGAAATGGCCCGGCGGTGTTGGCCCACCCCGGGCCCGGCATCACCTGGACAGGAGGCGATGCGTATCGAGCATACCATCCACAAGAAAGCCTTTGTTTACCGCCTGTACCCCACCAAGGCCCAGGAAGCTGCGCTGGTGCATATCCTGGACTTGACCGGGGAACTGTACAACGCCGCCTTGCAGGAGCGCCGCGAGGCCTGGCGGAAGGCCGGGAAGTCGGTCACGGTGCACGAGCAGATGCGGCGCTTGGGCGAGGTCAAGGCGGCGAGGCCGGAGTACCAGGGGGTGTACGCCCAGGTCTTGCAGGAAACCCTGAAGCGCCTCGACCGGGCTTTCCAGGGCTTCTTCGCCCGCGTAAAGCGGGGGGAGAAGGCCGGATACCCGCGCTTCCGGGGGCGGGGCTGGTGGGACAGCTTCACCTTCCCCCAGGTGTGGCGGGGGGAAAACTGGGTAGGGCCGGGCAAGCCCCTGGGGAACGGCAAGGTCAAAGTCCCTGGGGTAGGCCACGTGCGGATGAAGCAGCACCGTCCGCTGGAAGGTATGCCCAAGACCTTTACCGTCAAACGCTCCGCCGGGTGTTGGTACGCGGTGTATGTCTGCGAGGTGCCCTCCCAACCTTTACCCCCGTCAGAGAACGCGGTGGGGATAGACCTGGGACTCTCCCACTTCGCGGCGACCTCGGAGGGGGAAACCTTCGCCCCTCCCCAGGCGTACCGCAAGGCCGAGGCCCGGCTGAAGCGCACCCAACGGGCTTTGTCCAGGAAGCGGAAAGGTTCCCACCGACACCGGAAGCTGAAGCGGCAGCTGGCCCGGCAGCATCGCAAGGTTGCCCACCAGCGCAAGGACTTTCACCACAAACTGGCCCGGCATCTGGTGAACCGCTATGGCACCATCGTCCACGAAGACCTGAACGCTTCCGGCCTGGCCCGCACCCGGCTCGCCAAGGGTGTGCTGGACGCGGGCTGGGGGCAGTTTCTCCGAATCCTCTCTGCCAAGGCTGCGAGCGCCGGGCGGAGGGTAGTGGCGGTAAAGCCACACGGTACGAGCCAGATATGCCCCGAGTGCGGCAGCCTCAAGAAAAAAGAACTCTCCGAGCGCATTCACGCCTGCGCATGTGGGTGCGTGCTGGACAGGGACGTGGCCGCCGCGAAGGTTATTCTGGCGCTGGGCTTGGACGGAGCCCTCGGGGACGGACGGCGGGCAGCCGCTTCCGCGTGAACCGAGAAGCCCCGTTCTTCAGAACGGGGAGTCGTCACTACTGGAACGCCGGCATATTCTGCTTCAAAGCGGGTGTGTATTTGCAGACGCTAAAGCACCTGCAACCCCAGCTGTACCAGGCCATACAGACCTGCTGGCAGGCCAGCCAGAAAGGGGAGCGAACCTACCTGGATCGGGCCCTCTTCGCGCAGGTGCCCGACATCTCGGTGGACTATGCCGTGATGGAAAAAGCCCCTAAAGTGGCTGTGGTGCCAGTTGATTTTGGCTGGAGCGACTTGGGTTCGTGGGATGCGGCAGCCCAGATGGTGCTGCCGGATGCCGATGGCAACCGGGTGCTGGGCGAGGCGGTGCTTTTGGAGACTAAAAACACCTTTGTGCAAAGCGAAGAACGGGTGGTGGCGGTCATTGGTGCCAGCGACCTGGTAATCGTGGATACCCGCGATGCTCTGTTGGTAGCCCGGCGCGACAGGGTGCAGCAAGTAAAGAAAGTCGTAGAGCAGCTTGCCCAAAACAACCACGCCTCAGTCCAACAGCACCGCGCCGTCCAGCGGCCCTGGGGCAACTACCTCACCCTGGAAGAGGCCAGCGGGTTTAGAATTCGCCGGGTGGCCGTTAAGCCAGGCCAGGCCCTTACCAACCATCTACATCATCACCGCAGCGAACACTGGACGGTCCTGCGCGGTACCGGCCAGGTTTGGCTGGACGGCCAAGTGCAGATGATCAGGCCGGGCGAGTCGGTGGGCGCGCTGGCCGGTGTGGCCCACCAGCTTTACAACCCGGGCTTGCTAGAACTGCTTTTGATCGAGGTGCAAACAGGCGAATATCTGGGTGAAGACGATGTCTTGCGGCTGGAAAGTTTGCTATGACAGCTAAAGGGGAGACCTCAAGGTTCCCCTCCTTCAGCATCTCAAGAATCTGCCGGTAGCCTTCACGCCGCAGCGGGCGAAGAGTAGGCCGTCCCGCGTGATTGGAGGATGGCGAACCCCATCCCGCCCGGGGGTTTGGGCTAGGCCTCTGCTAAAATGCCCCTGGTGGTATGGCTCGAGCTGGTACGGGAGCGGCTGGGTGCGATGGGGGTAGAGCGGGTCTACCTCTTCGGCTCTTACGCGCGGGGCACCGCCACCCGGCGCTCCGACTTGGATCTCTTGGTGCTCTGGCCGACCGAGCTGCCCCCCCTGGAGCGCCTGGGCCAGGTGCTCTGGGCCTTGCGGGATCTGCCCCTGCCGGTAGAGGCCATCGTGCTCACCCCGCAGGAGTTTGCCAGCCGGCGGGAGCTACCCTTTTTGCGGGGCGTGATGAAGGAGGCCAGGCTGATTTATGAGCGCGGAGAAACAGCGGCGTGAGGCCTGGCGCTGGTTGCGCCAGGCAGGGGACGACCTCGAGGCCGCTCGCGTTTTGCTGGCCGCGGGCAAGTACCCCCAGGCCGCCTTTTTCGCCCAGCAAGCCGGGGAGAAAGCCCTGAAAGCGGTCTGGCTCTTTCAGGATGCCGATCCTTGGGGGCATTCCCTGGGGCGCTTGGTACGGGAGATGCCCGAGGGAGCGAGGGCGCGCTTTGCCCCCCTGCTGGAAGCGGCACTGGCCCTGGATAAGCTCTATATCCCCACCCGCTACCCCGATGCCCTGGCCGAGCTCACGCCGGCTGAGGCCTACACCCAGGCCGAGGCCAAAGCCGCCCTGGCGCAGGCCGAAGCCATCCTAAAAGCCGCGGAGGGCTGGCTGCGGGAGGCCTGACCCCTGACGCCGGGATGGGCGTCTGGCAGGCTAGCCGCTTTTTCGCAGGGGTGAGGCCTCGAGGTTCCCCTCCTTTAGCATCTTGAGAATCTGCCGGTAGCCTTCACGCCGCAGCGGGCTGGGGTCGAGGCTCAGGCGCAGGTGGGCCTCGAGCCAAACCGCTTTTTGGTGCAGCCCATGCAGCTTGGGGTAGTAGTCGCGGCTGAAGAGCAGGCCACCCCGGTAGCCCTCAGCGATAAAGCGGGGGTCTTTGGGGGTGGAGCTGCCGCCTAAGTGCAGCACCCGGTGGGGCACCAGCAGCACCTGCCAGCCCTTGCGCCAGGCCCGGGCGCACCACTCCAGGTCGTCGTTGTAGAAGAAAAACCGTTCGTCCATCCCCCCGATGGCCTCGTAGGCCCGGCGCGGCATCAGGGTTAGGGCGCCCGAGACCCAGCGCACCCTGCGCGGGGCGTGCAGGAACCAGTAATTGGGGGCATAAAAGGGGCCAAAGGACTGGTACCGCCCGCTGGGGGTAATGAGGGTGGGGCCGATCAGGGCGGCTTTGGGGTGGGCCTGCGCGGCTTGCAGGAGGGCCTCGAGGTCACCCGCGTTCAGGTAAACATCGCTGTTCATCTGCACCAGGTAGGGCCTGCTGGCAGCAGCCAGCCCCTGGTTGACCGCGGCGGGGTAGCCGCGGTTCTCGCTAAGGATGAGCCGGAACTGAGGGAACTTCTCCTGCACCAAGGCAGCACTCCCGTCGCTCGAGCCCGAATCCACCACAATCACCTCGGCCCCGGCATAGTGCCTTTGAACCCGCTGCAGACATTCCTGCAGCACCGCGCGGGCGTTATGGGAGACCACCACAATCGTAAGCGCCTGCATCATGCCTAGGCTACCCTTTTTTGGCCTGCTAAGCGACCCACGTGCTGCCTGAGCGCTCTAAGTTAGGCTAGATGGCCCTTTTCTTTCAAGTAGGCTTCCAGCGCTTCCTGCCAGGGCCGCATCTGAAGGCCCCAGCGCGGGAGCCGCTCGCTTTGGAGGGCTGAAAATGCCGGTCGGCGGACGGGTGATGCCAAGGCGCTCGAGGGAATGGGCTCGATCCTGGCCTCCAGGCCGCAGTGCCGGAGGGCTTCCTGGGCCAGCTCAAACCACGAGCAGACCCCCGCGTTGGTCGCGTGCACCACACCCTGTGCGTCCTTTTCCAGCAAATCCAGCAGCAGCCGGGCCACATCCAGGGTGTAGCTGGGGCTCATAAACTGGTCATTCACCACCCGCAAGGGTTGGCCCGCGCGGGCTTTTTGCAGGATGGTCTCGATGAAGTTGCCCCCCTTCCCGCTGGCCCCGGCCCGCCCAAAGACGCTGGCGATGCGCAGCACCAGCCACCGCTCCGAGGCCAGGCGGCTCAGATGTTCCCCAGCAACCTTGGAAGCCCCGTAGACGTTGAGCGGGCTGGGCGGGTCGGACTCCAGGTAAGGGGCCCCCTTGGCCCCGTCGAAGACGTAGTCGGTGCTGATGTAGACGTAGCGGGCCCCGCTTTTCTGAGCAGCTTTGGCCGTGTGCAGGGCACCCAGGGCGTTCACCTGGAAACTGCGCTCGGGCTCGGCCTCGCAGAGCTCCACCTTGTGAAAAGCCGCGGTGTTGATGACGGCGAACCAGGGCCCTCCTAAGGCCGCTTCCACCGAGGCGGGGTCGCTGACCTCGAGCCCGGCGTGGGTGAACCCCACCACCTCGTAGCGCTGGGCGAGTACCCGCACCAGGTCGCTGCCCAGCTGCCCGTTGGCCCCGATCACCGCGACTCTAGAGGATGCGCCCATCTAGCTCCACCTCGCGGATAAGCCGGTGCCACTCCAGCAGGTTCTTGTACCACTTGAGGGTGATGGTGCGGTCGTCTGGTACCACCCTACCGGCCTCGAGGGCCGCGGCAATCTCCCGCGCGGCATCGGCGGGGGTGAACTGGGGGGCAAAGCCCAGGGTCTTTTTGATTTTGGCAAAGCTTACCCGGTAGGAGCGATGATCGGACAGGCCGTACCACTCGAAATCGAAAGGTTTGCCCAGGGCCTGGGCGATCTGCTGGGCCAGGGGCAGAATCTGGTAGTTCTGCTCATCAGCGCCCACGTTGAAGACCTGCCCGTTGACCAGCTCCTTCGGGGCTTGCAGCACCGCCAGGAAGGCCCTCGAGGTGTCCCGCACGTGCACGAAGGGCCGCCACTGGCTGCCGTCCCGCAGCAGCGGAATCTTGCCATCGCGCCACAAGCCCAAGGTCATGCCGTTGATGGCCAGGTCGAAGCGCATCCGGGGTGAAAGCCCGTATACGGTGGCCTGGCGCAGGGCGGTTACGCAAAAGCACTCGTCGGCCAGCGGCAGGTTGGACTGCTCGGCCTTGAGGTTGGCTTCGGCGTAGGTGGTGAGGGGGTTGGTGGGAGAGGTCTCGTCCAGGAGGCCCTCCTGGAAGCCGTAGACGCTGCAGCTCGAGGCCAACACATAGCGCTCTGCGCCATATTCCTTGGCCAGCCGGGCCACCCGTGCACGCCCTTGGTGGTTGATGGCCAGGGTGACTTTGGGGTCGAGTTCGCCGGCGGGGTCGTTGGACAAGGCCGCCAGGTCAACCACAGCCCAGACGCCCTCCATGAGCCTAGGGTCGAAGTCGCGCACGTCGGCCTTGATCAGCTTTAGCGCAGGGTTGGGCCGCAGGCGCTCCAGGGTGGGCCCAAAGAAATACCGGTCCAGCGCCCGCACCGCATAGCCCGCCTCGAGCAGCATCTTGGCCAGCACGCTGCCGATATAACCCCCTGCCCCGGTCAGCAAAACCGTTTTCACATCTGCACCTCGTAAACAAAGTTGTTGTCGCTCTCGCCAAGCTCGGCCAGGGTGGGCAAAACCCTATCCTTAGGCGAGAGCAGGGCCTCGCCTCTCAGCGGCCAGTCGATGCCCAGGGCCGGGTCATCCCAGCGGATGCCGCGCTCGTCGGCGGGGCTATACTCGGAGGTCACCTTGTACCAAACCATCACCCCGTCGGTGAGGGCCTGGAACCCGTGGGCAAACCCTTCCGGCACCCAAAGCATGCGGCGGTTCTCGGCGCTCAGAACCACACCCACCCACTGGCCATAGGTGGGCGAACCGCGCCGAATGTCCACTGCCACGTCGTAAATCTCGCCCTGCAGGCAGGCCACCAGTTTGCCCTGCGCCGCCGGGTTTAGCTGATAGTGCAGGCCGCGCAAAGTGCCTCTGCGGGAGAAGGAGAAGTTGTCCTGCACAAAGTTGCGCCGGATGCCTCCGCGTACAAACTCCGACTGCTTGAAAGTCTCCATGAAAAAGCCGCGCTCATCGGGAAAGGCGCGGGCCTCGACCAAAATGACCTCGGGGATGACTTGGGGTGTGAACTGGAAAGGCATAACCAAGCACCCCCAATGTTACACCATCTAGACCGAGCCAGTTGGATGAAGGATGCGGGCGGGGGGCCAGGTAGTATGAACCCCAGCTGAAGCTTTCTGTTTTGGACAGCTCAAAGCCGACCAAAGGCCAGGGTAGCTCCTGGCAGAGCTTCGGGTGGGGATTCCAGCAAAGACATTTAGCTTCCTGCCGCCCTGGGAGTGATGACTGCCCTGGCAGCAACCTTAGTCTGGGTTATACTTTCCCCTGTTGGTTGAGCGGTTTCCCCGGGGTGGGATTATGAGAGTAGCCATTATTGGAACGGGGTATGTAGGCCTTACGACCGGGGTGACCCTGGCCTATGTGGGCCATGAGGTCACTTGTGTAGATGTTGACGCGCATAAACTAGAGAAGTTGCGCCATGGGCAAGCCCCTATCTACGAACCGGGTCTCGAAGAGTTGTTAGCCTTGGTACGAGATAGGGTGCATTTTACTGAAGGATATGCCCAGGCCATCCCCCAGGCGGATGTGGTGTTTATCGCTGTGGGTACACCTTCCTTGCCTGACGGAAACCCCGATCTGCAGTATCTACGCCAGGCTGCCCACTCGGTGGGAGCACACCTAGGACCGGGATTTACTGTGGTGGTCAACAAATCGACCGTGCCTGTCGGGAGCGGCAACTGGGTCGAAAGCCTGGTGCAAGAAGCCTATGCAGCCCACAACGGCCAAAAGTCTCGCGGGCAGTTCGTGGTGGCTTCCAACCCCGAGTTCTTACGTGAAGGCTCGGCCATCCACGATAGCCTCTACCCCGACCGGGTGGTAGTCGGAGCGGAGGATCAGCGCGCGCTCGAGGTGCTCTACACCCTCTACCGCCCCATCCTCGAGCAGACCTTTACCCCCCCCTCGTTCATCCCTCGCCCCGAGGGGCTACAGGCAGTGCCCTTCATCGCCACCGACCTTGCTTCGGCGGAGCTAATCAAGTACTCGGCCAATGCTTTCTTGGCCCTCAAAGTAAGCTTTATCAACGAGATCGCGGGATTGGCAGAGCGGGTGGGGGCCGACATAACCCAGATTGCCAAGGGTATCGGCCTCGATGTCCGCATCGGCACCCGGTTTCTTCAGGCGGGCATCGGCTGGGGTGGGAGCTGCTTTGGTAAGGATACCGCTGCCCTCATTGCCACCGCTCGGGATTACGGTCTCTCCATGCCCATCGTGACGGCAGCCCGCGAGGTCAACTACCGCCAGCGCGAGCGTATCGTGGAGAAACTCCTGGCCGAGTTGAAGATCCTCAAAGGCCGTACCATTGGCCTCTTGGGGCTGGCCTTTAAACCCAACACCGACGACCTGCGCGATGCTCCTGCTTTGGATATCGCCAGCAGGCTCATCGAGCGGGGTGCGCGGGTGCGCGCGCACGATCCGGTGGCCATGGAGCGGGCCCGCCGCGAGCACCCCCACCTGGCCCTCCACTACTGCGAGACCCCCGAGCAAGTGGCCGAGGAGGCCGATGCCTTGGTGTTGGTAACGGAGTGGGCCATGTACCGCGAGCTGCCCTGGGAGGAGTTGGCCCGTCGGATGCGAAGGGCGGTGTTGGTGGATGGCCGCAACTTCCTAGACCGCGCACAGATGGCTGCTCTGGGCTTTCGCTATGTGGGGATTGGCTTGAACCCGCTGGAGTCCCCCCGCTTCGCGGCAAAAGAAGCGCTACGGGCTGCGCCGGTAGAGGGGTAGTCGGTTCATGCGCATCCTGCTTACTGGAGCCGCGGGTTTTGTAGGGAGCCACCTGGCCGAACGCCTCCTTAGGGAAGGGCACCAGGTCTTGGGGGTGGACAACTTCTGTACCGGGCAGCGGCAAAACCTCGAGTACCTCAAACCCTTCGCCGGCTTCAGCTTCCTCGAGGCCGATGTCGCAAGGCCGTTCGAGGTCGCGGGAGCCTTCGACTGGGTGATGCACTTTGCTTCCCCGGCTTCTCCTCCCCGCTACCTAAAAAGGCCCCTCGAGACCCTACTGGTCAACGCCGAGGGAACCAGGCACCTGCTGGATCTGGCGCGAGCACGCGGAGCCGCCTTCTTCCTGGCCTCGACCAGCGAGGTTTACGGCGACCCGCTGGTACACCCCCAGCCCGAGACCTACTGGGGTAATGTCAACCCCATTGGCCCCCGCTCGATTTACGACGAGTCCAAGCGCTACGCCGAGACCCTGACCCTGGCCTATCACCGCGCCTATGGGGTGCCGGTGCGGATCATCCGCATCTTCAACAGTGTCCTTGCGGACGAGTACCTCTTTTTCTTTAACGACGGGCAAGCTCACCTGGAAACGGCCGAAACCTATGCCGAGCGGGTAGGCTTGGCCCCAGAGGTTCCTAGGGAAGTCCTGGTTCCCAGCTTTGATCCGGAGGACCTTCGGGTAGAGCTTAAACGGGCTACTTACTTCATCGGGCACCCAGTTCAGCAGGAAGCCTATGAGGTTCGCCTCCGCTACGGCCGTACCGTCAAGGTAACGGGGGACCACAGCCTCTTTGTTCGGGGGCCCGATGGCAAGCCTGTAGCTAAGCCCGTTCGGGAGCTGAGGCCGGGAGATTACGTAGCCGTGCCCGCCCGCCTAGCGGTCTTGGAGCAGGACCTCGAGGTCTTGGACCTTGCCCAAAGCTTCGCTTCCTTGGACGGCTCTCCCGAGTGGCTGTGGCGCTGGGCGGTACGCCACCCCACCTTCTCCGGACGCATCGAGGCGGAACGGGAGCGCCTTCATGAGATAGCCTTAAATCAAGGACGCTTCCGGGGACCCAACGCCCGCAACTCTGCCACCTGTGCCACGAAGCAGTGGATGCGTCAAGGGCTCGTTCCCCTCGCCGTGCTTCAGGCCTTGGGCTGGGAAGTGCCCGAGGGAGCGGAGTTCGGCCTCTACGGAGACTCCAACGTCTGGTTGCCCAACTGGGTGCGGGTAACGGAGGACCTCCTATGGCTTTTCGGCCTGTACCTAGCCGAGGGCGGAGCGTATGGGGCGAAGCGCAGGTACTTCATCAGCCTATCTTCCGATGATGCGTTTGTTCGTAAGGCTAGGGAAATCCTTGAAACCTATTTCAGGGTAAAGGTGGGGTACATCCCGCCTAGCCCCCGCCGCGCCCCCGGGCTCTATGTCCACTCCAGGGCCCTTTACGTCCTCTTCACCCAAGTTTTGGGGCTGCAAAAGCGGATTCCTTCCTGGGTGCTTCAGCTTCCCCTCTCTCGTCTAAAATACTTTTTGGAAGGTTACCGTTGTGGGGACGGCACCCATAGCGGCAAGAAGCTCGGCAACGAGCTCGTATTTGACACGGCTTCGGAGGAGATCGCTTATGGACTCGTCTACCTTCTCCTCCGCTTCGGCATCGTAGCCAGCATGGGGCGCTACGAGTCTTGGGTAGGCAGAAAGAAAACCGCCGCTAAGCGCTATCCTTTTTACCGGGTGACCGTGTGTGCTCTGGACAACTTTGATCTCCTCTCTTGGGACCAGGGCGTATGTCAAAGGCTCAACGCCCGACGGGAAGGGGATATCGTCTGGAGCATGGTCAAGGAGGTCAGGCCCTGTCTTGTCACAGCTACGGTCTACGACTTTTCTGTACCGGAAGCAGAAAACTTCGTCGCAGGAAATGGCGTCTTCTGCCACAACACCTACGGCCCCCGCATGGACCCTGAGGATGGTCGGGTGGTCACCAACTTCATTGCCCAGGCCCTGCGGGGCAAACCGCTCACAATCTATGGCGATGGCTCCCAGACCCGCAGTTTTCAGTACATAGATGATCTCGTGGAGGGGATCGTTCGCTTGATGAAGGTAGACTATTCCGAACCTGTCAACTTAGGAAATCCGGAAGAATACACCATGATCGAGCTGGCCCGGCTGGTGCAGGAGTTGCTGGGAACCAGCTTGCCCATCGTGCACGAGCCGCTTCCCCAGGACGACCCCAAGCAGCGCCGCCCGGACATACGCCTGGCCCGCGAGCTTTTGGGCTGGGAGCCTAAGGTGCCGGTGCGGGAGGGCTTGCTGCGCACCATTGCTTACTTCAAGGAGGGGCGTTTATGAGCATGCGGGTCTTGGTGGTTGGCGGAGCGGGCTATATCGGCAGCCATACGGCCAAAGCCCTGCACCAAGCGGGGTACACGCCGGTGGTCTTCGACAACTTGAGCATGGGGCATCGGTGGGCGGTAAAGTGGGGGCCTTTGGTGGAGGGGGATATTTTGGATCCTCTGGCGCTGTGTGCGGCTCTGCAGGACGGGGTGCAGGCGGTCATCCACTTTGCCGCCAACGCCTACGTAGGTGAGAGCATGGAGCAGCCGGGCAAGTACTTCCGCAACAACGTGGTGGGAACCCTCAACCTGCTCGAGGCCATGCGGGAGGCCGGGGTCCGGCACATCGTCTTCTCTTCTTCCTGTGCCACCTATGGCATTCCCCTCCAGGTTCCCATAGCGGAAACGCATCCCCAAGACCCCATCAACCCCTACGGCGAGTCCAAGCGGATGGGGGAGAGGCTGCTCCGCTGGTTTGGCGAGTGTCACGGCCTGCGCTGGGTGGCCTTGCGTTATTTCAACGCTGCCGGGGCCGACCCTGAGGGCGAGCTGGGAGAGGCGCACGAGCCCGAAACCCACCTCGTCCCCCTGGTGATCGGGGCTGCCTTAGGGAGCCGTCCTCCCGTGCGGATCTTCGGTACCGACTATCCCACCCCCGATGGCACGGCGATCCGCGACTACATTCACGTGGTCGATCTGGCCCAGGCCCATGTGCGGGCGCTGGAATACTTGTGGGAGGGCGGTGCGTCCGACGTCTTTAACCTCGGTACTGGTACCGGCCACAGTGTGCGCCAGGTGATCGGGATGGTGGAGCAGGTTGGGGGGCGTGAGGTGCCCTTCGTGGAGGCACCCAGACGCTCCGGAGACCCTCCTGAGCTGGTGGCCGACCCGGCCAAGGCAGGGCGGGTGCTAAGCTGGCAGGCCCGGTGGGACCTCGAAGGCATCGTAAAGACCGCCTGGCGCTGGCACAGCCGCCCAGGCCTTGACTAGGGCGCTCCCGCCGAGCACTATGGTTCTTTGCAAAGTAGGGAGGCTCTGGCGTATGCCGGTGAGATCCTTGCGTTTGTCCACGCTCAGATGGCCCCGCCGGGATGAGGTGTTTTCGGCCTTAGAGGTCTGGGTGAGTACCCTGGAAGTCCCCGGTCTTTTGGCGGTAGGGGTGTTCGGCTCCTATGCCCAGGGGGATTACGGGGTGGGCAGCGACCTCGATCTGCTGATTGTTCTAAACTCCCGCGCCATTCCCTTTGAGCGGCGCATGGCCTTGCTTCCCTTGGAAAGCCTGCCGGTGCCTGCCGAGGCGCTGGTCTACGCCCTGGAAGAGTGGTGTGCGCTGCCCCGGCGGAGCCCTCGTCTAGCCAAGACCCTCGAGCGCGAGGTGGTGTGGATATGGGGGCGGGCAGGCTTCTGCTAGAATGCCCCCGTGGGTTGGCTCGAGCGGATGCGTAGCATGAAGCGAGCGGCACAGTGAAAAGGCACTTAGAGGCCCGGTAAGAGTGACAGAAAGCCCGTTATCTCAGATACCTTCGTGTGCTACCTCATAACTCCACTCCAGCCATCTTCAGGAGCACCCGACTACGAATGAGGTTGTGGACCAGCAGGATGAGGTTCACCCGGGCCACCAGGCTTCAGAAGGACCGAGCTTCTAT
>Ga0308415_1000566_pt1 | contig 16221 bp, 17 predicted proteins | sample HotsprSampleOS55_FD_203465 | JGI IMG/M metagenome (GOLD analysis project Ga0308415, IMG submission 203465) | Hot spring phototrophic mat microbial communities from Octopus Spring, Yellowstone National Park, Wyoming, United States - 20090730_OS55 ... | reverse complement strand
GCTCGATGGCGGCGCGCGCGGCGGCCCGTTGTGCGGCGGCGCGCGCCTCGGCCCAGCTTTGGCCGGGCTGTTGCACCACCGGCTGGTAGGGCGTGCAGCCCCCCGCGGAGAGTGTGCCGGCGAGCACGATCGCGACCGACAAGCGAATCCGGCTCGAACGATCCACCATGGCGCCGATTATCGGCGGTGCCGCGTCGCGATCAAGCGGAGGAGGGCCGCTCCGCCAGTCCCAAAGCGTTCGCCAGATGACGAAAAGTCGGTCGGTGTGTCATGTCGAGATGGATCGGCGTGACCGACACCCAGCCGTCCGCCACCGCGGCCAGGTCGGTGCCGGGCTCGGGCGGCCGTTCCTGTTTGAGCGCGCCGATCCAAACATAGGGCTCGCCGCGCGGATCGAGCCGCTCGACGAGTGCGTCGCCGATCTTCTTCTTGCCTTGGCGGGTGATCTTCACGCCCTTGACCCGGCGGGCCGGGACGTCCGGGAAGTTGACGTTGACGAGCACGTCCTCGGGCCACTCCATGGTCGCGAGCCGGCGGATCAGCTCGGGGGCGTGCCGTTCGGCGGTGGCCCATTTGATCTTGTGTCGGTCGCGGCAGACCTGGGAAAGCGCGATCGCCGGGACGCCCAAGAGCACGGCCTCCATGGCCGCGGCGATCGTTCCGGAATAGGTCACGTCGTCGGCCAGGTTGGCGCCGTGGTTGATGCCGGAGAGAACGAGGTTCGGCTTCGGCGGCGGGACGAGCTTCTGCAGCGCCAACAGCACGCAATCGGTGGGCGTGCCGTCGACGGCGATGTGCCGGTCGGAAACCTTCCGCCAGCGCAGTGGCCGGCGCAAGGTCAAGGAGTGGCCGGCACCGCTCTGGTTGGTCTCCGGCGCCACTACCCAGACGTCCTCGCTGAGCGATCGGGCGATCTGCTCGAGCACTTTGAGGCCGTGCGCCTGGATCCCGTCGTCGTTGGTGACCAGGATGCGCAAGCCTCAGCTCTCCGGCTCCAGCCGGTCGATCCCGTCCATGTAGGGGACGAGGGCCCCGGGCAGGCGGATCGAGCCGTCCGCTTCCTGGAAGTTCTCGAGCACCGCGATCAAGGTCCGACCGACCGCCAGCCCGGAGCCGTTCAAAGTGTGGACGAAGCGCGGGCTGCCCCCGGCCGCCGGACGGTAGCGGGCCTGCATCCGCCGGGCCTGGAAATCGGTGCAGTTCGAGCAGGAAGAGATCTCGCGATAGACACCTTGACCGGGTAACCAGACCTCGAGGTCGTAAGTCTTCGCCGAAGCGAAGCCGGTGTCGCCGCTGCACAAAAGGACGACCCGGTAGGGCAGCTCGAGGCGCTTCAAGACCTCTTCGGCACAAGCGGTCATCCGCTCGTGTTCGGCTGCCGACTGCTCTGGGGTGGTGATGCTCACGAGCTCGACCTTCAAGAACTGGTGTTGGCGGAGCATGCCCTTGGTGTCTTTGCCCGCCGCCCCGGCCTCGGAGCGGAAGCAGGGGGTGCAGGCGGTGAAGCGCAACGGCAGGTCGGCCTCGGCCAGGATCTCGCCCGCCACCAGGTTGGTGAGCGGCACTTCCGCGGTCGGGATCAGCCAATGGCCGGAATCGACGCGGAACAGGTCCTGGGCGAACTTGGGCAGCTGACCCGTGCCGAAGAGCGCTTCGTCGCGCACCAAGAGCGGCACCGAGACCTCGAGATAGCCGTGCTCTTTGGTCTGCAGGTCGAGCATGAAGGTGGCGAGCGCCCGCTCGAGCCGGGCGAGCGCTCCCCGCAGGACGACGAAGCGGGCACCGCTCAGCTTGGCGGCGCGCTCGAAGCTCATACCGAGCCGGGCGCCGAGCTCGTCGTGGGTCTTCGGGGGGAAGGCGAACCGGCGCGGCGTGCCGACCACCCGAACGACCCGGTTGGCCCGCTCGTCGGGGCCGTCCGGGACCTCCTCGGCGAGCCTGTTGGGGTAGCTCGCGAGCAGGCTCTCGAGCCGCGCCTGGAGCTCGCGCAGCCGTTCCTCGCCGGCCTTGACCTCGTCCTTGAGCGCCGCCACCCGAGCGAGCAGCGGCGTCGCGTCGGTGCCCCGGCGCTTGGCCTCGCCGATCTCCTTGGAGAGCCGGTTGCGCTCGGCTTGGCGTTCCTGGAGGGTCGTTTCGAGCGCCCGGCGTTCCTCGTCGACGGCGAGGATCGTGGCGGCGGCGGGCGGCAGGCCGCGCCGCGCGAGCGAACGGTCGAACGCGGCGGCGTTCTCGCGCAGCCAACGGAGATCGTGCACGGGTGCGGGCCTCTCGGGCGGCGGGCGGACGCGGCGGAGCGAAACGGGAACCGGGTGCGGCTGTCAATCGCCACGCTGGACCGCGGTCGCAGCCGCGGCCGCCTCACGGGCTTCTCGTGCGGCCTTGCGCTTCTCGGCCAGCCGTACGAGCCAGATCGAGATCTCGTAGAGCGCGATGAGCGGGATCGCGAGGCCGACCTGGCTGATCACGTCGGGTGGGGTGATGACAGCCGCGAACACGAAGACGCCGACGATCGCGTAACGGCGACCCTTGGCGAGCCCGTCGGCCGAAACGATCCCGACACGGCCCATGAGTGTGAGCGCCACCGGCAGTTGGAAGCCGACCCCGAAGGCGAAGATGAGCTTCATGACGAGGTCGAGATACTCGCCGACTCTGGCCTCGAGCTGGATCGGCAAGGTGCCCGGCTCGGCTGCCGTCGTCTCGAAGCTCAAGAAGAACTGCCAAGCCGCCGGGAAGACGAAGTAGTAGACGAACGCTCCGCCCAAGAAGAACAGGACCGGCGTAGCGATCAGGAAGGGCAGAAGCGCCTCCTTCTCGTGTCGGTAGAGGCCCGGGGCGATGAACAACCAGAGCTGGGCCGCGACGAAGGGGAAGGTCAAGAAGACACCGGCGAAGAAGGCCACCTTCAAATAGGTGAAGAAGGCCTCGGTGAGGCCGGTGTAGATCATCCGCCGGTCGTGGTAGCCCAGCTGCTCGTAGATGTCGGCCAAGGGCCGGACCAAGAAGCGGTAGATCGGCTCGGCGAAAAACCAGCACACGGCGAAGCCGAGGACGAGAGCGATCACCGCGTACATGATGCGGTTGCGCAGCTCGATCAAGTGATCGAGCAGCGGCATCTCGCGATCGTCGATGTCCTTGAGGAGCGGCATGGATCAGGGACGGTCCGAGGTGCGGTCGGAAGCGCGCTCGGCCGGACCCGCGAGCGCGGGCTCGGGCGGCGGCGTGCCGGTCGCAGGTGGTGCGGCTCCCAAGGGCCGATCGAGCGCCGTCTCGACGGCGCGGGTTTCGGCCTCGAGCGTGTCGCGCACGTCCAAGGCTTTCTCGAGCTTGCGGTCGGGGTCGATCGTCTCGCGGATCGTGTGCTCGAGGTTGACAGGGTTCATCTTCTGCAGGTTGGCCTTGATTTCCTCGAGCTCGGCCTCGCGCGCCATCTCGTCGAACGAGCGCTGGAACTCGCGCGCCATGGCGCGCGCCTTGCCGGTCCAACGGCCGATCTGGCGGGCGACCTTGGGCAGGTCTTTGGGGCCGATGACGAGCAAGGCCACCACGAGGATGACCAGCATCTCCGACCAGCCGATGTCGAACATGATCCGGGCTCCGTCCCCGCCACCGCGCCTCGCGCCGCGTTCCGAACGCAGAATCTGGCAAATGCCGACCGGCGAGACAACCGGAGCGCCTCAGCGTGCGCCGGAGGAGGGATAGACGAAAGCGTGGGCGGGGTCGAGCAGGACCTCGACCGCCTCGCCGGGGCCGAAGGGGGGCGGCAGCGCCCGGCGGACCTTGACCACCTCGCCCCGGCCGAGCCTCAGCCAGACGAGATGCACGGGCCCGAGGTCGCGCCGCTCGACCACCGTCGCTCGAACCCCGCGGCCGGTCCCGGCGGGCGCGAGATCGATGCCCTCCGGTCGGACCACGACCTCGACCGGGGTCCCGGCCGCGATCCCCGGCGCCAGGACGCGGCCCACGGGCGTGTCGACCCAGCCCGGGCCGGCCACGAGCGAGAAGCGGTTCACCGGTCCGAAGAAGCCGGCCACGAAGAGGTCGCGCGGTTTCTGGTAGAGCTCGGCCGGGGTGCCGCTCTGAACGATCCGGCCGCCCTCCATCGCGTGGATCCGGTCGCCCACCCGCACCGCCTCTTCGGCGTCGTGGGTGACGAGGAGCGTGGGCGTGCCGGTCTCCTTGAGGATCGCGATCGTCTCCTCGCGGACCTGGGCGCGGAGTGTGGTGTCGAGCGCGGAAAAGGCCTCGTCGAGCAGCATGAGGTCGGGGGCGGGGGCGAGGGCTCGGGCGAGCGCTACCCGCTGCTGCTCCCCACCCGAAAGTGTGTGCGGATAGGCCTTGGCGTGGCGCTCCATGTCGACCCGGCGCAAAAGCTCCGCGACCCGGGCGCGGCGCTCGGCCTTGGGCCGCCCCGCGAGGCCGAAGGCCACGTTCTCCTCGACCCGCAGATGCGGGAAGAGGGCGAAGTCCTGGAACATGAGGCCCACCCGGCGGGCCTCGGGCGGGAGCATAGCGCCGGGCCGCGCGACCACGCGGCCGTCGATCACGATCTCGCCTTCCTGGATCGTCTCGAGGCCGGCGATCAGGCGCAGCGTCGTGGTCTTACCGCAGCCCGATGGCCCCACGAGGCAATGGATCTCGCCGGGCGGCACGACGAGGTCGACATTGTCGACCACCCGACGCCAACCGTAGCGGTGCGACAGACCCGAGACGCGCAGACCCTGCCGCCCGGGCTCGCGGGCGAGGATCGCCGCCGCGGCCATGTCACCTGGACGTCACGGACCGGCCCCGTGCCGGCCCTTCGCATGTCCTTGCATCTAGTCGGCGGTGGGTGGCTTGAAAAGCCCGCCCGCGGCGAGCTCCTCGAGCTTCGGCAGATCGGCCAGGGAAGAAAGCCCGAAGGCATCGAGGAAGGCCGGCGTCGTGCCCCAAGTGAGCGGCCGTCCGGGTGCCTCGCGGCGGCCTTTGGGGGTGACCCAGCCGATCTCGACGAGGAGATCGAGCGTGCCGGCCGAGAGGCTCACCCCGCGCACCGCCTCGATCTCGGCACGGGTCACGGGCTGATGCCAGGCGATCACCGCGAGGGTCTCCATGGCCGCGCGGGAGAGCCGCCGGAGCGGCCGGACGGTCCGCGCGAGCCAGGGGGCGAGCTCGGGGGCGGTCCGGAACGCCCAGGCCCGACCGATCCGCTCGAGCCGCACTCCGCCCTCCCGGTAGCGCCCGCGGAGCCGCTCCAGGACGGCGCCGGCCTCCGCCCGGGCGCCGAGCAGGGCCTGGATCTCGCGCTCCTCGACCGGCTCGCTCGCGGCGAAGAGGAAGGCCTCGACCAGGGCCAGAGGATCGGGGCCGGCCGGCTCGGTGGCCGGTGTGGAGCCGCCCGGCGTCTCGCCGGAGCCGGTGGCAGAGGCCGCGGCGGCCGATCCGTGATCGGCGGGATCGGTTTCGGGGTCGCGTGGGGTCTCGCTCATGCACGGCGCCGCACGAGGACGGGACCGAAGGGGATCGGTTGTTCGAGCTCCAGGACCCCTGTCCGCGCGAGCTCGAGGCCGGCCACGAGCCCCGCGGCGAGCGCGGCACGCCGTTCGAGCCCGCTTCCGAGCCCGGGCGGCAGGAAGCTCGCGAGCTCGCACCACTCGCGGCCGGTGAGGCGGCTGGCGATCCGCGCGAGCATGGTCTCGACGGTGACGAGCTTCGGTCGGTGGAGCCGCAACCGCTCGGGCGCCCGGCGGGCGGCGAGCCGGGCGCCCGCGGCGACGAGCGCACCGAGATCGGCGACCCAGCGCGCCTCGACACGCACGGGCAGGGGCTCGACCGCACCGCGCGGCAGGCGTTCGCGGCCGAGCCGCGGCCGGCTCTCGAGCCAAGCCACGGCGGCGCGGATCGCCTCGAGCCGGCCGAGCCGCTCGGCGAGAGAGCGAGCGGCCTCGGCGGCCTCCGGCTCGGCCCGTTCGGCGGGCGGGAGAAGGAGTTGCGATTTGAGGTAAGCGAGCCAGGCGGCCATCACGAGATATTCGGCGGCGACGGCGAGCCGGGCGGCTTTCGCCCGCTCGAGATAGGCGAGATACTGGTCGGCCAAGGCCACGATCGAGATCCGGCCGAGATCGACTTTTTGCGCGCGGGCGAGGTCGAGCAGGAGGTCCAAGGGCCCTTCGAAGCCCTCGAGGGTGACCGCGAAATCGCGGGCCGGGGCGAGCGTCACGCGCGCCTCACCAGAGCCCGACCCGCAGCACGAGGTCGAACAGGAGGTCGGCCAAGGGGAACAGCACGAGCAGGACCGGGTTGAAGTCGAAGCCCAGCTCGCGTGCGGCGAGCGGCACCGCCACCGCGGCGAGCAGCAGGATCAACAGGCCCAGCCGCTCGAGCCGGGCGAAGCGCCAGGCGAGGGCCGCGGGCAACAGGCCGGTCAGGATCCGCCCGCCGTCCAGGGGCGGTAGCGGCAACAGGTTGAAGGCCGCGAGGAAGACGTTGGCGACCACCGCGTTGTTGAGGTTCTGGTGGAGCCACTCGCCGAGCCAGGCGGGCGGCAGGGCGGTCAGGTGCATGCCCCAGGCGGCGATCACCGCCTGGAGGATGTTCACTGCCGGCCCGGCCGCGGCCACCAGGACCATGTCGCGCTTGGGCTCGCGCAGACGGTGGAAGGCGACCGGCACGGGCTTCGCCCAGCCGAACACGAAGGGCGATTTCAAGAGAATCAACAGGCCCGGGAGCAGGAAGGTCCCGAACGGGTCGACGTGCTTCAACGGGTTCGCGGTCACCCGGCCGAGCCGCCGGGCGGTGTCGTCACCGAGCTTGGCGGCCATCCAGCCGTGCGCCGCCTCGTGCAGCGTGATCGCGAACAGCACCGGCAGGAGCCATACCGAGAGGGTGCGCCCGAGCTCGGCCACGCCCTCCACCGCTCAACCCACCCCGAGCAACCGGTCGAGCTCGGCCGCAGCCGCCGCCGGATCGAAGGGCGTGCGCGGCGCCGGGCGCTCGAGCAGGGCGGAAAGCCGCTCTTCGAGCCGCTCGTCGACGGGCGGCAGGGCATCCAAGAGCGCGGCGGTCTCGGCGAGATCGCCGCGGCAGGCGAGCACGAGATCGCAGCCCGCGGCGAGGGCCGCCCGCGCCCGCTCGGGCAAGGGGCCGGAAAGCGCCCCCATGTTCAGATCGTCGCTCAAGAGCAGGCCTCGAAAGCCGATCGCACCGCGGATCGTCTCCCCGACGAGGCGCGGCGAGAGGGTGGCCGGCCGGTCGGGGTCGAGCGCCTCGTACACCAGATGCGCGCTCATGCCCAAGGGTGCATCGGCGCAAAGGGCGAAGGGGCGCAGATCGGCGCGGGCGAGCTCGGCCGCGGACGCGCGCACAACTGGCAGCGCGTGGTGGCTGTCGAGCCGGGCGCGGCCGTGGCCGGGCAGGTGCTTGATCACGCCGAGCACGCCACCCTCGGCGAGCCCCGCGAGCAGCGCCCGGCCGAGCCGCCCCACGAGCTCCGGATCGGACCCGAAGCTCCGGTCGCCGATCGCCGGGGTGGTGTCGGGGAAGCGGAGGTCGAGGCAGGGGGCGGCGGTGGCGTCGATCCCGACCTCGGCCAGATCGTGGGCGATCAGCCGGCCGGCCAGCCGCGCCGCGCGGATCCCGGCCTCGCGATCCCGAGCGGCGAGGGCGCCCACCGCCGCCATCGCCGGCAGGGCCCGCCATTCGGGCGGGCCGAGCCGCTGCACCCGCCCCCCTTCTTGATCAATCAGGAGCAGGAGCGGGCGCGGGCCGCAGGCGGTGCGCAGGTCGCTCACGAGTCGGCGCAGTTGCGCCCGGTCGCGACAGTTGCGGGCGAAGAGGATCACCCCCGCGGGCGGCCGGCGGGTGAAAAGCGCCGCCTCCTCGGCGGCGAGCTCGGGACCGGCGACCGCGACGATCGCCGGGCGAACCGGGCTCAACGGCCGCCCACCACGAAGCACTCGGTGCCGGCGGCCTTGAGCCGGGCACAGGCTCGGGCGGCGCTATCGCGGTCGGCGAAACCGAACCCCTGCAGGCGGTAGAGGGTGAGGCCGTTGGCGAGCCGTGCCTCGTCGATCCGGAGCCCGAGCGGTCCCAACACCTCCGGATGCCGGCTTCGGAGCTGGGCCCAGCCGCGTTCGGCGGCCTCGCGCGAGCTCACCGCGGCGATCTGCACGCCCCAAGGACCGCGACCGGCGGAGGGCGACAGCGGCGCCGTCGCCGGCTCGCGGGCGGCGAGCCGCTTGGCTGCCGGGGCCGAGGGGCGGACCGGGCTCGCGGCCGCGGGCGCGGAGGCCGGCGGGGCGGTGGGCGGAACCGGCGGGCTCGAGGCGGACGGGTCGGGCGGCTGGGCGGCGCCCGAGTGCGGAGCGACCGAGGCCGGGGTCACTGCGGCCGAGGCGGTGGACCCCGAAGCTTGCGACCCGCTCACCGGCCTGGGCATCGCGCGGATCGCATCCGGAGGCGGTGCCGGGGCAGGGCCGGAGGTCGAATCGGCCGCACTCGGGACCGCAGCCGATGGTGCGGCGGCGGGCCCGCCGAGTGTCTGGGCCACGGGCGGGACGGTGGCCGTGCGTTCCCCGGTGTCGACTGGTTCCGCGGCGCGCACGACCGGCTCCGCTGCCCCGGCCGAGGCGCCGAGCCCGCCGGTCGGGGTGGATGGAGTGACGGCTGGCGTGCTCGTGGCCGAGGGTGGTGGCGGGGCGAGTAGGCTCGGATCGGCTTCGGCCAGGCTCTTGGGGGGCGGTGGCTCGCGCGGAAGGAGCCGCTCGACCCGGGGCTGCGGCGGAGCTCCGCCCAGGAGGCTCGCCATCCCGTGCCGCTCGCCCTCGAAGTCGACCCCGCCGGGCGTGTCCGGCGGCCGTTTGATCGGGCCGGGCGCGGCGCGGATCAGGGGCGGTTCCCCTCGGCCGGCGAATTCGTCCTGCCAGGCGAACCAGACGATCGCCACGAAGCCCGAAAGGACGGTCACGAACAGCATCGGCAGAACGACCCGCCGGAAGGTGCCGGCGCGCGGCGGGTCGGCCGCCACGAGCGTCGTGTACCCCTTGCGGCCGGCTGCCAAGGTCTCTTGGATGCTCGCCATCCCCGTCCTCCGCGCCGAGCCTCTTCAATGCAGCTCCTCGACCGGGGTCACACCCAAAAGGCCGAGCCCGGTCGCGAGGACCGTGCGCACCGCCTCGAGGAGGGCGAGGCGGGCGAGGGTGAGGGGACGGTCCTCGGCCACCAGGAAGCGAAGATCGGGCATTTCCTTGCCGCGCGTCCAGAGTGCATGAAAAAGTGCCGCGAGCTCTTGCAGGTAGAAGGCGATCCGGTGCGGCTCGCTCTGCTCGGCCGCCGCCCGCACGGTCCGCGGCCAGGCCGCCACCGCCCGCACGAGGGCGAGCTCGGCCGGGTCGGCGAGCCGCTCGAGCGGTGCCTCGCGGAGCTCGGCGGTCGTCGCGGGCAGGCCCTGCTCGGCGGCGTGGCGGAACACCGAGCGGATCCGGGCGTGCGCGTACTGCACGTAGAAGACCGGATTGTCCTTCGATTGCTCGGTCACCTTGACCAGGTCGAAGTCCAAGGGGGCGTCGTTGCGCCGGGTGAGCATCATGAAACGGAAGACGTCCTTGCCGACCTCGTCGACCACGTCCCGCAAGGTGACGATCCGGCCGGCGCGCTTGCTCATCTTCAAAGGTTTGCCGCCGTCCAAGAGGTTGACGAGCTGGCAGAGGCGGATCTCGAGGCTGGCCTTGCCGTCGGAAAAGGCCTTCACGGCCGCCTGCATACGCTTGACGTAACCGCCGTGATCGGCGCCCCAAACGTCGATCATCCGGTCGAAGCCACGCCGCCACTTGTCGAGATGGTAGGCGATGTCGGCCGCGAAGTAGGTCCAATGGCCGGTCGAGCGCTTCAAGGGCCGGTCGGTGTCGTCGCCGAAGGCGGTGGCGCGGAACAGGAGCTGCGGGACGGGCTCCCAATCCTCGACGGGCTTGCCTTTGGGGGCGGGAAGCGTTCCCACGTAGAGGAGACCCTTTCTCTCCATGAAGGCGAGGGCCGCCTCGACCTCACCGCTCTCGACGAGCTCGCGCTCGGAGCGGAAGACGTCGTGGTGCACGCCCAATGCTGCGAGGTCATCGCGGATGCGGGCGAGCATCGCGTCCACGGCGCGGCGGGCGAAGAGCGTGAGCCATTCGGATTCGGGGCGGTCGAGCCAGCGCCGCCCTTCGCTCTCGGCCAGCGCCCGGCCGACCGGGACGAGATAGTCGCCCGGGTAGAGCCCTTCGGGGATCGGTCCGATCGTCTCGCCCAGGGCCTCGCGGTAGCGCAGATGGACCGAGCGGGCGAGGGTTTCGATCTGCGCGCCGGCGTCGTTGACGTAATATTCGCGGGTGACCTTCCAGCCCGTGTAGGCCAGGAGATTGGCGAGCGCGTCGCCGAACACCGTGCCGCGGCCGTGGCCGACGTGGAGGGGCCCGGTCGGGTTGGCCGAGCAATATTCGACGTTGACCGGCCGGCCGCGGCCGAGATCGACCCGGCCGTAGTCCGCACCGAGCGCGAGCGCGGCGCCGATCGCGCGCTGCCAAAAGGCCGGCACGAGCCGCAGATTGACGAAACCCGGCCGGGCCGCGGTCGCCTCGACCACCTCGGGCGCCGTCCGCAGCGCCGCCGCGAGCCGTTCGGCGAACTCCATGGGCGCGAGCCCGGCGGGCTTGGCGAGCAGGAGAGCGGCGTTGGTCGCCGCTTCGCCGTGCGCCGGATCGCGCGGAGGCTCGACCTGGACGGAATCGAGCGGCAGCCCGGCCGGCAGGCGGCCCGCTTCGATCAGGCCCGAAAGGGCCGCGCGGACGAGGTCGGCGATAGCGTCGAAAGCGTTCATCTCGGCTCGCGGCCCGTGGCGAAGAGGCGGTCGTGCTCGTCGATCGCGTATCGGTCGGTCATGCCGGCAATATAATCGCGTACCGCGGCAGCCGTCGCCTCCCGATCGACCGCCCGGGCCCGCCAATGGTCGGGCAGGCACTCGGGCGCCTCGAGGAACGCCCCGACGAGCTCCTCGACCAGGCGTTCGGCCTTGCGGCTCATGCGCGCGACGGTGAAATGGCGGTAGACCCTTTCGCCCAAGAAGGCGCGCAGTGCCGCCACCGTCTCGGCCATGGCCGGGCCGAACGCCACGAGCGGCCGATCGAGGGCGCGCACGTCCTCGGGCGAAGCCGGGTCGGCGGCGGCGATCCGCCGGCGGGCCTCGGCCACGAGGTCGCTCACCATGGCGTCGATCAGCCGGCGGGTGGTCTCGTGCGCGAGCCGGCTGCGCTCGAGTCGCGGGTGCGCGTCGAGCAGGCCGCGGACGAGCGGGCCCACGCCGGGCAGCGGCAGGAGGTCTTCGGCGACGAAGAAGCCCGCCCGCAAACCGTCGTCGAGATCGTGCGCGCAATAGGCGACGTCGTCGGCGATCGCGGCGATTTGCGCTTCGACGGGTGGCTGAGTGGCGAGATCGATCCGCTCGGCGAGCGGGTGGCGGGCGATCGGCTCGGGCAAAGGCATGCGCGCGGGGCCGTTGTGCTTGACCACGCCTTCGAGCGTCTCGAAGGTCAAATTGAGGCCGTCGAAGGCGGCGTAGCGGCGCTCGAGCGCGGTCACGATGCGGAAGGTCTGGAGATTGTGGTCGAAGCCGCCGAACGCCGCGAGCGCGCGGTCGAGTGCCCGCTCGCCGGCGTGGCCGAAGGCCGAATGACCGAGGTCGTGGGCGAGCGCGATCGCTTCGGCGAGGTCCTCTTCGACCGAGAGCGCGCGGGCCACGGTGCGCGCGATCTGCGCCACCTCGAGGCTGTGGGTGAGGCGGGTGCGGTAATGGTCGCCGCGCGAGGGGGCGAGCACCTGGGTCTTGCCCTCGAGCCTCCGGAAGGCCGTGGAGTGGACGATTCGGTCGCGGTCGCGCTGGAAGACGCTGCGCAAGGGGCTTTCCGGTTCGGGCACGACACGACCCGCGCTCGCCTCCGGCCGGCAGGCGTAAGAGGCGAGGTTCAGCCGCATCGGGGCCTTCTCCGTGCCGAACCGATGCGCCGTGCCGCGAGCCGGTTTGACAAGCGCGGCGCACTTCTTAGATCGTTGGGGCAAGTACCCGGAGGATAGGAGCGCGCCATGGCGGAGATCAAGGGTCGGCCCGACCCGATCAGGGTGACACCGGCCGCGGCGCGGCGGATCGGCGAGCTCGTGCGCAAGGACGGCCGGCCGGGGCTCAAGTTCCGCATCGCCGTCGAAGGCGGCGGCTGCTCGGGCTTCCGCTACAAGTTCGCACTCGACGACAGCTCCTTCCCGGACGACGTCACGGTCCGCGCCGAGGGTGCGGAGGTCGTGGTCGACGGCATGTCGCTCCTTTACGTTCTGGGCGCCGAGCTCGACTTCGTCGACGACCTTTCCGGGGCCTATTTCAAAGTCTCGAACCCGAACGCCTCGAGCTCCTGCGGCTGCGGCTCCAGTTTCTCCGTCTGAACGACGGGGGCCGGGCAAAGGTCGCGCGGCTCGCCGGCGCGGCCCTCGACCGGCGGCGGACCCGGCTCAGGCACTGCCGATCACGATCCCCGAGAGGAACACGAGGAAGCCGCCGACGACGATCTGGAAAGCGGCCTGCAGGAAGGGTGTGTCCATGTAACGAGCACGCACCCAGGCGATCGCCCAGAGCTCGCAGAGGACGATGACCACGGCGAGCGTGGTCGCCATCCAGAAGTCGGGGATGAGGTAGGGCAGGGTGTGCCCGAGCCCGCCCAGGGTCGTCATCCCGCCACACACCCAGCCGCGCACCCAGGGGTGGCCGCGCCCGGTCAACGCCCCGTCGTCGGAGAGCGCTTCGGCGAAGCCCATCGAGATCCCGGCACCGACCGAAGCGGCGGTGCCGACAAGGAAGGTCTCCCAGGAATTGCCGGTGGCCATCGCCGCGGCGAAGAGCGGGGCGAGTGTGCTCACCGAGCCGTCCATGAGCCCGGCGAGGCCGGGCTGGACGAACTGCAGGACGAACCGCCGGCGGGCCTGCTCCTCCTCGCTCTTCCCGGCCTCCCCGGCGAGGTGGGTGGCCTCGAGCCGCTCGGCCGTGGCGACGTGCTGCTGCTCCGTTTCGGCGAGGTCGATCAGGAGCTTCCTGATGCTCGCATCGGTCACGTGCTGGGCGGCTTTGCGATAGAAATTGCCGGTTTCTTCTTCGATCTCGGCGGCCTGCCGGCGGACCGCTTCGAGGCCGAGCGGGCGGGTGAGCCACAAAGGCTTGCGGCGGACGAAGCCGCGGATGTCTTCGCGACGGACGAGCGGGATGTGCTCGCCGAACTTCTCGCGGTAGAGGTCGATCAGCCGGCGACGGTGCTCGCTCTCCTCCTCGGCCATCGCCTCGAACACTTTGGCGGTAGCCGGATATTGATCCCGCAAGCCTTCCGCGTAATCGCGGTAGATCCGCCCGTCCTCTTCCTCGAGGGTGATGGCGAGCGCCAGGATCTCGCGCTCGGAAAGGTCGGTGAAGCGCTTCTGCGGACGCAAAGCGAAGCCGAGCATCGGTCCTCTCGTGCAGGCGGTGCCGGCGAGCCGGCTTCGATCGTTACGCGCTTGGAACCGTTCTAGATCAAGCCCCCGGGAGCGCCAAGGCCGCTCCCCCGGCGGCTCAGCGCAGCGGCACGAGCAGGGGCGTGAGCCCGCGCGATTCGAGATCGCGGCGGATCTCGTCCACATAGATCGGGTTCATGACGAGCACCACCTCGGGGCGAACCGCCACGAGATCGTCGGGGCCGAGGATCCGGTGGCCCGTGCCGGCGAGCCAGCGACCCTGCTTGAACGGGTTGACGTCGACCACGGCCGTGATTTCCGCACCGAGCCCGAGCACGACCAGGAAGGCCACAGCCTTCGAACCCGAGCCCCAGACCGCGATCCGCTTTCCCTCGCGCCGCCAACCCTCGATCCGGCCGCGCAGCTCCGCGAGTTTCTGCCCGATGCCCGCGCGGAAGGCCGAAACGAGCGCCCGGGTTTCGGCGAGATCGTCCTCGAGCGGCAAGGTGCTCGTGGTGGGGCCGGTAGCGGGTCGGGCCTCAAGGACGACGTATTGATCGTCGTAGCAACGCCAAAGGGCGTGGACCGCGAACTGCTCGCGGCGGAACAGACGGGCGAGCGAGCCGGCCGTGAAATAGCTCGCATGCTCGTAATAGATGTCCCAGAAGGCCTGCTCGACCAAGATCCGGCGAAGATCGGGGACCTCGAACATCACGACCGTGTCCGACCGGTCGCCGAGCGTGCGGCGAATGTCGCGCACGAAGGCTCCGACCGGGCCGATGTGCTCGAGGGTGTGCCGGCAGGCCAGATAGTCGGGGGCGAGCCGGGACCAAGCGGGGCCGTACAGGTCGCGCACGAAAGTGAGCCGCGAGGCGGCGCGCGTCGCGAGCCGCTCGGGCCGAAAGCCCGGGTCGATGCCGATGCCGCGACAGCCCGTGCGCTCGACGAGCGCCGTGAGGAACTCGCCCTTGCCGCAGCCGATCTCGAGGGCGAGCTTGCCCGCGAGTTCGTACTCGCTCGCTTGGTCCTCGCAGAGTTCGGCCAGGAACCGCAAAAAGCGCGGCGAGAAGGCCTGGGTCTCCTCGTAGGCCGGGGAGTAACGCTGCACGGCCGGGTCGAAGGCGGCGTTGAAGAGGAAGCCGCAGGCCGGGCAGAAGACGAGATCGAGCCGGCCGCGCGGGAAGGCCCTGGCCTCGGCCTCGCTTTCGACCATGAGGCAGGAATGGACCGGGACCGAGGGCACCCGCCAGACCGGCTCGAGCGTGCTCCCGCCGCAAGCCGGGCAGGTCGTGGCGGGGCTCACGCGACGATCCGCGGAGACGGCACGGGCACGAGGAAGCGGCCGCCGCGCTCACGGTACGCGGCTTCTTGGGCCACGATCTCGGCCTCGATGTTCCAAGGCAGGATCAAGAGAAAATCCGGCATCTCGGCGAGGATCCGCTCGGGGGCCACGATCGGCAGCCGCACCCCCGGCACGAAGCGGCCCTGCTTGAAAGGGTTCTTGTCGGCCACCCAATCGAGGAGCTCCGGCCCCAGCCCGCAAAAGTTGAGGAGGGTCGTGCCCTTGGCCGCGGCACCGTAGGCCGCGATCTTCTTGCCCGCTCGCTTCAGATCGGAAAGCACGGCCCGCAGGTCTTCGCGCAGCCGTTCGACCCGGGCGGCGAAGCTCGCGAACCAGGCGTGGCGGTCGAGCCCGATCGCCTTCTCCTCGGCGAGGATCGCCCCGACCGTGGCATCGGGGCTGTCCTCCTTGCTCAAGAAGAGCCGCAGCGAGCCGCCGTGGATCGGCACCCGTTCGACCCGGACGAGGAACAGGCCGTGCGGACGCACGAGCCGGTCGACCGCGCGCACGGAAAAATAGCAGAGATGCTCGTGGTAGATCGTATCGAAGGCGAGCTTCTCGACGAGGTCGCGCACATAAGGCACCTCGACGACCGCTCGCGCCCCGTCTTTCAGGAGCAGGCGGATGCCGTCCAGGAAGCCGTGCAGGTCGGCCACGTGGGCCAAGACGTTGTTGGCGTGCACGAGGTCGGCGTGGCGGCCCTCGGCCACGAGCCGTTCGGCGAGGTCGCGGCCGAAGAAGGCCTCGATCGTCTCGATACCCTTGGCCCGCGCGGCCGCGACCGGGCCGGGTGCCGGGTCGATGCCGAGCACCCGCACCCCGGCTTCGCGGTAGAATTGGAGGAGATAGCCGTCGTTGGAGGCGAGCTCGACGACGAGCGTCTCGGGCCCGGGCGGCAGCTCCGGCAGGCGTTCGGCCACGTGCGCCTTCGAATGCGCGAGCAGCGTGGCCGAAACCGAGGAGAAGTAAGGGTAATCGCGGCCGAAGAGGATCTCGGGTGGGACCGTGTCGAGGATCTGGACGAGCCCGCAAGCCGGGCAAAAGGCGACGTCGAGCGGAAAGCGCGGCTCCGGCCGGTCGAGCTCGGCTGCCGTCAAGAAGCCGTCGGAAAGCGGTAGCGCGCCGAGCGAGAGCACGGGCAGGAGTTCTTTCGCGCCGCAGGAGCGGCAGCCCGTGATCCGGCTCATGCGGCCCTCTTCCAAGCGAGGTCGGGGCCGAGCCGGCCCTGGGCCAAAAGCTCCTTGATCCGGGCGAGGCGGATCAGCCGGCCGCCCTCGAGGTCGGCGAGGGTGAGGCCGTACCGCTCGTAGGCCGCGGCGAGGTCGCGAATGCCCTCCTCGACCGTCCAGCGCGGCCGGAAGCCGGGCACCCGCTTGCCGATCTTGGCGAAGCTCACGCGGTAATTG
>Ga0308415_1000563_pt1 | contig 16225 bp, 7 predicted proteins | sample HotsprSampleOS55_FD_203465 | JGI IMG/M metagenome (GOLD analysis project Ga0308415, IMG submission 203465) | Hot spring phototrophic mat microbial communities from Octopus Spring, Yellowstone National Park, Wyoming, United States - 20090730_OS55 ... | reverse complement strand
TGGTTTTCATTCAACCAGCGCGACAGGAACGTGATCGCGATCACGCAGTCGGCCGATTCTCTTCGCTCGGTGCATCAGGATACGACATCAACTGTTGCGTTCGGCTGGTCGTTTCGGGCACGGTCCGATGCGTCGAGGAACGCTCTTCGCTCTTCAACTGGCATCGCCTCGGTTCGCGGAGCGAGGCCGTGCGTCGAGCAGCCGAGTCGGGTGAGAACACGCCATGGCGTCAGCACGAGTCGAGACCGCCTCGTTCGCCGAGCCGCGCACCATCCGAAAGACCGTCTTGTTCGCCGTCGTCGACGCGCTCGCCATCTCGGCCGGCTTCTTGATCGCCCTCGGTCTTTTGGAGCTGCGACCGACCTTCGCCGCCACCCTCCAGCTCGTACCCGCTCGGATCGCGATCGACGTGGCGATCGTCGTCGGGCTCGTGTCGTTCTTCCGCTCGAGCGGCCACTACACCGAGCGACGTTCCTTCTGGCAGGAGCTCGCCGAGATCGTCCTCGCCTTCGCCGCGGCCTTGCTCATCGACTCGGCGGCCATGTTCTTCCTCAAGCTCGAGCCCTCGCGGCTGAGCGTGCTCGGCTTCTGGACGGTCGGCTGTGCGGTGCTGATCGTCGGTCGCTGGCTGGTCAAGAGCTGGCTCGTCACCCGCGGGCTCTGGTCGGTGCCGGCGGTGATCGTCGGCGCCGGCCAGAACGCCCGTGACCTCGCTCTGGCCCTGCTCGACGATCCACTGCCGACCTTTCGACCGATCGCCTTCGTCGATCCGAGCGCCGATACGTCCGCGGTCGGCGCGCTCGAGATCGAACGGGACCAGTCGCTCCCGGTGATCGGGGTGTGTCGCGATCCGTTCGAGATCGCCCGCCGCTTCCCCCACGCTCGCGTGCTCGTCGCGCTCGAACTCGACGAGTTCCCCTCGGCCAAGCCGTTCGTCGAGCGGCTGAGCCGCGCCCATGGCGAGGTCGAGCTGATGCTGCCGTTCCGCAGCCTGCCGGCGCGGCGCTACTACCGGACCCAATGGGTCGCGCACGACATCACGACGGTGCGCCTCGTGCCGAGCCTCAGCTCCCGCTCCCAGCAACATGTCAAACGCCTTTTCGATCTCGTGGTGGCGAGCCTGATCCTGGTCGCTATCGGCCCGCTCTTCCTCGTGCTGTGCGCCTGCGTGGCGACGAGCGGCCGGCCGATCTTCTTCGCCCACACTCGCATCGGCCGCCACGGTCGACCGTTCCGCTGCCTCAAATTCCGGACCATGGCCCCCGACGCCGAACGCCGGCTCGCCGAGATCCTCGAGCGCGATCCGCGCGCCGCCGCTGAATGGCAGCGCACCCGCAAACTCAAGAACGATCCTCGGGTGACCCGGATCGGCCGGTTCCTGCGTCGCACCAGCCTCGACGAACTGCCACAGTTGATCAACGTCATCAAAGGCGAGATGAGCCTGGTCGGGCCGCGTCCGGTCACCGCGGAAGAGGTCGAGGCTTATGGCGAGCACCGCGATTGCTACCTGCAGTCGCGTCCGGGGATCACCGGGCTCTGGCAGGTGAGCGGCCGCAACCAGCTCGACTTCCGCCGACGGGTCCACCTGGATGCGTTCTACGTCCAGAACTGGAGCCTGTTCCGTGACATCGTCATCCTCTTGATGACGATCCGTGTCGTCTTTTCCGGGCGCGGAGCCTACTGAGCCACCGACAACGCGGTCGACGGTCGTCCGCCGACCTTCCGCTCCCCGGTCCGAGCGATCGGCCGGACCGAAAACCAGCTTGTGCGCGCCGTGTCTTGACTAAAAGCCTATCAGCCGATAAAAAGCCTCAGACGCCATCCCGCGGCGGCCGCCGCGCGCGAGAGGATCCCGCCTTGGCCACACCGCAGCCCGACCTCGTCGAAACCGCCCGCGACGTCCCCGTCACGCTCTGGCCGCTCGCCAACGATACCCCCGAGGGGCTCGTCGTCGTCGCCTTCCAGCAACCGAGCTTCGGCACCGTCACCTTCGACGCCGAAGCGCAGAGCTTCACCTACACGCCCGCGCCGGGCTTCGTGGGCGAGGACAGCTTCGACTACACCGTCCAGGGATCCGACGGTGCCACTGCGTCCGCCACGGTCACCGTTCGGGTGGTGCAGCCGAACCACCCGCCGGTGGCGGCCGACGACGTCACCGCCGTGGCTCCCGGCGGAACCGTCGAAATCGATCCGCTCGCCAACGATTCCGATCCGGACGGTGACCGTCTGCTCCTCGTAGCGGTCGGGAGGCCGGGTTCCGGCAGTGTTTCGGTCCTCGACGGGGGGCGACTGCGCTACGCGCCGAGGACCGGATTCGTGGGCGAGGACAGCTTCACCTACACCGTGAGCGACGGTCAGGGCGGAACCGCCTCGGCCACCGTCCGGATCGGCGTGATCGCCGACAATCGCGCGCCGACCGCCCCCAGCCTCCACACGAGCACGCTCGCTGGGCAACCGGTCGTGGTCGATCTCCTGGCCGCGGCGAGCGATCCCGACGGCGATCCGCTCGTCGTGGCCGCCCTCGGTCTTCCCGAGCACGGCACGGTGGCGATCCTCGAAGCCGGCCGTGTGGCCTACACGCCGGCGAGCGGCTTCGAAGGAACCGACCGCTTCACCTACACGATCCGGGATGGGCGCGGCGGCTCCGCCACGGGCGAGGTCGAGATCCTCGTGAGCCGCTCGAATGGCGCGCCGGTGGCACGTGACGACGGCGCGACCACCGAGGCCGGCACCCCGGTCACGCTCGATCTGCTCGCCAACGACACCGATCCGGACGGCGATCCGCTCACCCTCGTGGGGCTCAGCGTTCCCGCGCGCGGCCGCCTCGCGGTCGCCGCCGACCGGCGCGTCACTTACACCCCGGATGCCGGCTTCGTCGGTCAGGACAGCTTCACCTACACGGTCCGCGACTCGCGGGGTGCCACGGCGAGCGCCACGGCCACCGTCACCGTCACCCCGCCGGCTGCGCCCTCGACCTTTCTCAACGGCTATCGCTACCGCCGCCGGATCGTGATCCCCCGGCACGTCGTCCGCGGCACGGTCCCGCTCGTGGGCTTCCCGCTGCTCGTCCTCGAGGAAGGTCCCTGGCTGCGGAGCACGGCCCACGGCGGTCGGGTCGAAAGCGCGCAGGGCTTCGATCTCCGATTTGAGCTCGAGAACGGTACCAAGCTGCCGCACGATGTGGAGCGCTACGATCCGGTCGCGGGCCGGCTGGTTGCCTGGGTCCGCCTGACCGAGCTGCAGCCCGAGGAGGACCTCGTCCTCTTCCTCTATTACGGCAAACCCGGCCTCGCCACGAGCGAGGCCGATCCCGCCGCGACCTGGCGCGACTATCTCGCCGTCTGGCACTTGCCCGACCCGACGGACCGGACCGGTCGTGGGCGCAATCTCGTCGCCACGGCGGTGAGCGCGGCCGAGGGTCCGATCGGTGCTGCCGGTCGATTCGACGGTACGGCGAGCGAACTCGTGCTCGCCGATCCGAGCTTCCTCGACGGCCACCCGTCGCTCACCGTCCAGCTCTGGGTCGACAGCGACCGGCTCGACAGCGATCGAGGTCTGCTCGTTTGTGGCCCGATCACCGGCCGCGACTTCGACTCCGCCTTCGTCCTGCGCCACGCGAGCCGTGGCCTCTACAGCAGCCAGGCGCGGGTCTTCACGGCCGAGATGGCGCTCGCCGACGGCCGGCTCGTCCACGAGAGCAGCCCCGGACGGGCCGACGACGCCGCCCACGCGCTCGCGCTCGTCTTCGACCGCGGCGAGGGGGTCACGCTCGTCGTCGACGGGGTGGCCGACACCCCGTCCTACACGATGGGCAACACCTTGCTCGGGCCCACCCGGATCGGTCGCGGGCCCTTGCGGATCGGCACCGGCCCCTTGCAGGCCTCGGCCGGTCGCTGGCTCGGCCTGATCGACGAGGTACGGCTGCGGGCTTCGGCCCTGCCTGCGGCCTGGCTCGCCATGGAACACGCCAACCAGCGCGATCCCGCGAGCTTTTACGGAATCGGTGGCGAGGACGCATTCGGCGATCCGAACCAGGCGCCGGTCGCGGTCCCGCTCGCCGCGCGGACGGCTCTCGGTGCTCCGGTCGTCCTCGATCCGCTCGCCGCGGCCCTCTCGCCCGGTGGTGGCAGCACAACGCTCGCCGCGGTGGGAACGCCCACGGCCGGTACGGCAGTGATCGAAGCCGGCAAGATCCGCTTCACCCCGCCCGCCGGTTTCACCGGGACCGCCCGCTTCACTTTCGAGATCCGCAAGGACGGCAAGAGCTCGATCGGCACCGCGACGGTCCTCGTCGAGGCCCGTGCGGCGGAAACTTCGGCCGAGCAGGATCGCCCCTTCGCCGACCGGCTTTACGGTAATCCCTATCACGCCGATTCGCTCGCGACCCGGCAACCGGTGCCGAACGGCCCCGTCGCCAAACGCTTCCTCGCCGATCGCACGGGCACGCTCGCCGCGGTCCGCTGGCCCTGCCGGATCACCGCGGGTGACGGCGGCGAGGTGGTCGTCAAGGTCGAGACCGACTACCAAGGCAAGCCGTCGGGGCTGGCGATCGGCACCACCGCGATCAACGGCGGGGTGGGCAGCCTCGCCGGCCAGGGGCCGCTTCCGCTCTGGAGCTTCGAGCAGCCGGTCTCGGTCGAGGCGGGGCGGGCCTACCATCTCGTCTGGTATCAGCTCGCCGCTTCGGGACGCTGTGCGGTCGTCCACCATCGCGCCGACGTGCCGATCCCGACCGGGCAGAATCTCCGTGGCGGCCCCTACGAGGGCGACGGCGGCACGATCCATCAACAGGTCTCGAGCCTGTGGCAGCCGGGCAACGAGCACGGCGGCTTCCTCCAGCTCGTCTGGTCGGACGGGGTAACGACCGGGAACCCGATCGTCGCCGGGTCGCCCGGGCTCAAGAAGAGCTTCGGCGGCCCCGTCATGATCCGCGAACGGTTCACCGTGGCGGACTACACCCGGAAGATCGACGGGGTGTGGCTCCGGGTCTGGTGGGAGAGTGGCACACCCTCCGACCTCCTCGTCCGCCTCGAGACCCTCGAAGGGACCCTGCTCGAGCAGCTCGTGGTCCCGCGCAGCGCATTGCCGCAGACCCGCAACGTCGCGGGCGACGTGACGAGTGCCCCGGCAACTTGGGTCCATCGCCGCTTCGCCCAGACCCACACGCTCGAGCGCGGCCGCAGCTACGTCCTCCGCCTGAGCGCCTCGACCGGCACCTATTTCGTCCATGCGGTACGACGCGGCGAGGCGCCGAGCCGGGAGCAGTGGCCCGAGGCTTGGGCCGAAGTCAGCACCAACGGCGGCAGCGCCTGGCGCGGCTGGGACGACGCCACGGATCCCTCGGGTGTGGCGCGGACCGATTGCCACCTCCCGCTCGCCTTCACCCTCGCCGGCAGCCTCGAGCGACTCGGCGTTGACAGCTTGATCGGGACCGCCAATTGGAACCTCGGTGATGTCCGTCGCCTCGCCGAAGATGCCGGCGTGGGCGACGACCTCGGCGAGGCCCGGACGGTGGCGAACGGCGGGACGGCGTGGGCGCATCTCGGTTTCCCGACGCCGAGCCGTCCCCCGGTCGGCCGCCAGACCTTCCGGATCCGCGCCCGCTGCTCGGTCGCCGGTGGGGCGATCAAGGTCGAACTGCTCGAGAACGGCGTCCTGCGCCGGGATCTCGGCACCCAGCCGCTCGGCACGAGTTTCTCGACCTTGAACTTCACCTGGGATGCCTCGTTGCTCGCCGACCGCACAGGGGCCGGGGTGGAGCTCAAGCTCTGGCTCGTCGACACCCTCTCGAGCGGCTACTACGTCGTCGATGCGGTCGACTGGCTCGCCGACCCGGCCGGCTCGACCGCGGGTTCGGGTGGCGGAACCGGCAGTGGAGCCGGCCCGGAGCTGCCCACCCCGCTGCGGACGATCGACGTCGCCAACGCGAGCCAGCTCGCGAGTGCTTTGGCCAACGCCCGGCCCGGTGACCACATCGTCCTCGCAGACGGAACCTACACCGGCAGCTTCGTGTTGACCGTCCCCGGCACCGCGGCCAACCCGATCGTCGTCAAAGCGGCGAACAAGCTCGGGGCAGTGATCTCCGGCGGGTTCCAGATTCGCGCTGATTATCAGATCTTGTGGGGTCTCGTTTTCGCGAGCGGCAGTGGCCTCCAAACGTGGACTGGCAACTTCTGCAAGGTGCTGCGGTGCAAGTTCGATGGCGGGATCCAGTCGAACGATGCGTCGACCATCGAGCTTCGCGGGTCGGACTGCGAGATCGCGCGTTGTGAATTCGCGAACCAACGTTCGCGCGCGATCACCGTCAACGTTCAAGGTGGCGCGCGTCGAGCGCTCGTCCGGTACAATTGGTTCCACGACGTCGTCGACAACGGCGCGAATTTCAACGCCGCGGTCCGCATCGGTCAAAGTAGCCTCGAAGAGAACACGACAGCCTCCTGCATCGTCGAGTACAACCTTTTCGAACGCTATGACGCACGCTACGGGGAAACCGTAGCTCTCAAGAGCTGCGACAATACGGTCCGCTTCAATACGCTGATCGACTGCAGGATCAGCGCGATCCAGAGTCGCGTCGGTCATCGAAACGCGATCAATGGCAACATCGTGAAGGATCAAACAGGCGCAGCTGGCGGTATTCGTGTGATGGATCGCGACAACGTGCTGTTGGGAAACGTTCTGATAGGTTCCGGCATGCGATTCGAGGTTTTTGCCGGTAACCGTCGACCCGACGACAAAGATGGCGATTATTCGCCTCCAGCATATTATCCTGCAGCGTGGAATACCATCCTGGCGGGCAACCGAGGCAACGTCGTCGTCGGCGCATATTACGGATCCGCGACGCCTCCCATGACGGTGAACGCGAAGAACACGATAATCGAGGCTCATAGCGGCACCATTACCTACGCTCGTCACGAAAACACGTCGGTCGTGCCATCGACGAACCGAGCGATCCCACAAGCCGTCGAACTTCGTCCGGTCGACGTGGGGCCGAACTCCGGCTGATCGACGGTCTTTGCTCGGGCGGGCCGGGGCGAACCGAAGGGTTCGCCGCCGGCCCGCTCCTTTTTCGTTCGGCCCGCGAGGGGCTCGTTCCGCGAGCACCGCATGCCGTCCGGGAAAGGCTTGGAATAATCCTTCCCTCACGACGTCAGTGGGAGCGAAGCCAAAACCCCTTCCCGACGCTCTCCATGCGCCGCTCGCTCCGGTTTCACTCCAGGCGTTCGCACTGCAAACGCGATCCGCCGCACGCGGCGGACCTCGTTGCGCTCCGCCGTATGCTGCCACCAAGGAATGGGCCTTCGAGCATGATCGATTTCGACGTGAGCTTCGTTCGCTGCGATCGTCGTCGCTTTCTTCAAAACGTCGCCGCCTTTTCTGCCGGCCTCGCTTCCCCGTTCGTGACCCCCCCTCCGAGCGCGGCACAGACGGCCTTACCTCCGGCCGGTCGTACGATCTTCGTGTCGAACGGCGCTCAACTTGCGAGTGCTCTCGCCGCAGCGATGCCGGGTGACCACATCGTTCTGAACGACGGAACCTACACCGGCTCTTTCCAGATCACCCGCTCCGGAACTACCGCCGCACCGATCGTCATCCGCGCAGCTAACCTGGGTCGGGCTTACCTCGCCGGCAGTTTGACTTTAGCAGGCTCGGATGTTTGGCTTTATGGCACAACCTGTACCGCCGATCGCAGTCTGAACATCCGCAACGATCGCATCTGCGTTCTCCGCAATATCTTCACAGGTCGTCAAGCGATCTATCTCTATCGCGCGTCGTACTGCAAAATCGGCTATAATTATTTCAACCCGCCGGCCGACGATCCGAACACGTCGTGGAACGATATTCTCCTCGATCTCACCAACAGCGATGTTGCGGCTAATCGTATGTCTCGTTTCAACCATATCTTTCGCAATCATTTTTCAAGTCGGCCCGCGTCGAATCCCGCATCCTACCAGAACGCAAATCACGGGATTTACGTCGCCACCTACGCCTTGAACAATTATCCGCCGACTGGCAACATCATCGAATACAATTTGTTCGCCCACGATCGCCTCCGTCCGATCTACCTCAAACATGGCGGCAACATCGTTCGTGGCAACACCATATTGCCTTCACCGAACTACAATTATCGCGGCATGATGTGCAACTCTCGTCATGGCACGGGCGATCAATGGATCGGCAATTATTTCGAAAACGACTATGGCCTGATCATAAATGGCTCGAGTCACCTCGTTCTCGGCAACACATTCGCTCCCACCTCGTCCTGTCGACTTTATTTGATGGCCGGGCAAGAACGAACCTCTCACCCGCCAGCTACCGATTGTGTCGCTGCGGGGAACAACGGAACGACGATCGTCGGATTCACTTTCTATGGCGGCAACGGTCCGTTCCTTTTCGCCGAGCGAAATCGCGTGGAAGCCAACGTCGGCGAGGTGCGGCAGACACAGTGGGCCAGAAACAATGTGATCTCACCCAACACGAGTCGGTCGGTACCACAAGCGACCAAGTTGTCAGTTCAATCCGTCGGTCCGTGGGCGATTTGAGAGTCGTTTGTTCGTGCCGACTGCTCCGTTCCCACGGCTGCCCGTAGGACCCACCAGGCTGCCAGGAGCTGCAGGCCGTAGGCGCAGGCATTCCCGATCGCGAAGGTCGTGATGGTGGTGTGGGCCGACAGATCCATCCACCATCCGAGCGCGAAACTCGCCATCGACGCGACGACCCCGAGGCCAGCCGTGACGCATTGGAGGTCGTTGCGTTGATGAAGGGTGAGTGCATTGCCTACGGCCCCGGCGACGAAACGCATCAGCTGAAACGGGAGGAGCAGTTGAGCAACATGGCCGGATTCGCGCCAGGGTTCTCCGAACACGACGGCGAATATCGGCGGCCCGAAAAGCGCAACTGGCAATAAACCCAGCGAACCCAGTAGCGTGAATCGGATCACAACGGCGCGGAACAACACCATCACATCCCTGGCCGGCAGGTCCGCCGCCTCTCTCAAGAACATGAGGCTTGTCGAATGGCTGAGTAACCTGATCGGTGCTTCGAGTATTCGTTGCGCGAGGCCGAAGAATCCTGCCATGCGTGCGTCGTACACAACCCCGACGAGACCGACGGGCACGAGTTGCACGATTTCGAGGAGGAGGTTCGCCGGCGCAGCGAATACCGGATATCGCCAATACGAGCGCGCGACTTTTCGGACATTCTCGGGTTTCGGACAATGGGTTCGCAGCGTTGGCCATGCGTCGGTCCAGATGCTGAAGCCGATCACCCGCGCGACGTGGCCGGCCAGCAAGCCGAGAATCAAGCCCTCGGCTCCCATCCCGAGCAAACCGCACCCAACCTGCACGATAACCTGCCCGCCGACGAAAACGACACGCATGATCGCGTTGATCCCGATATTTCGCCGTCGCAGGGACCAATATTCTAAAATGATCGAGAACGCGTAAAATGCCACCATCGCTGGAGTCAGTACCTGCCATACCGCCCGATCCTGACCGCCGAGACTATCCCCGAACACGTGACCGCCGAACCAAGCGAAGGTGGTGAACGCGATCCCGCTAGCTGCGCCCAGTACCAAGGTGAGTACCAACAAACTCGCCGCCTCCCTGTCGTCGTGGACGACCGGCAAGGCCAGCTCGTATCGCAGACTCGCGACGAGTCCCACGAGCATTGCAACACTCGTGACGACAGCAAATATCCCGAATGCATCGACATCGTAGAGTCGTGTGAGGATCGGCGCGGTACCTACGAGAACCAGCTGTCCGACGAGCGTACCGCCGGACAGCACGCCGATCCCACGATAAAATCCTTTCATGGCGAATCGGCGGTGGTGCGTCCCCGGAGACCTCTCATTCACCTTTCACCGGCTCGGCGCGGCGTCCGTCGACCCGGCTCGGTCCTCCCCCCTCGAGCCAACGCAACAACAGCCCGGCGTTCAACACCGCCGGGACGTGATGTTCCCTCACTTCGTCCGGCCTCACGTTGGGTCGCAACACCCCAATCGCCTCCAGCCGCTTCACCGCGTCCTCGAACAGCTCCGTCGCACGCACCGCAGGCCGAAATGCCGGATCGTCGCAGGCGGGCGCGCCGATCTTGAAGAACATGCTCTTTCCGAGCATTCGTTGTCCGATCTTTTTCGCTACCCTCCGAATCTGTGGACCAAGATATCCGATCACATTACGCACACGATCCTCCGGTAGCGTCGACGCTGTGTAATTTTCCGTCGTCACGATTTTTGCCACCTTCGGGTTCGTCGCCGTGATCAATCGTCGATGCCATCTCGTCATGAAGCGATCCCATGGAGGGATTGCGAAGCACATCAACATGTTCTGGTAATCGAGAAACGGCGCGGCAACCTTGAGGCCCATGTTCGTATATGCGCATAAATGCCCTCCGAACGATTCCGCATCGCACACGAAAAACGCCGCCCGGTCATAACTTTCGTTGTTCGTCGTGGCACGATAGGCTTCGAAACGTGCGATGGTGCGATCTCGGGCTTCCTGGAGGAGAGCCCACGCCTCGTCGGTCAAGAGTTGTTTCGGCCAGCGGACCGGCGTGATGCGCCAATCGTAGAATCGATCGAAACGTATACGTCGACTGCCGTACCACGGAAAGTCGTGAAGAAAGAAATAGTCTTTGTAATGTCCTCCCGCCCCACCGTGCACTACGATTTCGACTCCTCTGTCTAGGCGTGCGGCAGCGTTTTGGTAGTCACGATGGAAGTGAACGGGATCCAACTGACCGTCGGCACGGTGAAAACATTCGAGGAGTTCGCGTGGCAGATCCGTCCAACGATGCCACGTCACGAAGAGCGACCGTCCGAGTGTCTTCGCGATTTCCTGCGCGATCCGTGCATCGGCCGCACCAGGCCAGCCCGAGATCGCAAGTTCGTAGTCGGCGCCCATACTATCGAGCAACACGAGCAACAACCGCGTGTCGTAACCGCCGGTTATGTCGATGCTGATCTTTTGGTTCGCACAGGACGACAAAAGATTCCTCATGTGCGCAAGAAAACGGCGTTCGTCGTACGATGCCGTTGTCGGTAGGGATTTTTTGACGATGACGACCGACGAAGGACCACGCAGTTCGACGATTTCGTCGAGCGCGATCTTGAAGACGCCATCGATCAAAGTCGCTCCGCCGTAAATCTGACCCTGGGCGAGATATTCGACGAGGTGGCTTCGGGAAATGGTACGCGATGTAGAGCGCATGGCGACGAGCTCGAGGAACGAACTGCAAACAGCTCGATCGTCGCGATACAATTTGTAAAGACCGGCATTGTCGACCATTGCCGACCATGTCGTATTTGCCTTGTCGAAGACAAACAAACCGAAGACACCATGTAGCTCGGCAGCGATCGCCTTCAACGGTCGGTCGAGAAGATCCCGCGCCAAACGTTCGATCGTCGGCCGCCCCGATACGAGTCCGTCGGTGTAGATATGGCCGATCCAAAAGACGACGTGACGTGAAGTTTCCAAACGCGCCCAAGGCGCCGGAGGCTCGAAGGTAGGCCGCGTCTCGTGCTCGACGTAGATCATGCCTGGGCTTCCGGTGCGGAGCGTGGCGATCGGCTCGGGACGAGAGATGACGTGTCGCCTTTAACAGCGGGTCCGTTCGGTGTCCACGTCGGACGGGCCGAATGGAGCGGCCGGGGACGAGGTCACCGCGTTGGACGTTGTCGTGGAGAAAAGTTGCGAAGATCTTTCGTTCGGCCGTGGGACGTTCGTGGCAAAGGGCACGCGAGCGACCGATTCGGGGCACCGAGGCGCGCGCTTCGGCAGCCCCGCCCGGCCGGCGGGGCTCGTGCCGGGCTGGCCGCGATCCGTCGGCGACATGCCGATCGCGAGGAGCGCGGAGCCGGTCGCACCCGGCATCGCGTGGGGCATCGCACGGAGGTACGCTCGCCGCCACCCTTACGAGCCGTCACCCCTTTACAGTCGCATCACAGCGACCGAGAAGTTCGCGGGCCGAGACAGGATTTCGACGGACGTTCCCCCTGCATTCGATCCCGTCCCGACGATCGCAGATGGAGACGGCGCGGAATCGAACCGACCTCCTCCTCGCCTCGCTCCTGTTCGTGGGCTGCGTGGCGATCTTCTGCATCAATCTGGGTCGGCTGCCGTTCCCCGACGAACTCTACCACATCCTCGCGGCCAAGGGGCTTCTCGAGACCGGCGAGCCGCGGATCGCCGAAGGGTTCTATTGGCGGGGTTATCTCCAGACCTGGCTCACCGCTTGGAGCTTCCGGCTGTTCGGCGAAAGCTTGGCGACGGCGCGAATCCCCTCCGTCCTGTTCACCGCCGCCCTCGTCACGGCCTCGTTCTGGTGGCTGCGGGCACGGGTCGGCACCTCGATCGCACTTTCGGGTGCGGTCTTCTACGCCCTTTCGCCCTTCGCCATCACGATCGCTCAGTTCTGTCGCTTCTACGCGCTGCAGACCCTCTCCTTCTTCCTCGCCGCGGTCGCTCTCGCCGAGGCCGCGAACCTCGAACGCAAGGCCGAGAGTCGCTTGGCCCTCCTCGTCGTCGGGTCGGCGGCCCTCGGCCTCGCCATCCATCTCCAGCCGGTGAGTACGATCGGCAGCATCGGCGTGGCCCTCCATTGCGCCGGGGCTCTCCTCCTGCCCCGGTTGGTCGATGCGACCTTGCCGTGGGCGAAGCGGTTCGGCCCCGCTCTCCTCTTCTCGAGCTCGCTCCTCCTCGGACTCGTCGCCGCCGCTGCGAGCGGCTTGCTCGGTGAACTGTGGTCACGTTTCCGCCACGCCGAGACGTTCAGCGCGCACCTCGCCAACCAATTCTGGTATTATCACGCGTGGTACCAGCTGCTCTTCCCGACCTTGTGGCCGGCGACCGGCCTTTTGGCCCTCGTCGCCTTCGCCCGCTGGCCGCAGCCGGCCGGTCTCGCCCTCGTCGTCTTCGCGACCGCCTTCACGTTGCACTCGCTCGCCGCCCCGAAAAGCCTCCGCTACATCGCCTACGCCCACCCCTTCCTGATCGTCCTTTGGACCTTGGGTTCGGCTGCCGTCTGGTCGAATCTGCGGGACGGTCTTTCGGCTCTCGTCGCCGGTGTGGCGGCTCGTCTCGAGCTTCCGACGAGAACGAGACGGCGGCTCGCGCGATTTCTGGTCGGCGGGGCGATCGCGTTCCTGATTCTCACGAACCCGGCGTGGCTGCGCAGCGTCACACTTCTCGCCGACGTTCCCGTTCCGCCGGAACGCCCTCCGGTCGATTGGCCGAAAGCCGCGCCGCTCCTCGCTCCACATCTGGGGAGCGGGCGGTTCGTTTTGACCACCGAGGAGCTCGGAACGCTCTATTTCCTCGGTCGCTTCGACCTGACCCTCAACGCTTCGCGCTACGACGAGATCGCCCGCGGCTCGGGCCCGACGATCGTGCGCGATTCGAGAACGGGCCGCGGGGTCGGTCGCGATCTCGCCGCGACGCGTCTCGTTTTGGCCTGCCGAGCACCGGGTGTGTTCATCAGTCTCGAGCAGTTCTGGAACGACGCGCCGCAGATCGTCACCCCAGAGGCCAAGACGTTTCTTCTCACCCACAGCCGACCCTTGGAACTCCCGGCCGGCAGTGGGCTCGTGGCCTTTCTCTGGGACGAACGTTCCGGTGAGGCGGCGGACTGTGCCGAGCTCGAGCCGGTTGCCGTGAGCCGCGACAGCTGAGAACCGATGTCACCGTCGCCGGGCCCGATCCGCACGCTCGTCCGCAACTGGCACATGCTGCGCCACGTGCCGGCTCGACAGTTGGCACGGCGCGCGGTCCTGATCCTGCACCGCCACGTCGAGCCTTTCTTTCCTCCCCGTCTCGCCACCCGGCCTCGACCGACCGTGGCACCTCGCCCGCCCCTCTCGGTTCTTCCCCCGCGCCACGACCTCGTTCAATGCGGTTCAGGTGGCATCGAATTGGTCGTGCCTTGGGGGCGGTGTCGGCTCTGGCCGGAACCGGATTGGCACATGAGGGCCGAGGACGAGGCTTCGACTCTTTTACGCGCTGCGCTCCACAACATGGAGTATTCGAGCGCTCTCGACGAAGAGACCGCGCTCGGCTTGATGAAGAGCTGGTGCGAGGCCAACCCTTTCGAACGTCGCGGGGCGAGACCTTATGCCTGGCGCCCTTTCAATCTCTCGATCCGGGTCGTGGCCTGGATGCGGGAACTCGCCGCGCGCGGCGCTCGCTGGCCCGGGCCGGTCGTGGCCGAACTCCACGAATCTCTGGTTCGGCAGCTGCGCTACCTCACGAGGCGCCTCGAGACCGATCTGCGCGGTAACCACCTCTTGAAGAACGTCACCGCCCTACTCTGGGGCGGAGCCTTCTTCAGCGGCTCGGAGGCGCGATCCTGGTACCTGCTCGGCAGCCGGCTCTTGGAACGGGAGCTCGCCGAACAGATCCTGGCCGACGGCTGCCACTTCGAGCGCTCCCCGACCTACCAATGCCAAGTCATGGCCGATCTCCTCGATTGTCGGGCGGCGATGCAAGCGGGTCCGTTGCGCGAACGGATCGAGGATACGCTCGGCCGCATGGCGCGTGCCCTCCAGTGCCTTCGTCATCCCGACGGTGGCTTGGCGCTGTTCAACGATGGCGGTCTGCACGCGAGCTGGCCGCCCGAGTCCGTGCTGCTCGGCCTCGAAGCCTGCGGCCTCCGCGACCCGGGCCCACCGGATGGTGCTTTCGCGCTCCCCGATGCAGGTTATTGGGGCTTTCGCCGGGGCGGCGACTATCTCCTCGTCGACTGCGGCCCGATCGGGCCCGATTATCTCGTGGGTCACGGCCATGCCGACATCCTCTCGTTCGAATGGTCGACGGCCGGCTCGCGGATCCTCGTCGATCAGGGCACCTACGCTTATCGGACCGAGCCACGACGCGCCGCCACGCGCAGTACCGGTAACCACAACACCGTGACGATCGCGGGCCTCGATCAGAGCGACGTGTACGACGCCCATCGCTGTGGCCGGCGGGCGGTGCCGCAGTTGCTCGGCTGGACGGTCGAGGCGAACGGCGTTCGGTTGCGTGGAACCCACGACGGCTTCGACCATCTCCCGGGCCGCCCGCGCCACGAGCGGGAAATCCTCGCCCGGCCCGGCGAGCTCGTGATCCACGACCTCATCCGAAGCCGGCAGGCGACGGTCGGTGAGGCGCGCTATCTTCTCCATCCCGCCTGCCGCGTCGTCGAGACCACGGACGACCGGCTCCTGCTCGCCCGCGACGACGTCCTCGTCGAGGTCGAAGCTTCGCGGCCGATCCGGCTCGTGCCGGCGGAATGGTATCCCGACATGTTCGTGGCGATCACGACCCGTCGCTTGATCTGCGAGGTGCCGGCAGGCGAGACGGGCACGACGGTCCGCTTCCGTCGGCGGTCCGGAGCCCCTGCGAACCGGGGTCGGAACCCATGAATTTTCCGCACGCGAGGCTGCGTCGAGCCCTGCCCGTCCCGCTCCTGCGCCGTTTGCGGGCGATCCACTGGCAATTGTGTCCACCCGAGCCGGAACTCGCGCTCGTGTCGCGATTCGCCGATCCGTCGCGGGCCTTCCTCGACGTGGGAGCCAACACCGGCGTCTATCTCGAACGGGCCCTCGGTCGTTTCGCCGCGCTCTATGCGGTCGAGCCCGATCCGGAGCTCGCATGGTATCTCGAACGCGCCTTCGCGGGCCGGGTCACCGTCTTGGCGCTCGCCCTCTCGAGCCGACCCGGTCACATGCCTTTCTACCTCCCCCATCATGCCGGGCAGGCGATCAAGACCCGCGGCTCCCTCGAAGGCGACGCCAATCCCGGTCTCGACCAGACGGTGCGGACCGTTCCGGTCGCCACGTTGGATGGTCTCGACCTGCCCCCGCTCGGTTTCGTCAAGATCGATGTCGAGGGCCACGAGCTCGCCGTCCTCGAAGGCGGGCGCGAACGTCTGCGCCGTGATCGGCCGCGGCTCTTGATCGAAATCGAGGAGCGTCACCACCCGGGTGGTTCCGGCCGGGTTTTCGCGCTCCTCGCCGAGCTCGGCTACGAAGCCTTCTACCTGGCCGACGGTCGGTTGAAATCACTCGGGGAGACGGATCTTGCCGTCCTGCAGAACATCGCCCGTGCCAAACCCTTGACGGCTCGGGCCCGCCCGGCTCGGGGCTACGTCAACAACTTTTTTTTTCTCCACGCCGAGGATACCGCAGCTCGGACGGCGCTCACCCGCGCCGTTTCGGAGGGTGATCCGAGCACCGGGCTTTCTTCCGGTGGCC
>Ga0308415_1000560_pt1 | contig 16258 bp, 16 predicted proteins | sample HotsprSampleOS55_FD_203465 | JGI IMG/M metagenome (GOLD analysis project Ga0308415, IMG submission 203465) | Hot spring phototrophic mat microbial communities from Octopus Spring, Yellowstone National Park, Wyoming, United States - 20090730_OS55 ... | reverse complement strand
AGAGGTCGCTTGGTTCATCGCTCCACTCCTTTCCGCACGGGATAGACTTTCACTATGAGTTTACCACAAGCGACCGCTTTCTGCTACATAGTATCTCACCCCTCCCCCAGCGGCTTCGCCGCCCGCCACAGGCGACGGGGGTGGGGTGAGGAAGCCTGAATAGTTACGTGCAGATGAGCAGAGAAGCGGGGGGCAGCGGGCGGTGATCGTATTTCCGGCGATTGACCTGCGGCAGGGGCGGGTGGTGCGATTGCGGCAGGGACGGGCTCAGGAGGAAACGGTGTACGCCGACGACCCGGCGGCGGTGGCCCGGCGCTGGGTGGACCTGGGCGCGGAATGGCTCCATGTCGTCAACCTGGACGGTGCCCTCGGCCTGACCCGCGCCGAAGGGCATCCATCCCGATTACCCCTCAACCTGCAACGCCTGCGGGAGATTCGGGCGGCCGTGCCCGACACGCCGATTCAGTTTGGCGGCGGACTGCGGACGCTGGAGGACGTGGCGCTGGCGCTGGAACTGGGGGCGACGCGCGTGGTCCTGGGCACTGCGGCCGTGAAGGAGCCGGAACTGGTAGCGGAGGCAGTCCGGCGCTTCGGGGAGGTGCGGGTGGCTGTGGCCCTGGATGCCCGGCAGGGATGGGTAGCCACCCACGGCTGGCAGGAGATGTCGGAAGTGACAGCGGTGGCGCTGGGCCGGGCCATGCGAGATCGGGGAGTGCGCTACGCCATCTACACCGACATCGCCCGAGACGGGATGCTCTCGGGGGTGAACGTGGAGGCCACCGCGGCGCTGGCCCAGTCTACCGGACTGGGGGTCATCGCCTCCGGCGGCGTGGCGACCCCGGAGGACATCCACCGCCTGCGCGCGCGGGAGGCCTGCGGCATCGTCGGCGTGATTATCGGTCAGGCCCTATACAGCGGCGCCCTCTCACTCCCCGATGCCCTGCGCGCGGCCCGGCAGGGATAAATGAGCCATTAGCCGACAGCCGCCAGCCGGTAGTTGGCCGGGCAATCGGGAGATTTTCTTGCTGACGGCTACCGGCTGATCGCTGACGGCTGATCCCTTCGGCGCAGTCCGCGCTGGCCGCCGGGCCGACGTAGCGCCGGCCGCCGGGCCGACGTAGCGCCGGCCGCCAGGCCGGTAAGGATATTTAGAGAATGCCTCTAACGGACCGACGGGGTTAAAAAGAATATATTTTTCATTGCGGCGGCTTTGCCGCCGCAATGAAAAATATATTTCATTTATCCTCGCGGGCGAAAAGGCCAAACCTGAGTTGCATGGGCGACTTCGGCCCGCCCAAAGGAGACCGATGCTGGCCAAACGCATCATTCCCTGCCTGGACGTGAAGGACGGACGGGTGGTCAAGGGCATCCGGTTCTGCCAGTTGCGGGATGCCGGTGACCCGGTAGAGCAGGCCCGGATTTACGATACCGAAGGGGCCGACGAACTGGTCTTCCTGGACATCACCGCCTCCCACGAGCGACGGGAGATCGTGGCCGACATGGTGCGCCGGGTGGCCGACGAAATCTCCATCCCCTTCACCGTCGGCGGCGGCCTGCGGGACGTGGAGGACATCCGCCAGATTCTGATGGCCGGGGCGGATAAGGTCTCCATCAACACCGCCGCCGTACTCCGACCGGAACTGATCACCGAAGGGGCCCGGCGCTTCGGCAGTCAGTGCATCGTGGTCGCCATTGACGCCAGACGGGTGGCGGGTTCCGGCGGAGGGGGGCCGGGAGCCTGGGAGGTGTACATCCACGGCGGGCGCACCCCGACAGGCCGGGATGCGGTGGCCTGGGCGCAGGAGGCGGAAGAACGGGGCGCCGGCGAAATCCTGCTCACCAGTATGGACCGGGACGGCACTCAGGACGGCTACGACCTGGAACTGACGCGGGCGGTGGCGTCGGCGGTCTCCATCCCGGTCATCGCTTCCGGCGGCGCGGGCCGACCAGAACATTTCTACCAGGCCCTGACCGAAGGCCTGGCCAGCGCGGCGCTGGCCGCCTCCCTCTTCCACTACCGTCAGTTGACCATTGCCGAAATCAAAAAATACCTGGCGGCGCGGGGCGTCCCGGTGAGGCGGACGGCGCAGCGGGAGGAGGCCCGATGATAGAAGCGGAGATTGCCTGGGACGAGCGGGGATTGGTGCCGGCGGTGGTGCAGGATGCCCATACGGGCCGGGTGCTCATGCTGGCCTACATGAATGCCGAGGCGCTGGCCCGCACCCTGGAGACGGGCGAGGCCTGGTTCTGGAGCCGCCGACGACAGGAGTTGTGGCACAAAGGAGCCACGTCGGGAAACACCCAGCGAGTGGTGGAGGTGCGCTACGATTGCGACGCCGATGCCCTGCTCCTGCGGGTGGAGCCCCGCGGGCCGGCCTGCCATACCGGCCACGCGACCTGTTTCTACCGCCGTCTGCCCGGCTCTCCGGAGGGGACGGCGGAAGAAGAGCCGGTGCTGGACCGTCTCTGGGCCATCATCCAGGACCGCAGGGCCCACCCGAAGGAAGGTTCCTACACCTGCCACCTGCTGGCCGCTGGCGAACCGGAGATTCTCAAGAAACTGGGCGAGGAGGCGATAGAAGTCCTCATCGCCGCGCAGGCTCAGGGGAACGCGCGGCTGGTGAGCGAACTGGCGGACCTGATGTACCATCTGCTGGTACTCCTGGCCGCGCGTGGCCTCTCCTGGGCCGACGTGGAGGCGGAACTGGCCCGCCGTTTCGCAAAGAAGAGTTCGTAATTCCGGGCGAGAGCGGGACTCAGGAATCGTTTCATCAAAACCACGAAGGACACGAAGGCCACACAAAGGGCACGAAGAAATTTTCGCCGTCAGGGTCAGTCGGTAGGGTTAGCCTGTTTTTCTAACCCTTAACCCCTGACCACTCACCGCTAAACTTTGTGTCCTTTGTGAGTCCTTTGTGCCCTTGTGGTAGGTAATTCCTCTTGCCGCTACAGCCACTGGCCCGTCAACACAAGGAGGGAATGATGTCTATCCAGCGAGCCCTGCTCAGCGTTTCCGACAAGACCGGTCTGGTGGAACTGGCCCGGGGGCTGGCCGATATGGGGGTGGAACTCATCTCCACCGGCGGCACCGCCCGCGTGCTCCAGGAGACCGGTCTTACCGTGCGACCCGTGGAGGAGGTCACCGGATTTCCAGAAATCCTGAATGGGCGGGTCAAAACCCTGCACCCGGCCATTCACGGCGGCATTCTGGCCCGCCGGGAGCCCGCCCATCTGGACGAACTGGGGCGTCTGGGCATCGCCCCACTGGACATGGTGGTCGTCAACCTCTACCCCTTCGCCCAGACGGTGGCCCGGCCCGGCGTCCCCCTGGATGAGGCCCTGGAGCAGATAGACATCGGCGGCGTGACCCTGCTGCGGGCGGCGGCCAAGAACTTCGCCGCCGTGACCGTCCTCTGCGACCCCGCCGACTATCCGCTCGTGCTGACCGAGTTGCGCCAGCAGGGTGAGGTCTCCCTGGCAACCCGGCAACGCCTGGCGCTCAAGGCCTTCCGCCACACCGCGGAGTACGATGCGGCCATCGCCGAATATCTCGCCAGCCAGTGGGAAGTCTCCCCAGAACCTGCCCGGGAAGAGGAACTCTTCCCCGCCACCCTCCACCTTCGTCTCTGGCGCGTGCAGACTCTCCGCTACGGCGAAAATCCCCACCAGCGGGCGGCCCTCTACAGCCGGACCCCGGATGCCCTGCCTCTGGGGGGACGGCTGCTCCAAGGCAAGCCCCTCTCCTACAACAATCTCCTGGACCTGGACGCCGCCTGGCGGGCCGTGGGCGACTTCCCCGACCCCACCGTCGTCATCATCAAACACAACACCCCCTGCGGCGTGGCCAGTGCGGAGGCGCTGGCGGAGGCCGTTCTCCAGGCCCTGGCGGGCGACCCCGTCTCCGCCTTCGGCGGTGTCATCGCCGTCAACCGCCCCTTTGACGGTGCCGCGGCGGAGGCCCTGGGCGACCTGTTTGTGGAGGCCATCGCCGCGCCGGCCTTCACGCCGGAGGCCCGGAACCTGCTCTCCCGCCGGAGCGACTGCCGCCTGCTGGAGATGGCCCCGGAGGCAGAACTGCCCCCCGACCTGAGTTGGGAACTGCGCAGCGTGCGGCAGGGCATCCTGCTCCAGGACCCCGACGCGCTGGGCGACCTGGAGTGGCAGGTCGTCTCCGCGCGCCCGCCGACCGAAGCGGAACGGGAGAGCCTGGCCTTCGCCTGGCGGGTGGTCCGGCACGTGCGGTCCAATGCCATCGTCCTGGCCCGGGGCCGGGCGACCGTGGGGATCGGAGCGGGCCAGATGAGCCGGGTGGACGCGGTGCGGATGGCGGTGCTGAAGGCCGGCGACCGGTCCAGGGGAGCCGTGCTGGCCTCTGATGCCTTCTTTCCCTTCCCGGATGGGGTGGAGGAGGCGGCCCGGGCCGGTGTGACCGCCATCGTCCAGCCCGGCGGCTCCGTGCGCGACCGCCAGGTCATCGCGGCCGCCGACGCCGCGGGGCTGGCCATACTCCTCACCGGCCGCCGCCATTTCCGCCACTGAGAACACCCTGCGAAAAGATGTTCATCGCAGAGACCGCAGAGGACGCAGAGCATTATTAAAGAAAATCGTAAATAACTGCCCACGAACCGTTTCATAAAAACCACGAAGGACACGAAGGAATTTTAGCCGTCAGGGGTCAGCCCTTTTCTCTAATCCCTAACCACTAACTACTGACCACTAACCGCTAACCCCTGACCCCTGACCACTAACCGCTAAACGAGGACGATCGCCTGGAAGGGGTGTGGGCGCTCTGCGGTGGGAGTTCCGTGGGGACGGAGCAGGCGCTGCCCCAGCGGCCCGGCTCGCAGGGATAGAAGGCCAACGGACGGGATTGCGTTCTCTGCGGTAATCCGATCCGTGGATCGGCTCTATCCGGTCGGCGCCGGGGAGGCGCAGACGCAGGGGCAGGCCTTGCCGCCGGTGGAGGGGCCGGGGGTCTCCATCGCGCAGGCCCGGCCGGGGACGTCCTCCGGCCGGGCGGGAGGAGCGGGCCCCGCGGCGAATACCCCCTTCCGGTGGGCCGGATTTGCGGCCTTCCGGAGGGGGGTGTTCGCAGGACACCTTAAAAGGGAGTATCTGCTCCTGTTGGGCTTGATAAAATCGGGAAGTGGGTGTAGAATGATGGTGCGGAGGCGGGCAGGTTGGCCCGAAGGGGACGGAATTCCCACAGGGTCCAAACGCCTCCAATGCCCGACAGGGCATTTGCCCTCACCCCACCCCCCGGCCCCCTCCCCTCTCCCGCCGGGCGGGAGAGGGGAGGGGGTGCTGCCGCAGGCCTCGGCCCGAAGGGCCTTCGGCCCGAGGGCGGCGGGGGTGGGGTGAGGGCCCTCCGCCTCCAATGCCCGGCTGTCCCGCTGTCCCGCCCGACGGTAAACCGCCACGCGGCGAGCCGCTCGCGGCGTGGCCGTCGGGCTCAATCAGCAAAGCCCCCTTCGGGGGCTGAAAACAGCCCGCAGGGCTTCGCAGAATCAGCCCGGACATTTACGTCCGAGCGGCCGGGCCGTCCAGCCTCCCAGCCCCCCGCTGATTCTCCGATTCTCCGATTCTCTGATTCTCTGATTCTCTGATTCCCCTCCCCCTTTGCCGATTCCCCTATCCCGTGTTAAAATATCCCCTCGCCACAGGAGCATCATGGATCGGATCATCGTCCGGGGCGCCCGGCAACACAATCTCAAAAACATCACCGTGGAGATTCCCCGCAACCGCCTGGTGGTCATCACCGGCATCTCCGGTTCGGGGAAGTCCTCCCTGGCCTTTGACACCATCTTCGCCGAGGGACAGCGCCGCTACGTGGAGTCCCTCTCCGCCTACGCGCGCCAGTTCCTGGGGGAGATGCAGAAACCCGACGTGGACTCCATTGAGGGCCTCTCCCCCGCCATCTCCATTGACCAGCGGGGCGTCTCCCACAACCCCCGCTCCACCGTGGGCACCGTCACCGAAATCTACGACTACCTCCGCCTCCTCTACGCGCGCATCGGCATCCCCCACTGCCCCCAGTGTGGCCGGGAGGTCACCCGCCAGTCCGCCCAGCAGATTGTGGACGCGGTCCTGACCCTCCCCGCAGGTACCCGTTTTCAGGTCCTGGCCCCCCTGGTCAAGGACCGGAAGGGCCACCACCAGGCCGTCTTTGAGGACGTCCGCAAGGCCGGGTTTGTCCGCGTGCGGGTGGACGGCGTGGTCCGGGAAGTGGACGAGGAGATAGAACTGGACCGGTACAAACTCCATACCATTGAGGCGGTGGTGGACCGGCTCATCATCCCCGAGGAGATAGATGACGGGTTCCGCACCCGCCTGACCGACTCAGTGGAGACGGCCCTCCGGATGGGCGACGGGGTGGTGGTCATCAACGACGTCTCCGCCGAGGAGCCGCGCGACCTCCTCTACTCCGAACACCTGGCCTGCCCGGTCTGCGGGATCAGCCTGCCGGAGATAGAGCCGCGGACGTTCTCCTTCAACAGTCCCCACGGCGCCTGCCGGACCTGCCAGGGGCTGGGGACGCGCACCGAACTGGACCCCGACCTCATCGTCCCCAACCCGGACCTTTCCCTGGAAGAGGGGGCCATCGTCGCCTGGAATACCGACGACCACGACGGCTACTACTGGCAACTGCTGGAAGCGGCCGCGCGCTACTACCACATCCCCACCGACCGGCCCTGGCGGGAACTGACCCCCGCGCAGCGGAACCTCATCCTCTACGGGAGCGGCGGCGAGGAGATTCCCATCACCTACACGGCCCGGGACGGCGGGCGGCGCATCTACCGCACCCCCTTTGAGGGCGTGGTTCCCAACCTCCAGCGCCGCTACCGGGAGACGACGTCCGACTACATCCGCGCCAAAATAGAAGAATTTATGACCCGACGGCCCTGCCCGGCCTGTGGTGGGGCGCGCCTGCGGCCCGAGGCCCTGGCCGTCACCGTGGGGGGCCAGAACATCTACGAACTGACCCGCTGGCCCGCCAGTCGGCTGCTGGAGTGGCTGGACGAACTGGAGGGGCAACTGACCCCCAAAGAGCGGGCCATCGCCGACCGCATCCTGAAAGAGGTCCGCTCCCGGCTCCAGTTCATGGTCAACGTGGGGCTGGACTATCTGACGCTGGACCGGACCGCCGACACCCTCTCCGGCGGCGAGGCCCAGCGCATCCGCCTGGCGACCCAGATCGGCTCCCAGTTGACCGGCGTCCTCTACGTCCTGGACGAGCCGACGGTCGGCCTGCACCAGCGAGATAACGATCGCCTCATCCGTACCCTCCAGGCGATGCGCGAACTGGGGAACACCCTCCTCGTCGTGGAGCACGACGAGGCGATGATCCGCTCCGCCGACTGGATCATTGACCTGGGGCCGGGGGCCGGGGAGAAGGGGGGCGAGGTCGTCGTCTCCGGAACCCTGGAGGATGTCCTGAGCCACCCCGTCAGCCTGACCGGGGCGTATCTCTCCGGCCGACGCCGGATTCCCATCCCCCGCCAGCGCCGCCCCGGCCACGGCCAGTTCCTGGTCGTGCGGGGGGCCCGGGAGCACAACCTGAAGGACATTGACGTCCGCATCCCGCTGGGGATGTTCGTCTGCATCACCGGCGTCTCCGGCTCCGGCAAGTCCACCCTGCTGGTGGACGTCCTCTACCGGCGGCTGGCGCAGATGCTGCACGGTTCCCGCGAGCCCGCAGGGGAGCACGACGCCGTTGAAGGCGTGGAGCACATAGACAAAGTCATCAACATTGACCAGTCGCCCATCGGGCGGACGCCCCGCTCCAACCCGGCCACCTACACCAACCTCTTCGGCCCCATCCGCGACCTCTTCGCCTCCCTGCCGGAGTCCAAAATCCGCGGGTATCGGGCCGGACGGTTCTCCTTCAACGTCAAGGGGGGCCGCTGCGAGGCCTGTGAGGGGCACGGCGTCCTGCGCATTGAGATGCAGTTTCTCCCCGACGTCTACGTCCCCTGCGACGTCTGTCACGGCAAGCGGTACAACCGGGAGACGCTGCAGGTCCGCTTCAAGGGGAAGAACATCGCCGAAGTGCTGGACATGACGGTGGACGAGGCGGTGGAGTTCTTCTCCGCCTTCCCGGCCATCGGGCGCAAACTGCAGACGCTGCAGGACGTGGGGCTGGGGTACATCCGGCTGGGGCAGCCCGCGCCGACCCTTTCCGGTGGCGAGGCGCAGCGGGTGAAACTGGCGCGGGAACTCTCCAAGATTGCCACCGGACGCACCCTCTACGTCCTGGACGAGCCCAGCGTCGGCCTGCACGCGGCCGACGTGGACAAACTGGTGGCCGTCCTGAACCGCCTGGTGGATGCGGGCAACACCGTGGTCATCATAGAGCACCACCCGGACATCATCAAGGTGGCGGACTGGATCATAGACCTGGGGCCGGAGGGGGGCGATGCCGGGGGCTGGGTGGTCGCCGAGGGCCGGCCCGAGGACGTGGCGCGGGTGGAGAGCAGTTACACCGGCCAGTTCCTGCGGCGGATTCTGGGCATCGGTTCGTAGTCAGGTACGAAGCGCCAGCGAAGCGCCGTTTTCTCCCTTCAAGGAGGTAACTACCTACCCAAGAACCGTTTCATAAAAACCACGAAGGACACGAAGGCCGCACAAAGGGCACAAAGGATGATATTTTGTCTCTTTGTGTCCTTTGTGAGTACTTTGTGTCCTTTGTGGTAGGTAATTACTCAAGGAGGCCAATATGAGCCTGTTAGAGCAAATTCAGCATGAGGTTCTGTACCTGCCGCCGGAGAAACAGCAGGAGGTTCTGGACTTTGTCCGGTTTCTTCGGGAGCGTTTGACGGTTCGCCAACCTGCCCGGCGCGCCCCCCTGAGCGCCCACCCCGCTTTTGGCTCCTGGCGAGGCCGAAAAGTGGACGCGTTGAAGTATCAGGAAGAGCGTCGGGCCGAGTGGGAGGGGCAGGATGAAGGCGCTCTTTGATACCAACATCGTGATAGACGCTCTAAACGGCCTGCCGGAAGGTGTAGTTGGTGACCGTTTTTGACTCTCTGGCCTCCGGATACGACCTGGGGATGCTACCGCTGGAGGCGGCGATCCTGCGGCGGATGCGGCGGCGGGCCTTCCCCGGCGTGGCGGGGCAGGTACTGGAACTGGGCGTTGGCACAGGGGTCAACCTGCCCCTCTACCCACCCGAGGCGACCATCGTCGCCGTAGACCACAGCGCGCCGATGCTTCGGCGGGCCCTGCGCCGTCCGGCCCGCGCCCCCGTGTGCGCCGTCCAGGCCGACATCCACCACCTCCCCTTCCGGGACGGCGCGTTTGACGCCGTCACCGGCTCCCTGGTCTTCTGCTCCGTCGCCGAACCGGGGCGGGCGCTGGCGGAGGTCCACCGGGTCCTTCGGCCCGGCGGCCGTCTGGTCCTGCTGGAGCACACCCGGGGCCGGGGCCTGGGCGCCTGGCTGACGGACCGCCTGCATCCCCTGTGGTTTGCCTGGAACGGCGTCTGCCACCTGAACCGGGAGACGGCCCGCGCCGTCCACCAGGCCGGTTTCCGACTCCTGCGGGAGGAGACTCGCGTCCTGGGCATTTTTCGTCTACTGGAAGGAGTGAAGTGAACACCATCGTCTTGATGCTGTACGACCTGCTTCGGCAGAACTGGGCCCTGCTGCTGGTGCTCGGCCTGTTAGCGGGCGCCTGGCTCTTCCTGCGCACGCCCGCCGATCCGGTTTCTCTGGACGGTTTCCGCCAGGAAATCCGCAGCGGTCGGCCCGTCGTGGTGGAGTTCTTCTCCAACACCTGAAGCGCCTGCCTGATGGCCAAACCTGCCGTGGACAGGTTAGAACGGGAACTGAACGGGACGGCGAAAGTGCTGCGGATAGACGTGATGAGCCGGACCGGGCTGGCGCTGGCTCAGGAGTACGGCGTGCGCGCCGTCCCCACCATGGTCGTTTTTGACGGGAAGGGACAGGTGGTCTATGCCCAGGCCGGCCTGCCCGACCGGGCGGCCATCCGGGAAGCCGTCCGGGCCGCCGCAGGCCGGTGAATTAGAGCACTGGAACTCCGAATGCGGCAGCAGGAGGTGGGCTACTTGTGGCAAAAAGGTCAAATCTAACCACCTGAGTTTGGAAACCGGACACGGATGAACGCGGGTTTTACAGATAAACACGGATAAAAATCCGTGAAAATCCGTATCATCCGTGCCGATCCGTGTCCCTTTAACCGTGTCCTATTTCCAAACAATTGGGGGCATCTGTGGAATCATCCGCTCCTTTATTGACCATCATCATCCCTGCCTACAACGAGGAGCACCGCCTGCCGACGACGCTCCCACAGGTGGTCGCGTTCGCCGAGGCGCAGGCGTATCCGGTAGAAATTCTGGTGGTGGATAACGCCAGCACCGACCGGACGGCGGAGGTGGTCCGGGCGGTCGCGGCCGAACACCCCGTCGTCTCCCTGCTCTACCAGCCCATCCGGGGGAAAGGTGCTGCCGTCCGGAAGGGGATGCTGGAGGGACGGGGGGAATACCTGTTCATCTGCGACGCCGACCTGGCGATGCCCATTGAGCAGGTGTCCCGCTTTCTTCCCCCGGCGCTCTCCGACTACGACGTCGCCATCGCCTCCCGCGAGGCACCGGGCGCCCGGCGGTTCAACGAACCCTGGTACCGCCACCTGATGGGGCGCGTCTTCAACACCGTCGTGCGCCTGCTGGCGGTTCCGGGCATCCAAGACACCCAGTGTGGCTTCAAGTGCTTCCGCCGAGAAGCGGCGCGCGACCTCTTCTCCGTGCAGATACTGGACGGCTGGGCGTTTGACGTGGAGGTGCTCTACATTGCCCGTCGGCGCGGCTATCGCATCGTGGAAGTGCCGATTGACTGGTACTACGGGGAAGGAAGCCGCGTCAGCCCGCTGCGGGACTCCTGGAACATGTTCTGGGAAGTCATCCGCATCCGCCGCAACGGGCGCGCCGGGCTGTATGACCGACGGACTTGACGGAGCGGCCGGAAAATGGCATAATGAGGGACAATCCACCCCTTTTCGGAGACCATCTGTGGCATCGTTGCCGTTTTTCCACCTGATCCAGGATGACCTTCAGCGAGCAGAGGCCCTGCTGCAGGAGCAGGAACCGAACCAGCATCCGGCCATCACCGGTGCGGTGGACCACCTGCTGGGGAGCGGGGGCAAACGGCTGCGCCCTGCTCTGGTCTTCCTGTCGGCCCGCCTGTGCGGGGCGGACCCCGATGTGGCGCTCTTCGCCGCCGCTGGCGTGGAGATGCTCCACACCGCCACCCTGGTCCACGATGACCTCATTGACGGCTCCCTGATGCGCCGGGGCGCGGAGACCCTCAACTCCCGCTGGTCCCCGGCCGCCACCGTCCTCACCGGCGATTACCTCTTCGCCCGCGCCGCCTACTGGGTTGCCCGGACCGAAAACACCCGCCTGGTGCGACGGTTCGCCGAGACCCTGATGGTCATCTGCAATGGCGAAATCCACCAGATGTTTGACGAGCGGGGGAAAGTGCCTGCCTTTCAGGAGTACGAACGGCGCATCTATGCCAAAACCGCCTCTCTGATCGCCCTCTCGGCGGAGTCAGGAGCCATCCTGGCTCACGCCGACGAAGAGGCCATTACCGCCCTGCGCGTCTACGGCGAGCGGTTGGGCCTGGCGTTCCAGGTCGTGGATGACGTTCTGGACTTCGTCGCCGACGAGCGGACCCTGGGCAAGCCGGTGGGCAGCGACCTCCGCCAGGGGCTGATCACGCTGCCCGTCATGCTCTTTCTGGAAGAGAACGGCGACCATCCGGCCCTTCAGCACATCCTCACCCACGGCCCTTCGGACGATGCGGTGCGGGAAGCGGTCCAGGTCGTCACGGCCTCCGGGGCCATTGAGCGCGCCCTCCAGGTTGCCCGCGCCTACGTTCAGGAAGCGGGCAACGCCCTGAGACCCTTCCCCCCGTCCGAATACCGTGCGGCCCTCCTGGAACTGGCCGATTTCGTCGTCCGCCGCCAGTTTTAGAACGGGACGCGGATAAACTTCGGAATTCGCCACGAATTTCACGAATTGGCACGAATTTTATTTCTGACTCCACTGCAAAAAGGGTTCTTTATCGCAGAGACCGCAGAGTACGCAGAGCAATATTAAAGAAAATCTCTGCGCTCTCCGCGTTCTCTGCGATGAGTTTTTGCAGTGAACTCATTTCTTTAAATTCGTGTAAATTCGTGCAATTCGTGGCAAAAAAGACCAACTGCGCAACTCCTGCGCGTATTTCCTCATTGGTCATTTCGTCATTCGTCATTGGTCATTTTGTCATTCGTCATTGGTCATTTTTTCATTGGTCATTCATGCCCGATCTCTCCGTCATCATTGTCAACTGGAACGTCCGGGACCTTCTCCGGCGCTGTCTCCACTCCATACTTGCCAGCTTGCCCGCTTGCCAACTGGAAATCATCGTCGTGGACAACGGTTCCACCGATGGAAGCCCGGAGATGGTCCGGACGGAGTTTCCCCAGGTCCACCTGATGGCCAATCCCGACAACCGGGGCTTTACGGCGGCCAACAACCAGGGGCTGGCGGTTGCCCGGGGCCGCTATGTCCTCCTGCTGAACCCGGACACCGAGGTGGTGGGCGACGCGCTGGAGACCCTGGTCGCCTTCGCCGACGCCCACCCCGACGTCGGCGTGGTCGGCCCGCAACTGCTGAACCCCGACGGGACGGTGCAGTCCTCCCGCCGCCGCTTCCCCACCCTGGCGACGGCCCTCTTGGAGTCCACGTGGCTCCAACCCTATGCCCCCCGCCGTCTGCTGGCGCGCTACTACGTCCTGGACCGCCCCGACGACGAGGTCCAGGATGTGGATTGGGTGACCGGTGCGGCGCTGATGGCCCGGCGGGAGGCGGTGGAGCAGGTGGGGCCGCTGGACGAGGGGTTTTTCATGTACTCGGAGGAACTGGACTGGTGTCGGCGCTTCCGCGCGGCGGGGTGGCGGGTGGTTTATCTCCCCACCGCGCGCATCATCCATCATGAGGGCAAGAGCAGTGAGCAGGTCCTGCCGGCCCGCCACATCCACTTTCAGACCAGCAAAATCCGCTACTTCCGCAAGTACCACGGCCCGGCCGCGGCGGAGGTCCTGCGCCTGGTCCTCTTGGGCAACTATCTCTGGCAGATCGGGGTGGAGGGGGCCAAGTGGCTCCTGGGCCATAAGCGGCCACTCCGGGCGGAGCGCATTGCGGCCTACCGGCAGGTGGCGCAGTCCCTTGTCGGACGCGGATGAATCGCTAAATATATCTTTGTGGTCTTTGTGTCTCCGTGTGAGTTCATGAAGCCATGCGCATCGGACTGGTGACCGGCGAATTTCCCCCCGACCAGGGCGGCGTGGGGGATTTCACCCTTCATCTGGCGGAGGCCCTGGCCGCCCTGGGCCACGATGTCCATGTCGTCACCGGCCCCCTCCGCTCGGATGCACCCCGCGCCCCGCACCCCGCGCCCTGCGACGTGCGCTCTGCGACCTGCGCTGTACATCACGTCGTCCCTTCCTGGGGCTGGGGTTGCTGGCGGGAGGTGCTCCGCGTCGCCCGGCAGGAGCGTCTGGACGTCCTGAACCTCCAGTACCAGGCCGCCGCCTACGGGATGCACCCGGCCGTCCACTTCCTCCCCCGCCGTTCCGTGCGCTCGCCCGTGGTGGTGACCTTCCACGACCTGCGGGTGCCGTACCTCTTCCCCAAGGCCGGCCCCCTGCGCTGGCAGATCATTCGGATGCTGGCCCGCCGCGCGGATGGCGTGATTGTCACCAACCACGAGGACTACCTGCGGCTGGAGCGGGAGATTCCCCGGGAGCATCTGGCTCTCATCCCCATCGGGAGCAACATCCCACCGGTGCCGCCCCCGAACTACCACCGGGATGCCGAACGGGCCCGCTGGGGCGTGGGCCCCGATGACCTGCTCCTGGGCTACTTCGGTTTCCTCAACGAGAGCAAGGGCGGGGAGGAACTGATCCGGGCCCTGGCCCGGCTGGTCGCGGACGGCGTTCCGGCCCACCTGCTGATGGTCGGTGGGCGGGTAGGGACTTCCGACCCCACCAACCGGGCCTACGCGGCCCGGATAGACGGCCTCATTGCCGAACTGGGGCTGGCGGAGCGGGTCCACTGGACCGGCTACACCGACCCCCAGGCGGTCTCGGCGGGCCTGCTGGCGACCGACGTCTGCGTCCTGCCTTATCGGGACGGCGTCTCCTTCCGGCGGGGGACGCTGCACGCCTGCCTGGCCCACGGGCGGGCGATTGTCACCACCCGGCCGGCCCTGCCGCTGCCGGAGGTGCGGGACGGGGAGAACATGCTGCTGGTGCCGCCGCGCGATGCGGGCGCGCTGGCGGAGGCGGTCCGGCGGCTTTACCGCGACCCGGCGCTGCGGGCCCATCTGGAGGCCGGCGCGCGGGCCCTCTCCGCCGACTTCTCCTGGGACCGCATTGCCCGCCAGACCGCGGCGTTTTTAGAACGCCGCTGGCTCCCAAAGAACAGCAGACAAGGGTAATTCCACTTCAGGAGTATCCACCATGATTCGCAAACCACTAACCAGGATGACGATAATCGCAGGCAAGGCCCGCGAGCATTGGGGTATATTAGTCATTCTTATCGCTTTTATGGTGATCAGCTATTTTCACGCAATTCTAACTCCTCTCTTTGTTAAGCCCGACGAGGAATGGCATTTTGCCTATATTGTCCATATTCGTCAGACCGGTTCTTTACCTGCTGCCACAGAGCGGACAGCATACGAGGGTTATCAAGCTCCCCTCTACTATATCCTGGCATCTTTAATCAGTTGGCCGTTTTCTCTGGAAGATGTGGGGCGGTTATACAACCCCAATCCTCACTTCCTCAGCACCCTTAAAGGGAATTACAACTTATTCGCTCCTTGTCCTGCGCGAGCGGCAAATGTCGCTTCCCTGGCCCGGTTTCTCTCGCTCCTTTTCGGAATCATTGTTATTGGGACAACCTACCGAATGGGATTGCGTTTCCTCCACAAAGATGTGGCATTAATGGGAAGTGCAGGGGTGGCATTCCTGCCCACATTTGCTTTTATTGCCACTGCTGTCAGCAACGATTTAGCCGTTGCTGCTCTGGCAACGCTGACCATTCTGGTTGGCGTTGAAACGATAGTGGAAGGCTTCACAATGAGAAGAGGCCTTCTCTTCGGCCTGTTAGCTGGCATGGCTACTTTCAGCAAAATAAATGGCCTGATCCTTTTCGCACTGTTACCTTACCTGATATGGATGAGCCCGGGTCGTTTACAGAGCAAGATCAAAACGGTCCTGGTGGCCTTTGTTGGACTCCTTCTTCCCCTTCCCTGGTTTGTGCGGAACTGGATTCTATTTGGCGATCCCCTGAACCTCTATGGGCTTTCGCCCAGGCCCCACGATGCTCCGCTGGATATGGGGGAGATGGTATCCTTTCATCCAATTCCAGGACCGATTCGGCGGCCTCTACCAGCGGTTGCAAGACCTTCGGCAACGAATCTTTGCCGGGGAACACTTGTTTCACCACCACTTCTTCATACAAAGTGGCCAGCACATATCCGACCTGACGTCCCCGGCGGTTTCGCTGCCGGCTGAAATAGCCGGGGGTGGCGAAGGCCGCCTTCGGCCCACACGGCCTGCCGGTGAGGTCAATATCCAGAATCTGATATTGCTGATCGTAGGGATGACAGTATCCCTGGCTGTGCTGGCGGTAAATGACGGCCAGAGCCTCCTCCATCTGTTTCACGTTCTCTGAAGTACAAGCATCCAGGGTGCCCTGAATGACCGATTGTTCGGCGCACCCTGAACGACCGAAGGCCCGCTGCAGTCCCCGGTCCGGGCGGACTCGCTTATTGGCCTCCACCAGCCCGTGAGCGCCGACGAGGAGGGTGATGAGGGCATCCACCAACTTCTCGGCCGGGGAGAATTTGACCGTCTTTTGGGCAGTCCGGACTTTCTGGAAGATGGGCTGCAGAAGGCCGAGCCGTCGGACTTTAAGTTCCATCAGGAATAAGAACATTCGTGGATGCCGATGGCCACCAGAGTGGCCCGGGCGGTGAAAGTGCGGTGCTCCTGGGAAGCGTCATTGAGCCTGGACATGGTGACAGACCTCCTGGATGAGAGATGGGGGGATCTCTCATACAGATACCATCTGTCGCCCTTTTGGGCAAGCTCCCCAGGGCATCAGGCCCCTAATTTGGGCGAAAATTGGGTAACTATTCAGCCGATTGAAATCGTCCTCCCTGGGCCCTGCGTGCCGGGTGTCGGCCTTCGCCG
>Ga0308415_1000559_pt1 | contig 16267 bp, 11 predicted proteins | sample HotsprSampleOS55_FD_203465 | JGI IMG/M metagenome (GOLD analysis project Ga0308415, IMG submission 203465) | Hot spring phototrophic mat microbial communities from Octopus Spring, Yellowstone National Park, Wyoming, United States - 20090730_OS55 ... | reverse complement strand
TCAACCGCGAGGGCCGCCTCGACGATCCGCCCGCCGACCTCGTCGAGGTCCTGGGCCTTGCCCGCCGGCTCGCCGCGCTCGGCGACGGCGCCTTCGATCCGACGATCCAGCCGCTCTGGCTCGCGGTCGCCCGTGGAGGTCCCCGGGAGGAGCGACGCGCGGCCGGGCGGCTCGTGAACTGGCGGGAACTCGAGGTCGGCCCGCGGGCCGTCGTCCTGCACCGGCCCGGCATGGGGGTGACCCTCGACGGGATCGCCCAAGGCTACCTGACCGATCGCGTGGCCGAACGGCTTCGCGCCTGCGGAATCGAGCGGGTGCTCGTGGATCTGGGCGAGCTCAGGGCGCTCGGGTCTCGTCCGGACGGGCGGCCCTGGTGGATCGGGCGCGAGGGGGGAGCACCTTTCCCGCTGGTCGAGGGCGCGGTCGCGACCTCGAGGGCGCTCGTCGAAGGCCGGCCGCGGATCCTCGATCCGCGCACCGGTGAGCCGGCCGCGCGCTCGGAGCCCGTGACCGTCCTCGCCTCCGAGGCGGTGATCGCCGACGGGCTCTCGACCGCCCTCGCGGTCGCCGATCCGGTCGCGGCCGCACACCTGCTCGCGGCCTTTCCTGAGGCGCGGCTTCTCACCGAGCGCCGAAATTTCGGCGAGCTGGGGGTCCCGGATCCCGCGCGCGGACGTTCGCGCGAGAAGACGGGCCGCGAGCGATTCGTGCCGGCGAACGGCGGGGCGGCCGCCGAAGGCCAGGATCGGCCTCGGCGGACGCGTTGAGGCGGCCCGCTTCGCGCCCGCCCCAACGCTCGCCTCGTCCGAAGAAGAGCGCTGCGCGCGCCGAGCTTGTCGCCTCCGCTCGCCGGGGATATTCGGCCCCCGGGGTTGTCGGGGCGACCGGGCCGGGGAGGCGAAGAAGATGGCGCAAGCACGCAAGGTCATCATCACCTGCGCCGTGACGGGCGCCATCCACACGCCCTCGATGTCTCCCTACCTGCCCGTCACTCCGCAAGAGATCGCCGATGCGGCGGTGGGCGCCGCCGAAGCCGGGGCGGCGATCGTCCACCTTCACGCCCGCGACCCCGAGACGGGCAAACCCGACCAACGCCCCGAGGCCTTCGCCCGCTTCCTGCCGCTCATCAAGCAGCGTTCGGACGTGGTCGTGAACCTCACGACGGGCGGCGGGCTCGGCATGACCGTCGAAGAGAGGGTGGCACCGGCCGCCCGCTTCAAGCCCGAGGTCGCGAGCCTCAACATGGGGTCGATGAACTTCGGCATCTTCCCGATGCTCGGCCGCTTCAAGGAATTCAAATACGACTGGGAGCGGCCCTATCTCGAGAACAGCCGCGACCACGTCTTCAAGAACACCTTCAAGGACATCGAGTACATCCTAAAGACTTGTGCCGGTAACGGGACGCGCTTCGAGTTCGAGTGCTACGACACGTCGCACCTCTACAACCTCGCCCATTTTCTGGACCGGAAACTCGTCGAGCCACCTTTGTTCGTGCAGACGGTGTTCGGCATCCTGGGCGGGATCGGGACGCATCCGGAAGACGTGCTGCACATGAAACGGACCGCCGATCGGCTGTTCGGCGATGCTTATCGCTGGTCGGTGTTGGGGGCCGGCCGCGCCCAGATGCCGATCGCCGCCATGGCCGCGGCGATGGGCGGCAACGTCCGGGTGGGCCTCGAGGATTCCTTGTGGATCGGACCCGGCCGGCTCGCCACGAGCAACGCCGAGCAGGTCCGCAAGGTGCGGCAGATCATCGAGGGCCTCGGCCTCGAGGTCGCAAGCCCGGCCGAAGCGCGCAAGATCCTCGCGCTCAAGGGCGGCGACGCGGTCGCCTTTTGACGGCTCTCAGCCGAACGTCGCAGCCGCCGAGAGATCGTCCGCAACGAGCGCGGCGAGGTCGTTTCCGAGCGGAGCGCCCCTGAACGGGACGAATTCGGGGACGCTCACGATCCCGTCCGAGAACTCCAGGTACTCGATCGAGTCCAGTCGGTCGCGACCTTCGGGGGCGCCCGTCCGCACGTCGCGGATCACGAGCTTGGTGCCCTTGAAGCGGACGGCGAACGCCGAGAAGGGGCCGTCGAGAACGACGCGGTCGAGGCCGGGGCCACCCACCAGCCGGTCGTTGCCGGGGCCGGGCAGCAACAGATCGTCACCGTCGCCGCCGTCGAGACGGTCGTCGCCACCGCGCCCCTCGAGCCGGTTGTCGGCCGCGTTGCCGACGATCCGATCGGCCCGTTCGGTGCCGATCGCGTTCTCGATCACGGTGCCCGGAGCGATCGCGAGGGTGAGCTTTTGCGGCGGCCCGCCCGTGTCGGCCGGCGGGCCCACGGCGCTCGTCGAGCCGGGGCGCAGGTCGAGCCGCACACCGTCGAGGAGCTCGGAGAGGTCGAGCGTATCCTCGCCGCCCGTGTCGTAGATCGTCCGCCAGATCGTTCGGCCGGCCTCGAAACGATAGACGGTGTCGTCGGCGGCGGTGGAGGGCGCGGCACCGTAGAGATATTGGATCGCGGCGATGTCGCCGAGCATCGGGGTCGCGGGAAAGTCCTCGCCCGAGAACGGACGGTCGGGGCGGGCCCCGGGGAACGGCCGGTAGCTCATCACGGTGAATCCCAAATGATCGTCGGCCCGAGCGAGCGTCCAGGTCGAGATTTCGCGCTCGTGTGGGTGCTTGAGCCCCAGGGCGTGGCCGATTTCGTGGAGGAGCACGAAGAACTCGTAGCTGCCCGCCTCGTAGCCGATCGTGGTGGGTAAGCTCGTGGAGAGCCATACATCGCCGGCGGCCGGTCTCGTTCCCGGATAATAGGCCTGCGCGGTACGGGTCGCATCGGTGGCGGCGAAGCGCAGGTCGGCCGGCCCGTTCCGTTCGTCGCTTTCGACGAAGCGGATGTCGGCCACCGCCGCCCAAAGCCCGAGCGCTTCTCGTACCGCTGCGCGCTGCACGGGTGAGAGGGGTGTGAACCCGTACGACGGTTCCTCGAACGCGCTGTAGGGCCGCGGATAGCTGTCGGCCGTTTCCGCGAAGGCGTAGCTCAAGACGATCGGCTCGCCAGGCCGGTCGGCCCAGCTCGGCCCGGCCAGAAGCGCGTCGATCCGCCGTTCGCCCGAGAGCGGGATCGAGCCGACACGCGCCCGCCACGATTCCTCTTCGCCTCGTTTCATGAGCGATCCACCTCGACCATGGCTCGTACTCACGAGCGCTTTTTGGAAAGTCCTCGATCGGACGACAAGCCCGCCCGGGTCCGTCGACAAATCGTTCACCATCCTGCGGCATTCTGTCGGGGGGCGCGCGGGGACGCTTCTCCTGTCGCATCGACCGGCCGGATCGGCTAGCGGTCGGTCGTAGCGACGGGTCGGGGCGGGCTTCGGCGCCGATCCGTGTGGGGATCCGAGCGGAGGCGGGACGGAGCGTGACGGGCGAACGCGCCGAAAGACCCGGGTCGCCGGCGAGCGCGGCCGCGGCATCGACTGCTCAGCCGTGGCGCAATTTCGTCTCCTTTTCGATAGGCCTGGGGATGCTGCTGCTCGCGATCTGGGTGCTGCGCCGCTGGGCCGCGCACGTGAGCCTCGCCGATCTGGCGAGCGAGCTGCAAGCGATCCCGCCGGGCCGGATCGTCTTGGCCATCCTGTTCAGTTTCGCGAGTTTCGTGGCCCTCTTCGGCTACGAATATTACGCCTGTCGGTTCATCGGCCGACCCATCACCTGGATCCGGGCAGGGATCATCTCCTTCGTCACGCAGTCGATCACCCATGCCGTGGGCTTCGCCGTCGTCGTCGGCGCCACCGTCCGCTACAAGCTCTACAGCGCCCACGGCTTCGGTTTGTTCGACGTCGCCAAGATCCAGGTCTTCTTCGTCGCCACGTTCGGTCTCGGCTGTCTCACGCTCGCCGGCGGCACGCTCCTGATCGAGCCCTACGTGCTCGCCCGCGCGCTCGGCACCTCGGAGGTCTGGTGGCGCCTTCTGGGCGTCGGGCTTTTGACCTCGGTGCTCGCCGTCCTCGTCTGGGGCGCCTGGTTCCACCGGCCGCTCCGGATCGGGGGCCAAGTGCTCGTTTTGCCGAGCGCCCGGGTGACCGCGCTGCAGATCCTCCTGGGTGTGACCGATCTCGGCTTCGTGGCTGCCGCTTTGCACGTCCTTCTGCCGGCCGAGCTCGGCTCGACCTATTTCGAGACGCTCGGCGTGTTCGTCGCGGCGATCGCCCTCGGCCTCGCGAGCCACGTGCCGGGAAGCCTCGGTGTGTTCGAAGGCGCGGCTCTCGTTCTGATCGATCCGCCGAGCGAGCTCACCGCGGCGGTGATCGGCGCCCTCATCATGTTCCGCGCCTGCTACTACATGTTGCCGCTCGTTTTGGGGTCGCTTCTGTTTGCCGTCATCGAGGCGCGCCGTTGGCTCTCGACCGATCGGCCGGTCGGCGAGGGCCGCAGCTGAGCGCGCGTCGACGCCCGTCCGCTCGGCGTCGGGCGATCCGGCCGTGATCCCGATCGACGACGAGAACCCGGCGCATCGACCGCCGGTCGCGACCGTGACACTGATCGCGGTCTGCGTGTTCGTCTTCTCGGCGCAGCTCAGCGTGTTGGGCGGCCTCGAGCGGAGCGTTTGGCGCTTCGGGCTCGTCCCGGCCGTGCTCACGGGCGAGGCCAGGCTCCAGCCGTCGCTCGCTGCCGCTCCGGTGCCACTCACGCTTCTGACCTCGATGTTCCTGCACGGCGGCGTCCTGCACCTCGCCGGCAACCTCCTTTACCTCTGGGTGTTCGGCAACAATGTCGAGGACCGGCTCGGCCATCTCGGCTTTCTCGTCTTCTATCTCGCGGCCGGCCTCGTCGCGGCGGCCTTCCAGATCGCGCTCGAGCCCGGTGCCCGCTTGCCCATGGTCGGCGCGAGTGGGGCGGTCTCGGGGGTTCTCGGCGCCTATCTCGTGCTCTGGCCGCGGGCGCGCGTGACGATCTTCGTGCCGATGCTCCCCTTTTTCTTACCGCGGATCCGCGCCGGTTGGCTCTTGGGCTTCTGGTTCGCGATGCAGCTCGTCGGTGTCTGGGCGGCGCCGAGCGAGGTGGGTGGGGTAGCGTTCGGCGCCCATGTCGGCGGGTTCCTGGTCGGCGTCGCGGTCGGCGTCCTCCTGGGTCGCCGGCCACCGCCGGGGCCGTGGGGGCGGCGTCCGCGAGATACTACGTGAAACTCGCTAAAATCTCCAGAATTTTCGCCACGATTTGCCAAATAATACTTGACGAATCGAAATCAAAAGTGCTTGCATGATAGTTAATCGCAAGTTAACCCTGGCTCCGGGGAAAGAGACCACCGGAGACGAGCCGGAGCCGCCCGGAGAGGTGGGCGGCCCGGCCGAGGGAGAACGACGATGGCCGTGTCCGCCCGCTCGCTGCACGCCCTTCTCGGCCGCACCGACAACGACAATCTGCCGGACCGTCGCGCGGGACGGCCGAACGTCCTGCCGTTCGTCCCGCGCCATCGGACGCTCGACCTCGATTATCCGAACCTCGCCACTCGCTTCGAGCCGGAGACCGGGATCCTCTGGGCGCGGATGAAACATCGCGAGCGGGCCTGCTACACGCCCGAGATCATGCGCGACATGCGCGACTTCCAGCTGCATCTTCGCGATCTCTGGGCCGGTGCTTCGCTCGACGACTGCCCGATCCGCTGGCTCGTCTGGGCTTCCGACGCGCCTAAGGCTTGGAGCCTCGGCGGGGACCTGCAGACCTTCACGCGCATGATCCGTGCCGGTGACGAGGCCGGCCTGCGCGCCTACGCGCATCTCGCGATCGACATCCTCTACGACAATTACATCTGCATGGACCTGCCGATCCTGACCGTGGCGCTCGTCACCGGCGATGCGATCGGCGGCGGCTTCGAAGCCATGCTCACCGACGACATCGTGATCGCCGAGCGGGGGGCCAAGTTCGGCCTGCCCGAGATCCTCTTCAACCTGTTCCCGGGCATGGGCGCTTACAGCTTCCTCGAACGGAAAGTGGGCCCCGGCCTCGCCAAGCAACTCGTCGAGGACGGCGTCACTCGTAGTGCCGACGAGATGCTCGAGCTCGGTCTGGTCGATCGGGTGTGCGAGCCCGGCGGGGCGGAGGCGTGTCTGCGCGAGCTCGTCGCCGAAAGTGCTCCCCGCTTCCGTACGATCAAGACCCTCCGCCAGGTGCGCCACCGCGTTCACCCGGTGACCCGCCGCGAGCTGCTCGACGTCGTCGACCTCTGGGTCGACCTGGCGATGCGTCTCTCCGACAACGATCTGCGTCGGATGGACTGCCTCGCCCGGGTGCAGGAGCGCAAGCGGGCGGGCGGCTGAGCCCTGCCGCTCAGCCCGGCCCGGCGCCGGCCGGGCCGGCCCGCCCGGCAGGGGCGGGGAGGCTCGCGAGGAACGCCCGCAGCTCGCGCTCCAGCCGGTCGAACTCTTCGCGCAGGCGGACGAGCTCGGCGCGACCCCGCATCACGAGGGCGGCATCGTCGATCCCGCGCCAGGAAAGGCAGAGCTCGAAGACCGCCTTGCCGCCGACATGGGCGGCGCTCGAGCGGAGCGCGTGGGCCTGGTCGCGGAACGCGCGCGCATCGCCCGCCTCGACCGCCGCTTGGAGCCGCGCGATCGTCTCCCGCCCGTCGACGAGGAAATCCTCGATCAGCTCGGCGAGGAACGACCCGCCCTCGTCGAGCCGCCGCAGCGCTTCGAGCCGCCGCTTGTCGAGCACCCTTCCGTCCGCGCCGCTCGGCTCGCCGGACGGCGGAGCGGCGATCTCGGGCGAGGACGTCACGTCGACGGGTGCCACGAGTCGGTCGATCGCGGCGAGGAGCTCGGCCGCGTCGACCGGCTTGGTGAGGTAGTCGGAAAAGCCGAGCCGGCGGCAGGCTTCGCGCGATTCCGGCGTGGCATCGGCACTCAAGGCCAGGATCGGCGGGAGCTCGGCGGGATCCTGCGTGAAACGCAGGAGTTTGACGGCCTCCATCCCGCCGAGCCCGGGCATGCCGAGATCCATGAGCACGAGATCGAAGCGCTCGCGCTCGAGCCGCTCGACCGCCGCCTGGCCGTCTTCGACGAGGACGACGCGGTGGCCGGCTCGCTCCAGGATCGCCTTGATCACCTTCTGGTTCGTGCGGTTGTCCTCGGCGACCAGGATCCGCGCCGAGCGGGCGGCGCGACGCGGGCCGGGCGGCGCGGCGAGCTCCCCGTCGGGCGGGGCGAGGGCGGCGCGCAGACAAGTGGCGAGCGCCGCGAGGTCGGGTTCGGCCGGCAGATCGGCCAAGGTCGAGCTCGGGCTCTCGTGCGCCGCGCCGAGAGTGACGATGTCGACCCGTTCGGGCAGCGGGGCCAAAGCGTCGGCGACCTCGGCCGGGTCGAATCCGGTCGAACCGAGCAGGACGACGTGGCGGCCCGCGTTCCCGCGGATCGCTTCGACCAGAGCGCGCAGCTCGCGGACCTGGACCACGGCGAGGCCGAGACCGGCGAGCTTTTCCGCGAGGTCGGGGCGGTCGGCCGCGAGCACGACGGTGCCGTGCGGCAGGGGCTCGTCGGCGGGCGCGGCCGGATCGAGCCGGAAGGGCAGCTCGACCCAGAAGCTCGAGCCGCGGCCGGGGGCGCTCACCACACCGAGCTCGCCACCCGCGTGAATCACGAGCTCGCGGGCGATGGCGAGGCCGAGGCCGGTGCCACCGTAGAGCCGGTGGGTGGTCGAGTCGGCTTGCGTGAAGCGCTCGAAGATCGCCTTTTGCCGATCGCGCGGGATGCCGATCCCGGTGTCCCGTACCTCGAAGCGGAGCCGCACCCGACCCTCTTCGCTCGTGATCGGCCGCACGTCGATCAGGACGCCTCCCACGTGGGTGAACTTGACCGCGTTCGCGAGCAGGTTGAGCAGCACCTGGTGGAGCGCCTGAACCGGGCCCACGAGCCGCCGAGGCGTGCGGGGATCGACCCGCAACCGGAGATAGAGGCCCTTTTCGCCAGCCTGCTGGTGGAGCAGCGCGCGCAGGAGAGCGAGGCGGGCGAAGAGATCGAAAGGTACCGGGTCGAGCGCGTAGCGCCCTTCTTCGAGCCGGGCGAGGTCGAGGATCTCGTTCACGAGACCGAGGAGCGTGCGCGCGGCACTGCGGACCGTGCCGTTCATCGCCGCCTGATCGGGGTCGAGCCGCGTGCCCGCGAGCAGATCGCTCATGCCGATGATGGCGTTGAGCGGGGTGCGGAGCTCGTGGCTCATCATGGCGAGGAAGCGGCTCTTCACCCGGCTCGCCTCCTCGGCCCGCTCGATCGCGTGGTTGAGCTTGCCGAGCAACACCGAGAAATAGGCCGGCAGGACCACGAGCGCGAAGAGGAGGGCGATGTCGAGCGCCGGGACGGTCCGCCACTCGGGGTTGGTGGTGATGACGAGGGCGAAGAGGGCGAGCGAGGTCCCGGCGGCGGCGAAGAGGTAGGGTTTGCCGAAGCGGAAGCCGTGGCCCAGGATGACCCAGAGGAGGATCGGGTAGAAGAGCGCGGTCGCGAAGCCGCCGACCGCCATGACGCCGTTGAGCCCGATCGTGTCGATCAACATCCCGGCGATCCGCCGGGCCGGCAGGGCCTGCGGGCGGAGCAGGATGTGGACGAACAGCAAAAGAGCGAGGACCAGGCTCACCCCGCTGATCGCGAGGCTCCAGCCGACGATCCGCTCGCGGTCGGCGAGATCGCTCGGCAAGAGCAGGACGTAGCCGGCGATGAAGAACGCGAACAAGATGCGGATGACCGCCTGCTCGTGCTCGCTGTCGGGCCGACCTCGAAGCCGCCGCCGGCACCAGCGGAGCAAGCCGCGCAGGCCGGCTCGGGGCGGCCGGCGCTCGCCTTCGGCAGCCGGGTGGGTGGGGGAGGGAACGGCCGCCATCCGCCCGCGCCCGACGCTCAGAACCACTCGCCGGCGCGCATCCGCTCCTCGAACTCGGCGGCGCTCAAAGGCGGGCTCAGGAGATCGCCTTGGATCTCGTCGCAGCCGAGTGCAGCGAGCCGTTCGAACTGGCCGCGGGTCTCGACCCCCTCGGCGATCACGGTGAGGCCGAGGCTGTGGCCGAGATTGACGATCGCCCGCACGATGACCTCGTCGTTGGCGCTCTGCTCGAGGTTCTGCACGAAGGATTGGTCGATCTTGAGCCGGCGCACCGGCAGGCGCTTGACGTAGGAGAGCGAGGAGTAGCCCGTCCCGAAATCGTCGAGCGAGAGCGAGACCCCGAGCTGGTGGAGGTAGCGCAGGCTCGCCGTGGCGCTCTGGTTGTTTTCGATGATGGCGTTCTCGGTGAGCTCGACGTCGAGAGAGTCGGGGGCGAGGCCGGTCTCCTTGAGGACCCGCTCGATCAAGAGCTCGACCCCGCGCTCGCGGAACTGGACCGGGGAGAGGTTGACCGAGAGCTGGAGACCTTCGAGGCCCGCGTCGCGCCAGCGACGGTGTTGGGCGCAGGCGGTTTGGAGTACCCAGGCGGTCAATGGCGCGATGAGCCCGATCTCCTCGGCGAGCCGGATGAATTCGCCCGGCCGCAGGAGACCCCGTTGCGGATGGTTCCAGCGCAAGAGCGCCTCGACACCGACGATCCGCCGGGTCGCGAGGTCCATCTGCGGCTGGTAGTGGACGAGGAATTGCTCGGCGGCGAGGGCTTGGCGCAGCTCTCGCTCCAGGGTGACGGCGCGCCGCGCCGCGAGGTTCATCTCGCGGGCGAAGAAGCGATAGGCGTCGCGGCCCGCCGCCTTCGCTCGGTACATCGCGAGATCGGCGTTCTTGAGGAGGGTCTCGGCGGTCCGCCCGTCGGCCGGGTAGAGCGTGACGCCGATGCTCGCCGAAAGATGGATCTCTTCGCTGTCGGCGACGAACGGCTCGGCGAACGCTTCGTTCAGCCGCCGACACAGCTCCGCGGCATCTTCGGGCCGCCCGAGTTCGGTTTGCAGGATCACGAACTCGTCGGAGCGCAGCCGGCCGATCCGGTCGCTCTCGCGCAACCGGCTCGAAAGTCGCTGCGCCACGGCGCGCAGGAGCTTGTCGCCGACTGCTTCCCCGAACGCGTCGTTGACGCCCTTGAAGCGGTCGAGGTCGAGATGCAGCACGGCCAGGAGCTCGCCCTGGCGACGTGCTCGGGCGATCGCCTGCTCGAGCTGCTCGCGGAACCAGGGCAACGTCTCGAGCCCGGTGAGCGGGTCGTGTCGGGCGGCTTCGCTCGAAGCCGCCTCGGCGACCTTGAGCTCGGAGATGTCGAGAGCGACGGTGACGACCCGCTCGCCGCTCGCTCCGGCGGCGGGGAGCGGACCCTTGGTGACGGCGAGCCAGCGCAGGCCCGTGGGCCCGAGCATGGTGTCGTAGCGCGGCACGAGGAGCGGCTGCCCGCTTTCGCGCACCTTGTCGTCGAGCACGCCGTGGCGGGTGGCGAACTCCTCACCGTGCACCTCGACGAGACGGCGGCCCAGGACCGCGGCACGATCGACACCGAAGAGCGTCTCGTAGGCGCGGTTCACGAAGGTGAGCCGGCCCTGCTCGTCGGTGGCGCTGATCGCCACCGGCAGATCGTCGAGCAACCGCGCCCGGACCGCTTCCTCCGAGCAGCGGAAATCGCCCGCGCGCTCGGCCAGCGCCTTCTCCAGCTCGCGGGCGCGGCGGGCGAGGAGTTGGCGCTGCCGGCGCAGCGCCAAGAGATTGCGGGCGCGGGCGCGGAATTCGAGATGGTCGACCGGGCTCAAGAGGAAATCGGTGGCTCCCGCCTCGAGCGCTCGGTAGCAGAACTCACGGTCCTCGTAGACGGTGACGACCACCACCGGCACGTCGGCCAAGCTCTCGTTGGCGCGGATCTTGGCGATCAGCGTGGCGCCGTCCATCTCGGGCATGTTGTAATCGGTGATGACGAGATCGGGCGGCAGATCTGTCGTCATCCGAGCGAGGGCCTCGAGCGGGCTCGCGAAGGCGTGGACCTGCAGCCCCTCCTCGACCGAGCGGGCCAGACGAGCGAGGATGTTCCGGCCGGTGACGCGGTCGTCGATCACGACGATCGTGGCCATGCACTGATCGCCCGTGGCTGAGGGCTCGTGGCGCGGGCCACCGACCCGCGTTCCACCTCCAGGTTAGAAGTTCCTCGTCCGGATATCAAGGATGAGGTGAAAATTTGGCTAAAATGCCACCGATCCCGTCGTGGCCGACGCGAACACCGTCCGTCCCCGGCCTTTGCCGGCGAAGGCAGGGCACGGCACAACTCTTCGACAGGAAACGGAAAGAGGGCCGTCCCTGGGGGCGGCCCTCTCCCGGGGTCCGTCTTGACGTCGAGCCGTCCCGGGCGGAGCAGGACCATCCGTGCTCACCGGGGACGCCGACCGAACTAACGCAAAAGTTGAAAGACGGCAAGGTGGAACGGAATCCGATTGAGCTCGGCCCCGCCATGGCCGGCCGCCGGCCGGGGAGGCGGCGGTGAATCGCGAGTATCCCGATCGACCGGTCGTCGGGGTCGGTGCGGTCGTCTTCCGCGGCGAGCGGGTCTTGCTGATTCGCCGCGCCAAGCCGCCGCGCGCCGGGGAGTGGTCGTTGCCGGGTGGGGTACAGGAGCTCGGCGAGGGGGTGATCGAAGCTGCGCGCCGCGAGGTCCGCGAGGAGACCGGGCTCGAGCTCGCCCGTGTGGAGTTCCTGACCGTGGTCGATTCGATCGGCCGCGACGGGCAGGGGCGGGTGCGCTGGCACTACACGCTGATCGACGTTTGGGGCGAGGCCGCACCGGGGGAAGCGCGCGCCGGGGGCGACGCGGCCGAGCTCGCCTGGTTCGGTCTCGACGAGCTCGAGGGGCTGGGCTTGTGGAGCGAGACGCTTCGGGTCGTGCGGCTCGCCGCCGAGCGGCGAGCCGCCGGTCGGTGAGTTGCCCCTCACTCTTCCCGATCGTCCGTGGCGAGGACCCGGGCCAGGTTGCAGAGCGCCTCTTGATGTTTCCGGTTGGGGATGTTGGCGAAGTTGCGAGCGAGCTCGAGCAGCATCCGTTGCTGTGGCATGAGCTCGGGTTGCTTCGGTGTGGACTTCCGCTCCGGGTCGACATCTTCGAAGAAATAGCCGATGTCGACCCCGAGGGCTTGCGCGATCTGGTAGAGCCGGCCGGCGGAGATGCGGTTGATGCCGGTCTCGTATTTGTGGGCCTGTTGGTAGGTGACCCCGATGAGCTCGGCCATTTGCTGTTGCGTGAGGCCGAGCATGATCCGCCTTTGGCGGATCCGGAGGCTCACATAATGATCGACGTCGAGGGCGCGGCTGCGGCCACCGGCGCCGCGACCGACAACCTTGCTGGCGAGCTGGTTCATGAGGCGTGGTCTCCGGGGGCTGAGGAGGGGGTTTCGGATCCCGGTTCGTTACGCATCGGATTTGGCTAAAATATCGGGTGTTTTTTAAACTTCCAGCAAAAACTGACTTGCTCGTCAACCTGAAGAGAAAAGCCCTTCAACCCGCGCTGCCCTCCACGAACCCGGCGCCGGCCAGGGCACCCACCACCCTCCGGGCCGCCACGACCGCGGCACCGACGAGCGTGGGCGCGTTCCAAGCGGCCAAATCGTACATTTCCGGTCGAACCGCGGGCAGGAGGCGACGCAGGAGCCGGCGGCCGTCCGCGAGCTCGGCGAGCACGTCTTGCCCCAAAAGCTCCTCGAGCCGCGGCTCGGCCGCCGCGACCACGAGAACCACCTGGCCGGGGCGGTAGACCGGGGCCATGGTCTCGTCCGCCACCCGCCACGCCACGAGCTGATCGTCCTTGAGCGCGAGCGTGCCGGCCTCGGCCGGCTCGGCGAGCCCGCCCGGGCCGATCCGGCCGACGAGCGGGATCGCGCTCCGCCGCGGATGACGGCCGAACATGAGGTACTCCGCGGAGGTGTCGAGCGCCCGGGCGAGCCGTTCGACGACCTCCGGCGGCGGCATGTACTCGTCCCGCTCGTAAGGCCCGATAGCCGTCTGGTGGCGTCCCACGAGGCGGGCCAATTCGGCCTGCCGCAACCCTTTGGCGAGTCGAAGCGCGCGCAACCTGCGGCCGAAGGTCGAGCCGTGCCCGATCACCCGACTTCTCCCCCGATCGTCGATGAACCAGTTTTTCTCTTAGCTCGAACGAGGAAAACGCGTCCACCGTGCCGCGGGGACGAGGCTTTGGCGGCGGGCCGGCGCACGCTCGATGCGGTCCGGCTCGAGCCGGAGATCGCCGCCCGTCGCCCAGATCCGGGTGAGATCGGCATAATGGTGCGCGAGCGGATGCCCGACCTGGCCGGTCGCGGTGATCGCCCGCACGCCCGACTCGGCGAGGTCCACGACCAGCCGGAGCCCGGCCGCGTGGTGCGCCGGGAACGGTCCGCCCGGCCCTTCGGCGCGGAAGGCCGCGACGGCGAGCGTCGTCGCATCGCCCCCGATCGGCGGTGCGGGTGAGAGGAGCCGACCCACGAACGGCAGCTCGCCGAACGGACGGTGCGGCATCACCGCCCGGTGCTGCTCGCCCCAGCGCCACGCCCGGCGATCCGGGCCCAGGCGGGTGGCGAGTGCCTCGACCGCGTCGGCGAGCGCCCCGGCGACCGCCCGGGCGCAGCCGGTCCGCCCGCCGCACCAGGACGGCCGCTCGAGCAGGACGGCGCGCAGCACCTCCGGTCGCCGCGAGCCGAACTCGGCGAGGAGCGAGCCGAGCTCGTCCGAGCGGAGCCGTGGCCCGAGTGCCGTGATCCAGGCCGCGAGCAGGAGGGGCTCGTGGCGCTCGACGGCCATCGTGCCGTCGAAGGCGGCCAAGGCCTCGAGGGCGTCGCGCAGGGTCGGGTCGGCGCCGCCTTCGGCGAGGCCGTCGCGAGCGAGCGGCACGAGGACCGGCAAAAGCTCCCGCGCGACCGCCGAAACGAGGTCCTGTTGGATGGCGCGGGCGGTCGTGGCGTCCACCTCCCGCCGTCCGTCGAGCAGCTCGTGCAGCCGGCGGGCACGGGCCGGCCCGTCCCATTCGGCGGTGAGCCGGTGCGGATGATCCGGTCCGACGACCCGGTTGTTGGCGTTCACGACGAGCCCGGTAGGCGGGTCGAGGCCGCGCGGCAGCGCTTCGGGCGGAATCCAGCCGAGCCAATCGGCCGAGCCGTCCCAGCCCGGCACCGGCAACCGACCGTCGTGGCCCCGGCGGATCGGCGTCCGGCCCGCGACCGCGAGGCCGATCCGGCCCGCCCGGTCGGCGAAGGCGACGTTCTGCACCGGGCTTCCGAAGTCGGCGAGCGCGGCGAGCAGCGCCTCGACACGGCCGGCTCGGGCCATGGCGAAGCCGGCGGCCAATGTGCGGTCGGTCGGCTCGAGCCCGGTCCACTTCAGGGCCAAGAACTCGCCCGGCTCGCCCGGGCCGCCGCCCACGAGATCGGAGATCACCGGGCCGAAGCGCGTGGTGCGCACGACGAGCCGCTCCGGCTCGCCGAAGCGGACCCGGATGGTCTCTTCCCGCGACACGAAAGGCTCGCTGCCACCCGGGACGAGATAGCGAGCGGGATCGGCCGGATCGAGCCGGATCCGGACGAGGTCCTCGGTGTCGGCGCCGGTCGTGGTGAGGCCCCAGGCGACCCCCGCCGTGCGGCCGATCACCACCGCCGGCAGACCCGGGATCGTGCCGCCCATCACCTCGAGCCCCGGGGCTCGCAAAGCCGCCAGGTACCAAGTGCCGGGTGCGCGCAGCGGCAAGTGCGGATCGCTCGCGAGGATCGGTGCGCCCGAGGCGGTGCGCGTGCCGGCGAGGACGAACACGTTCGAGCCGAACCCGCCCGGGAGTGCCGGCAGGACCGTCTCGAGGTCGGCCAGGAGCCGCTCGTCGGGAAGCTCGGCCTGCGAAAGACTCGGCCGATCGCCCGGCCCCTCGCTCGGGAGGAGCAGATCGAGATCGGCCGGGCTCAGCCTGCGGGCGAGCCGGGCGCGCAACAGTTCGCGCCGCCAAGCACCGGCCACCTCGAGGGCCATCAAACGGTGGACCAGGAGGCTGTCCTCCGGCCGCCAGGGCACGGGCGTGTGCCAGAGGAGCTGGAACTCCGGCGGCAGCGGCCGGGCCGTGGCGATCGCCGCGTTCACACCCGAAGCGTAGGCCTCGAGCAGGGCCCGCTCCTCCGGCCGGTACGCGGTGAGGCCTTCTTCCGCCACCCGGGCGAGGCCGAGCGTGCGCATGAAGCGGTCGAGCGGCAGGGCCCCGGCTCCCACGAGCTCGGCGAGCCGGCCCTGGCCGATCAGCCGCGTCACCTCGAGCTGCCACAGCCGGTCGCGGGCGTGCACGTAGCCGAGGGCCAACCAAGCATCCCGCTCGCTCGACGCGCGGATCACAGGGATCGCGTGCTCGTCGCGCAGGATCTCGACCGGAGCGTCGAGCCCCGCCACCACGACCGTCCCCTCGTGCTCGGGTAAGGAGGCGAAGAGGAGCCAGCCGAACGCGAGGAGCGATGCGGCGAGCAACGCCCCGAACGCCCCGAGGAACCGGTGAGCCAGCCCTCGCACCGGGCCGTCCGTTCAGTCGAGAAAGCTGCGAGCGGCGCGCGCCGCCCGGTCGCAGACGTTCCGCCGCGCCCATGCTTCGGACACAATCGAGCGCGTGCCGGCTTTGGCGGTACGAGTTCGAGGCGTCGATCGCGAGGACATCACAATCGTGCCGGCGGTGCGCAACACGATCACGGTGGCTGCGGCCTGCCCCGCGGCGCTGGACGGCCGGGTCCCGATCGTCCCCCGCCGCGCCTTCGCCGGACCGACGGTCGCCTCGCCGCCGCTCCCGAGCACGACCCCGAGGCGCAAGGCGGCATCGGTCGAGGGTGCACGAGCTGCGTCGGGTGTGCCCGCCTCAACGGATCTCGAGATCGGCGCGATGTCCCTCGTAGCGGCAATAGCCCTCGTAAGAGCGGCCGCGGCGGCGCAGCTCCAGGTTCGGTCGCACCGTGTCGCCGATCCGGCGCACCTCGCTCGTGCCGCGGACTTCGTAGCCCCGGTCGACCGCCTCCTCGCGGCAGGCCTCCCGGGCACGCTCGACGAGACGACTGTCGTCGCCGTCGGCCCGCTCCATGTCTAGCCGGACCCGGCGACTCGAGCGGTCGTAGGTGCAGGTGCCGCGATACTCCCGACCGTCGGGCACCGCCGCCATGCGCACGAGCACCTTGTCGCCGATCCCGGTCGAGGCGGCATCGGCCCGGATCTGCCGGAAGCCCTCGGCTCGCGCCTCGGCTCGACATTCTTCCTCCGCCCGGTCGGCGGCGCCGGGTGGCACCGTCGTGCAGCCCCCGAGGAAGAGCCCGGCCAGGGCCCCGATCGAGACGATGGTCCGAC
>Ga0308415_1000558_pt1 | contig 16281 bp, 15 predicted proteins | sample HotsprSampleOS55_FD_203465 | JGI IMG/M metagenome (GOLD analysis project Ga0308415, IMG submission 203465) | Hot spring phototrophic mat microbial communities from Octopus Spring, Yellowstone National Park, Wyoming, United States - 20090730_OS55 ... | reverse complement strand
GGCGGCGAAGCCGCCACCACAAAAACAATATTCTTATCCCACTCTCCTCCGCCGTGAAACGGCGGGGGAGAGGAGGCAGGGGGAAGAAGGGGCAAAAAAGATTCCCGCAAGGGGACTTTCTCAGCACCCTCTTTCGGGGGAGAAGGGGGCAAGGGGGGATAGGGGGTCAATGCGACCTGCGACCTGCGACTTGCGACTTGAATTCTGGAGGTCAGTGATGCGCAGGATACCTGTGATTGCGATCGTGCTGGTGGTTCTGCTCCTTTCCGCTTGCAGCCAGGCCACGCCGACGCCGGTCCCGGAGGCCGCGATGGAGGCCGGGTCGGTCATCTCCGTGAGCGGCAAGGTGGTCCCGGCGGTATGGGCCACCCTCAGCGCCCAGACTGGCGGGATGGTGTTAGAAGTCCGGGTGGCGCCAGGCGATGAAGTGAAGGCCGGGGAGGTGCTGGTCCGGCTGGACCCCGCCGATGCGCAACTGGCGGTGCAGCAGGCGGAGGCGGCACTGGCAGCCGCACAGGCCCGCCTGGACGGACTGAAGGCCGGCCTGCGTCCAGAGGAACTGGAGGAGGCAAGGGCCGCCGTCGCGATGGCCCAGGCCGCGCTCCAGAAACTGCTCCGGCCCGACCCGGCGCTGGTGGCGGCCGCGCGGGCCGAACTGGCCCAGGCGGAGGTCAACCTGCGGCGGGCCCAGTCGGCCTACGACGCGGTGAAATGGGACCCTGCTATCGGGGCCCGACCGGAGGCGTTGCAACTGGAACAGGCCACCGGGGCCTACAACGTGGCGAAGGCCCGGCTGGACGCGCTGCTGAACCCGCCCGCCGCGGACGTGGCGGCGGCCCGCGCGCAACTGCAGCAGGCCCAGGCCCGGCTGGCCCGGCTGGAGGCGGGGGCCAGACCGGAGGAAATCGCCATCGCCGAGGCGGAAGTGGCGCGCGCCCGCGCCGCGCTGGAGGCGGCGCGGCTGGCCCTGAGCCGCTGTGAAATCCGCGCCCCCTTCGCCGGAACCGTCGGGCGGGCCCACGTCCGGGCCGGAGAACTGGTCGCGCCCGGTCAACCGCTGGTGACACTGGGAGACCTGACCGCGCTGCAGGTGGAGACCACCGACCTGGACGAGGTAGATGTGGCGCGGGTGCAGGTGGGCCATAAGGTGACCGTCACCTTTGACGCGGTGCCGGACCGGGCCTTCAGGGGCCATATCGCCCGCGTCTACCCGATGGCGGAGCCAGGGGCTGGCGGGGTGCGCTACACCGCCATCATCGCGCTGGAGGAGACGGACCCCGCCCTGCGCTGGGGGATGACGGCGTTTGTGGATATTGAAGAGTGAAACGTGAAACGTGAAGCGTGAAGAGTGAGGGAATGATGGAGAGGGATTGGATTGTGGTCGCACGGGACCTGGTGAAGGTCTACGGGGACGGCGCCGAGGTGCGGGCGCTGGACGGGCTGACGATGACGGTGGAGCGGGGGGAGTTCGTCGCCGTGATGGGGCCCTCCGGCTCCGGGAAGTCCACCCTGCTCCACATCCTCGGCGCGCTGGACCGGCCCACAGGTGGGGAGGTCTGGGTGGACGGGCAGAATCTGGCCCGGATTCGGGACCTGGACACTTTCCGCGCCCGGACGGTGGGGTTCGTCTTCCAGTTGCACAACCTGATCCCCACGCTGACGGCGCGGGAGAACGTGGAGGTGCCGATGATGGGCCAGCCCGTGGGCCGCCGGGAGCGCCGACGGCGGGTGGAGGAGTTGCTGGAGCGGGTGGGCCTGCGCGACCGGATGAACCACCTGCCCAACCAGATGTCGGGCGGGGAGCGGCAGCGGGTGGCGATCGCCCGGGCGCTGGCAAACAACCCGGCCCTTCTTCTGGCGGACGAGCCGACGGGAAACCTGGACTCTCAGAGTGGGGCGGAGGTAGTGGCGCTGATGCGGGAGTTGAACCGGGGCCTGGGGACCACCATCATCATCGTCACCCACGACCCGTCGGTGGCCCGCCGCGCCGACCGAATTCTGCTGATGCGAGACGGGCGCATCATTGGGGAACGGTGTGCGGAAGAAATGACCAATTTACCAATGACCAATGTACCAATGACCAATGAACCAATGTACCAATGACCAATGTACCAATCTACCAGCACAAGGAGGAGCCGTGATTCGCGCCGTACTTCTGGACCTGGATAACACCCTGCTGGAAAACGATATGGAGCAGTTCGTCCCGGCCTACCTGAGGCTTCTGAGCGAGTTTATCGCCGACCACTACCCGCCGGACGCGTTCATCCGCCACCTGATGCGCGCGACGGACGCGATGATGGCGAACAACGGGGCAGAGCGGACCAACCGGGAGGTTTTTGATGCCGTGTTCTTCCCGGCCATCGGCCGGACGCGGGAGGAGATGGAGCCGCTGTTTGAAGAGTTCTACGCCACCCGCTTTCCCGCCCTGCGTTCACTGACCCGTCCGGTGCGCATCGCGCGGCCGCTGATGGAGTACCTCTTCCGGCAGGGGTTCCAGGTCGCCATCGCCACCAACTCCCTCTTCCCCCGCACGGCGATAGAGCAACGGCTGGCCTGGGCGGGCGTGCCGGTGGAGGAGTTCCCGTACCACTTCATTACGTCCTACGAAGTCATGCATGCTACCAAACCCCATCCGGCCTTCTTCTCGGAGATTGCCCGCGTGCTGGGTCGGGCGCCGGAGGAGTGCATCATGGTAGGGGATGAGTGGAAGATGGACATCCGCCCAGCCCGCCAGGCCGGCATGCAGACGTACTGGATTGCCGACCGGAAGGCTTCTCATCCGGCAGACGAGCCCCCTCCTGATGGACAGGGAAAACTGGCCGACTTTGCCCGCTGGATGTTGACTGTAGCGTGCCGTTTGCGCTCCTGAATGAGGTGTGGTATACTGAAGATACACAAATCCGCTGATTTGAACCTTTTGCCCTCCAGCGCGGTATTATATTATGAAACTTCAATCTTCCGATCTTTCAGACATTCCAGACGGAGTGCTGATTGCCCGGTTGCGACAGGGGGAGATGGCTGCCCTGGCCGAATTGTACGAGAGGTATCAAACCCCCATTTTCCGCACTGCCCTGGCGATTACCCGGGATCAGGGGGCCGCTGAGGACATCCTCCAGGAATGCTTCATCCGGCTCCTCACTCACGCCGACCGCATCCGCACCGACACCCCGGTAGGGCCCTGGTTGTACCGGGTGGCCATCAACCTGAGTTGCGATTGGATCCACCACCGACAACGCTGGCCGAACCTGGTCAGCAAACTGGTGGGGCGATGGACACCCTCGCTCCGGGTAGAATGGACGGTGGAGGAACGGGAAATCCAGGAGAAGGTCCGGGAAGCGATCCGTTCCCTGCCGCTCCCCCAGCAGGTCGTCATTGTGCTCTACTACCTGGAAGGGTTGAGCCTTAAAGAGATCGCGGACATTCTGGAGGTTCCGGAAGGGACCGTCAAATCCCGCCTCCACCACGGGCGAAAGGCGCTGAAGGAGCGCCTGGCGGAATGGCAGCCCCGGCGCGGTGTAGTGTATGAACTCACGTGAGCCAGTAGACCAGTACCAGTAAAGGTAAAGATGGACGCACTGGATGTCCTGATTGCTCAGGCCTTGCAGGCCCGATGGGGAAATGCCACGCCATCCCCGCGCATATGGCGGCGAATTGTCCGACACGTCGCCTCTCTAACCGTCCCCATCTACGATGATGCTTCTACCTATCGCTCCAACCAGCGACCGGACCCCCTTCTGGTCCCCTTCCCTTCTGCTGGCAGTCTGCTGCTGTGGCGGTACGACCTTCTGCTGATGCGGGTCGCGTAGACCTGTTGCAAGACCTATGCAGTTGGGAGGGTTACTCTTGGAAGCCTGGCTGGCGACGGTCCAGCGGGAAGAACGTGCCGGGCACTCATAGAAGTGCCCGACACGTTCAGAAATGGCCTGACCGCTTACCCCTGCCTGTCGTCCCCTTCAGGAGCAAGGATTCTCCATGGCCATCTTGATGGACGTCAGGAACCTGGTCACCCGATTCTACACCCAGGACGGAGTCGTCCATGCCGTTAACGGTATCTCCTACACGATGGAGGAGGGAGAGATTCTGGGCGTGGTCGGCGAGAGCGGATGCGGCAAGAGCGTCCACGCCCTTTCCATTATGCGCCTCATCCCCAGTCCCCCGGGAAAGATTGAAGGCGGCGAGGTCTGGTTTGACGGGCGCGATCTCCTCCAACTGAGCGAGGCCGAGATGCACCACGTGCGCGGCGCGGAGATCGCCATGGTCTTCCAGGACCCGATGACCTCCTTCAACCCCGTCTTCACCATCGGCTTCCAAATTATGGAGACCCTCAAACTCCACCAGGGGATGGATGACAAACAGGCCCGGGAGCGGGCCGAAGAACTGCTGACGATGGTGGGCATTCCGGAGGCAAAGACCCGCCTGGATGACTATCCCCATCAGTTCTCCGGCGGTATGCGCCAGCGGGCGATGATCGCGATGGCCCTCTCCTGTAACCCCAAACTCCTCATCGCCGACGAGCCCACCACCGCGCTGGACGTCACCATCCAGGCCCAGATTATTGACCTGGTGAAGCGGCTTCAGGAGCAACTGGGTATGGCGGTGATGTGGATCACCCACGACCTGGGGGTGGTGGCCCGGCTGGCCCAGCGGATCAACGTCATGTACGCCGGGTTCATCATTGAACGGGGCAACGTCAAAGACATCTACAAGCGGCCCCGCCACCCCTACACGATAGGCCTCTTGGGGTCGCTGCCCCGGCTGGACAAGGCACCGGGGATCAAACTGGTCTCCATCCCCGGCCTCCCGCCCGACCTGATTGACCTGCCGCCGGGATGTCCCTTCGTCCCCCGCTGCACGTATGCGGTGGACCGTTGTGTGGAAGAGCGACCGACGCTGAGAGAAGCCGATGGAGCGAACCATACCGTCGCCTGCTGGCGGTGGGAAGAAATTGCAGAGAAGAGCCGCTAATGGCCGCCGAACAAGTGCCCCTGGTTCAGGTCATTCATCTCAAGAAGTACTTCCCCATCACCCGTGGGGTCATTTTCCAGCGTCACATCGGGTATGTCAAAGCGGTGGACGACGTCACCTTTAACATCTACAGAGGCGAGACCCTGGGGCTGGTGGGGGAGACGGGTTGCGGGAAGACCACCGTCGGGCGCACCATCCTGCGCCTCTACGAGCCAACCTCCGGTCAAATCATCTTTGACGGAGTGGACCTCCTGAAGTTGAAGGGCAACGAACTGCGCCGAATGCGCCGCCGGATGCAGATTATCTTTCAGGACCCCTATGCCTCCCTGAACCCCCGAATGACGGTGGGGGCCATCATTGCCGAGCCATTGGAGGTCCACGGCGTCGCCCGGGGCAAGGAGAAGGAAGAGCGGGTGCAGGAATTGCTGCGGGTGGTTGGGCTGAACCCGTACTTTGTGAACCGTTACCCGCACGAGTTCTCCGGCGGTCAGCGACAGCGCATCGGCATCGCCCGCGCCCTGGCCCTCAACCCGGACCTTATCGTCTGCGACGAGCCCATCTCCTCCCTGGACGTCTCCATCCAGGCCCAGGTGGTCAACCTTCTGGAGGCACTTCAGGAGCAGTTCGGGCTCACATACCTTTTCATTGCGCACGACCTGAGCATGGTCCGCCACATCAGTGACCGGATGGCGGTAATGTACCTGGGCAAAATCGTGGAGTTGGCGGACCGGGATGAGATTTACCTGAACCCGCTGCATCCGTACACTCAGGCGCTGATGAGCGCGGTGCCGGTGCCCGACCCGGAGGTGGAGGAGAAGCGGCAGCGCATCATCCTGAAGGGCGAGATTCCCAGCCCGGCCAATCCGCCCAAAGGCTGCAACTTCAATACTCGCTGTCCGGTGGCGATGGACATCTGCTACGAGGCCGACCCGGAGTATCGGGAGGTCCAGCCCGGCCACTGGGTGGCCTGCTATCGGGTTTCGTAATCGGAATGGGGCTCGTATATATCAGCGGTACCGTTCGGGGGCCCAGGGGAGACGCGGAGGTCCTCTTCCTATTGGATAGTGGTGCGACCTATCCCTGGTTCCCCACGACGTCTGGCAGGCCATCGGGCTTTCCCCCCGGCGGACCGCGGCCTTCACTCTGGCCGACGGGACGACGGTGGAGCGCCGGATTGGGGAGTGTTACATCGTTCTCCCCCAGGGTGAGGGGCATACGCCCGTCGTGCTGGGGGAGCCGGGCGACGAGCCCCTCCTGGGAATGGTGACACTGGAGATTCTGGGGCTGGTGCTCAACCCATTTACCCGCACCTTTCAGCCGACGCGGCTGTTTCTATAGGAGGTCTGTTGATGCGTTCGGAAGAGAACGTGGCGACGGCCGAGATCACCTGGGAAGAATTGATCCAACTGCTGGTAGAGCGCCCGGACTGGCTGGAGCGCGTCCGCCAGGTGGTGCTGACGCGGGAGTTGCTGGCTCTGCCGGAGACCGTGCAGGAACTGGCAGAACTTCAGCGCCAGACTGCTCTGCAGGTCCAGGAACTGGTGGAGGTCCAGCGGCGACACGAGGAGCGGTTGGCTTCGGTAGAGGACCGGCTGGCTTCGGTGGAGGACCGCCTGGCCCGTTTGGAGGCCGCCGTCCAGGAACTGGTAGAGGCCCAGCGGCGGCACGAGGAGCGGTTGACCTCGGTAGAGGAGCGGTTGGCCTCGGTAGAGGACCGGCTGGCTTCGGCGGAGGACCGCCTGGCCCGTCTGGAAGCCGCCGTCCAGGAACTGGTGGAGGTCCAGCGACGACACGAGGAGCGGTTGGCCTCCGTAGAGGATCGGTTGGCCTCGGTAGAGGACCGGCTGGCTTCAGCGGAGGACCGCCTGGCCCGCCTGGAAGCCACGGTCCAGGAACTGGTGGGGGCCCTGAAGGAAATCTCCTATCAGGTCCATGAACTGGCCCAGGCCGTCTTCCGACTGACCGAGACGGTCTCCCGTCTGGAGGGCACGGTCGGGGACATCAAGGGGAGACTCCTGGAAATGGCCTACCGGGACAAACCGTATGCCTACTTTGGCCGCCTCCTCCGTTCTATTCGAGTCGTCCCCTTCACGGAAATAGAAGATTCGCTGGAAAGAAGCCTCTCCCGGGACGATGTGGATGACCTCCTTCAGTTGGATCTGCTGCTGCGCGGTCGGTTGAGGGACCATCCGGAGCGACCGGAGGTGTGGCTGGCGGTGGAGGTCTCCAGTGTGGTGGACAAATGGGATGTGGAACGGGCCCGGGAGCGGGCGGCGCTTCTGCGGAAAGCGGGCTTTCGGGCAGTTCCAGTGGCCGCCGGCCTGCAATGCCTGGCAGAGGCCGCCCACAAAGCGGAAATAGAGGGAGTGGCTCTGGTCACCGATGGGAGTATCGCCCATTGGGAGCAGGCCCTTCGGTCCACGCTGGATTGAATAGCGAACGGCCCGGGGCAAGGTTTGTGTTCGCTCTCCACTTCCTGGGAGACGGCCTGCGGGACGCGCTGGACCCGCGCCTGCAGGGGACGCAGTAACCTGAGGGTTGCTGAAAAGGGGGCGGTCTGCACCGTCCCCTTTTTTTACGTTTCACGTTTTACGTTTCACGTCTTCACGCTATGTTTTCCATCCAATCCTTCGCCGAACAGATCATCGCCAATGTAGAACGGGTCATCGTCGGCAAGCGGGAGGCCGTGGAACTGACCGTCATCGGCCTCCTCTGCCAGGGCCACCTGCTCATTGAGGACGTCCCCGGCACCGGCAAGACCATGCTGGCCCGCAGCATCGCCCGCTCCCTGGGCTGCTCCTTCAGCCGCATCCAGTTCACGCCCGATATGCTCCCCAGCGACGTCACCGGGGTCTCCATCTACAACCAGGCCACCCGCCAGTTTGAGTTCCGTCCCGGCCCCATCATGGCCCAAATCGTCCTGGCCGACGAGATCAACCGGGCCACCCCCAAGACCCAGGCGGCACTCCTGGAGGCTATGGAGGAGCGGCAGGTCACCGTGGACGGCGTCACCCGCCCCCTGCCCCGCCCTTTCATGGTGCTGGCGACGCAGAACCCCATAGAATATGAGGGAACCTTCCCCCTGCCTGAGGCGCAACTGGACCGCTTCCTGATGCGCATTCGCCTGGGCTATCCGGAAACGGAGGACGAAATCCGCATTCTGGAACGGCAGCAGTTCCGCCACCCCATAGAGGACCTGGAGCAGGTGGCATCCGTGGAGGAGTTACTGGAGGCCCAGGAGGCCATCCGGGCCGTCTACGTGGCCCCCCGGCTGAAGCGGTACATCGTGGACCTGACCCGCCGCACCCGGGAATATCCCGACGTCTATCTGGGGGCCAGCCCGCGCGGGAGCCTCACCCTCTACCGGGCCGGACAGGCCCGGGCCGCCATCCACGGGCGGGACTTCGTCCTCCCGGACGACATAAAGGCGCTGGCCATCCCCGCTCTGGGCCATCGGGTCATTGTCGGGCCCACTGCCCGGATGCGGGACGTGACCGCTGAGCAGATTGTGGAGGAAATTCTCCGCCAGGTGCCCGTCCCCGGCGGGGATTTCGCAGAGGAGGCGTAGCGCCGGCCGTCCGGCCGATTACAGGCTGACCGCCTGCGCGACTTACAGGCTAAAGCCTGTGCTACGAAATCGTTTGTCGTGTCCCCGAATCTCTGGCTTGTCCTGGGACTGTTCGCTGCCAGCGCTGTCGCCCTGGCCATTACCGGCGATCCCCTCTACGCCCATCTGGTCTATCTTTGGGGACTCCTCCTCCTGGTCTGCCGGATATGGTCGGCGGTGGCGCTGCGCGGCCTGGAGGTGCGCCGCTATGCCCGCACTCTGCGCGCCCAGGTGGGCCAGGTCTTTGAGGAACGGCTGGAGGTGGTCAACCCGGGCCGCTGGACCCGATTGTGGCTGGAGGTGCGGGACCGCTCCCCCCTCCCCCACTCCCGGGGATCGCGGGTACTCTCTATGATCGGCCCCCGCCAGCGGTACCGCTACCTGGCCCGCACCCGCCTGACCTCCCGCGGCGTCTTCCCTCTGGGTCCTACTGAACTACGCTCCGGTGATCCCTTCGGCCTCTTCCCCGTCCGCCGCGAGTTTCCCCCCTCCGCCTCCCTGGTCGTCTACCCGATGACGGTGGAAGTACGCGCGTTCCCCTCGCCGCCGGGGCTCCTGCCGGGGGGCGAGGCGCTTCGCCGCCGCACTCACCAGATCACCCCGAACGCCGTCGGAGTGCGGGAGTATGCCCCCGGCGACCCCCTGAACCGCATCCACTGGCCCAGCACGGCCCGCCGGGACCATCTCATCGTCAAAGAGTTTGAACTGGACCCCCTGGCGGAGGTCTGGATTTTTGTGGACGCCGAGCGCGCCGTTCACCACGCCCTCCCCTCCGCCCCGATTACTCCGGCTGACGAGATGCTCTGGCAACCCCTCCGCGCTGTCGGCCTGCCGCCCTCTACCGAGGAGTACGCGGTGACGGTCGCGGCTTCGGTGGGACGGTATTTCCTGTGGCGAGGGCGAGCAGTGGGATTGGTCTGCCAGGGGGCCACGCTCACCGTCCTCCCTCCGGACCGGGGCGGACGGCAACTGCGGAAGATGCTGGAATCTCTGGCGCTGGTCCGGGCGGACGGGAACCTTTCCTTTGCCGCGCTCCTGAGCGTACAGACCCGCTACCTCCTGCGCGGGAGCACCGTCGTCCTGATCACTCCGTCCACCCGGCGGGAGGTCGCGCTGGCGGCGGACCAGATGACCCGTCGGGGGTTGCGCCCGGTGGCGGTCCTGCTGGATGCCGCCTCCTTCGGCGGTCCGCCCGGGACGGAGGAACTGGCGCAGACACTGCGGGCGCTACACATCCCGGTCCTGAGGGTAGTCTGCGGCGCCGACCTGACCGCTGCCCTCGGTGGCACCCTATAAAGTACATAACGTGCCAGGCACTTTCCGAAGTGCCTGGCACGTTCGTTACGTGGATGTGGGGGCCGGGCAGAACGCCGGGCGGGGCACCCGCATCCACTGGGTCAGCCCCAGGCAGACCAGCGCGATGAGGATGCCCGCCCCGAAGGTGTACTGCGGCCCCACCGTCTCCCAGATCAATCCCCCCACAATCGGGATGATAACCGCTGCCACGTGGTTGAAGGTCTGCCCCAGCGCGACGTTCGGCGTGATCTCCCCCCGGTCCAGCGCAATCTTCTGGAAGTAGCAGTCCAGCGCGAAGGAGAAGTTGAAGAGGACGTTATCGGCCACGAAGAGACCCAGCAGGATCAGTAGCGCCGGAGTGGCGGATAGGGCCGGGAAGAGAAGCCATGACCCGATGCGGAGTGCCGGAATGGGGAGGACGGTCGCCGCCAGGGCCGGCATCTGGGGAATCCAGAGGTAGCCCATGAAAATCAGCGCCAGCAGGGCGATGTTGACCGTCAACACGGACCGTTCACCGAAGCGGGCGACGACCTTCCCAAAAGCCTGGTTCAGGTAGGTGCCCATCAGGCTGTTGAGCAGGTAGAGGAGGGTGATGACCTGGGCAGAGACCTGGTACTCCCGCACCAGCAGGTAGACAGCGAAGGTGGTGAAGATGTGGCGGCGGCTGCCGAAGAGGACCTGCAGGGTGTAGTAGAGCCAGTAGCGGCGGCGCAGGGGGGCCGGGCGGCGGGCACGCCGGGCGGGGGCCGGGGGCGTGCGGAAGAACAGGAGGAAAAGGGCACACGCGATGACAGCGGCCCCGGCTAACTGGAACAGATTCCGATACCCCCAGCGGCCCAGCGTCCCGAAGATGAGCAGGGTGCCCATGACCGACGCCGCCGCGCTCAAACTGTTCAGCCGGCCCAGGATGCGCGGCGCCTCCTCCTGTCCCACCGTCATCAAGACCAGGGAGGAGTTGGCGGGCATGAAAAAGTGGAAGCCGGTGCTCATCAACAGCGCCGCCGCCACCAGCGCGGGGAACCCGTGCACCTGCGCTGTCAGCAGGATGCCCACCCCCATCAGGGCCAGGGAGAGATGAGCCAGGCGGAACTCCGTCAGCGCCAGGGCCAGGAACCCCGCCAGGAATCCCAGCAGGCCGGGGACTTCCCGAATGGCGTGGATCAGACCCATCTGGGCGGCGTTGACGCCGATTTCCTCCACCGCGAAGTTGTTGAAGGTGGACTCCCAGATGCGGTACCCCAGGGTCCAGACAAAGTAGCCGAGGGCGCCGGTGATGAGGAGGGAGCGGTAGCGGGCCATCCGGTCACCACTCCATCAGCAACGCGGCCAGCAGGGCGGCCCGTTCAGCCAGACTGGGGATGAAGACGTACTCGTCCACGCTGTGGGCGCCGTCGCCCAGCGCGCCCAGGCCGTCCAGCGTGGGGACGCCCATCGCGGCGGTGAAGTTGGCGTCGGAGGCGCCGCCGGTGCCGTCAGCAGTGAGGAACAGGCCCAGACCGGCGGCAATCTCCTGCGCCCGCCGGAAGGGCTCCAGGGTGACCGGTGAGGCTTCCATCGGCGGGCGGCTCATCCCGCCCTCCACCATCAGCCGCGCGCCGGGCAGGACGGGCCGGAGCGCGGCGATGGCCGCCGAAATCCGCTCCCATTCCGCCGTCGTCTTCACCCGCACGTCCACCCGGACCTGCGCCCGGTCGGGGACAACGTTGGCGCGAGTGCCGCCCTCTATCCGGCCCACGTTGACAGTGGTGCCGGTCCCGTAGTCGGTCATCCCCTGGAGGCGCAGGACCTGGTGGGCCAGTTCCTCTATGGCGTTGATCCCACTCTCGTGGTCGGCGCCAGCGTGGGCGGCCCGCCCCAGCGCGGTGATGACGTAGCGCCCGGTCCCCTTTCGCCATACCTTCAGCGCGCCGTCGGGGCGGGCGGGCTCCACGCAGAAGACCACCCGCGCCCGGGCGGCCTCCGCCTCAATCAGCGGACGGGAGGAGGGGCTCCCCACTTCCTCGTCGGAGTTGAAGAGGACGGTCACCGGGTGGCGGGGGGCCAGACCCAGGGCCTGCAGTCCCTCCAGCGCGGCCAGGATGATCGCCGCGCTGGCCTTGTCGTCGTAGACGCCGGGGCCGAAAGCCCGCTCCCCCTCCACCCGCCAGGGCCGCTCCGCCAGTGTCCCCACGGGCCAGACGGTATCCAGGTGGCAGAGGAGGAGGAAGCCACCCGTGCCGTCGCCCCAGCGGGCCAGCAGGTGGTCTCCCCAGCGCTCCTGGGGGAGGACGGTCACTTCGGCGCCCGCGGCGCGGGCCCGTTCGGCCACGAAGCGGGCAATCCGGTCCACGGCGGCCTTGTCGGTGCTGGGGCATTCCATCTCCACCAGTTGGCGCAGGAGGTCCAGCGCGGCATCGGTCCGCCGGGCGAAGAAGTCGCGGAAGAGACGAATGTCGGTCATCATTCCTCCGGCGGTTTTTTTTTCTCACACAAAGGCACAAAGGCACAAAGATTTTTTTGATATTTTTTATATCTCTGTGTCTTTGTGTCTTTGTGTGAGGTTTATAAATTTCTCACACAAAGACACGAAGGCACAAAGATTTTTCATATTTTTTATCTCTGTGTCTTTGTGTCTCTGTGTGAGGTTTATGAATTTCTCACACAAAGACACGAAGGCACAAAGATTTTTTGATATTTTTTTATATCTCTGTGTCTTTGTGTGAGGTTTATATCCTCAATTCCTGATACAGCCGGGCGAAGTCAAAGTGTTCCGCCATCAGGGCCTCAAAGCGGGCCAGTTTCTCCGGCTGGGCCAGCCGGGTCTTGCCGAAGACCCGCTCTATGGCCTCCACCGTCTCCATCGTGTTCTGGCGGGCCAGGAGGACGGGGACGCCCAGTTCCTCGGCCCGGCGGAGGACCTCCGGCTGCGGGCGCAGGTGCCCGGTGAGGACCAGGCAGGCGACGGTCGTCTCCAGCGCGGCCCACTGGATGTCGGCCCGGTCGCCGCCGGTGATGACGGCCTTGGGGCTGGGGATGCGCCGGATGCGGGGCAGGGCCTGATCCACCCCCATTGCTCCCACGACGAAGTTCTCAATCAGGACATCCCGCTGCTCCGGCTGGGTGAGGAACTCCGCGCCCAGCACCTGGGCCAGTTCGCCCACGCTGATGGCCCGCAGCCGCTCCTCCCGGGGAATCACCCCCAGGACCCGGATGCCCCGCCCCTCCAGACACGGGCGGGCCACGCTCTGGACGAAGTCCCAGGACTCCTTCGGGACGCTGTTGACCAGCACGCTCAGGAGACGGGGGCCCAGGCGCAGTTGGGCCACGACGCAGTCGTCCACCAGATTCATCTCGTTGTGGAAGGGGACGACGGCCAGCACCGCTGCGTCCAGAGCGTCGGCGACCTCGGCGGGCCCCAGCCCGATGCCGACGCCCTCCCGCAGGGAGGCGCCGCCCTCTACCAGCACGACGTCTCGCTCCGCCGCGACCCGCTCATACGCCGCGCGCACCTCCGCCATGAGGTCCCGGCCCAGACAGCCACAGAGGGTATCCCGCAGGAGGGAGGGGGTCAGGCGGACGCCCACCAGCGCTTCCGTCGGCTCCTCCAGGCCCAGCGTCCGCCGGACGAAGTCGGCGTCCTCGTCGGGGGTCTGGCCCGGGATGGGCTCCCACATCTGGGTGGAGAGGGGCTTGAAGTACCCCACCCGGTACCCGTCCTGCTGCAGCCGTCGGCCCAGGGCCAGGCAGACGGCCGTCTTGCCGGAGAAACTCTGAAGGGAGGGGATGTACAGAGTTTTCATGCTGTTCTCCTTTCAAATCGGAATCGGAGAATCAGAAGAATCACAGAATCAGAAGAATCAGAGAATCAGCGATTCTTCTGATTCTTCTCATCCCAGCACCAGTCGCATATCCAGAGCGACGGCGCCCCGGCCCTCTTCGTAGACGACCAGGGGGTTGATGTCCAGTTCCACAATCTCCGGGAAGTCGGTGACCAACTGGCTCACCCGACAGAGGGCGTCCACCAGCGCGGCGTGGTCGGCGGGCGGCTCGCCCCGGACGCCCTCCAGCAGCGGGTAGGAGCGAATCTCCCGGATCATCTCCGCCGCCTCCTCCGGCCCGAAGGGGGCAACGCGGAAGACGACGTCCTTGAGGGCCTCCACGTAGATGCCGCCCAGGCCGAAGGCAACCAGTGGGCCGAACTGCGGGTCGCGGCTCATGCCGATGAGCACCTCCCGCCCCGGCGGCACCATTTTCTGCACCAGGCACCCCCAGATGCGCGCGCCGGGGACGTACCGGCTGGCCCGGTAGACGATCAGGTCAAAGGCGTCCCGCACGTCGGCGGGGGAGCGCAGGTTCAGCCGCACGCCGCCCACGTCGGTCTTGTGCAGGATGTCCGGCGAGGCCACTTTGAGGACGACGGGGTAGCCCATTTCCTCCGCCGCGGCGATGGCCTCCTCGGGCGTGGCCGCCAGACGGGACGGCGGGAGGGGGAAGCCGTAGGCCTCCAGAATGGCGCGCGCCTCGGCGTCGCCGATGCTCACCCGCCCCTGCGCGCGGGCCTCGTCCAGCACCTTCCGGACAGCGGCCGTGTCCGCCTCAAAGTGGGTGGGCGCGTAGGATGGCCGTTCCCGCTCCTGTCGGTACCGGACCATCGCGGCCAGTGCAGCCGCCGCCCGCTCCGGGAAGGGGTAGTTGGGGATGCCATATTGTTGCAGGATGGCAATGCCGGCCGCGATGCGGGACTCGCCCATAAAGCACCCCAGGACCGGCTTGTCCGTCTCCCGGGCGACGCGGCCCACCACGTGCGCCGTCTCTTCAATCTGGGTCATCGCCTGGGGAGTGACGATGACCAGGACGCCGTCCACCCCCGGGTCCGCCAACACCAGCCGGAGCGCGTGCTCGTAGCGGTCGGCCAGGGCGTCCCCCAGGACGTCCACCGGGTTGGCGGCGGAGGCGGCGCTGGGGAGGTCGGCCATGAGGGCCTGGACCGTCTCGGGCCGCAGGCGCGCCAGTTGGAGGCCGGCGTGCTCCAGCGCGTCGGTGGCCAGGATGCCCGGACCTCCGGCGTTGGTGACGATGGCGATGCGGTCGCCCCGGGGCAAGGGCTGGTAGGCAAACGCCAGGGCCAGGTCAAAGAGGTGCTCCATGGACTCGGCCCGGATGACCCCGGCCTGCCAGAAGGCGGCGTGGTAGGCGGCTTCGGAGCCGGCCAGACTCCCCGTGTGGGAGGAGACGGCCCGGGCGCCGGACCGGGTGACGCCCGATTTGACCGCCACCACCGGCTTCTTGCGGGTGACCCGTCGGGCCACCTCCATGAACTTCTGCCCGTCCGGCAGTCCCTCAATGTAGGCCAGGATGACCCGGGAACCCGGGTCGTTCTCCCAGGCCTCCAGGAGGTCCACCTCGTTGACGTCGGCCTTGTTGCCCAGGCTGACGAAGCGGGAGAAGCCGATGCGTCCGGCCATGGCCATATCCAGAACGGCCGTCCCCAGCGCGCCGGACTGGGACATAAAGGCGATGGGGCCGCCCGGAGGCATCCCCGCGGCGAAGGTGGCGTTGAGGGGGGTGTGGGTGTCTATGACGCCCAGGCAATTGGGGCCGATGAGGCGGATGTGGTACTGGCGGGCAATCTGGACCAGTTCCAGTTCCCGCTCCAGCCCCTCGCGGCCGGCCTCCCGGAACCCGGCGCTGATGACGACGGCGGCAGGCACGCCCTTCTCTCCACACTGGCGCAGCGCCTCCGGCACCAGTGGGTAGGGGATGACGATGACCGCCAGGTCCACCGGCCCGGGGATGTCCAGGACGGTGGGGTAGGCCTTCAGTCCCAGAATCTCCTCCGCCTTGGGGTTGACCGGGTAGAGGGCGCCGGAGAATCCGCCCTCCTTCAGATTCGCCAGCACCGCGTACCCCAGTTTCTCCGGGTCCCGGGACGCCCCGATCACGGCAACGGAGGAGGGGCGGAAGAAGAGGTCTAACCGGTTATCTGTTTTAGCGGACATGTAATTCTCCAACGATACGCTTTAGCCGCTCAGCCGAAAGTAGCGCTGACTGGTGACTACCTACCAGGGGGTCTCAGGGCAAGCGCTATCAGAGACGCGGTGAAAGCATGCCCCTGTAGCGCAAGCCGCCAGGCCTGCATGCAGGCTGACAGCCTGCGCTACATTTACTTGCAAACCGATTCGGGTAGGTAGTTACCCAATTTTACAATCGGTCATTCAGGGCACCCTGGATGCTTGTACTTCAGAGAACGTGAAACAGATGGAGGAGGCTCTGGCCGTCATTTACCGCCAGCACAGCCAGGGATACCGTCATCCCTACGATCAGCAATATCAGATTCTGGATATTGACCTCACCGGCAGGCCGTGTGGGCCGAAGGCGGCCTTCGCCACCCCCGGCTATTTCAGCCGGCAGCGAAACCGCCGGGGACGTCAGGT
>Ga0308415_1000557_pt1 | contig 16290 bp, 15 predicted proteins | sample HotsprSampleOS55_FD_203465 | JGI IMG/M metagenome (GOLD analysis project Ga0308415, IMG submission 203465) | Hot spring phototrophic mat microbial communities from Octopus Spring, Yellowstone National Park, Wyoming, United States - 20090730_OS55 ... | reverse complement strand
CTAGGAGTGTGGGTCAGCGGCCGTATGATCCGCGAGGTAGCGGGGGTAGCTGGTCCTCCCAGTCTCTTCCTCTCCTACACGCCCTCCCTCGCTTCTCTTTTGATGACAGGGGCCTTTCCTGAAATGAATAACGGTCATCATCTGAAGGTTAGGGTAGAATACGTAACGTTCTGGATTTTACATCGCTATCGCTTAGGAGGAATACAATGCTTGTGGTGAAGGTCGGTGGTAGCGCTGGCAACAACTACGATGCTCTCTGTGATGATATTGCCGGACGTTGGCAGCACGGCGAGCGACTCATTCTTGTCCATGGAGGTTCGGATCAGACAAATCGTCTGGGTGAAGCACTGGGTCATCCGCCGCGATTCGTGACGTCGCCGAGTGGTCACACTAGTCGCTATACCGACCGACAAACGCTCGAGATTTTTATGATGGCGACTGCTGGCCTGATCAATAAGCAACTGGTTGAACGCTTGCAGATGCGTGGAGTAATGGCCCTCGGCCTCAGTGGGCTTGATGGTCGCATTCTGTCTGGAAAGCGAAAGTCGACCATTAGGGTGATCGAACAGGGGCGGCAGATGATTTTGCGTGACGACTGGACCGGCACCATCGAGCAAGTGAACAGTACATTGTTACAATCGCTTCTCGATGCTGGGTATTTGCCGGTGATTGCTCCGCTGGCCTGCTCAACTGCCGGTGAAGCGTTGAATGTCGATGGTGACCGCGCTGCTGCTGCTATTGCTACGGCATTACAGGCCCAGACGTTGCTCCTGCTCTCGAATGTACCAGGCTTGTTGCGCAATTTTCCCGATGAGTCATCGCTGATTACTCATATTCCGCGCACTGAAATCGATGCTTACATGTCGTATGCCGCCAGTCGGATGAAAAAGAAACTTCTCGGCGCTCAAGAAGCACTGGTTGGCGGTGTGCAGCGTGTCATTCTGGCCGATGCTCGCATACCGGGCTGTATCAGTCAGGCTCTGAATGGTGGCGGTACCCACATTGTTTGAGCTGGTCATTTGCTCATACGGCGTCCATGGTGATGGTGATGTATGCGTTATCCCTTTACCTCCGTTCGGTTCACGGTGCATTGTCGCGTCATACCGCCGATGGTCATACCCAAGCAGCGACCACATGTGGATATGCCGATAAACGTTACGCCAACCATGTGGTGTCGTGTCCCGGATGGGGGTCGGGTGCGATGGCGGGGTGGGCGATGCGCGATGGCAGGGTGGGTTCTCAACCTACCGTGATCGCCTTACCCGCTATTATCTACCAACAAACGCCCGTACCACAGCGGCTATTGCACTGGGTCGCGGGGTTAGGGCATACGGATCGTCGGCTATCAAACCCTCGATTACTTCGTCTGGCCCAATCGCAAAGCGCTCTACTGCATTCAGGTCGAGGTCACGTAGCGACCAGGCCAGCCCCAACAGATCGTCGGCACTAAGATCGGTACGGATATGTGGGCGAAGGGACGAAGTAACCAATGCTGCCAGTTCGACCTGACGCACCGGATCGTGTTCTCGGATGCGTCGGGCAATCGCCATCACGATCATTTGCTGACGGGCTTCACGGGCGTATGCACTGTCGGCATGGCGGGTGCGACTCAGTATCAATGCCTGATCGCCATTGAGCCACTGTTTGCCGGCGGGAAAGTAGACGGTTGTGATCCCATAATCCATTGTCGGGTAGGCAGGATCGTAGATCGGCTGTGGCAGTTCGACTTCAATCCCCCCAATCGCATCGACTGCCGCTGCAAAGCCAGTAAAATCGGCCCATACAATGTAGTTGATCGGTATTCCCAAGAGATTCGATACAGTACGACGCGCCAGCTCAGCCCCACCGAGAGCCGGATTCTGTTCACCGTAGACCGTGGCACTATTAATGCGCCCATAGCCGTAGCCGGGAATCTCAACCACCAGGTCGCGCGGTATCGACAGCAATGCGACGCGGCGGTTGGCCGGTTCGATCCGCACAACCATCAGGGCATCTGTGCGAGTAGCCCAACTCTCGCCAGGCCGCCGATCACTCCCCAGCAACAGAATATGGATTGCCTCGTTTGCCGGTATGTTTACCCCAACAGTTGGCATCAATGTCGGTACCGGTATCCGACCATCAATGCCCGGCAAACGGATTGGGGTTATCGAGGGAGCCACTGCTACATCACGCACAGACGAGGTCGGGGTCAATGTCGCGGTCTCGTCCGTTGGATCGGCCGGTCGATGAATCGTGGGTTGAGGTTGTGCGGTCACCGATGGCGCGGGCAGAGATACCGGTGTCATTGTGAATGCAACCATCGCCATTGCCGGAGTCGGAGTAGCAGCCGTCGTCGGTAGTTGCATCGCCACCAGGCTCTGCCGGATGGTTATTGCTGCCAGCACAACGCGACCGGTCTGAAAACCTAGCCAACTAGCAAACAACACCAACAGTACCAGCAGCATCATACGTCCTGGCCGACGAAGTTTAGATGATCGCTCAGGTGGAACCGGACTGGTCGTTAGTAAGTGGAGCAGCAGCTCCTGATCGGTCTGTTCGCGAATTGCGCGACAGGTCGGACAATGGTTAAGGTGAATCTGTAAACGGAGTCTGGTACTAGACTCAGCGCCTGGACGAATACCGGCGGCCAGAAGTGCACGTGCTTCATTACAGTTCATACGGATGCCATGAAAGGTATTGAGAGTACACCCATAATATACCATTGCGCCGATCAATATGCTATGATACAAAACGTGGCGCTATACACTTTTTCATGAATTAAGGAGAAATGAATGCGACACTCTCGCCGAGTGTGGTGGATCGGATTGATAGTCGCTCTCGTCGGGATGGTTTCACCTGTCTTTGCTGCGCCAATTCGCAACAATATCGTAAATGTTGACCAATTTGGTGATGAAAAAGACCTGCCCCCGAACCTGCTCAGTGATGAAGAAATCGAACGTATTGATCGTCTGCAAAACGATGCAAAGTATCCGAGTGCGTTAAGTGAGATCAGTCCTGACGATGGTGCAGTGTTGTTCAGTTCGGCAGACGGTATCGCCTTTCTTGAGATCGAAACCGGTGATACCGTTGCGGTTGATACTACCGTGTTTGACTTCTTTATCCCGTTGCCGTTCTTCGGCTTCGGTCGTTTTAGCTGGCAAGATGAGCGTACTCTGGGTGTACTGGCGATAAACTTCTTCGCAACTGGTAATGAAGACGCTTTTGCTGCACTTGCCATTGATCGATATAGCGGAACGATCACGGCGCAACCGGTTGGTATTCCTGACGAAAATATCGGGATTGTCTCAGTTGCCCCAAACCTGACCAGTTGGCTCATTGTGCGTGAGCCACCTTCTGAGGATGATGTTGATGAAACTGAGACATTCAAGCCATTTACCGTTCGGCATACTCTTGGTCTCCCTTCACCGATTGCGCTGCGCGTCAATCGCATTGAACTGCCAGCACGAGTTCAGCGGCGTGTCGATTTGTTGCGTCAACGGCGTTCCGATCTCTTGAATCGATTTCTCTTCCAGCAGCAGGCTGAAGATAATGTGGTTGAAGTGACCCGTGCTCCGTATGACCTCTTCCTCTATGATGCGACTACTAGGAGCGAACGGTATATCACCAGTATTCCTTACGCTTCCGCATTACTCGGTGAAACCTGGACAAGCGACTCCACATATCTCGCCGTCTCGTTTATCGGTGTCCCCGATGCCGAAGGACGTGGATTTTATGTTGGTTCGCTCTTTTCAGAGGAGATTTATCGTGATGTGACCGGTAATCTGCCTCCGGCCCAGAACCCGATCATTCAGAACAATAACACGTATGTTGTTGATGCGGTCAGCGGCCAAACTCAGGTGATCCGACCCGATCCGACCCTTGGTGCACCCATTCTTGAAGCGCACGATTGGGCGCCTGGCGGTCAGTCATTGTTGATCAAGGCCCACCATCCAGCGTATCTGCAAGGACGTACTCATCCGGTGTACTACCCGCGCTTTGCTTCGCGCACCAGTTTCCGCTTCTACGACCGGGGAAGTAACGGTCAACTCCGTCAAACCGGTATATTTACTCATCCGATGCTCTCTGGTGGTGATGTTTCATTCGCGTTCAGCATTGCCGATTTTGTCAGTCCTGATGAGATCATTGTGCGGGGAGTGGTTGGCAGCAACCGTCATCCCTATTACTACAATCGCGTGTCAGGCGAATTGCGTAATCTCGCCGATCGTGCCGGTGCCTACTACAATGTTGTTGCCACCAGCAGCCGCACCCGCCAGATTGTCTTTACCTACACCTCATACACCGATCCGCCGGATATCTACCGTCTACGTTGGGATGGCAGTGCCCTATCCCGGCTAACCTGGTATAACGAAGAGCTGCGCCGTGAGGCTAATCTCCGCCAAGACCCGGTGACCTTTACCCTACGGAACGGTCAGGTGCGGGTTGGTACCTTGATCCAATCGGCTGACGCTCCTTTCCCACCGCGTAATGTTCCTCTGATCGTCTGGCAGGAGGGTGGGCCAAATGTGCCAATGATTAATCAGTGGCAGGCCAATGTCGAAAATCCGTATGCCTTACTCCCTTCTTTCGGATTTGCACTGCTGATAACGCCGCTTGCTGGTCGTCACGGTTACACTCCAGAAGTCTTTAACTCGCTGGTTGATCGAAATAATTTCGGGCAGATCGATATTGACGAACAGGCCGAGATTGTGCAACAGGCGATTGCTCGTGGTTGGACATCACGGGGCAAGGTTGGCATTACCGGGTGTTCGTATGGAGGCTACTTCGTGCTGCAAAGCATTGTGCGCTATCCCGATCTGTATACAGCGGCTAATCCGCAGTGTGCGTTCATCGATCTCATCAGTGATTGGACATTAGGTGGTGGCCCACTGGTGCCGTATATGGAGGGATTGCCGCCGTACAAGGCGTTTCGTGAATACATCAACGACTCGCCGAGTTATGGTGCTGATCGTGTGAAAGCGGCAGTACTGACCTTCCACGGGACCGATGATTTCTTACCGATTGTGCAGAACGAGAACTTCCATTTGCAACTGGTCAACCGTGGCGTTCCAGCGCGAATGGTACGCTTTGTCTACGAGGGTCATGGTTTGTCAATGAAGGAAAATCAGCTTTATGCTGCTCAAGAGCAGATTGCCTGGTTCCGGTCTCATTTGAAGTAGGCGGATTGAGGCGAGCTGGATGTGCGCGCACCCAGGTTTGCGTAAGGCGGGCCAGAGGTGCGTGCACTCTGGTCATCTTCATCTGATCGTTTGAAGGACTATCTCGTTTGTATTCGGCATAACGACAATGATACGACGACCATTTTATTATCGTCTGAGCGAAGGAATGCGCATTAGTGTTCGCCCATTCTACTTGCCGGGACACTCGTTTCCGCCGTTGCAGCGCTATGTCTTTGCCTACGAGGTACGGATCGAAAACATTAGCCGACGTACTGCGCAATTGATGCGCCGGCGCTGGTTGATCTATGACTCCTGTGGTGAAGAGCAAGAAGTTGTGGGTGATGGGGTTGTCGGTTTACAACCGATCCTTGGCCCTGGTGATGTGCATGAATACCAGAGCTTCTGCGTGCTTAAGTCGCCGCGGGGCTGGATGGAGGGCGAATATTTCTTTCGCACCCCTGATAATCAAACCTTTGCTGCCACGATTCCGCGTTTCGATCTGATCGCCGATGCGGAGATGATTGATGAAGATGACCCGTTACGATAAACGACGCCGTGCTCGTTCACGTCGATATGTGCTCACAAAGACAACGACCAGCAATGGCAGCAGCCAGGGCCAGTCGCGCCGCTCTTCGCGGAGCAGTCGTAAGGTAGCACGGAGCTGGATAATCCAGGGGAAGCGGGCCAGTTGTACTTCTAGCAGTGCCTGGAGGCGACGCTGCCAGGTCGATGAATTGTCTTGGTTCATAGGAGATGGCTTTCTGGTCAAGAAGGGCAGCGATAACCTCCATTTGCGAACCAAACCAGGATTGGTCGCAGTAGATGTTGTATTTCTCATCGCTACCTTTCCCTCCAATCATGCAAACGGTATTTTCGCAGGGCATTCGTAGGGGTAGGTTGAGAACCCACCCCTACGAAGTCCTGACCATTTATCCCTCAAAGAACTTGCGATTCTTCTCGATGTAGCTCTTCCACTGCTCTGGTACGGCGTCATCGGCGAAGATGGCCTCGACCGGGCATTCTGGTTCGCACGCGCCACAATCAATGCATTCGTCGGGGTTGATGTAATACTGGTCGTCACCCTCATAAATGCAATCCACCGGACAGACCGCCACGCACGAGGCGTCTTTCGTGCCGATGCACGGCTCAGTAATAACGTATGGCATAGATGTCTCCTTCCTGACTTACACTTCGACCACCGATGCAACCGGAACAATGGTTGTTTGGTTTCAGACTACTACAGATGAATTGATCCGTCTACCACTTTTGTACCACTTCACCACAACGTTGTGGTTTGACGCGCAAGGTACGTTCAGGGTGGTAACTGACCAACCCTGGCGGACCGCCAGGTATCTTACGAACTGATCGACGCCGACAGAGATCAACCTCTACAGCTGCATCATGACGGGCCTGGCTATAATAAGCGGCCAGTGCTGCTGCTTCGGTAATCGTCTGTTGCGGCGGATTATCGGCGCGAATAATGACATGGGCACCGTGAATCTGGCGAGCGTGTAACCACCAGTCGGTTGGGCGGGCGATACGAAAGGTTACTTCGTCGTTCTGTCGGGCAGTGCGGCCAATATAGATCGGCAGACCATCACTCGAGCGTATCTGTAATGGCCGTGACCGCAAAGCAGGACGGCGCGTCGCTGAAGGACGGAGATAACCGGCCTCTTCCGCTTCGACTGCGATCAGATCGATCTGATGCGATTCATCGGCAATTTCTAGCAAGGCGAGCAACTGATCGAGACCAGCCAGGCGCTTTTCGGTCTCGGCTAATCGTTCGGGCAGGATGCTACGAGCGCTTTTTGCCTTTTCATACGCTTTGAAACGCTCTTGGGCCTGTTCGATAGGTGACCGGTTTGGGTCGAGAACGATGCGCTCTCCCTCTACGATCAATTCGCCGGCTCGTGGCGGTAATTGATGGAGGAACGCGAAGATCATCTCGCCTTCCCAGCGTAAGCGATCTAGCTCGGCGGCGCGACTCAGCTCAGCAGCAATCTGATCACGCTGGCGCTCGATATGTTCACGGCTGGCAAGGAGCCGTTCCCGCAACTCTTCACGTCGCCGATCACGTCCTAACGGTTGCTGTCGGGCAGAATAAAAGGCTTCAAGCGCGGCGCTCATGCCTGGCATGGGGATTGCATTGGGGAGATGGAGAGGATGATATGGCGCAAACCCGACAGGACCTTGCTCGTCGTTGATCAGATGTGGTGCCGGTGGTTCAGCAAATATCTCGCGTAAACGGGCAGCCACAGTGTAGGCCGGTAATCCCTGGGTTGATTGCGGAATTGAACCACAGGCCCGGGTCAATACTTCACGGGCAACTTGTGGCGAGACACCCCGATACGCGCCGACCAGGGCTTTTACCGGATCATTACCTGTTAACGCTGCAATCTCGGCCGCGGTAGCTCGTAACGGATCACGTTTGTCGGGAGCTGGCGGTAGCGTATACACATGCCGTGGCAAGATCACTCGACTACTCATACGGGGCGAAACCCGCTTGATCGCATCGAGAATAGTGTTATTATCATCAACTAAGATGATGTTACTCCGCCGGTCTTGTGGTTCTACCACCAGATCGCAATGGTACATGTTGTCAACCGATGCCGAGTCATCGTCGTCAACATCGTCAACCAACTCATCGCGGTCGTATGTCAGTTTGCGCGACTCCATTGGTTTCGCTATACTGAACAAAACAACCCGCTCATAGGGAGGCTGTTCAATATTGATGATGCGACCACCGAGCACGTATTTGCGTAACAATAAGAGAAAGGGCGTTTCACCGTCAACGCCACGTGTCGGTCGTTGACTGATCAGATGAATTCGCGCAGTCTGTGCATCGGCTGAAGCCAGCAGATAATAGCGCCGGGCGTGCCGGTACACCTCTAATCCAATGGTTAGAGGTCCAACCATAACAACGCGCTGAATCCGTCCGTAGAGCACCGTAGTGCGTAATTCTTCCACGACGGCAGCTAATGTCAGAGCATCGAAGTACATACGGTTACAACACAAGACGTACACAATATCATCAGCAGGATACCACAAGCAGGCGCAGGCATGGAACAGGTGCTTAATCCGGTATTACAGGGTAAACCACCACAGCCGCTACTCGTCGTCATTTCAGGGCCATCCGGGGTGGGTAAAGACTCGGTTCTGATGCGGATGCGTGAGTTGGGTTTTCCGTTTCACTTTGTCGTGACGGCGAACAGTCGTCCGCAACGTCCGGGCGAGATTGACGGCGTTGACTATCATTTTGTGACGACTGAGCGCTTTCGTGAGATGATCCAGAATGACGAATTACTGGAATGGGCTGAGGTGTACGGCCAGTATAAAGGTATTCCTAAGTTCGAGATTCGCCAGGCGATAGCAAGTGGGCGGGATGTGATCCTGCGTATCAATGTTGATGGTGCGGCAACCATTAAGCGTCTCGCGCCAGAAGCTGTCTTCATCTTTCTGGCACCGGCCTCGATTGATGAACTCCGTCACCGTCTGTTATTGCGACGTACCGAATCGCCGGATGAAATCGAACGGCGTCTGGCGATGGTCAACGATGAAATGGCTCAGTTACCTAACTTCGATTACGTGGTTATCAATCATGCTGACCGCCTTGATGAAACGGTTGGTCAGATTCGCGCAATTATCAGTGCCGAGAAAGCGCGCGTTTATCCACGACGGATTTCCCTCTAGTTTGAGCGTACAAGGAGTCAGCGAATGAATATCCAGGAACGTTTGGCAAACGATCTGAAAGATGCGATGCGTGCTGGTGACAAGGTGCGCGTGAACGCGATTCGCGCGGCGCGGGCTGCGCTTCAGGCTGCGCAACTCGACGCTGCCAAACAGCGTTTTGATGCCGCAGTTGCCGAAATTGAGGCCAGATATGCTGGTGATCCGGCGGCAATTGAAGCGGCCAAAGCGAATATTTCGATAGATAGCCACGCTGCCCTGAGCGAGGCTGAACAAGAGGCAGTAATTGCCCGCGAGATTAAGCGTCGGCGTGATGCGGTAGAAATCTATCAGAAAGCCGGGCGGACCGATCTGGCCGCTGCTGAAGAGGCTGAGATCGCCGTCTTAAGCGAATATCTGCCTAAGATGCTCAGCCCTGAAGAATTGCGACCACTAGTGGCAGCGGTGATTGCTGAACTAGGGGTCAGTGGCCCATCAGCAATGGGTAAGGTTATGCCGGTACTCCTCGAACGGTTTAAGGGTCGAGCCGAGAACCGCATCCTGAGTCAGGTGGCCCGTGAACTACTGAGTACCGGGTAAGGCTACAGTGTTGAGTACGCCTATGAAAGCTCTTTCTTACCGCCGGTTATCCCGTTGGTTTGTACCTCTACAATGGTTGTCGTTTTCACGTCGACAGATACGGCTCCTTCTGGCGGCGCTTTTACTCTGGGCGGGAATCTGGGCAGTCCTGTCGTTCAGACTGCCCGATGCCGGTGGTTTACAGGTCGGTCAGCCCAGTCCGCTGAGCATTTCTTCGCCTACCGATGTTATCTATACCAGTGAGGTGCTGACTGCTGAACGTCGGGCACAGGCTGCCAACAACCCTGACAACCTGGTTTACTTCAACGACCCTCAAATCCCAATTGAGCAACGCCAACAACTTTTTAGCCTTCTTGAAACCATCGGTCGGATTCGTACCGATCCGACACTTTCCGCAGCCGAGCGCATCCGCGCACTGAGCAAGCTGCCGAGTGCTAATGTCCAGCTCACGAACGAACAGGCACGCTTGATACTAGAACTCGACGATGAAGCATGGTCATTACTACGCACGACAATCCTTAATCTGTACGACCGGGCTATCGAACGGTACGATTACGCGATTGATGAACGGGCGCTCAACCAGCTCCGCGAGCGCTGGCTAAGTTTTTGGCTGGCAACGACATCGCTGGATGAGGCTCAGCGTGAGCTGGCCCAAACAATGACGGCTGCGTTTCTCCGGGTCAATCGTACTCTGGATGCCGCCGCTACCGAAGAGCGCCGGGCAAACGCGCAAGCTCAGGTAGCGCCGGTTGAAGTCAAGGTGCTGGCCGGCGAGATGATCATCCGTGCCGGTGAGATTGTCACTCCAGCCCATATCGAAAAACTTCAGGCTACCGGGGCAATGCCACGACCATTGCGATGGTCTGAATTGCTCGGCGAGGCTTTGCTGGCAGCGATGCTTGTCGCTGGGATTATCGGCTATCTTCACGTGTTTCAGCCCAAAATTGCTACACATCACCGTTCTCTCTTTGTTTTGAGCAGTAGTATCATCATAACGCTGGTATTTGCACGTCTAATGTTGCTGATCTCTGATACACGGCCGGTTTTCTTTCCGTTGGCCGTTCTGGCAGTGGTCACGACGGTTGTTTTTGGCGGTCAGATAGGTTTTGCTACCAGTTTACTGACCGCGCTGGTAGTGGGCGTGATGGAAGGGAATGATCTGACCCTGGCCGCTACGCTCTTTGCCAGTTGTACCAGCGCTGTGCTACTGACCCGCAGTGCCGATCGCTTGCGTTCGTTTCTCATTGCCGGTCTCGGTGTGACCGCAACGGTGATCGGGCTTGAAGTTACGTTCTGGCTCAATCAACAGGCTATCTTTACCATCAACGGTTTTGGCGGCTGGATGTTACCAACCCTCCTGGCGGCTGTCGTCAACGGCGGGTTGACCACCATCCTCTCGTTTGGCCTGTTTAACGTTGTCGGACGGATGGCCGGGCAGGTCACAGCATTACAATTAATGGAGCTGGCGCATCCATCACGACCGTTGCTGCGGAAACTGATTCGGGAAGCACCAGGCACCTATTATCATAGCGTTGCAGTGGGGAATCTGGCCGAGGCTGCGGCTGAGGCGATCGGGGCCGATGCTCTCTTGCTCCGCGTGGCGGCTTACTACCATGATATTGGGAAGACGATACGTCCGGCTTTCTTTACCGACAACCAAATGGGCCGCGAAAACGTGCACGATGATCTTGATCCTTATACCAGTGCACAAATTATCATTGACCATGTCCGTGAGGGGATCAAAATCGCACGCGCTGCCGGACTGCCGGAACAGATTATCGATTTTATCGCAACGCACCATGGTACCGGTCTGGTACGCCATTTTTATCAACTGGCTTTGCAGCGGTACGATCACGTTGATGAACGTGATTTTCGTTATCCAGGCCCACGCCCCCAAACTCGCGAACAAGCCATCTTGATGTTAGCCGACTCGGTAGAGGCGACGGTGCGGGCGAAGGCTCAACATGGGAAACTTATTGCCAGACGGAACAACGAATCTGCCGAAGGTACACCTAATGGGATAGTCACCCTTGATGAGCTGGTTCAATCGATTATTGATGCTCGTGTGCGCGAAGGAGAACTCAATGATGCTCCGCTGACGATGCGCGAATTACGGCAGATCAAGGATGTTTTCGTCAACAATTTGCAATCGATCTATCATCCGCGAGTTGATTATGCACCATCGCTTATCCGCAACTGAGCAGGAGCAAGCCTGTGATGTATACCGCCGATAGCCCAATTCTTGGCCCGCAAACCGTGGCAATGGATCAGATGAGTCGTTACATTCTGAGCCGACCGCATGGTGAATATACTGAAAAGGATATTGCCGATGTAATTATTCCGGCATACGTGAAGATATGTCTACCGGTAGGTGTTGATCCGCTGATCGCTGTTGCTCAGATGATCCACGAGACTGGCAATTTAACCAGTTTCTGGAGCCAGCGACCACGACGCAACCCGGCGGGAATTGGAGTTACCGGTCAGTGGCAGACGCAGCAACCGGCCGATCTGCGTGGATGGGCATACAACACACAACGCCAGCGTTGGGAAGCCGGGCTAAGTTTTGCGACCTGGGCTGACGATGCCATTCCGGCACAGGTAGGTCGTTTGCTTGTGTATGCCTTGCCAGAAGGAAGTGAAACCCCACCGCAACGGGCCTTGATTGCCAAAGCGCTTAGCTATCGCTCATTCCCACGAGCCTTTCGAGGAAGCGCACGCACGATCAAGCAATTGGGTCGTGCCCATAATCCGCTCGGTGCGCAGGGTGCCGGGTGGGCCAATCCCGGCCATAATTACGGTGAAGCGATTGCGCGGATTGCGAATCAGATTCTGGCAGTTCCCCTGACGTAGAGCCGATCTGAACATCCCGATCGCTGATCAAGCTCCTCGTTTGCGGCGAAACGACGAACCAATATCTGGGGCGTCGTGCTCTCTCTCCTTCAGGCAGTGCTCTCGTTGCAGCGCTTGCTCAAAAACCCAGTTTTGGTAGTTATGTTATACTAACGATACTTGTTACACATAAGCATTCAGCTAGCGACAGAAGCGTACCTGCTATGACATCACCTCTTGCGATTGCCGACATGCTACGCGCACGTAGCACTTCTTCCCCATCTGCCGACCGGCCACTGCTCGTCGCACTAGCCGATTCACTCAGTACCGGTGACCCTTCTCATCTCTTGACGATTGTTCAATCAAATGGCTCGATCAGCGCCAGTTTTCGCCGACTCGATGCTGTTCGTCGTCAGGCTACGACGCTTCTGGCCGATCACCCTGATGCTGCTGGGCCAATTGCAGATATTGTCGCGCAGGCGCAGGAGAAATTAATTCTTGAGGAAGAGACCCTCCTACGTCGCGAGCATATGCTCAATCAGCGCCTTGAACAGAGTTTTCTCACTTCACCGCTGGCAACACTAGAAGCGAACGAGCATGGGATAATCACACGCTGGAACCCGGCAGCCGAACGAATTTTTGGTTGGAGTGCAGCAGAGGCCATTGGAAAGAATGCCATTGAACTCCTAGTACCTAATATTGCTCGCGAACAGGTTGAAGAGGTTGTCAGCGCATTACTGAGTGGCCAGGCAAAGAATAGTCGCAATGCCAATATTACGAAAGATGGCCGGATTATTATCTGTCAGTGGTACAACGCTGTCCTGTACCACCCTGACGGACGAGTCGCCGGTTGGCTTTCGCAAACCGAGGATATTACCGAACAAATTCGTGCCGAAGAGGCGTTACGCGAAAGTCAGCAGCGTCTTGCGAGGCTCATGAGTAATTTGCCCGGTATTGCCTATCGGGTCTACAAAAAGGAGCGCTGGGTAGCAGAGTTTATGAGTGAAGGGGTGCTTGCTGTCACCGGTTACCCAGCGAGCGATTTTATCGCTGTTGGCAATCAGCCACCGCGTCGTTATTTTGGTGACTTGATCCTTCCTGAAGATCGCGATGCGGTGCGCGAAAGTGTCAAAACGGCTCTTGCGCAGCGCCGTCAGTTTGAGGTCTTGTACCGGATCCGGCATGCCGATGGCAGCATCCGCTGGTTGTGGGAACGTGGCATTGGTGTTTTCGATGATGATGGTGAACTGGAAGCTATTGAAGGCTTCATTAGCGATGTCACCGCCGAACGCCAGGCCGCCGAAGAACGTCAGGCACTGAGCGAACGGATCATTGCCGCCCAACAGGCTGCCCTCCGCGAATTGAGCACCCCGATTGTGCCGATTATGCACGGGGTGATTGCAATGCCGTTGATCGGAAGTATCGACAGCCACCGTGCGCAACAGGTCATCGAAACCTTACTGGAAGGCGTCAATACAACCGGTGCGCAGATAGTGATCCTCGATGTCACTGGTGTGCCGGTTGTTGATACCCAGGTTGCCAATACACTCTTACGCTCGGCTCAGGCGGTGCGTCTGTTGGGGGCAGAAGTTTTGTTGACCGGTATCCGCCCAGAGGTTGCGCAAACTATCGTTGGATTGGGACTCGATTTGAGTCATATTCGCACACTGGCAACCCTGCAAGACGGCGTTATGTATGCGCTTGGCCGTCAATCTCGTGCGCGATCCGCAGTGCAACGTGTCAGACAAGGAGATCACTATGATGCTCGAACGAGCGCAGGCTTTGGCAGATGAGATCATTCGCATTCGCCGCGACATTCACGCTCATCCCGAACTCGGTTTCCAGGAACATCGCACGGCAGCGTTAGTTGCCGATACGCTTCACGAAATTGGCGGGATTACTGTTAAAACCGGTGTAGCTAAAACTGGTGTGATCGGTGAGCTGGGTGATGGTGACGGTCCGGTGATTGCGATCCGAGCCGATATGGATGCCTTGCCAATTCAGGAAGAGAATAAAGTTGCCTATGCGTCCACGAATCCGGGTGTGATGCACGCCTGCGGTCATGATGCGCACACTGCGATGTTGCTTGGCGCTGCCCATCTCTTGCGTGAACGCTTTGCGGCTGAACATCTGCGTGGTCGGGTGCGTTTCCTCTTCCAACCATCCGAAGAGGGTTGGGACGATGAGGTGAAGAGTGGCGGTCTGCGGATGGTCGAGGAGGGCGCGTTGGAAGGAGTTGATGCCGTCATTGCACTGCATGTTGACTCCACGCTGCCGGTTGGTCAGGTGACCATTCGGGGTGGTTGGACATCAGCCGCAGTGGATGATTTTAAGGGCTATATCCGCGGTACCGGTGGTCATGGCGCGTACCCCCATCTCGGCACCGATCCGGTCTTTATGTTGTCACACGTGTTGAATGCGCTGTTCGGGATTCGCTCACGGTTGATTAATCCGATGGAGCCAGCGATTCTGAGTGTTGGAACCGTGCGTGGTGGTCACGCTTCAAATGTGATACCGAGCGAAATTTTTGTGCAAGGAACGCTCCGCAGTTTCAGTGAAGAGGTGCGGCAGAAACTGGCATACGAAGTCGAGCGTGCGTTTGCCGTGGCGGAAGCGTTTGGCGGTAGTGCCGAGGTGACTATTACACGCGGATACCCTGCTGGCTGGAATGATGAGCGTGTGGCAGAGTGGATGAGCAACGTTGCCAGTGATTTTCTCGGCCCTGACGCGATTGATCGCTCGCGCACCGGAATGGGTGCCGAAGATTTTGCTTACATGACCAGACAGGCACCCGGCGCAATGTTGATGTTAGGGGCGGCTATTGATGATGGGATTGTGCGAGGACACCATACCCCGATCTTCGACATTGACGAACGCGCATTGCCGATTGGAACTGCGATCCTGGCCGAAACAGCATTGCGTTTCTTGCGTGGTGAGGTGAAGCTATAGCGTGGTAATATACGCCCGCAGGCGATGCCTGCAGGCAAGATACTTTTCGTCAGTTCTGTGCAACACGCCCGTTCACCAATGCACCAGATTTTTGCCAGTACCTGGCCAATCCCCGCCAACTCAAGATCAGCGGCCCAGTCTGCTGAAGGATTGCCGTCTGCTCAGAGGGCGACAGGGTAGCTGCCTCAAGGGCCAGTGCTTTTTCCAGCGCAGCCACGCCGGTTGCTTCATCGTGGCCGGCCAGCAGACTCTGGCGGACGATTTCGGCCCATTGACGTAACCGCAAACGAGCGTCGGTCAGATGAAAGGCAACATCATCGTAAGCGCCAAAGTGAGTCAGACACAACCATTGTGGCCGTAACTGTTCCAGGAGATCGTGTGTCTGTGCCCAGGCATCGAGGTCAACATCGGGTGGCGGAGTGGCCGGCCGCGTCATCCGTACTCCTGGCAATCGAACACCGGTATTATCACCAACAAATGCTGCACCGTTTGCTTCGTCGAGCCAGATGAGATGATGCTTGGCGTGACCAGGAGCATCAAAAGCGCGTAGCGGATGTCCTCTGAGCGATACTGTCTCGCCGCCAGTATAGGTGCGAATCCGCTCAGCAGCAATCGGGCGCACTTCGCCCCACAGGGTTGCCATCCGATCGCCGTAAAGCTGCGTAGCACTATTCAGTAACCGCGACGGATCGATCAAGTGAGGGGCGCCCCGTTCGTGGACGTGCACGACCAGATGCGGGTTCTCTGCGACAAGTAAGCCAGTTGCTCCAGCGTGATCGAGATGGATATGGGTCAGCACGATGGCGCGCAAGTCGGTAACGGTTAAGCCATAGCTACTTAATCCTGCCCGCAGCGCAGGGATTGTACTGGCCGGCCCCGGATCGACCAACGCTGGTTCATCGCCGAGTAATAAGAAGGTACCAATCACATGTGAACGGCCAAGATGATGCACATCGATCAACGCGACGTTATGCGGAGTAGGGTAAATTTCCATACCTGTATCGATCAGCCTTTCAACCACGTGTCCGGCAAATAGCAGTGGATGTCATTGTAACATACGGTAAGTGATCGTCTGACAAATCTGACGTAG
>Ga0308415_1000552_pt1 | contig 16369 bp, 9 predicted proteins | sample HotsprSampleOS55_FD_203465 | JGI IMG/M metagenome (GOLD analysis project Ga0308415, IMG submission 203465) | Hot spring phototrophic mat microbial communities from Octopus Spring, Yellowstone National Park, Wyoming, United States - 20090730_OS55 ... | reverse complement strand
AAGGCTCAGCCAGGCGCCTGGCATTGAAGTAGATCGGGCAGGCCTCCCTGGCCGGGCAGGCGGCGCACGCTTCCCAGCGCGCCGGGTCGGTGATCCAGGCCAGCGCCGGGGGGACGTAGGTGGAAGTGGTGACCTGGTTGAGGTTGAGGACGATCAGGCGGTCGTTGCTGAGGTCCGGTCCTTCCCGTAACTGGCGATCTATCTCCCGATACAGGTCTTCCAGCCGTTCCCGTTGCAGGACGGCGCGCAGGCGGCCCTCGTTGGCGGCGATGAGAAAAACGAAGCGGGGCTGCGCTTCCAGTTGGTCCAGCGCGAGTTCCCACAGCAGATTAGCCCCAGCCTCCTCCGCCATCTCAGAAACGTCCTTGACCACGCGCAGGGTGACCCCGTCCCGTTCAATCGGCCAGTCCAGGCGGTCGGCCCAGTCCACCACTGCCTGGCCGGTGAAGGCGGCGACGATCTGGCGGCAGAGGTAGGTCTTGCCGTCGCCGGCGTTGCCGGTGAGGATGACCGAGGGCGGGTGCGGGTGCTTGAAGCAATCGCGAACGAACGCCTCTGTGCGCGTCTCCAGGCGCAGCGGCGCGCCCCCCGGCGGCGGGGTCTGGCCGATGAACTCGTCAAAGGCCGCCTCGTGGTCGGGCGAGGCGGTGGTGTAGCGGTTGAGGTAGGGGACGAAGGGGTTATGGGTCATCTGTGGCCTCCGGGCGTGTTGCGTATGGCGTGTTGCGTGCGTGATTCGGACATTTGCGGGCCCTTCACGGGCGAACGGGAAGCGGCTACTTTTTCCGTAAGGCGTCCACGAGCCAGCCCAGGAGCGCGCTCGCCGCACCCAGGGCCACGACGAGCAACGCCACTGCCCAGAGGGGCCACGCCTGACCGAAAGCGCGGGCGGCCTCCTCCAGGGGTTTTCTCAGCCCGGCAAGCAGCGCCATCGCCAGCGCCGCCAGGCCCGCCAGCAGCAGGGCCAGCGCGCCCCCGCCTGCCCGTTGGGCCCAGACCTGCCAGGCCGGGACGGGCGGCGGCTGCAGCGGATCCTGCCAGGGTGAAAGCGCCACCTGCCAGGCTGCCTGCCGCTCAAGGACGGTGGAAAGCAACTCGCGTTCCTTTTTCCGCCGCGCCGCTCGCCGGATGGAAGCCAGCACCTTTTGCCAGACACGGCGCTCCTTCTTGTTCTGGGGTGGAGAGGCAGGCAAGAGTTTCCACAGCGCCATCGTCGCTGCCCAGCGCACATCTTCATCCTCATCCTTGAGCGTCTCCAGCAGGGCGGGGACGGCCTGCCGGTCGCCGATCTTTCCCAGCGCCCACGCCGCCGCCTCACGCACCCCCCATTCCTCATCCTTAAGCGCTTCCATCAGGGCGGGGACGGCCTGCGGGTCGCCGAGGCTTCCCAGCGCCCTCGCCGCCTTCGAGCACATCCACTTATCCTTAAGCGCCTCCAGTAGGGCGGGGACGGCCTGCGGGTCGCCGATCTTCCCCAGCGCCTCTGCCGCTGCCTCGCGCACCCACCATTCCTCATTCTTTAGCGCCTCCAGCAGGGCGGGGACGGCCTGCGGGTCGCCGAGGCTTCCCAGCGCCCTCGCCGCCGCCCAGCGCACATCTCCATACACATCTCCATATCCATACCTCTCCTTGAGCGCCTGGATCAGGGCGGGGACGGCCTGCGGGTCGCCGATTTTCCCCAGCGCCAACGCCGCCGCCTGGCACACCCGCCCATCCTCAGCCTTTAGTGCCTCCAGCAGGGCGGGGACGGCAGGCACACCGATCTCCCCCAGCGCCTCCGCCGCCGCCCGGCGCACATTTTCATACTTATCCTTGAGCGCGTCCATCAGGGCGGGGACGGCAGGCACACCGATCTCCCCCAGCGCCTCCGCTGCCGCCTGGCGCACAACTCCACCTTCATCCTTGAGAGCCTCCAGCAGTGCAGGGACGGATTGCGGGTCGCCCATCTCCCCCAGCGCCCACGCCGCAGCCTGGCGCACCCACCAATTATTATCCTTGAGCGCTTCCAGCAGGGCAGGGACGGCAGGCATACCGATCTGCCCCAGCGCCCACGCCGCCGCCCGGCGCACATTTTCATACTCATCCTTAAGCGCCCGCCGCAGCCCGGGCCAGAGATGCTCCCACATCGCATCCGCGTGGCCGCTCTCCGCAGCCAGTTCCGCCGCCAGGAACAGGTCGCGGCGCAGGAAGCGTTCTTCCGGCGAGCGGGCGCGCAATATCCCGTTCAACAGGCGCAGGGACTCGGCTTCAGGCAGCGAACTGACCAGCAGGGCGAGCGGTTCGCGCCAGTCGGGCAGGTGCAGGCGCGGCTTCAGGAAGTGCCAGGTGCGGCGGGCGTCCTGCTTCCAGGCCCTTTGCAGGCGCCGGGCGACCAAGTACTCGCGCAGGGTCTGGTGGCTGAAGGTGTAGCGGAGGCGCACTTTCCCCTCTTCAGATTGCGGCAGGCGGGCGAGCAGGCCGCTTTGCTCGCGCAGGCGGCGCAGCAGGTCGGCGGCCGCGGTTTCCTCTTGCGTCAGCCCGAACTTTCGCAGCGCCTGCAACAGGTCGGCTTCTTCATTCCCGCCGCCGAGGTGCAGGTGCCAGGCCAGCGCCTCCAGGGTCTGCAGGAAGTGTCGCTTTTCCTCTTCCTTTGCGCCGCGTCGGGTGGCGCGCTGCCAGGCTTCCTCTACCCACAGGCGGTAGAGGTCGGCGCGATTGCGGGCGATCTCGCCGCTCAGGGCGTAGTGCTGAGCGCTCAGGCGCAGCAGCAGGGGGTTATCCAACAGGCGGCGCAGCGCCGGGCGGGCCTGCATCTTCTCCAGCAAGGCCCGCGCCCCGCTCTCGGCCTGCTCCGTCGTCCATTCCGACTTCAGGAAGGCCAGCCAGCCGCGCAGGTAGGGCAGGGCTTCGGTTTCGGGATGCTCGAACGACTTGAGGGTGTACTCGTTCAGTCCAGGGAGGGATTGAAAGCCGGCCGGGCGCGAGGTCAAAATCACCCAGGCGGCGCCGCTTTGGGCAAACGTTTCAATGCGCCTGCGTACCGTTTCGCGCAGGTCTGCCGGCACTTCGTCCAGCCCGTCGAACAGGACGAGCAGGCCGGGGCTGGTTTTCCAGGCCTCCAGCAAAGCCTCGGCTTCAGCGGGCGAGCATTGCAGGCGGCCGCGCACTTCGGCGCGCAGCACGTCTATCAGTGCCTCGCTGGTGGCGATGCTGGCGGCGCTCGTTTGCAGGTCCAGGCGGATGGGGATGTACGCGCGGTTGACCTTCAGCCGTTCCACATGCCAGTTTTCGGCGGCGCGGGCGAAGCACAGCCCGATGAATTGCAATGCGGTAGACTTCCCCGCGCCCGGCTCGCCTAACAGGACCAGGTTTTCCCCCTTCCCCAACACCGTCTCCAGCGGGACGGGCGGCGGAGGCGGCTTGGGAACCGGGGGCGCGCCCGCATCCTGAAAGCGCGCCGCGGCCGGGTCGAGGTCGGGGCGCGGCGGTTCGGTGAGTTTCGCTTCGGGGCGCTCCCGCGCCTGGAGCATGAAGAAGACGCGCTCCAGCGGCAGGCGACGGTCTTCACCATGCACGCTGACGGTCAGGAATTGCCACTCTTCTGTCAGGCTGCGCAGGTAGCGTTCGGTCAGGCGGTCAAGGAACTGGGGCGAGAGCCGCTGCACCGTTTCCGCAGCCGGGCCTTGCAAAACCTGCACGAAGTTCCCCTCGCCGGTGACAACGACGACGCTCTCGGCGCTGCCGCCAATGGCCACGGCACGCTCGCCGGTGGCCAGCGCAATCTGCCCCGCCTGCAGCGCGTGGCGCAGGGCCTCCAGGTCGGCTGGAGTATGGGTTCCGTCCTTCAGCCGTTGCAAAGCCTGCTGCAGGTCTGGCGGGCTCATTTCTTCTCAGCCCTTTTCCACCCGATTCCGGTCGCCCGTGATGATGACGCTCCCGCTCACGTCCCCGCCGACCGCGACGGAGCGATCGCCGCTGGCCGTGACCGTCACGCCGGCGGCCTCGGCCTCACCCCACAGGCGAGCAACCTCTTCCCGCAAGTCACCGTCCTCCTGCAGCGCATGGGCGATTTCTTCCCGCAGGGCGTCGCGGAGCGCCTGGTTATCGGGCAGGGCGGCGGCGGTCTGCGCCACCTGCTCCACGGCCTTCTTGCGGCGCAGTTTCTCCCACAGCGCTTTGGCCCGCTCCCAGCCCTCGCCGCTGATCTTTTTGCCGACTTCCTCCGCCGCCTTGTCGCCCACTTTGAGCAGGTAGGGCAGGAGCGGCAGGAGAAACGCACTGATCTTTTGCGCCAGTTCCACGATATTCAGATCCATTGTGATCTCCTGAGTTTACCCTATCAGCGCTGTCATCAGCGCGGCGATATGGTCCTCGCGGTTGAACCACCCCACGCTCACCCGCACTGCGCCGCCGCTGTCCAGCGTCCCCAGCCAGCGATGGGCCCATGGGGCGCAGTGCAGGCCGGCACGGACGGCGATGCCCTGCGCACCCAGCGCGGCCTCCAGGGCCTGCGGGGCAATGCCCTCTACAGTAAACGCCACAATACCGCACCAGGAGGGGCACAGTGGTGCTGTGCCCCTACCCTCCGGCGGCGCGTAGACCGTCACACCGGGCAGGGCCTCCAGTTGCTCACGCAGGGTCTGCGCCAGGCGCAGCGTGTGGGCCACGAGCGCTTCGCGGCCGGTGACCCGCAGCCATTCCAGCGCGGCCCTCAACCCGGCAACTGCCCAGATGTTGGAACTCCCCGGCTCATAGGCCGAGGGCAGTTCGTCGGGCATCGTCACGCGTTCGGAGAAAGTGCCGGTCCCGCCAAACAGAATCGGCGCGGGACGCCAGTCCGAAGCCAGCACCAGCCCGGCCACACCGTAGGGCCCGTAGAGCGACTTGTGGCCGGAGAAGATCAGCGCGTCTATCAGGCCGTCGCCCAGGGGCAACGGGAAGAGGCCGGCCGTCTGGGCGCCGTCCACCACGACGACGGCGCGTGGGTTGGCCCGTTTTGCCCGTCGGGCGATCTCCGTCACCGGCGGCATCAGCCCACAGACATTGCTGGCCTGCGTGACGCAAACCAGCGCCGGCGGGTCTGCCTGGAACATCGCAGCCAGTCGGGTCAGGTCGCAGGTGTAGGTGCGCCGGTCAAAGGGGATCTCCTGCACGTGTACCGCGCGCGTCTGGCGCAGGTGCTCCACCGGGCGCAGGACCGAGTTGTGCTCAAAGGGCGTCACGTACACCGCGTCACCGGGATGCAGGTCGGTGCCCAGGATGGCCATATTCAGGGCGATGGTCGCCGACGGGGTGAGAATCACCCGCTCCGGCGCGGGCGCGCCCAGCCAGTCCGCCAGCAGCGCACGGGTCTCTTCCAGCAGTTGCGCACACTTTTCGGCCAGGGGGTTTGCGCCGCGCCCGGCGTTTCCGCCCCAGGCCCGGTAAAAAGCATCGGCGGCCTGATACACCGCCTCCGGCTTGGGGAAAGTCGTGGCGGCGTTATCCAGATAGATCAGGCCCGGCTCAGACATCCTCTTTCCCCAGGATGGATTCCAGCAACAGGACGGCCAGTTGGCGCTTCTCGTCGGCAGAGAGCAGCCGGCCGGTGGTCTTGAGCGTGCTCCGAAAGTTCTGCAGAATTCGCTGCCCTGTTTCCGAAAGGGGCACCCGGCGGAAACGGTATACGGACGATTGCCCGTCGGCGCGGACCTGAACTTCCAGGACGCTTTCGGTCGCCGCCACCAGCCCGGCGATCTCCGCTTCGGCAGTCGCCCTGGCCTCCCGGAGCACGTGGTAAAAGTGCTCCTCCCCGCTGTCGGACCAGTCGCGCGGCGCCAGGTTGACCAGGCGTCGGGCCAACAGGGCCAACAGGTCATTTGCGTCCGTCGCGCTGCGAGCAATATCCACCAATGCCTGTGCCCGCGCGTCCCCAAGTAGGGGCAAAGCGGGGCTTTGCCCCGAATCCGGCTGCGCCCCTACCCCCAGGCGATCCGCCCACTGTTTCAGCGCCTCCAAGGCGCTGCCCGGCGGCGCATCGTCCTGAGCGAACTGCCCGGCAACATAGCGCTCCATACGACGCAGCAGGTCCAGATAGGCGGTTTCCAACTCGCCCTTTAGCGCGTCCAGCCGCGTCGCCATAACTTCCAGATCGGTTTCCGTCCCTCCCAGCAGGGCGGGTAACTGATAGAACAGCACCGGTGCGGGGTCTTTGACGGCGGCCTCAATCAGGTGGCGGAACTGCAGCGCATCGGGTGACAACCGTTGGGTCGTCTGGGCAAAGCGGGGCAGGCTGCGCAACCAGCGCATCATTCCGGTGCTGATGACCTGAAGGGGCTGGCGCTGGCGTTCCTCCGGTGGCAGTCCGGCGCAGAAGCGCTCTTCCAGCAGTGCCCACAGGTGGTGCACTCGCGCATCATCCGGCCCCAACTCCAGGGTGTAGGCCTGGGGATTGCGGCACAGGTCGGTCAGGACGGCGCCGGTGACCGGGAAGACGACCTTGCCGTTTCGCCGCACGGTGACGACTGCCCAATGTTGTCGCAGGGCGGCGGCGATCAGCAGGGGCAATATGCCCCGGCGCAGGCCGAAAGGCGGCGATTGCAGCGCGTCTATCAGTTCGGCGAAGGGCTGCGGAGATTGACGTGCGCGCTCCAGGAAGGATGCGATCACCCTCCAGGCGGCAGCCAGGGCAGGTTGTGTGGGGGCGCCGATGACCCACCGGCCCTCTTCTTCCTGGCGCAAGATGCCCGAAGCGCGCAAGACGGTGTGCAGGATCAACCAGTCCGGACCGAAGCCGGTGATGCCCAACTGCTCATCAGGTGGCCGGGTGAGGAGTGCATCCACCACCTGCTCGGTAGCTTTGATTTGCATCGTGGTGGGATGATGGCGGTTGATCAGGTCGTTGTGCAGTTCAGGCGTATAGGGGAAAACGGTGTCGCAGATATGGGAGACCAGTCGTGTGACCTCCCCGGGGCTGCTCACGGAATACCGTCGCCCCTGCCAGTACCATTCGGCATCCGCCTGCCAGGGGTCGGTCAGAGGAGCCAATGCCTTTGCCAGAAGGGCGGTGGTGTCTTCAATAAAGAAGTCCAACTCTTCCACGATTCGGGGGTCCTGTTCCCGAAAGGCTGGATCGTTTTTCAGGTCCGAGAGCGCGGCCAGTTCACGCAACAGTTCTTCAATGGTAGCCAGAGGGTGGGCCGGAACGACGAACACAACCCGTGGTGATGTCTCGGCGCAGGCCCGGTTCCGGGCTTGGGCCAGTTCCACCCCGTCGCGAGCCAGCAGGTAGACGATCAGGCCGTCCGCGTAATCCAGGCCTTTGAGGACGGTCTCCCAATCTACGGCTCCGCTCTCTTCCGGGTAGCGGTACCAACTCCAGAAGAACCGTGTCGTGCCCGTGCGGATGTTGTGCTGACGGGCCCGGTAGATGGGTGGGGGCAGGGTCTGTTCCAGCAAGCGGCGCAACTGGAGTGATGAAGGGGGACGGCGTTCCAGCGCCTGGCGGATGGCCGCGTCAATGTCCACGTCACTGCCCGGCCTCAGTTCCCAGGTACGGTCCAGGCGGGAGTACCGCAGGACTTTGCGCCGCAGCAGCGGATAGGCGGCCTGCTCCACGTTCTCTGTATCCGTCTGAAGGGCAAAAGCCAGGGTTGCCGTTGTGGGACGCTCGCCGATGGTCTGAAGCACTGCCAGGGACTTGACCAAGCGGTGGGCCAGACCTTCGTCGTCCTGAGTTTTCCGGAGCGCGTGTTCGGCGGCGGCCCATATGGGATGGACACCGCCCGGGCCGGTGTCGGCACGTAAGGCGTCGGCGAAGTAGTCGTAGAGCGCCTCCGGACCGATCCAGCCGTCTCTGCCGTCCGAAGCCATGCGGTCTAACAGATCGGACAGGGCCAGGGGGTCGTCGGCGGTTAGAAATGTGAATAGGGTGCGTTCATTCTGCGCCACTTTATTGGAAAGGCGTGGCAGGCAATAGACCGTCAGCGGATGGAGAGGGTACGCCCCTTCAATGACCCAGCGCCGCACCTGTGTCTCATCCAGTTCTGGGAACAGGCGATGCTCAAGGGCTTTGCCCAGCATCTGCGCCAGGTCCTGACGGTGGGTCTCCAGGTATGATGTCCAGGTTTCTTCGTCTGGGGTGGTCAGGGCGGCAGCAATCAGGCGATAGGTCACCAGAGGATCGCTGGACACGTCCAGCGACAGGAAGCGCTCACCGATGCGCCTCCATTCCTGGACGTATTCCGGGGGCAGGTTCCAGATGTACCCCCCGATGACCTTATGGGTGATCAGGACGAGGTACAGAGGTGTCTCCTGGCTGTGATTGGCAAATTCGGCCAGTTCCTGGAGCAGGGCCGCCTCGCGCCCGAAGGCAGCGCCGGCACGCGCCTCCAGGAAGCGTCCGAATTCATCCCAGAGGATGATGATGCCTGAATACCGGCCCTCCTCAGCCAGCGCCCGGATCGCTTCCTGGTAGGTTTCTATCACCGAGTGCCCGTAATGGTTGAACGTTGCGCCGGCGGTCAGGGTGGGATAAAGGCGCTGGAAGATGTCGTAGGCCTGCTCATCCGCGCGCTTCAGGCCTGCTGTCAATCTCTCTACGGACCAACCTTCCTGTCGGAGCGTTTCTCCGAGCCGCGCATAGGTTTCGGGATACCGGGTCTGCCACAGGTCCAGAGTTTCCAGCGCGGCGCGGTAGTGCGTCGCCAGCCGGATTTCCTGCCAGCCGATACGCTGTAAAGCCGTGAAGAGGGCTCGCAGCAGGGCCGAGGCCAGGTCCCCCTCATCCCCGTTGAGGACCACGGGCAGCAGGCGCGGCCCGGAGGACAGTTGCTGTTGGACGAACTCTGCCGTCTCCGGCGCAGTCTCTTCAAGCCTGGACAAGAGAGGGGCTATTGTTTCCGGAGGGACATCGCGGGAAAGGATGGCTGCCAGGACGGTGGCCAGCAGTGATTTGCCCGAGCCGTATGGTCCGTGGAGCAGGAAAGCGCGCTGGCGGGAATCGGATGCCAGCGATCGGAGTAGCCGCGCGATGGCGCTGGTAGCCCTTGTTGTGGGCACATACGCAGCGATTACGGCCGCGTTGTTCAAGTCATATTTGAGGTTAATCGCCCGCTGGAAGTGGGGTGCCGGGCGACGTAATCCGACAAGGTGAGGAGATGCAAACGCAGCCGTCACTCCGCACCTCCGTGCCCGCGTTCCTGATAGTAGCGTGCCAGTACCGTTTCCGGTGAGATAGAGGGTAGGGTCAGGCGATCCAGCCCGCCGGTACGGGTCAGTTTGACGGCCCAATCTGGAACCTGGACAGCCAGGTGTTCCAGGCTCTCCAGTAGAGTGGCTATGCCCAGGTTGAATACCCGGCCAACGCTGAGCGGCTCGCGTATCGCCTGGATCAGGCCAATTTGCTTCTCCTGACGCACAACCCCTGGCCGCTCCTGGAGCAAGACGTACAGGACGATGAGCGGTGGCAACCGATTGAGGTCAGGTGGGCAGGTCCGGTAATGTCGGTTGGGTAGTGCTTCCAGGAGACCCAGTTCAGCCAGAGGCGAATCTAAGTTGTCTTCTGGGGAGTACTCCCGGCATGAGGGCAAATAGGTACGGATAAGGACCTGGAATTCGGATTCCAGGGTACGCCGTGCCAGGGGCTTGCGCTCCTCAACGGTCAGTACCCAGCGGCTCAATTCCTGGATGAAGATTTCCTGGTCAAACTCGGGGTAGGCAAAGTGGTTAAAGAACCAGTACCACGTGGTCGCCTGATCCCTGCTGCAGGCCAGATGATATTGAATCAACCACAGGGTCCCGATGTCTTCCAGGTACGGGTCAAACTCCCACACCTGCTTCCCGAAGGGGGTGAGCACGTGGCCGGGTGGGTCGGGCCGGATCAGACCGGTGGCGGTCAGCCAGAACTGCAGGGCGCGCACCATGTTGCGGCCCAGGCCCAGTTGGATGGCCGCAGTGATGTCGTCGCGCAGAATCTCGCGCTGCGCCTGAACGGCCCGCAGGCCTTTGGCCAGCCAGCCTTCGCGGATGTGGAAACTCTCGTGTTTGGCGTAGGGCATTGTCTATGAACCCAGATCGAGGTCAATTTGCGTCTCTACAATTTTGTTCACGAACTCCGGCGTGATGTTTCCCTTGCCCGGTGCGGTAATCACCTGCTCCATAAGCGCCTGACTGACGACCTGGCTACAGCGTTTGTTCAAATCGCGCGGGATACGTCTTAAAGGTGGCAATGTCTCTACTAAAGTACGCAAAGCATCTTCTGTGAAAGGATAAGTCGGAGGCAAACCTTTGCTTAAAGGGTCTTCTGAGCGATAGCAACGCATTAACTCCAGAATGTAGTCGTAAGCCTCCTCCGGCGTGAGCGGTTGGAAATATATTTGATGGGTAATTCGACTGGTAAGGGCCTCTCCCAGCACTACTCTCGCGTCGTCAAAGGCACTGGTAGCCAGGGTAAAATTCATCAGCAAGGTCAGATAATTGGGCAAACGGTCAATCAGATCTCGCAACCCTTGGGTGAAAGGACGATACTGGCGGGATTGGAAATAGATCAGGTCCTCCAGTTCGTCAATCCATAGAACGAGACGGGTATGCTGATGAACCTGTTCTGTCGGTGCAAAGCCGACGATGCACTGTAGTAATGTACCCAAAACCCGGAAGCGATCTTGCGCGCTATCAATGCCACGGCTCAGCCCTAATTCCTTCAGGTCGCGTTTGGTACAGGTGGAAAAGAAATAGGATTCCAGGAGTTGATTGCGCTCTTCGGAAGGTTCATCGTCAAATAATGCCAGTTGTCCACCGCGTTTCTTCGGCTCCAGTCCCAGCAACCAGATAGCCTTTCCCAATGGTTCGCTTGAAGTGCTATCTTGCAGCAGGCGCAACGTTTCCTTTTGCCCCCGCTCGGCGATCAGGTCACGGATCAATTTACGCAAATTACTGAAATGCAAGGCTTCGATGATGTTGCGGTAAAGTTCCTGATCAGCTTGTGCCGGTTCCTTGGGTGTACGGACGTAAATGGGGCACAAGTCTCTAACGTGTGGTTCTTGAACCAGGGGCCATAAACGTTCTTTCAAACCAAAGTACATCGCTGCGTGGGTTTTTCCGCTACCCCATGCGCCCCAATTCAGCACTACTTGAGTTGCAGGTGTTGCCAATGCCTGCACGAACAAATCCTCAAACTGCTTCTTGAGCCGTGGCAACCCAGCCCACACTGCTTCTTCTGGTCGTCGTGGCGGTGTGTCGGCAAAGGGATTTTGCTTAAGATACACATAGTTCCAATCTAAAATAGCGGCCATTGTTTTCCTCCTCAAGGAAGCTGTTTCATCACTTGAGCCACACGCTCAAGTTTGCGGGTGTATGTTACTAAACGTTGTTGCCAGATTTGCCGAGTTTCTGGACTGATACCTCGTTGCCTCTCTTCATTTACCGCTTTAGCCGTGAGATTACGAAACACCACTTCAACGTCTTCCACAATCATTCGATCACAATAACGCACAAAGAGGTATAACACAAGATCATACGAAGACCATATACACCCCAAAGGAAACGTCTCAAAGATGGGCTGCACATATTTTCGGATGGCCCGGTGATCATCAGTCAAATAGACAACCTGCCGATGACTGCCGCGACGTACTGCATCCAACGCCACGCCGCAATTATGCCGTTCTCCGCGATCCTCCTCAGATTCCAGATTGATTTCGACTGCTCTCTCTGCCAGAATGAACTGCCCACATTTGGAACATCGGCCTACCTGTTCAACCCGGCTAAATGGGTTGAACAGGGCTTGTTCGTACTGCATTGAACCCATCATTCTCCACACTTTCTGTGCACCCGCATTTCTCCGTCTCAACATTTGACCAACTTTTCCCATTTTGCCCAATTGAGGTTGCACCTCAGTCTCCCATACAAATTGACTGTACACCACCTCAAATTCATCGAACAGCCAGCGGTGCAATGGTCTTCTGGCTAACTCCATCTCGCTCATATAAATCAACGAGCAAGTGTCAACAATGCACAGCGGCTTGTAAGGCATTGAGATTAACCTCCTATGCAGGTGTCAGCACAATGTACGAGACGTTTTCTTGTGGTGAAAGGCGAGCCTGGTAACACCAGCCATCGAGTGTTCTGGGAACTGAAAGCCAGTGTGTCAGATCGGTAAAACTGACCAGGATGTGATCTTCTAAAATAAGTTTGACAGTTATGTAGAACAAGACCTGGATAAGAGAGACTTTGGGGACCATAGAGTGCTGAAATATGCCAAAGGCTTCTTTGAGCCGAGGGGCGCATGCTGTCAATTGTTCCTCTTCGCTCAGGCTGTTCCACAGTCTGGCATTTTGAATGTTCAACAGACTGCCTGGCGTTAGGCGCCAGAAATCATCAGAAATCCATACAGTACTGACATCATAGAAAGCATTGTCGAAGCGGGGCAATTTTTCGACAAAAGTAGCCCCAGCATCAGTCAGACGATATTGGTGGCGTTGAAAGGCTGACGGCTCCAGAAATCCGAGATCCAGAAGCCAATTCAAACGTGGCGGCACAATATGCTCGGCATAGCGGACCGGTTTTTTCCAACCTGCTTTTATTGCCAGGCGGCGATCACGCAACTGCTCTCTCAATCGTTCATCCTCAACTAGCCGGCCCTTGACGATGAGGCGGTTGACAAAGTCTTGTTGATAGATTTTCTGTAGGGCCGACAGACCGATTCCCGGCTGCTCCTGTAACCGTCCCAAGATAGTCAGCAAGACATCCGCGTCTTTTTCTAACAGAAGGTATGCATAAAACAGCCGCTCGGCATCGGTGAGAACAAAAGGGTTAACTTGCTCAACGTTTTTCAAAGCAAAAAGTGCCAAACCGACTTGTGTAAGGTGATATTCACCTGATATAGAAGCGATCAGTCCAAGCTTACTCGCTAAATCCAAGTAGCGCGCACCGGCTGAGTTGCGGCGTGTTGAGCCTACAGTACCGGTTTGAACCCAGTATTGCTTCAGACTATCCTGATGTGCCTGCCCCCAACGCAATATTCGGGAGAGTAAAACCTTTTCCGGAAGACTTCTATGTCCCAGTATTGAAATGAGTGCTGTGACGTAAGCCAGCCGACGGGTCTGGGTATTGGTATTCTCTAAAGCACGATACTCCAGGCGTGAAGATGACATGGAGACCCCTTTATTTCGCGGAACTTCCATACACGCTCAAACTCTTGGCAACCAAACACCCGGTCGCGCCAAAGTGCGTTACACATTCCAGACAGCCCACGCAACGTGCCTCGTCAACCTCGTAAATATCCGGTTTTGTGGCGACGGTTATCGCGTTCTGCGGGCAGACCGCCGCGCACGCACTGCAGCGCAGACAGGTCTGGTATTTGATGACCTGGAAGCGGACATAGGCCAGCACACGCTCCACATCTTTGGCGCCGATGACGGTCACGCGCAGCGAGGTCTCGCCCTCAAAGCCCTGCACTACCAGCGCCTGCCACTCATGGGGGCGGCGCGATTCCAGATACACCTCGCCCAGCGCCGGCCGGCTGTGCGCGCTATCTGGCTTACCCAGTGGCTTGAGGTACTCCAGCAGTGCATCCCACACCACAGGGCGAGTCAGGGTGATTCGCATGGCATTTTCGGCCTCGCCGCAGGGACGGGATTCCAGCCCGCGGAAGCGGTTTTCCAGCCCCGCACCGCCGAACCGCCGGGCCCAACCCTTCTCATCCACGTAGGCTTCGGGGTCCGGCTTGCCAATGCGGCGAGCGAAATCCACCAACTGCTCACGCCATCGCGCGGCTTCTTCAGGATAGTATAACTGTGTCAGGAAATCCGACCAGTCCGAGTTCATCGGGCAAACCCAGCATCCCACCCGGCTGAAGCCCCAGCGATAGGCATCGTTGAAGTCCAGCCCGTGTAGGAGGATATAGAGCCATACATCAAACTCAGACCAGTTCAGGATCGGTGAAGCGGTGATTTGCCGGCCGATTTTGGCACCCAACGTGACGGCCTGATTGCCTTCCGGATCAATCGCCAGCACTTTGCCGGATTCCAGTTGCGTCCCCACACGGTCATAGCGGCTACGTCGCCGGGATTCTTCGCGCCGAATGCCGTAAAAAGTCAAGACAGGCTGATCGCCGAACGATTGCAACAGGTTGCTGATGGGGCCGGTTTTGAAGATCGTGCAACACCAGCGTATCACCCGGCTGGGCGGGCCGATTCGTTCTACGAGATCAAAGAAATTCTTGTCGGCGCGCGCTTCCCAGAATTCCACAAGCAGGTTGTTCTGACGGAAGCGGGACACGTAGGCATAAGTGTTGGGGTCTTCCAACGTCGTATCGCTAAAGATATGCACAGGTACTTCGGGATGAAGAGCGCGACGTACCAGATCGGATACTACTGTAGAATCTTTGCCTCCGCTGAATGAGACTAAACATAGGTGCTCAGGAAACCGCTCGCGGGCTTGCCTGATGAAATCAATGGCCTCATGCTCCAGTTCTTCCAGGTGGGAGCGATTCGGCTCAATCGTTTCCTGGTATTGTGCCAGCAAGTCCCTATCCAAAACGTCGTAATCGTCTGCCTGGTCCAGGTACAAGCGCAACTGAGGCAAGTCTCTACGTAGTTCGGTCATAGAGGGGGCTCGGACCACCGTGCCATTTACGTAATAGTGTGGATTACGGCTTCCACGCCAGACCCCGGACCCGGTCAGTCCGGTGTGGCCATAGAACTCTAAGATGCGGCGCTCACGGGCAAAAACCGGATGGATATCTGTTGTCAACGCTCGTGAAACGTGGTGGCAGTAGGGACACTTTTCACTGCGCCCATCCGGTACAAATACAATTTTGCATATATTACACCAGTATAGTAAGGACATAGTCAACACCGGATTCTGTGAAGAAACAGGCCCACCCTGGTCTTGACGGCGGGCGGGCCCTGCATTTGCCGGATGGCCATTCGTGTGGTAGAATCCCTGTTGCCAGGGCGCGCCCACCGTCCTGGCCATCGCCTCGGGCCCGCTCCGGCCGCGAGGCGGTTTTTTGTCGGCCTATCTGCCCCATTTATATCCCAATTCCCCTTTCTGTCAACTTTTCCCCTATTGGGTCGCATTGTCCCATTCTGCACTCCCCTCTCCCCTCCAGTGCTCCCAGGCTTTTCGCAGCCACTCCTCCTGCTCCCGCAGCGGGCCCAACTGCTGGAGGACCCGACTCACCCGCAAGGCGATCTGCACCACCCGCTCCAGTTCCCGGTCCGGCACTCCGTACAGCACGCAGGCCCACAACGGGTAGACAAACAGCACGGCGAGCCAGACGACCCAGAGCAGAACCAGCAGGAGGGACAGGTTGGCCCCCGCCTTCATCCACCCGTCCAGAACATCCCACATCCCGATGGAGATGACCCAGTTTCTCAGTTCCCATAGCCCCCAGGAGAGGGCGATGTTCACCACCAGCATGATGATCATCATCCCCACCTGCCAGTTGAACATCTCCGTTTCCTCCAAGGGCCACAGGCGGAGATACTCCCAGTGCTTACGGAGCCGGGTTCCCAGAACTCCCAGCACTTTCCCCTGAATCCACTCCCAGACCAACCCGGACCGGCCGAGCCGTTTCTCTTTCTGTTCCAGGACCAGCAACATCGGGATCCGCATCGCACCGAGAAGCAGGTTGGGGAGGCATCCAACCAGGGTCAGGGAGTCCGGTATGGGCGGCAGGATGTCTCTCCAGTACCAGTCTCGGGTCGTGAACATCACCATCCACCATCCTTTTCGCTTCCATGCTTCCCAGCGGGGTCTCCAGCGTCCGGTTTTCTGAAGGATAAACCACCGCAGCATCGGCGCCACCCGCCACGTCCGCATCGTGGTTTCCCGCCACCACTCCGCCGGATGGAGGGTCACTTCTTCCACCAGCCCGGTTTGGGCCAGTTCTTCCAGCCGCCACTGAGCCCGTTGGGCCTCGTGGCGCCGGAGCCTGCCGGTCAGGCTGGCGACCCAGGCCACCGGCCAGGGTTTCCTGATTGCGCCGGCCAGCATTGCGCCCATCGGTCCTCCGCGCAGGGTTCGCCAGAGCAGGCGCGTGATTTCCCACCTCACCTTCGGGCCGACCCGGTTCCACTGGCGTTCTATGGCCCACAGGACGGGGTCCCAGTCTTCCCGGGCCCGGGCCTGCTCCAGGTCCTGGAGCAGATTTTCCCACCCCTCCTCTTGGGCTGCCGGTATCGTTACCCGCAGTCCGAAGGGGTGCCATCCCAGCGCGTCGCCGACCGCAATGGCCATTGCCCTCTCTTCCGGCTGAATCGTTCTATTCAGGACCTTCTCCAACAGGAGGAGGCCCTCTTCTTCCCGCATTCCCTCCAGGTGCCATTCGGCGATGCGGTCGGAGGGGAGCCATTCCTCCAGCCATTCTCGGACCCTTGCGCCCTTCTGAGAGGCGATGGCGAAGACGACC
>Ga0308415_1000544_pt1 | contig 16527 bp, 16 predicted proteins | sample HotsprSampleOS55_FD_203465 | JGI IMG/M metagenome (GOLD analysis project Ga0308415, IMG submission 203465) | Hot spring phototrophic mat microbial communities from Octopus Spring, Yellowstone National Park, Wyoming, United States - 20090730_OS55 ... | reverse complement strand
GAAGCAGGAGAAGATATGGGTGGAGGTGCCGATGAGTTTGGAGGAGACGAGTTTGGAGGCGATGATATAGGAGGAGGAGATGAAATTGGGGCAGACGACATCGGCTCCGCCCCTACGGAGCAGCCCGTTCTAACCCCCTCCGCTAAACAGGCTTTTCCTTACATTAAGTATTACCGAACCCTGGCGCGCATCATAGAGGATCGTATTTTTGATAAGAATAAGTCAGACATGTACTATGACATTCAGTACTTGTGTTTAGTTCGGGTGGATCCGAAGGGAGCCTTGCCAGACGAGGACTACATCTGCTTTCGGTATAAGGATGTGATGGATGTCATGGATGATACGCAATGGCGTAATCGTGCCAACGATGCTGAGGACCGTTCGGTGCGGGAGATCATTGAGCTGAGACGGTTTTCCTCATATGTTACTATTGTTTCTGGGGATGTGTCTAACACGCTGAACGAAGCGGAACTACGGCGCCAGCAAATGATAGAATTTGAGCATCATCTTTGGACTTTCTGAGAGTCGGATACCACCATCCTCCTTCCGTCCGCCTCTACCTTCGGGTAGAGGCTTTCTTTTTACCTTTGCTTTCGTGGAATTTGGCTTTTGGCTGGCCTTAGCAGCCACGGTAATAGTTATTCTCACTCTTACTGCCTACACTACCCTTTTGGAGCGGAAGGTTTCTGCTTATATCCAGGATCGCGTAGGGCCTAATCGGGCAGGACCTTGGGGCTTGCTGCAACCCTTAGCAGATGTGCTCAAGTTAGTTTTCAAAGAAAGCTTCCAGCCGGTAAGGTCTTACAAGTTTTTACAGTACTTAGCTCCTATTCTGATGGTTGCGATTGCGGTGGCGGCGATTGCAATGGTGCCTATTTCACCGTATATTCAGTTTTTTTCGGGCTCGGTGGGTTTGCTTTATCTTTTGGGCCTGCTTTCTATGAGTGTGTATGGGGTGACGTTAGGAGGATGGGCTTCTGCGAGCAAGTATTCTTTATTAGGGGGGCTACGGAGTGGGGCCCAGATGATCTCGTATGAGCTGGCGATGGGGGGGGCTCTGCTCAGTGTGCTGCTCCTGACGGCATTTAGAGGGGGGGGCGAAGATTTTTTGCAGCCCCGCGCTATTGTAGAAGCGCAGCGCACGGGATGGTTTGTCTTTCTCAATCCCGTTGGTTTTTTTATTTACCTTGTGGCGGCCTTTGCAGAGACGAACCGAGCCCCCTTTGATTTGGTGGAAGCGGAGCAGGAACTGGTAGGGGGTTACCATACCGAATACTCTGCTATTCGGTTTGGAGCCTTCTATGTAGCAGAGTATTTGAATGTTATTCTGTCATCGGCCTTCATTTCGACTTTCTTTTTGGGGGGGTATTTGGGGCCATTTGAGGGGGTGCTGGGGGTGAGTGGGTGGCCTATATGGGCTCAGCACCTCTGGGGTGCCGGGTGGCTTCTAATCAAGACCCTCTTTTTTGTGTTTTTATACTTGTGGGTACGGTGGACTTTGCCGCGCTTTCGGTACGACCACTTGATGCGCATAGGTTGGAAAGTCCTATTGCCCTTGGCAATAGGAAATGTGCTTATTTTGGCAGGAATCTTGCTACTAATATCATAGGCTATGGATGCTAACTTTTCTCAGCGTACTCGGGAGCTGCTAAGTTATAGCCGAGAGGAGGCTACTCGGTTGGGCAACGACTACATAGGAGTGGAGCATTTGATGTTGGCGCTTTTACGGGATGAGGAGGCACCTGTTGCGAGGATTTTACGGGAGCATGGGATATCTCTTAAGGCTTTTCGGCGGGAGCTTGAGGATAGGGTTCGTGCGGCGGTGAAGCGACCGATAGAGAATGGGCGATTGATTCCTACTCGTCAGGTGGAGCAGATATTTCGTCGGGCGGGTATTGAGGCGTCTCGGATGGAGTCGGCTGAGGTTCAACCGGAGCATGTATTTTTGGCGCTGCTTCGAGATGAGGCGTCGCCGATTACGCAGGCCTTGGAGCAGTATGGTATTCGGTATGCTAATGTGTTAGAGGTTTTTCGGGGGGAGCCGCCAACGGCCATGTCGTCGTCGGAGCCGTTTGAGCCATCGGAGCCCTCCCCCCGCCGAGGCGCTGGGTCTTCGTATCGGGCCTCCCAGCGGTCGCGCACACCTATACTGGACAATTTTGGACGGGACCTTACCCAAATGGCAGCCGAAGGGAAATTAGACCCTGTGATTGGTCGGGAACGAGAAATAGAGCGGGTAGCCCAAGTATTGAGTCGGCGAAAAAAGAATAATCCTGTATTGATAGGTGAGCCCGGGGTAGGGAAGACGGCTATTGTGGAGGGCTTGGCCTTGCGCATCGTCCAACGCAAGGTGAGCCGAGTCCTCATGGGAAAGCGGATTGTGGCGCTGGACCTGACTGCTCTGGTAGCTGGGACGAAGTATCGCGGGCAGTTTGAGGAGCGCATGAAGAGTGTGCTGGCCGAGCTGGAAAAATCCCCAGAGGTGATTATCTTTATTGATGAGCTTCACACGATTATTGGGGCTGGGGGAGCATCGGGTTCTCTGGATGCCTCTAATATCTTCAAACCTGCGCTGGCCCGGGGGGAAATCCAGGTGATAGGCGCGACGACTCTGGATGAGTATCGGAAATACATAGAGAAAGATGGGGCATTAGAGCGACGATTTCAGAAGATCATGGTAGATCCGCCTACTGAAGGGGAGACGATACAGATTCTGCGGCAACTCAAAGACCGATACGAAGAGCATCACCATGTGTATTATACGGACGAAGCGATAGAGGCGTGTGTGCGGCTCAGTGGGCGTTATATTACGGATCGGCAGTTTCCCGATAAGGCCTTAGATGTACTGGATGAGGCGGGGGCCCGAGTTTATATGGCCAACTTGCAGCTGCCGGCGGAGATACTGGATTTAGAGAAGCGGATTGAGGAGGTGCGCGAGCGCAAGAATCAGGTGGTGCGCACCCAGCGGTTTGAGGAAGCGGCGAGTTTGCGCGATTTAGAGAAGCGCCTGCAGGACCAGCTTGAGGCGGCGAAAGCCCGCTGGGAAGAAGAACTCAAAACCAAGCGCTTCAAGGTGGATGCGGATGACATAGCGGAGGTAGTGGCTTCAATGACTGGCATACCCGTTCAGAAGATTGGGGAGGGGGATATTCAGCGCTTGGCTCGGATGGCGGACTACTTGCGCAGTCGGATCGTGGGACAGGATGAGGCCATAGAACGGGTAACCCGAGCGATTCGGCGGGCGCGAGCAGGCCTGAAAAATCTCCGTAAGCCTATTGCTTCGTTTATCTTTTTGGGTCCTACGGGTGTAGGGAAGACAGAGCTGGCGCGGGCCTTAGCAGAGTATCTCTTTGAGGGACAGGAAGCCCTTATTCGGATTGACATGTCGGAGTACATGGAGAAGTTTTCCGTCTCTCGTCTGATAGGGGCTCCACCAGGCTATGTGGGTTACGATGAGGGCGGCCAGCTCACTGAGGCCGTACGCCGCAAACCTTATAGCGTGGTGCTCTTTGATGAGATTGAGAAAGCTCACCCAGATGTGTTTAATTTGCTCCTCCAGGTTCTGGATGATGGGACGCTCACGGATCGGCTGGGACGACGAGTGGATTTTCGGAATACGATCATTATTATGACATCTAATGTTGGGGCGAAGGAGCTAAAAGAGTTTGGTACAGGCGTGGGTTTTGTTACCAAGGCGCGCCAGGATAAGCAGCAAGAGGCGATGCGGGAAGTGCTGGACCGAGCGTTGCGGCGGGTATTTCGGCCAGAGTTTCTCAATCGGATAGATGATATCATTGTGTTCAATCCATTGACGAAAGACTTAGCGCTGACGATATTGGAAATACAGTTGGATGAGCTTCGGAAGCGTTTGGCGGAGAAGCATTGGGAGATTGAGGTGACGCAGGAGGCGAAGCAGTTTATGGTAGAGAAGGGCTATGATGAGCAGTTTGGTGCGCGGCCGTTGCAGCGGGTGATTCAGCGCTATTTAGAGGAGCGTCTGGCAGACTTGGTGATAGAGCATAGGATTGAGGGGCCTGCTCACTTCGTGGCGGATGTGTCTGCAGATGGGACGACTATAGAGGTGAAGCTCAAGGAACCCGTGGCCGCCTCATGAGGGGCGGATGGATGCTGCTAGTAGGAGGTTTGGCTTGGACTCAGATAGAAGCACCAGACTCTTTAGCCCGACTCTTTGAACGGGATATGAACTTTGATATTGTAGTGGGGCGTACTTTCCCGGTGGTGATGGTTTTGACGGATACTTTTCCGTTGTCGCCGCTTTTATCTGGTAGTGCGCGGGTGGGGTTGTCGTGGCGGTGGGGCGTAGGCGGGGAAAGAGATAAGAAGTGGCTATTAGTGCTGTCGCCATTGCTTCTTTTGGAAAAGGTAACATTTCGGGCGACGGGGGCTAGTGTGGTGCCCGGCGTAGAGTTAGTGCAGCAGGAGAAGTACTTTTGGTTCAAGTACCGAAGTGGGGCTTTGATGCTGGCGGGGGGGATACGGTTTCAGCGATGGGAATCTCAAGCTCTATTTCCGAGGTGGTGGGTAGAGATGGGCTGTTGGGGGGCGTACCGGTTTGGTCGGAGTATGAAGTATGTGGCAGAGCGGGAGGGTCGGATGGAGCGGGTAAGAATAGAGGGGAATCCGCATTTAGCCCCCGCTCAAGGAGGGGGGTATATACGTATAGGTCGGCAATGGGCGTTTGTGGAGGCGTACTATCATCTTCTGTCGTATTTTCGGGCGGGGACATACGGGGAGGCACCTGCTCGAAGCTACCCGGCAATGCCGAAATGGGAGGTAGGTATCGGCGTGGCCCTATGAAACTGGTTGTCGCTATCACCGGGGCAAGCGGGAGCTTGTATGCGGACCGGCTTTTGTATTACTTGGCAGAAGCGCGTCGGCACTTACCTTTGGAGGTAGGGGTGGTCCTCTCGGAGAATGCGCTGACGGTGTGGGAGTGGGAGCTTCAGAAACCGTTTCCGGAGACCTTTGTCCGGTATCATCACAAGGACTATTTTGCGCCCTTTGCATCGGGTTCGGCTGGGTATAAGCAAATGGTGATTGTACCGTGTTCCATGGGGACGGTGGGGCGCTTAGCAGCGGGGTTATCGGATGATTTGATTACTCGGGCGGCGGATGTGGTGCTAAAGGAAGGGGGGAAGTTGATAGTGGTGCCGCGGGAGACGCCCTTGAGTGTGCTTCATTTGGAGAACTTGGCGAAGCTGGCTCGGTTGGGGGTGGTGGTGATGCCGGCGATGCCATCTTTTTATCATCGGCCGCAGACGGTGGAGGAGCTGGTGGATACGGTGGTTTTACGGGTGTTGGATCATTTGGGGATAGAGGTGGAGCAGCGGCGGTGGGGTGGAGGGGGGGGTTAGGTACCCCAGGTGGCTCTATCCAGGGTGCGATAGGTGACGGCTTCGGCAAGGTGGTGGGCTTTGATGGTTTCGGAGCCGTCTAAGTCGGCGATGGTGCGGGCGACACGCAAGATGCGGTGATAAGCTCGGGCGGAGAGTTGGAGTCGGTTGGCGGCGTTTTCCAGCAGGCGGCGACTGGGTTCATCCAGACGGCAGATTTCTTCCACAAGCTTGGGGGGCATTTGGCTATTGGTGTGGATGTTGGGGATGGTGCCAAAGCGGTGGGCTTGGATTTCGCGGGCTTTTCGGACACGATCTCGGATAGTGGCGCTATCTTCACCGGTGCTGGTCTCACTAAGGGCAGCGGTTTCCACCGGGGTAACCGCAATATGGATGTCTATGCGGTCTAAGAGGGGGCCGGAGATACGGGCTGTATACCGTTGGACGGCACCTGGGGCACAGGTGCAAGGCCGCGTAGGATGCGTATAATATCCACAAGGACAGGGGTTCATCGCCGCAATCAGCATGAAGCGGGCGGGATATTCTATGCGGAAGCGAGCGCGGGCAATGGTGATTTTGCCTTCTTCTAAGGGTTGGCGGAGGACTTCCAGGACTTGGCGCTTGAATTCGGGTAGCTCATCTAAGAAGAGGACGCCGTTATGGGCGAGGCTGATTTCGCCGGGCATGGGGTAGTTGCCACCGCCGACGAGGGCTACATCGCTGATGGTGTGGTGGGGGGCTCGGAAGGGACGACGAGTGAGGAGGCCTGTTTCTTCTTTGAGGAGGCCAGCGACGGAGTAGATGCGGGAGGTTTCCAGGGCCTCTTCCAGCGTAAGGGGGGGCAGGATAGTGGGGAGGCGCTGAGCAATCATCGTTTTGCCAGCACCCGGGGGGCCGATCATGAGCAGGTTATGTCCGCCTGCGGCGGCGACCTCCATGGCGCGCTTGAGATGAAGCTGACCCTTGACCTCGCGCATATCTACAGGATAGGTATTGGAGGCTTCTTGAAAGAGAGCCCGAGCATCCACAAAGACAGGCTGGAGGAGTTTTCGGCCAGAGAGGAATTCTACGGCTTCTTTGAGATTTTGAGGGGCATAAACGGAAATGTCTTTGACGATACCGGCTTCTTGGGCGTTGGCGGGTGATAGGAGGAGGAGACGAGTCTGGTTTTTTCGGGCTAAAATGGCAATAGGAAGCGCCCCCCGAATCGGCATAAGGGTGCCATCCAGAGACAATTCGGCCATAAGCAGGCAATCGTCAAAGCTATCCCGATCTATCTGGCCCGAAGCAGCTAAAATACCGACAGCAATAGGAAGGTCATAAGCCGTGCCTTCTTTGCGCAGGTCCGCAGGAGAGAGGTTGATGATGATCTTTCCTCGGGGAAAGGCGAAGCCGCTATTGCGAATGGCGGTTTCTACGCGCTCTCGGCTTTCTTTGACGGCACTGTCAGGTAGGCCAACAATAGCATAGCCCAGCCCAGGCGAGAGGTTTACCTCTACGGTAACGGGATAAGCATAAATCCCGTAGAGAGCCGCCGCAGGGATTTTGACGAGCATGAGGGAAAGTTAGAGAAAACCCAGCGGATGAGATGTTGAGCCCGCCCGCGTACCTTAGAGGGGTGATCTCGCTCCATCCAGAGAGAGAGCTTTTGGGCTTTTTGCTATTGGGAGCCTGGGCAGGATACATAGCGTATCGGTTAGAGTATCAGCGCGCTCCTCTATGGGTATATGGGTATCTGGTGGTGAAGGTATTAGCAGCCTGGGCTTTCGGATGGGTGTATAGTTCCTATTACTGCCACGGCGATACGCTCAAACTTTACTCTACGGCGGGGAGGCTCTGGTATTACTTTACGCATGAGCCCGGCACGGGGATAGCTTTGCTTTTTCGTGAGCTGTCTAAGGATTTTGAGGAAGTAGGCTGGCGGGTGTATTATCGGGATGTAGGTTTTTATGAGTATGACTACGACTACTCGCCGCCCGTGAACTACAGGTTTGCGCGGCTCATGATGCCGGTATATGCGGCGGTGGGTGGGGGATATTACGGGATGCAGGGGTTAGTGGGGCTTTTGTCGGGGCTTTTGTGGTATGGGGCGTATGGGCGATGGTCACGAGTAATCCCGATGAGGGGGATTTGGGGGGTGGGATTTTTATTTTTGCCCAGTGCGTTGTTTTGGGGTTCTGGGTTGCTGCGGGACAGTTTAGGGTTGCCACTTATGCTGTATGTGGGGGGCTGGGTGGCGAGCATGCGGAGCTGGCCTTCTTGGAGGGAGGGGCTGGGCCTAATGGCAGGTGCGGTGGCCTTAGGCCTAATACGGGGGGAGGCCCTCCTTTTGGGGGTAAGCGTGGGCATAGGGTATCGGTTGCCTTGGCGACGTTGGTGGCTATGGGGGGGGGCCGTGGTGCTGGTGTGGGGGGCATTATGGTGGGGCGCCGAGCAGATTTGTGCTCATAGGGCTTCTTGGCTTTCGCCGAGGGAGCATCCGGAGCTTTTGGAGGGAGCTCATGTTTTTTTGATGGATTGTGTAGGGGGGCCTTTAGGGAGTGTGTGGAGCTGGGGGCAGGGGGCATGGTATGGGCTTACGGGGCCGTACTTGTGGCAGGCGCGCAAGGGAGTAGTGCTATTGGCGGCTGTAGAGGTGCTGGCGGTGTGGTTTTTTTGGGGGTGGGCCTTGTGGCGATACGGGCGGCGATGGCGATGGTCGGGGAAGGCGCTATTTTTGGTGGGGGTAGGGGTCTTTATAGTGGGGATTGCGGCCATGGTCATGCCATTTTGGGGGACGGTGGTGCGGCACAGGCTTTATGGATGGAGTCTGATATGGCTGGGTTTTGTAGGGTTACAGGAGATGGCGGAGGAGGCTGAGAGTCGCTTCGGCTAAGCGGTGTTCGCTTTCGTAGGTGAGGCCGGCAATATGAGGGGTGAGGAGGACTTGGGGGTGGGTGCGGAGGTAGGTCCAGGCGGTATTGTCTTCGGGTGAAAGGGCGGTAGGAGGCTCTTGAGGGAGCACATCCAAGGCAGCACCTAAGACTTTACCAGATTGGAGAGCCCAGACGAGGTCTGGCAGAGAGAGGATTTCACCTCGGGCGGTATTGACCACATAGAGAGGGTGGGAGAAAGCCTCCCAGAAGGCGCGGTCCGCCCATTGGCGGGTCTCCGAAGTAAGCGGAGCATGAAAAGAGATGGCTGTGGCTTCGGCGAAGAGCTTTTCCAAGGGGGCTTCTTCTATGCCGTAGCCGCCAAAGCCGCCTTTGTACTTATCGTGGGCGAGAACCCTAACGCCCGCAGTTGCCAGGCGATAAGCGGTCTGGCTACCCGTGTGTCCAAACCCAATGATGCCCACGGTTAGCGTGTGGAGTTCGTGGCCGATAAACTCGCGTCGTCGCCACTGCCCGTTTCGCAGGTCCAGGGCAGCGGACCAGATTCGGCGGGTAAGTAAGGTGAGGGCCGTAAAAACATACTCTGCGACGGAGCTGGCATTGCTGTGGGGGGTAGTAAAGAGCCGGATCCCCCGCCTTTCCAGAGCGGCAAGGTCAATATGGTCAATGCCAGAACCCGTTCGGATAATAGCTTGAAGCTGGGAGGCATGCGTCAAGAGGGATTCCGGGACGGGAATAGCGCCTCGCAAAATCCAGATATGCGCTTTGGGGAGGAGGGGAAGTAAGTTTTCTGGGGTAGGATGGGGGAGGTGGGTCCAGGTGCAGGGGAGTTTGGTGAGTCCTTCAAGGAGATGCGGATGGTGTGTTTCGGTCAGGAGGATGTGTTTGGGCATAGAGGTAGAGGAAGGTATGGGCGAGGGTTTGAAGGTTAGAGGTGAGGGTGGGGATTTGGTGGGGGGGTATAGCTACGAGCTGGATGGGTTCGTCGGGGTTGTGGCGGAGGTGAGGTTGGGAGAGGGCCTGAAGGAGGGCATCGGGGACTTGGAGACGGAGAGCGAAAAAGTAGCCGCTTTCGTGCCATAGGCCTGGGGAGGGGTAGACGGGTGCTGGAGAGAGGGGGATGAGGTCCTCGGGCGTGATGAGAAGGCCTGTTTCTTCGGCCAATTCTCGGGTGATGGCGGTGCGTGGGTCTTCGCCGGGTTCCAGCATGCCAGCGGGATGCTCGTAAAAAGGTTCTGGGCGGACGGGGCGCTGTTGGCGCACCATCAGAAAGGCTTCTTGGGTGTTACTCACGAGATGGACGCAGACCGCCGTGAAAGTACCCCGATGAATGATGACTCGGGTGAGAGGGCCATGGGGCGTGTGCAGGGTGATTTCTTGGATTGTGAGCAGGGGGTGAGTCCAAAGGGTTTTTGGGGGGGTTTTGAGGAGATTGGCGGCTTCTAAGTTGTCTTGCCAGGTGTCTATGTTCATGCGGAGGGGGATTTTTCCGGTAGAGACTCCATGGAGATGAAGCCGCCCGACATCGCAAAGCGAAGCGCATCGGCGCCTTTGGCAGGCAGAACTCGGATAGCCTCGTGAGGGACGAGTCTGAGCTCCCCCATGAAGCTCAAAGCATAAGGAATATAAACGGCTACTAAGTTTTCGCCGGCAATGGGGGCTGAGTTAGTGAGAAATCCTATTTGGTACATGGGAGGGTTATCTTGCACGCGAATAAGGACGGGCTTGTCAAAGCGGTTTTTCTGCTGGGAGTTGTCAATGATTTCTCGGACGGAGCCATAAATAAAGCCAATGAAGGGGATTTTGCGGATGCGTTCTTCTATGGGTTGCCATACGCTGGGGCCTATCCAGTGGGTGGCCAGGTAGCCTAAGAGGATAAAGACGGTAACGAGGATGAGAATTCCCAGGCCGGGGATTTCCAGGGGGATGATGGAATCCAGCCACTCTAGGAGGATTCGGAGCACATAGATAGTTACGACGGCGGGAAGGAAAAGGAAGACCCCTCGCAAAAAGTACGAGAGGAGCCATAGGAAAAGGCGTTTAGTGCGAGAGGGAGGAGTTTTCGTCTGGGCGTTCATGGCCATTGGTAGCGGAGAGGGAGCGCAATAGCTTAGGTAGCTGTCCCATGGAGGCAATTTCTCGCCAGGCTTTTTTGACTTCTTTGGCGATGAAGCCGAAATAGACCTTACCCCCCTCTAAGGCGGTGAGGACGCCGGATTTGGCCAGGACGGTGGCTTTTGGACCAATATGAATTCCGCTGGGAACGCCCACTTGCCCCCAGAGAATAACATCGTCCTCAATCCTACAAGCCCCCGCAATCCCTACTTGCGCAGCGATCTGACAATTGCGCCCGATATAAGTATCATGTCCAATCTGGACTAAGTTGTCTATTTTAGTGTGGTCGCCGATATAAGTATCTGAAGTAACGCCCCGATCAATAGTCGTATTGGCCCCAATCTCTACATAATCACCAATGATTACACGTCCTTTACTTAGGAGTCGGGTAGAGCCTGCGGGGGAGCGCTTGTAGTAAAAGGCGTCCCCGCCGATCACACACCCAGGCTGAATGACCACATGGGCGCCGATATAGACATTGGGACCGATGTAAACATTGGGATGGATAATGGTATCATGAGCAATATAGACATTGGGGCCGATGACGACATTATGTCCAATCAAGCAGCCAGGTTCAATATGAGTGCCTTCGCCAATCACCACGTGATGTCCAATCTCTACGCCGGGGAAGTCGGGGGTTTGAGGCGCAAAGGTCGGAGGAGGGGTAGGCTGAAAGTACTCCAGAAGGCGATTAAAATCATGAAAAGGCTGCTGAGAAACGAGAAGTGCTTTTCCGGCGGGAGGCTCCATGGCTTGATTGATAATTACAATCGAAGCCTCACTCTCCAAGGCCTTCTTGTAATACTTCGGGTGGTCAGCAAAGGAGATATCGCCAGGCTTGACTCGGTGGATTTCGTTGATCCCCATAGCTGTGACGTGGGGATCGCCGATAAGTTGGCATCCTAATAGATCCGCCAGTTCTTTGGCTGTGAAGGACTTAGGTATTCGCATGGTTCTTGAAGGTTTTCCAATACAGAGAGGGGATCGGGAGGGGGCTGCGCTCGGTGTAGTGCGCGTTTTCCCGAATATGGTAAGGTTTCTCAGCAGGACGCTCCAAAGCATAAAAGATGAGCTGGCCGATAGGCATCCCGGGATAGACCCGTACGGGGTGAATAACGGAGATTTCCAATGTCCAGTGATTGCGGAAGCCTACATCTCCTTTACTGGCTGTGGCATGAATCTGGATGCCTAATCGCCCAATACTGCTCTTACCTTCCAAGAATGGCACACAAGTGTGGGCTTCTGTGTATTCTTCTGTTACACCCAGGTATAAGACACCCGGAATGAGGAAGAGCCCTTGGGGAGGAATGGTTAGGATTGAAGAGGGATTAGACTTTCGCGCGTCCAGGAAGGGAGCCGCATAGACACGTAGGTACTTCCCTAAATGGACATCATAGCTATTGCTGCCTAAGGCTTCCCGCCGGAATGGCTCTATCACTAAGTCTCCTCGCTCAATGGCTTCTAAAATAGCTTTATCCGAAAGGATCATAGCTTTTCGGCTAATTTGCTTATCCAGCTGGGGGAGCCGGGGGCGGTTGGGTGGGAAGCGGGGGAAAGAGAGGGGGCGGGAGAGGCAGGAGCAGAAGCCTTCGGGTCTTTGGAGAGGTGGTCCAGCCTTTCTAACTGCATTTGTAAGAAGGTGCGCAGTTCCAGGATCAGCTCTAAGCGGCGCTGTTTGAGCTGTTCAATATGACTTTCTAAGGATTCTTTTTCTTTTTGCAGGTTGTGCAGGATGGTTTCAGCTTTTTGCTGGGCATCGTGTATGATGAGCTGGGCTTTTTTCTCGGCGTTTTCTAAGAGGGCGCGGCTGGACTCTTCGGCTTGCAGGAGAGTACGCTGAAGAAGGGATTCCATTTCCCGATAACGGGTAATTTCTTGGGAGAGACTTTCTACTTTTTTGCGAAGTTCTTGCTGCTCTTCCAGGAGGCGGCTCCAGGCCTGAGCGACCTGACGAAGGAAAGAACGCACCTCTTCGGGGTCATATCCCCGAAGGGCTCGGTTGAAGGTTTGGTTTTGAATGTCTAAGGGTGTAAGCATAAGAGCCTTGACGGAGACTTCGGCAAAGGTACCAAAAATCGTGCCGTTAAGCGGGTATTAAGGCGGGTTTGGCCCGACGCTCAAACTCGGCTCTATATTTTTGGACAATGGCCCGGATAGGCCATACGGCAGCATCCGCAAGCGCACAAATCGTGCGTCCCTCTATTTGGCTACCGACATCTAATATCAGATCAATGTCCTGAAAAGTGGCCTCCCCATGTAGAAACTTGGATAAGAGGCCTTTGAGCCAGCCAGTGCCCTCTCGACAGGGCGTGCATTGGCCGCAAGACTCGTGCTTGTAAAAAGCCGCTATCCGATAAGCGAAACGTACCATGTCGGTGTCTTCGTCCAGAACGAGCATGCCGGCTGTCCCCATCATGGAGCCGACTTTACGGAGCGCATCCGCACTCATACGGACGCCTTCTATCTCTTCGGGCCGGAGAATGGGCGTTGAAGAGCCGCCGGGGACGACACCCTTGAGTTTTTTCCCATTTCGGATGCCCCCAGCCACTTCGTAAATGAGGTCCGTAATCAGCATGCCAGAGGGGTATTCATATACGCCAGGACGGATTACATGGCCCGAGATGCCGTACAAGATAGGCCCCGGATGTTCAGGGGCACCAATCTGGGTATAAGCCGCCGCACCTATGCGCAGCACCAGAGGAACATGGGCCAGCGTCTCCACATTGTTGATAGTGGTAGGACAGCCCCACAGGCCCTTTTGGGCAGGAAAAGGCGGCTTATATCGGGGATAAGCGCGATTCCCCTCTAATGACTCCATGAGACCCGTCTCTTCCCCGCAGATGTAAGCACCAGCCCCCCGATGAAGGTACATCTCCGTAGAGAAACCGCTCCCTAAGATATTTTTCCCGATATACCCCCGCGCATAAGCCTGATCCATGGCTTTTTGAAGGTGATCTATCCAGTCAGCATATTCGCCACGGATATAGACATAAATGGCGTCAGCCTGAATAGCATAGGCAGCAATGAGAGCCCCCTCAATAAAAAGGTGCGGATTAAACTCCAAGATGCGTCGGTCTTTGCAGGTGCCGGGTTCGGACTCGTCGCCATTGGCAGCTAAGTAGTGAGAGACACCTTCCCGTTTGGGGGGCATGAAGCTCCACTTGAGGCCAGCGTTAAACCCTGCGCCTCCCCGGCCCCGAATATTAGCGGCCTTAACTTCGTCAATCACCTGAGCCGGCGTAAGCTCCGTCACCGCACGCCGCAGCTGAGCATAACCTCCACGCGCCTCATATACAGCTATGTCGGATAGATTAGGAATAGGAGGGAGGAGAAGAGGTCGGTAACTGCGCCAATCCATACCCTCAAATAAACATAAAATCGCTGAGATGCTTTCAGGTAGTAGCTTGTAGAGAAGAGGGGATTATTGCCAGGGGCGTCTGGGGAAAAGCGGGTAGCCCAAGTGGAGGAAGATTCGGATGGGCTGCGCCTGCCTGTCGTAATAAGTAAGAAAAATGCCAATAGGGCCGACGAAACTCCGATAGTAGAGACCTATCATAGCATAACGGTAGAGGGGGAGGCGGGGGAGTGCTTGGGTGGGGGAGGGCCACTCAATGGCACCTTCGGGGTCAGTGGGAGTAGGTAAGCGAAGCCGGGCAATCGGCTGATAGAGATGGCCTTCCAGCCGCAGGAAGACTTTACGTTTGAGGGCCAAGGTAACATGGCCCCCTACCGCTCCAAAGAGACGATTATAGAGCTCGGGCAAAAAGAGTTGGGGGCTTTCTGGGAAGGGGTCATATCGGGGGCCAACGAGTAGGGTCGCAATAGAGTCAGCTAAGGGTTTTTGGAGGGAGGCGCCGGCTTCCAAGCGAGTCCCGATGTATAGACCCGGAAGGACGCCGAGATTTTGCCGCAGGCGTAGACGAGCCTGAGGCCATACATGCTGGGCTGCCGTGTAAGGAGCGGAGGGATTTTGTGGGCGTTCTGTCCCTCGGCCCCAAGCTATGGCTAAATCCACTAAGCGTCCTTCAGTGGGGTAGAGCCGATCGTTTTCGTTATTAGCGGTAAGTTCCCAAGAAACCGCCGCAGCAGAAAGTTGGGAGGTCACTTCTGAGGCGGTGGGGGAAGTATAACGGTCCTCCATAGAGAGGCGGTGCAGAAAGAGGTTCATCTGAGCTTGGCGCCAGGTCCAGGTGATACCTCCCAAAAGCCAATCAATACTGGAAAAGAGATTGGCTTGGCGTGGGCGAGGAAACCAGGAGAGGCCGAGCGCTTGATAGTTGTACCGCCAGAGGCGGCTTTCGCCAACTAAGTAAAGGCGCCAAGGGAGCGGCGGACGAAGGCGAGCCTGAAACTCCAAGCCCTGCGCAAAGGTACCTTGCGTCAAAAGCACAGAAGCTTGCCATGCAGCCCACCAGACCTTTTCCGCCTGAAAACCAATCTGCCACGCATACCCAGCCGGAGAAAATACCGCCAATCCCGTTCGCAGCGCATAGGGACCCCGAGGCCGTAAATAGATCTGTAAGTTCGCTCCTCCCTCTGGATGCGTAGTCAGCTCCGGCAAAATACTATAAAATGAAGCCGCTTCCCGTAAGCTGAGCAGGTCTCTACGTAAGCCCGCCCAATTCAGTATATCCCCCTTCCGAATCCTCATCACCCGACGATAAAAAAACGCCTCTGCCCGAGACGCAGGGTAAAAGCTAACTTCTTTCACATAAATAGGCTTATAGCGAAGGGCCCTTAAGTACGCCCGGCGCTGGGCCACCTGCACCGAGTCTAAACGTCGCTCACCAATCCTCTCCCGAAGCTCCCCTATACAGGCATTAGCCGCTTCATACCCCCGCTGAATAGAAAAAGCCGCCATCTCCTTAGAAAAAGCCGTACTGCTCATCTCCCCTAAGTCCGGCTGAATAAAGAAACTATTTTGAGGGAGCTTTTGCCAACTTAGAGGGTCAGATAAATGGGAAAAAAGCCGCCAGTAATAAGCTCTGGTTTGAAACTCCTCCAAGGTCATAGGGGGAGAACCTACATGAACACCAATAATAAAATCGGGCTTAAACTCCCGCTGCATCGGCTTTACCGGAAAGTTATCATATACCCCGCCATCTACCAGATTGACAAACTTGAGAGTAGTAACAGGAGCAAAAAAGATGGGCACCGAAATGGAGACCCGTACCGCCGTAGCAAGACTGCCCTGGGAAAATAGGATGGCTTTCTTTCGGTAGAGATCGGCCCCCACCGCCCGATAAGGCACCAGCAAACTATCAAACTGGTCCTTCACCCCCAAGGAGATAGGTGCGAGACGCTCATTGAGCCGAAGGTTGATCTCAAAGTCCGAAAAAATCTGCTCGGGCAGCGGTAAATCCCCCCGCATAAGAAAGTCTATGGGAACCTCGCCAATAGTGAGATCGTGGGGTTTTTGGAGCTTGTAGTAACGTTCTTCTTGGAAGAGGGTTCCGGGAGCAAACCAGGCGTTAATTTCTCGCAGGAGGAAGCCTTGCATTTCGGCGGGGGTGTAACCCGCCGCATAGAAGGCCCCGGCCATAGCCCCCATAGATGTGCCTGTAATGTAGTCTATGGGAATGCCTTCCTCCTCCAGGGCTTGTAGCACGCCTACATGAGCCATACCCCGCGCCCCACCTCCCGACAGAACAAGCCCTACCCTCGGATAAAGCTTAGCCTCGTGGCTACTATCCCGAACAGCCAATCCCTGCGCATATAACGCCGTGCTCACCCCCATAAGGAAAAACCACAACCAGCCTGTCCTCCTCAGGGCCTTGCGCTTCCTCAGAGACATGGTTTCTGAAAGCTCTTTAGGGCAGAGCTTAATCAGCATAAGACGAAAGGACTGAGGACCTACCTTTTGCATTAGTCACCTTGTAGAAGGGCCCTTAGAGAAAATCTTCGCAGCAAGTGTAGGAGGTAAAAGTAAATCACCCCAAGCAGCCCACAAAGAAGGGCGATAAGAACGAGGTAATCCCCAACCGAGAGCTTTACGGGAAAGTGCTGGATGAGGAAGCCCTCCCCGCCGCGCAGTTTTAGCCAGTGAAAACGAGCCTGCGTCCAGACCGTGAGACTACCTATGAGGGCTCCTCCTAAGAATCCTCCTCCGATTACACCTACGGCTAACCCAAAAAGAAGCCGATACCGCCAGTTTTCTGATGCGCCTAAGGCCTGATAGACCGCCC
>Ga0308415_1000542_pt1 | contig 16537 bp, 9 predicted proteins | sample HotsprSampleOS55_FD_203465 | JGI IMG/M metagenome (GOLD analysis project Ga0308415, IMG submission 203465) | Hot spring phototrophic mat microbial communities from Octopus Spring, Yellowstone National Park, Wyoming, United States - 20090730_OS55 ... | reverse complement strand
GGCCCGTCGACCAGCGGCTCGATCCGCCCCGCCTCGAAGTCGAACAGCACCGGCAGCCGGGCCGAAAGCCGCAGCGGCTCCGGGCCGAGGCCCTCCGAGCGCGCCTCGACCACGAGCCGGCGGCCGCCCTCGAGGCTCGCCGTGGCGCGCAGCTCGGCGGGTGGCGTGCCCTTGCCGCCGAGGCCGGCGACGGTGAGCTCGAGGCGGCCCTCGGGGGCGCGCGCGGCACCGCCCAGGCGGAGCGTGGCGCTTCCCGTGCCGGGCAGCGCCGGGAAGCCGAAGGGCGCCAAAGTGCCGAGTGGCAGCCGGTCGAGCGCGGCTTCGGCGCGCAGTGTCGAGCCGCCGAGCCCGGCGCGGATCCGGGCGGTCGCCTGGCCGATCTCGAAGTCGAGGGTGCCGAGGTCGAGCACGCCCTTGTCGAGGGTGATCCGGGCCGGCTGCTTGAGCCGGATCGCCTGGCCGGCGAGCGTCCCCGTGAGCTGGGCGAGCTCGAGCCGACGCGGCTCGGCGAGGGCCGTGAGCCGCCCGCGGGCGGCGAGCGCGAGCTTCTGCCCAGCTCGGCTGCCGGCGGCTTCGAACCCGAAGCCGAGGTCGGCTGTGGGGCCGTCGAAGGTGAGCGCGGCGGAATCGAGAGTGAGCTCGCCGCTGCGCAGGTCCTCGAGGCGCGCCTCGCCGCGCAGGCTGCCGGCGCCCCGCAGATCGCGGCCCACGAGGTCGAGTCGTGCGGCCGCGAGGTTGCCGAAGGCCCCGCCCAGCCGGCTCGCCGAAGCGGTGAGCGCGAGGTCCTGCCGCCTGGCCTCGGCCGTGGCCCGGAGGTCGAACTCGACCGCACCCGAAAGGTCCTGGAGCGTGAACGGCGCAAGGCGGGCGAGGTCGTCGACCCGCCCGGTCACGTGGCCGGAGGCGAGCTGCCGCTCGAAATCGAGGCTCGCTTTGCCGTCGAGGGCGAGGAGCAGACCGAGTCCCTCCAGCCTCAACGCGTCGAGTTCGAGCTGCCGTCCGGCGAGCCGCCCGGCCGCGGTGAGCGCCAGGGTGTCGCCTGCGAGGCGGGCGGTCGCATCGAGCCGCAGCTCGCCGCCCTCCGGGAGCAGCGCGGCGCTCGCCCGGGCGGCCAGGAAATCGAGCCGGCGTGGCCCGAAGGCCGGCCGGTCGAGCTCGGCCGTGAGGGACAGCCGGGGCCGGGCGAGGGTCCCGTCGGGCTCGAGCTCGAGCCGGCCACTCCCCGCCAAGCTCTCGCCCGCGAGCCCGGAGAAGAGCGCGAGGTCGGGTAGCTCGAGGCGGAGCGCACCACCGAGCTTCCCTTCCGCGAGATCGAGGCTGGCCCGGCCGGTGAGCCGGGCGCCTTTGCCACGCAGGTCGAGGCCGTCGAGAGTGAGCGCGCGACCGTCGTGCAAGGTGAGCCGTGCGACCCCGCTCGGCTCGGGCCCGAGCAGCTCGGCGGCGCCGGGCGGTAGACCCGCGAGCCCGTCGCCGCCGAACGTCAGCGCGGCCGAGACCGCGCCGGGCCCGGCGAGCCGGACGTCCGCGCCGGCGCGCAGGCTGCCCTCGGGTGGCGCCACGTCCGGACCGAGGAGCGGGACGAGCGAGCGGAGATCGTCGGTCCGCGCCTCCACGCGCAGCTCGCCCACGAGGCGGAACGGGTCGAGCTCGCCCGCCGCACGGGCCTCGAGACCGGAAAGCGCGAGGTCGAGCCCGGCGATCTGCAAGGGCCCGCCGGGCCGTCGGACCGCCTCGCCCTCGAGCCGCACGAGGCCGCCTTCGCCGAGCGGGCGGCCGTCCAGGACCACCCCCTCGGCGCCGCCTTCGAGGCTCAGGAGGAGGGCCGTCGGCTCGCCCTCGAGCGGGCGGCTCGCGAGGGCGAGGCGCATCGTGTCGGCGGCGAGCCCGCCCGCGCGCAGCCGGCTCCCCTCGAGGCGAAGGTCGAGCTCGGGCACGTCGGGGCTGCCCGCGGCCTCGAGGGTGAGCCGCGCGGTACCGGCGAGTGGCGTTGCGGTGAGCGTCGAAAGCCGGGCGAGATCGGTGGCCTCGGCCGTGAGCCGTCCGGAAAGCGTGCGGGCGGCGAGGTCGAGCGCGCCCTCGCCCGAGGCGGCAAGCGCTGGCGTGGCGAGCCGCAGCCGCTCGAGGCGGAGCCGCTCGGGCCCGTCCGGGCGGAGCGTGAGCGCGAGCTCGGGCCGCTCGCCGAGGGCCTCGAGCAGGCCGCGCGGCGCTCCCTCGGGCTCCAGCTTCCCGGCCAGGTCGAGCTCGATGGCCGGCAGTCCCTCGAGGTCGAGGGCGAGCTTGCCGTCGACCGCCCCGACGCCCTCGAGCAGGGCTTCGAGGTTCACTTGGAAGCGGGCGAGCGGGCCCTCGCCCACGAGCCGCAGCCGCGCCGCGCCGGCCCGCTCGAGCCCGCTCGCCGCGGCCACGAGCCCGCCCCGCTCGCTGCCCTCGAGGCGCAGCGCGAGCGCGCGCTCGGCGAGGTCGAGGGAGGCGTCGAGGGTGAGCTCGGCGGTCGGCTCGTCGATCCGCCGGACCGCGAGGACGGCCGCGGCGCGCCGGCCACCTGGTTCGACCCCGGCGCGGCCCTCGGCGGCGAGCACCGCGGCCCGGCCGAGGAGCGGGGCGCCGACCTCGACCCGCGGCAAAGCGAGCCGCTCGACACGCACGGGCGGCAGGCTCTCGGGCAGCGCGGGGAGTTCGGGCAGTCCGGCCGAGGGGGTCGCCACGTCGCCGGGCGGCAGACGGTGGAGGGCGACCCGCGCGGCACCCGCCTCGCGGACCTCGACCCGACCGGTCAGCAGCGCCCCGGGGGCGAGATCGACCCGGGCCTCGTCGACCTCGAGCCAGACGCCTTCGCCATCGGCGAGCCGCAGCCGCTCGAGCCGCACGGTGAAGGGCAAGAGCCCCGCGAGCCCGCTCACCTCGGCCCCGCCGCTTTCGCCCGCGAGCGTCCGCTCGAGCATGCTCTCGATCTGGGATTTGGCGAACCCGGTCTGGACGAAGCCGAAGGCGGCCGCGAGCAGGGTCACGAGCGCGAGGCCCGAGAAGGCGAACAGGCGGGCGAGGCGGGCGAGCATGAGCGGTGTCCGCGGGAGGGCTGGCTTCCTTTCTAAACCGAAAGCACGTGCCGAGCGAGCCCGGCCGGCTCGAGCGGCTCGACCGAGGCTCAAAACGCCTGGCCGAGGCTCAAATAGAGCTGGAAGGGGTCGTCGACCTCGGGCTTCTTGTCGAGCGGGACGGCGACGTCGAGGCGGAGGGGTCCGACGGGCGTCGCGTAGCGCAAGCCCAGCCCCGCACCCCAGCGCAGGCCGGCCGAGGGCTCGGGCAAGGAGCCGGGATAGGCGTTGCCGGCATCGACGAAGCCCGCGATCCCGATCGTCTCGGTGATCGACCAGCGCAGCTCGGTCGAGAACTCGAGGATCGAGCGGCCGCCCACCGGATCGCCGCGGCGGTCGATCGGCCCCGCCATTTGGAACGGGATCCCGCGTACCGAGCCGCCACCACCCGCGTACCAGCGCTCGTCGGCCGGGACCGAATCGCGTGCCGCCCCCGTGATGGCGCCGAGCGCCGCCCGGCCGGCGAGGACGAGGCGCGGCCGGTTGCGGAGCGGCCAATAAGCGCTCGCCACGAGCCGGCCCTTGAGGAAGTGCGAGCCCAGGCCGAGCGTGTCCCAATGGGGCGCGAGCTCGACCGCGACCCTGCCGCCGCGGCTCGGGTCGAACAAATTGTCCGAGCGGTCGAGGGCGAGCCGTCCGGGCAGCGAGAAAAGAGCGAAGCGCTCGCGATCGCCGCGGTCGTCGATGTCGGCGAACCGGTAGGCGAGCCCGAGCGAGCCTTGGAGGCCCGGGGCGAGCCGCCGCTCGAGGCCGCCCGAGACCTTGGCCGAGCGGGCCTCGTAAGCATCCAGCCGCTCGCCGAGCACGGTAACGCCCAAAAGCAGGCTTTGGCCGCGGGCGCCGAGCTCGGGCTTCCTGAGCTGCGCCTCGGCACTTTGGCGGACCGGCGAGAGACCGAGTTCGGTGCGTAGCCGCTCGCCGGCGCCCAAAAAGTTGCGGTGCTCCCAGAAGGCGCGCAGGTTCGGCCCCTCGTCGGTCACGAAGCCGATCCCGCCGCCGATCGAGCGGTGCTTGCGTTGAACGAGCTCGAAGGTAACCGGCAGCCTTCCATCCGGGTCCGGCTCCTTCGGCAGGACGCTGCGGATCGTGGCGAACAGGCCGCTGTCGGCGAGTGCCGCACGCCCCTTCTCCAGATCCTCGATGTCGAACCGGCTGCCTTCCCGGGCCGGCACCAAGCGCAGCAGGTAGCGCTCGGAAATGCCCTCGGCACCGGTGAAGCGGATCGGGCCGTAGCGGACCACGGGGCCGGGTTCGATCCGCAGCGTCACGTCCATGGTCAGCCGATCGTGGTCGACCACGACCTCGCGCGGGCCGGCCACCGCGAAGGCATGGCCCGCCCGTTGGGCGGCCCGCACGAGGGCAGCCTCGGCGTCGAGGACGCGCTGGGCGATCGCCGGTTCGTCGCGCTCGAGGCCGAGCTGGCCGGGACGCGGCGGGCGGAACCCCTCGGCCGGCCCCGTCACCTCGATCTCCCGTCGATCGAAGCGGTAGCGGGGACCCGGCTCGACGATGAACCGGACGCGGGCCGAGGGCCCCGTGGCCGGCAGCGCGGCACCCGGTTCGGCTTGGGGCGGCGGAGCCGGCGGCGGCAGGCTCTCGACCGTGACCTCGACCATTCCCCGGTAATAGCCGAGCCCGCGCAGCGCGGCCTCGAGGGCCGGAAGGTCGCGCTCCGCCCGTCGCGCGAGCTGCAATTCGTCGAGCGGCGGCCGGTCGCGTCGCTGGACAGCCGTCGAGGCCGCCTCGAGCGCCGTGAGGAGCTCGGGGTCGAGCGGCCCTTCGAAGCGAACCTCGTAGGTGAGCCCGCCGGCTGGCTCTTCCTCGAACAGCTCGCCGAGCCTCGGCCCCTCGCCGCGGCTGCAAGCGGCGAGCAGCGCCACGACCACGAGGAGGAGGCGGGCGAGGGGCCGGGCGACGGGCAGGCGTCCGCTCCGCGTCAGCTTCGACCCGCGGCGAGCCGGGCAGGCTCGCCGCCGGCGGCCGGAGCGGGTGCCGCCGCAGCGGCCGCCCGTGGCTCGGCGACCAAGTGCACCGTGCGCTGCGGGAAGGGAATCTCGATGCCGAGCTCGTCGAAGCGCCGCTTGAGCCGGCGGTTGAACTCGCGGCCGACTCGCCACTGCTCGCCGGGTCGCGTCTTGATCCGGCCGCGGATCACCACCGCGGACTCGCCGAACCGGTCGAGCCCGGCGATCTCGAGCGGCTCCAGGATCAGCCGGCGCCACGGCCAGTCGCGGCGCAGCTGCGCCTCGACTTCGTGCAACACGGCGATCACCCGGTCGACGTTCTCCTTGTACGACACACCGAGGTCGAGGACCCAGTAGGAGAAGTCGCGGGTCATGTTGGTGATGCTGTCGATGGTGCCGAACGGGATGGTGTGCAGGTCGCCGTTGTAGGAGCGCAGCGTCACGGTGCGCATGCTGATCGCCTCGACCACCCCGATCCGGCCGCCGAGATCGACCACGTCGCCCACCCGGATCGTGTCGCCGAGCAGGATGAAGAGCCCGTTGATGATGTCCTGGACGAGCTTTTGCGAGCCGAAGCCGACGGCGAGGCCGACCACACCGGCACCGGCGAGAAGTGGGGTCGCCTGGATGCCGAGCTCGCCCAGAACCGCGACGACCGCGACCAGCCCGAGCAGCACGACGATCACGCTGCGGGCGATCGCCGCGACGGTGCGCGCCCGGTTGGAGTAGCGGACGTTGCCCTGGGCGTCGCGGGCCGCGAGGTAACCGCCGATCCACCACGAGGCGAGCCGCCAAAGGCCGTAGGAAATGGCGAGGATCGCGGCGATCCGCAGGGCTTTGTCGAGCGCGGCCCGGCCTTCGGGGCTCGCGAGCCAACCGACGAGACCGACCCCCCAGACCTCGAGCAGCAGCACGAGGGCGCCGAGCTTGACCCCGGCTTTGAGCAGCCGCGTCGCAAGAGGCGCTTCGACCGGCGGCCCGGGTTCGCCCGGTTCCTCGCCCTCGCCCGCGGGTTTCTCGGGCGCGGTGAATCGATCGACCCAGGTCAAGACGAGATGGGCCGCGGCCAGCACCGCGAGCGTGGCGAGCGTCGCCCGGACGGGCCCCCAACCGAGGCCCAACACGAGCAGCGCCGCGTTCAGCCAAACGAGCGCCACGAGCCAGAGATGGGCGGTGCCGATCAAGAGGTCGAGCAGGAGGAGCCGGCGCAGGAAATCGGCCTCGATCCAACGGCCGAACGCGCGCACCGCTCGCTCGATGGCGCCGCGGCGCACGAGGATCGCCACGGTGAGGGCGGACGCTACGAGGATCGCGAGCAGACTCGAGGCGGCGTCGTAAAGGTCGGGCGGCAGGCCCAGCCGGCCGGCCACGAGCAGGATCATGTTGCCATAGATGACGAGCCGGGCGATCCGCACCGTCGCGCCGAGCACCGAGGCGGGCGAGTCCGCCGGCGCGGGCTCGCCGAGCGGCGGTAGGCCCCGGGCTTCGGCGAGGTGGCGAACGGCCACAGTAAGGATCCGATCGGCCAGGACCGCGCCGACCACGAGCCACGCGACCCGGGCGGTCGCCGGCAGAAAGCCGCCCTGGTCGAGGATCAATCCGGCGACGGCGGCGAAGATGCTGACCGGCAAGAGATCGAGGGCCGCGACCCGGAGTCGGGCGCCGGGGCGCGGCCGATCCGTCGTCCGCCAGCGGCGGACGAATCGGGCGACGAGCCAGCCGACCAGGGCGGCGATGCCGAGCGCCTGCGCCACCCCGCCCACGACGTTGCGCCAAAGCTCGCGCCGGTAAGGGTTCTCGAGCTGGAAGGCGAGCCAATCGCCGAGCTGCGGCAGGTTCCCGAACAGGGCGGCGAGCGTGCCGAACATCCGGAGCGTCGCCTCGAGCCGTTCGACGAGGATCCGGCTCGCCTGTTCGAGGGCGGTCTCGGCCACGCTCACGGGCGGGGCAGGCCCCGCGGCCGGCGTGGCAGCCGCGGCGCGCAGGGCGCGCAGCTTGGCGATCAGCTCGGCGCGCGCGGCGGGGTCCTCGAGCTCGCGGATCAGCGCGTCGATCTCGGCGGCACTCGGCAGCGCCGCCGCGCCGGCATCCGAGGTCGCAGCCGGTGCTGCGGGCAGTGCCGGTTGCGCGCGGGCCGCGCTCGTTCCGAGCCCGAGGATCGCGAGCACGAGCGCGAGCAGGCCGGCTTGCAGGGCGGTCCGCAGCATGGTGCGGCGGTCTAGATCGGCCGGATCCTGCCCGCAACCGGCGCGCGGGGCCGTTCCGCGGCTCACCCGCGCTCCGCGCGGCCGGTCGAAAGGAAACGGTGCTCGGTGCCCTCGAGGACCAGGCAGGTGAGCCGCCCGGTCCAGCAGGCGCCGGTGTCGATCCCGATGCGGTTGTGGCGCACGACCGGCTCCTCGCTCGGCGTGTGGCCGTGGACCACGATCTTGCCGAACTCCCCCGGATAGTCGAGGAAAGGCTCACGGATCCACAGGAGGTCGGCCTCGCTCTGCGCCTCGAGCGGCACGCCCGGGCGGACCCCGGCGTGACAAAAGAAGAAGTCGCCGAACTCGAAGGCGAGCCCGAGCTCGTCGAGCAGGCGAAGGTGCGCGGGCGGGAAGCGTTCGAGCAAGGCGGCACGGGCGGCGGCGAGCCGCTCGGCCTCGGGGAGCGATCGGTCGAGGCCGACCCCGTAGCTCGCGAGGGTGGCATCGCCGCCATATTGCAGCCAGGCCTCGCCGACCGGCTCGCCGGCCAGGAAGGCGCGCAACCAGAGGTCGTGATTGCCGAGTAGGAGGACCCGGGCGAAGCCGCGCAGGGGGCGCTCGATCAGATGGTCGAGCACGCCCCGGCTCTCGAAGCCCCGGTCGACATAGTCGCCGACCATGACGAGGACGGGTCGCACGGGCCGGGTCACGGCCGCGAGATCCTCGAGGATCAGCTCCTCGAGCTGCTCCAAAAGGTCGAGCCGGCCGTGCACGTCGCCCACCGCGTAGAGCCGCGTGCCGGCCGGCACGGCGGGCGGCCGGCCGGCGATCTCCGGGCGAGCCGGCGGCAGCTCGGCGAGGCGCTGGAACAGGCGTCGCAGCAACGGCTCTCCTCGCGGTTCCTCGCCCTTCGGGCGAGCCGGTCGACAAGTGGCGTTGCGAAGGGGCTCGCGCCAGACACCCTCTGTGGCCGCTGCGCGACAGGCCGCCTCTAAGCGCGCCGCCACGCCGCGGGGGACGTTCGCGGCGTTCCCGCCCGGGTTTACCCGAGCGGACCGTCTCGACTAAGACAAGCGCCGATCCGGGTATCCGCGCGCCCGGTCGACGCAACTTTCGGGAGAGCGCATCATGGCTCGGCTGCCGAGGATCGGAACGCTCGCGCTCGTCGGTGCGACCCTTTCCGCGCCCGTGGCCCTGGCCCAGCAGCCGGCGCCCGAGCCGGAGCGCAACGTCACGGTCGAAGAGCGGCGCCGGCCGCAGTTCGATCCGCTCGGCATCCGGGCGGGCGGCTTCCTGATCTTCCCGAGCCTCCAGGTGAGCGGCGAGTACGACAGCAACGTCTTCGCCACCGAAAAGAAGGCGGAGGACGATGTCGGCCTGCTCGTTCGCCCGAGGATCAACGTCGTATCGCAATGGTCTCGGCACGCGCTCAATGCGCTCTTGTTCGGTGACTTCGGGGTCTACGAGGAGTTCGACGAGAACAATTATCAAGATTTCGGAGCTTCGTTGAACGGTCGGCTCGACATCACCCGCAACGACGTGCTGTTCGGCGAGCTCACGCTGGCGCGGCGGCACGAGGGTCGCGAGTCGCCGGAAGCGGTCGGTAGCCGGGACCTCGTGACCTACTTCGACGGTCTGGCGCGGCTCGGCTATCGTCGGGACTTCAATCTCGTCTATTTCGTGGTCGGCGGTTCGGTCGATCGGCGAGACTTCGACGAACAAGACCTGAACGAAGATCGCCGTGACCTGATCGATCTGACCGGTGATTTACGGATCGGTTACAAGGTCTCGCCGCGTTTCAATTTGTTCGTCCAGGGCGATTACACGATCGTCCGTTACGACAACGACTCGGGTGTGGACCGTGACTCGAAGGGTTTCGGCGTGTCGGCCGGCACCGAGGTCGACATCACGGGCATCCTGTTCGGCGAAGCGCGGGTCGGCTACATCCGTCGCGATTACGAGGACGACACGCTCGACACCGTGAGCGGGCCGGGCGGTTCGGCGAAGCTCACCTGGAACGTCACCGGCCTCACCTCGCTGATCTTCGAGGCCGACAGCGGCATCGTCGAGACCACGCAGGGCGGCGCCTCGGCCAAGCTGCAGAGCAACATTTCGGGCGAAGTCCAGCACGAACTTTTGCGCAACCTCATCTTGATCGGCCGGCTGGGCTTCACCCGCGACGACTTTCGAGGCATCGACCGGACCGACAACACCTACCGAGCCCGGCTCGGGGCGCGCTACCTGCTCAATCGCAACCTGAGCGTCGACGTGGGCTACGATTTCGCCACTCGCGATTCGGACGTGAACGGCGCCGATTACGACCGTCACATCGTGCGGTTGGGGTTGATCGCCCGGCTCTGAGCGGCGTCGGGTCGTCGAGGCTCGTCTTGCTCGCGAGCACGTTCCTCCATAGTCTCCGGCCGAAGCCGGGCGCAACTGGCGGGCGGCCGGCTCGGGTGCCGATGCAGACGAGGACGCGCATGGTGTGGCTGGTCGATGCGACACGCCGATGGCTGGCTTTGGGCGCCTTGCTTGTTCTCGTGGCCTGCGGTGGCTCGCCGCCGCCCGCGCAGATCGTGGGCGTGCCCGCCGCGGGCACCGCAGGCGGCCCGGCGCCGATCAACACGCCGCCCTACACTCTGGCCTCGGGCGACAAGGTCAAGGTCGTGGTCTTCCGCCACGAGGATCTTTCGGGTGAGTTCACCCTCGACGGCGCCGGCAACTTCGCCATGCCGCTCGTGGGCGAGATCCAGGCCTACGGGCTCACCACCCGCGAGCTGGAGGAGCGGATCAAGGCCAAACTCAAGGACGGCTATCTCGTCGATCCGCAGGTGAGCGTCGAGGTCACCAACTACCGGCCGTTCTACATTCTGGGCGAGGTGAACCGGCCCGGCCAGTACGAATACGTGAACGGGATGACCGCGTTGCAGGCGGTGACGATCGCGGGCGGCTACACCTATCGCGCGAAACAGGACGCTCTGATCTTGAAGCGCGGTGGCGCCAACGCACAGGGCGTGCTCGTGCCGCCCAGCCAGCCGATCCTGCCGGGCGACATCATCGAAGTCCAGGAGCGCTTCTTCTGAGCCCGTTGCCCGCCCGGCTCGCTGTCCGAGGCCGCCCATGGACGGGGTGACCGGCGGACGGCATTGGGGCCAAGTCGCCCGCGTCTATCTCGAGCCCAGGATCCTGGGCATCCTGCTCTTGGGCTTCGCCTCGGGCCTGCCGCTCGCCTTGACCGGCGCCACACTCACGATGCGCCTCGCCGAAGCCGGGGTGCAGACCGCGGCGATCGGCTTCTTCGCCTGGGTCGGCATCGCCTACGGCTGGAAGTTCCTCTGGTCGCCCGTGGTCGACCAGGTTCCCCTGCCGTTTTTGTGCCGGCTCTTGGGCCGCCGGCGCGGCTGGCTGTTGGCCACCCAGCTCGCCCTCGCCCTGGCGATCCTTTTTCTGGGCCTCGCCGATCCGACCGCGGGGCTCGCCCGGGTGGCAGCGTTCGCCGTGCTCGTGGCCTTCCTTTCCGCCACCCAGGACATCGTCATCGACGCCTTTCGCGTCGAGCTCGTGAGCGTCGATCGCCAGGGCGCCGCTGCGGCGATGCTCGTGATCGGCTACAGGCTCGCGATGTTCACCTCGGGAGCCGGCGCGCTGATCCTCGCCGAGTGGTACGGCTGGGAGTTCGCCTACGCTGCCATGGCGGTCCTCCTCCTCGCCGCCGTGGCGGTGACGCTCGCCTTGCCCGAGCCGCTCGCCCCACCGGCTCCGGTCGAGGCAAGCGCGCTCGCCCGCCTCGAGGAGGCGGTGGTCGCCCCGTTCGTCGAATTTTTCCGACGCAACGGTACGGCGAGCGCGCTCCTCGTCCTCCTCTTCGTCGTCCTCTACAAGCTCGGCGACGCCCTTCTCGGGGCCTTGACGAGCCCCCTCTACGTCACCCTCGGCTTCGCCAAGACCGAGGTCGCGGCGATCGTGAAAAGCTGGGGGCTCGTGGCGGTGCTCGTGGGCGGGCTCTTGGGCGGGCTCGTCGTCAAGCAGCTCGGGCTTTTGCCCGCGCTCTGGGTTTGCGGCATCGCCCAAATGGCCTCGAACCTCGTGTTCCTTCCCCTCTACGCGGCCGGCCACGACCTCCTCCTGCTCGGTGTCACGATCACGGTCGAGAACCTCGCGGGCGGCATGGGAACGACCGCTTTCGTGGCCTATCTGAGCGCCCTCTGCAACGTGAGCTACACCGCCACCCAATATGCGTTGTTGTCCTCGTTGATGGCCCAGGCGCGCACCTTCCTCGCCGGCTTCGCGGGGCTGCTCCAGGTCGCGCTCGGCTGGCCGGGCTTCATTCTTCTCACGACCCTCGCGGCGCTTCCCGGCCTCGCCCTGATCCGCCTCCTCGATCGGCGGGTGCGCGACGGCGCGGCGGCAGTCGCGGTCGGCCAGCGCGCCTGACGGGCGTCCGGGCGGGTCGGCCCCCGCCGTGAGCCGCGTCGAACTTCACCGGCTCGGCCTCGCACTCCTGATCGGCGCGGCGGGCGGCGTCCTGTTCCTCGCCGCCGGCCTACCGCTCGCTTGGATGCTCGGGCCAATGCTCGCCACCATGGTCGCGAGCCTTCTGGGTGCGCCCATCGCCGTGCCGGCGGCCTTGCGCGGCCCCACCGTGGCGGTCCTGGGCGTGCTCTTGGGCTCGGGCTTCGACCCCGAGGTGCTGGAGCGCCTCCTGCTTTGGCTGCCGATCCTGTTGGCGCTGCCGTTCTACGTCGTGATCGTGACCGCGGCGGCTTTTCTCTATCTCCGTCGTCTCGCCGGCCTGGAGCCGCGGACCGCCTGGTTCTCGGCTACACCCGGCGGTCTCGGCGAAATGGTCGTCCTCGGCGATCGGGCGGGCGGGGATCTGCGGACGATCGCCCTCGTCCACAGCACCCGCATCCTGCTCGTCGTCTTCGCGATCCCCTTCGCTCTCGGTGCCATGGGCCACATCGTCCCGGCCGTGCCGGCCGCCGGCCGGGTAGCGGCGAGCGGCCGGGATCTGTCGATCTTGCTGCTCTGCGGTCTTTCGGGCTTCATCCTCGGCCGTCTCGCCCGCCTACCGGCACCGGGTCTGTTGGGCTCCATGCTCGCGAGTGCCGCGGCGCACCTGCTCGAGATCGTCCACGGCGTACCCCCGGTGCTCGTCGTGGGAGCGGCTCAGCTCGTCATCGGTGCGCAGGTGGGAGCCCGTTTCGCGGGTTATCGGGTCGTGCGGGTCGTGCAGGCGGTGGCGAGCGGGCTCGGCCTCACGATCCTCATGCTCGCGCTCGCGGTCGGCGCGGGCTGGCTCCTGGCCCGGGCCACGGGCGTCCCCGTCCTCCTCCTCGTTCTCGCGCTCGCCCCGGGCGGCCTCGCCGAAATGAGCCTTCTGGCGCTCGCCTTGACCGACGATCCGGCGCTCGTGGCGGCCGTCCACATCGTCCGGATCGCGATCGTCGTGGTTGCCGCCCCGCTCCTCTTCCGCGTCTACGAGGGCTGGGCGAGAAAACGCGCCGGTCCTTGAACGGACCCGCCCGCCTCCTCGCCCCTCGAAGCTACCGATGATCGAGCGTCAGGTTCCGGGTTGTGGGGTCGGGGCGATCCCGGCCGCGCCGCCATTCGGTTCCGAAGGCGCGGACGTCGGAACCGACCCGCGACGGATGCCACCCGAGCTCCCCGACGCCGCGGCCTCGCCGCTGCGCCGGGCGAGCGGCACCGGCTCGCCGCGCATGACCGCAGCGACCTCCTCGCCGGTCAAGGTCTCGTGCTCGAGCAGGGCCCGAGCGAGCGCGTGCAGGAGGTCGAGCTTCTCGGTCAAGATCTGCCGCGCCCGGGCGTAGCCTTCCTCGACGAACCGTCGGATCTCGGCGTCGATCTGCTGAGCCGTGGCCTCGGAGACGTTCTTGATCTGGGTGATCTGGTGGCCGAGGAACACCTCTTGCTGATTCTCGGCGTAGCCCACGGGCCCGAGCTTCTCGCTCATACCCCATTGGGTCACCATGTGGCGGGCGATCTTGGTCGCCTGCTGGATGTCGGAGGCGGCCCCGGCCGTCACTTTCTCGGGGCCGAAGATGAGCTCCTCGGCGACACGACCGCCCATCGCCACGGCGATGTCGGCCATGAGCTTCTCGCGCGAGACCGAGATCCGGTCACCTTCCGGCAGCCGTACGACCATGCCGAGCGCGCGGCCGCGCGGGATGATCGTCGCCTTGTGGATCGGATCCGAAGCGGGCGTGAAATAGGCGACCACCGCGTGCCCTGCCTCGTGGTAGGCGGTGAGGCGCTTCTCCTCCTCGGTCATGACCATCGAGCGCCGCTCGACGCCCATCATGACCTTGTCCTTGGCGGCCTCGAAATCCGCCATGGTGACGGCACGTTTGCCCTGTCGCGCGGCGAGGAGCGCCGCCTCGTTGACGATGTTGGCGAGGTCGGCGCCGGAGAAGCCCGGAGTGCCGCGGGCGATCACTTTGGTGTCGACGTCCGGTGCGACCCGGATCTTCTTGATGTGGACGTTCAAGATCTGCTCGCGGCCGAGCACGTCGGGGTTCGGCACCACGACCTGGCGGTCGAAGCGGCCGGGCCGCAGCAGCGCCGGGTCGAGCACGTCCGGCCGGTTGGTGGCGGCGATCAGGATCACGCCCTCGTTCGACTCGAAGCCGTCCATCTCGACGAGGAGCTGGTTCAAGGTCTGCTCGCGCTCGTCGTTGCCGCCGCCGAGCCCGGCCCCGCGGTGCCGGCCGACCGCGTCGATCTCGTCGATGAAGACGATGCAGGGCGCGTGCTTCTTGGCCTGCTCGAACATGTCGCGCACGCGCGAGGCACCCACACCCACGAACATCTCGACGAAATCGGAGCCCGAAATGGTGAAGAACGGCACGTTCGCTTCACCGGCGATTGCCCGCGCGAGAAGCGTCTTGCCGGTGCCCGGTGGGCCCACGAGCAGGCAGCCCTTCGGGATCCGGCCGCCCACCGCCTGGAACTTCTGCGGGTTCTTGAGGAACTCGACGATCTCCTGGAGCTCTTCCTTGGCCTCGTCGATGCCGGCCACGTCGGCGAAGGTCACCCGGCCGTGCTTCTCGGTCAAAAGCCGCGCCCGGCTCTTGCCGAAGCCCATGGCCTTGCCACCGCCTGCCTGCATCTGGCGCATGAAGAAGATCCACACGCCGATCAGCAGCAACATCGGGAACCAGGAGACGAGCACGCCCACGAGCGAGGGCATGTTGTCGTCTTGCGGCACCGCCGCGATCCGCACGCCGGCACCGGTGAGCCGGTCGACCAGACTCGGGTCGTTCGGCGCGTAGGTCGAAAAGAGGCGACCGTCGGCGAAATGGCCGCTGATCGAATTGCCCTGGATCACCACGTCGGCGACCCGCCCGGCCTGCACCTCGGCGAGGAAATCCGAGAAGGCGAGGCTCGTCTGCGGGCCGCGCGTCGACGGGCTCTGGAACAGGTTGAAGAGGGCGATCAACAGCAGGCCGATGATCACCCAGAGTGCGAGGTTCTTCGAGAAGTTGTTCAAGGGATCGGTCCTTCACCGGTCGGACGGCTCCGGCACCGATCGGACCTCGCGAGCGCTCCGGCGAGGAGTCACGCAGCCCGAGGGTAGCCATGGACCGCCTCGGCGATCTTACATAGGCGGTCGGCCCCCTCAAGCAACATCGCGCAGAACGGCGCACCGCGGCGACAGCGGGGCAGCCGCACGATCACGCGTCATCGGGAGGTCGACGCCGTCGCAGAGGAACGCCCCGAAGGGTGCATCGAGCAGCGGCGCGACGGGGCCCGCAGGCAGCCGCCTTCCGGGGCGATGTTCGGGCTCGAGTCGAACTCTGTCGCCCCGCCGCGTGAGGAGACAGCCGCCGAGCGTGCAGCGGGTCGCTTCCCGGGCGCGCAGGGCGTCGAGCAGCCGCTCGACCGCCACGGGCGCGGGCGGCCAGCCGCTCCGCCCGACGGTCGCGACCGCGCGTCGCAGCAGGCCGAGGGCGAGCTCCTCGGCGGCCGCCTCGAGCCCCCGGACGTCGAGCTCGAGCCGGCCCTGGGTCGGATCGGGTCGGACGATCCGCGCGGCGAGCCGGGCGAGCGCTGCTTCGTGCCGCGACCGCTCGGCGCCGGCCCGGGCGATCGCCACGAGGGAAGGGGCAGGGCCCGCGCCGGTGCCTCGCAGCCGCGCCCGTTCGAACCGCGGGTCCACGTTCGAGGGATCCTCGATCCAGGGCTGCCCCATCGCCACGAGCGTCGCCCGCAGGCGCGCCTTCGGCACGTCCAGGAGCGGTCGGAGGATCCGGACCCGCGCGGTCTCGCGGATCGCGGCCATGCCGGCGAGCCCGTCCGGCCCGCTCCGCCGCGCCGCGCGCATCGCCACGGTCTCGCGCTGGTCCTCGGCATGGTGAGCGGCGAGCAGATGGAGGATGCCGGCCTCGGCGCAGGCTGCCTCGAGGAGTGCCCAGCGCGCGGCCCGCGCCGTCTCCTGAAGCCGGCTCATCGGCCGCGGGCCACGCCAAGTGAGGATCCGGCAGGGGATCCCACGCACGGCCAGCCACCCCGCCACCCGGGCCGCTTCCGCGGCGGATTCCGGCCGCAGACCGTGGTCGACGTGGAAGGCCCGGACGCTGCCGCCGCGGGTCCGGGCCCAGCGCTCGGCGAGGAGGACGAGCGCGAGGCTGTCGGGGCCGCCCGAGACCGCCACCGCGAGCCGCGGCGGCCGTTCGAACGGCCCGAGCGCGCCGAGCCGCCGGTCGAGCTCCTCGACCTCGAGCGGGCGCGGCTCAGCTGCAGCCGGCGGCGACGCGCTCACGGGCGAGCGCCTGGCGGACCGCTTGCGAAGCGTCGGGGTGGCGCCGCTCGAGTTCCGCGAAAGTTTGGCAGGCTTTGTCTTTGTCACCCAGGCGAGCGAGCGCCACGCCGAGCTTCAGGAGATTGTCCGGCGCGCGCGGGGCGTCCCGTCCGAAGGTCCGATAGTTGCGGGCGAACGTCGCGGCCGCGTTCTGCCAGTCCTCCCGCACGAGGAAAGTCTCGCCGAGCCAATAGGCGGCGGTCGGCGTGTTCGGATCGTTCGGGAAATCCTCGACGTAGCGGCGCAACGCCTCCTCGGCCGCCTCCCACTCGCCCTTCTGCAAGAGCTCGCGGGCGGCGGCCCAACGACCCGCTGCCGTCGGCCCGCCGGGAGGTGGCGCGGTGGGCGGGGTGCGCGCGGCCTGCTGGGACGGTCCCGGCGCCGCGGTCGCGGGCGGAGGGGGCGCCGGCTGGCCCGGGCGGCTCGGCGCCGGGGGCGTCGCGGCCGGCCCGGGCTCGGTCCCGAGCA
>Ga0308415_1000541_pt1 | contig 16538 bp, 24 predicted proteins | sample HotsprSampleOS55_FD_203465 | JGI IMG/M metagenome (GOLD analysis project Ga0308415, IMG submission 203465) | Hot spring phototrophic mat microbial communities from Octopus Spring, Yellowstone National Park, Wyoming, United States - 20090730_OS55 ... | reverse complement strand
GCCACCGAACAAAACTATCGGCCCGCCGCCCGCTCCCTCAGCCGCTGGATCGGCGCCCGACTCGGCCACTGGCTGGTCTGGGCCGCCGTCCAGTTCCACGGCGCCCGCCGCTGGGTCGAACGCGCCGGGCGGTCCGAACTCTCGAAAAACACCGGCGAGAAGGCGCGGTAGACGCGGCCGGCCACCGCCTGCCGACCGGCCTCGCTCCACTCCACCCGCGCCCAGATGCCCGGCTCGGGCGTTTCCCGCCAGGCAAATTCCAACGGCCAGGCGCTGGCCCCCTTGCCTTCATGGGCAAAATCGAAAAAGGGTTTGTGCCGGCGCGCCAGATGCGCCTGCAGGGCCCGCTGCACCCGCGCCGCATCCTCGGGCCCGATCTCCATCTCTACCGTAATGGGCCGACCATTCTTGCTGCCCGTGATCGTGTGCCGGCCGCCCGGCATCCACATGATCCAATCCGGCGCACCGGCCTCCTGCGCAAGCGGGATGGCCACCCGTGCCTCGATGGCATCGGCCTCGGACCGGGCTGCCTGGCCCCGAACAGGCTCACGCCACTGGCCATGGCACACGGCCGCCCGCTGCGATGCGTCCGGGAATTCCGACACCATCCCCTCGTCGCTCATGCAGCGGCCGATGAAATCGCGCTCCGATTCGCCTGGCGCCGGTATGGGCAGCGGCATATTCCGCGGCCCAATGTGGCAGGCCATGGCGGCAGGAGCACCTTACCCGGTAACGCTTCGCCTGCACCGCTCCAGCTTCCCAGGGTGCGGCCGCCCCCCGGCGGGGCTTTCCGGGCGCGGCCCCGAGGGCCTCGTGCCCCTGGGGCCGCCACGGCAAGAAGCACACCCGGCCACGCAAATGCCTTGGCCGTGCAACGGCCGCGGGGTAGGATCGTTCGGCGGGGGCGGCGAGGGTAAAGATAGCGGCCGGCTTCTTCCGCGCGTTTATAGCGCAAAATAAACGGTCGGGGGTCTGCTACGCCCGCAAATGCCGCCGCAATGCAGATTCCATGGCTTCCACCACCAGCAAAGTGGCCATCGCCGTCAGTTGCCCGGTCGGGTGGATCGGTAGGAAGGGCCGGGCCGGGATCTTCGAGCCCGGGTGTTCCACTTTCCTGACCACGACCCGGCCGAAGCGCTGCGACGTGAAGGCGAGGGCTTTGCGGCGGCGCGGCAGGATGGCGTGCGGCGCGGTTTGTCCACCGAATTGGTGGATGGCGGCGTAGGGCATCGGGTTGCTGAGCGTCGCCTGCCGATCGCTGACCTCCAGCCGCCAGGCGCTGGACAAAGTCCCGCTCTTTTTGAGCGTGGCGGGGGTGCCGTCGGCTTTGGGCGCCCATGGGATCGGGCGCCAGGCTGCGCCGTGAACGCTGAAATTGCCCAGGGTGATCGAGAGCAGGGTCGTCCCCGCGGCCCGGAGGAGGGGCTCGGGATCGCCCACCCGGCCGATCGTGCGCCAGAGCAGACTCTGCACCTCCTTCGATTGGACCTCCAGGGTGATCATTCCAGCCACGAGACCGGCCCGATCTTCGCGTCAATCTCGGCCTGCGTGAGCGGCCTGCCCGTGCGGAGCGCCTGGCGCATCAGACGACCCAGCGCCCGGTAGGACTCCAAATCGCCCAGGAGCTGCGGGTGCGCCACCCAATCGTAGCCCTCCTCCTCCGGGAAACGTTGCTGGTATTCGCGCACCACGGCGCGCAATTCCTCGAGCTCGGCCCTGATGTGTTCGTTCATAATAGACCCAACGCTGACTTTACCACACGGCAAATCTGTGGGAAGAGCTGCTGAAACACTGGGTCGCCCTCCAGCAGCGCCGAGACGGCGTGCGCGGGCGGCTCGGCATACCACCCCAGCTGCTTCGTGTAGGCCGCGGAGTGCCCGCATCCATACCGGCCGCCAGACAGGCTGCACAACATGTCCGCCAGGCGGCTCAGCCTCTTGCGCTCGGCCAACGGCAGCTCATGGAACTGGCGGGTCTCCTCGGAAGGCAAATAGCCGAAAGCCTGCCCCAGCCCCACGTATTTGGAGTCATCCCAATCCTTTCTGTTCGCCCATTGCTGCCAGTGGCCGGGAAAAGCCACCTCCAGCCTGCCTTGGAGCCTCCGCCAGTCGGCCTCTAGCGCTTCGGAAAGCTCCTGGCCCGGTCCCGACCCGGAACGATACACGCCGGCCCGTTCGCACACATGATGGCCGCATTCGTGATAAAACGTCGTCACTCCCCCCGCCCATGATCGGGGATCGGCAGCCATGTGGATGGTTCTGGTGGCCGGGTGGTAGTAGCCGCCTCTGGCTACCTTGAAATGCGCATTGTCGAGCAGCCGCGCCACCGGGTCGGGCAGCTTGCGGGCCGCTTCCTGAATTTCAGGCGGTAGCTTGGCCGCCGAAACCCTGGCCGCCACTTCCCTTGCGGCCGGTGAGATGGGGGGCTGCCCCTTGGGCGGTGTGGATCTTGGGGCGGATGGAGGGGTCGGGCCCAAGGGTTTCTGGAGAGCCTGCCAAAGGGTTTGCCCGGGCCAGAGCTCCGTGGCCCTGGCCCAGGACTCGAAGGCGGCCCAAACCTCCGGATCGAACCGTTTCCGGAGTTGTTCCAACGGCAGCAAGAGACTGTCCGGGTGCCATTGGAAGGCGCTGCTGCCGCCGGGCTTGAAGCGGGGCGGGGTGACATCCACCCGTTGGCCCTCCGGGGTGATCCGTGTGCCGTGGCGCAGTTGCTGCAAGGCCGGCCCTTCCAGGACGCGGCGCGCTTCGGGCCGTTTGCGCAGATCAGCTCGCCGGATCTGATCGACCTGCCTGGCGTTCAAGGGGCGCACGCGGCAGCGGCAGCCCCAGTCCCAGGGCGGCAGGTGGTCCTCCCAAAAGGGATCATCTTTCGGAAGCACCACCCCATCCAGCGCCCGATGGGCCGGGCGGACCCGCTCGTCCTCCATGGTCAGATACTGCAGGTGCGTGGTCTCGGGATCGGCCTGGGCCACCTGCCAGACAGCGGCCTGAAACGCCTGAAACCCGTGGATGCGCAGCAGCAGCTCGGCCCGCCGCTCGGCCGCCTCCGGCTCGAAAGGCAGGGCATCGGCCACGTTGGCCTTGACCTGGTCCCATGTCTGGCCGGCCGGCAGCGTGGCGATTTCGTCGCGCAGCCGCTGCAACAGTTGCGCCGCCTCGATGCCCGTGACCGTAAAGGCCCGCACTCTCAGTTCGGGCAGCAGCCGGTCAAAGACCTCCCGGGTCAAGGCCGGCTTGTCCCGGATCAGGCTGATGGCCTCCCGGTGCGGCTGGACAAGCTGGACTTTCAGTGCCATGCCGGCCCCCCTGGCCCATTACGCCCGGGGTTGGCGGGCCGCTTCCACCGCCTCCGCCGCCCCAGCGGCCGCGGCCACCTGCAGCGCCTCCTCCACCAGCGCTGCCACCCGCTCGGGCGCCCAGTCGGCAAAGTACCGCCGCGCCTCGGCCAGCGCTTCCTCAGGGGATTGGGACCGAAGGATGATTTCCCGCAAGGGCGCAAGCGCACCGCGATAGGCTTCGGCCAGAGCCCTGGCGCGTGCGGCGGCGATGGCATCACTGGGCGCTGGCTGCGCCAGCGGCGTCATGCGCCCGGCAGCCGCCTGGAGCATCGGGCCCAGACCGGACAGCCGCGGCCCACCCACCACCGCTTCCCCGGACTGGGGCAGGGGAATGTCCAGATGCTCATAGAGCCAGGCCCTGGGCAGTTCCAGACCGGCATTCAGGAGCGTGGCCACCCGCTGGGCACTGGCCAGCTGATCCTGCGCGCGGATCGGTTCGGCCTTGATTTCGGGCGCGAAATCAGAGTCGCCGTAGTTGAGTTCGAGGATCGAGGGGATGAGCTGTTGGCCCAGAATGCCAGCCAGCCAGTCGGCAGCCGCCTGGATCACATCGCCGCGGATGCGCTCGTGGACGGCGCCAAGGGCTTGGGTGCCGCGGTCGCCGGGATCACTGGTAAGCGTCTGGCCAAGGATGAGCAGGTCGCAGTTTCGATCCGCCAGTTCCAGGATCGCCTCCTGCGGGCTGGCGCCGGCCTGTTTCTGGCCCTCCAACAGATGCAGGTTCGTGCCCTCGGGGAAGGCGGCCCAGGCGGCGCTGCCCAGGTTGCTCATCATGTCGGCGATTTTGGCGATGGTGGCCTCGTCCGCGGTGCTGGAGTAAGTGGCCCAGCGCAGCGGCACGCCAAAGAGCTGCGCATAATTGAGCAGCCATTCGGCGCTGAAATTGGCAGCGGCCCACCACCAGGCCAGGGGCCGCAGCAGCGCCGCGCCGCACCAATGCGTGGTGCGCGCCTTGGCGATGGCCACCAGGAATTTGTGCGCCGGCAGATCGACCAGGTCCGGCGCGGTCGCCCCGGTGCGAGTCCCGGGCTCCGGGCCGGGGCCGGGCCGCAGGCCCACACTGCCATCCTCCCGCACACCATAGTTGACCGGATGCACCCACTGCGCGGCCCGCGGCAGGATGACCTGGCCGAACTCGGCGGTCTGGCGCATCTCCCATAACAGTTCGACCACGCTGATGCCCTTGCCCCAGGCATCCAAAAGATCGCGCAGCAGCCCGCGGAACTCCGACTCGTCAGCGGCCGGCTCCGGCCGCATCCGCCAGAGCGCATGAGTCACCAGCCGGGCCCGTTCCTCGGCTTCCGGGGTCGGCGGCTGGTTCTGCTCGCTCCAGGGCTCCACCCTCCAGTTCATCGCGATCACGGCCCGCTTCAGTTCGGCCAGATTTTTGGCCAGGCGCGGCCAGGTCTCCTCCATCAGATCGAACAGCTCCCACTGGCTGATCAGGTCGCCTGCCAGTCCGTGGGCCAGCGTGAATTCGACCCTCTGCGGCGTCAGCATGGAGACGCGCGCGCCGCGCCAGCGCACGGCGGCCTGCGGGCGCAGGATGCGTAGAAGGTCCGCACGCGGTCTTTCGGCGTTGGACGAGCCCGTGGTGCTGGGGCTGTACCGCAGAAGCGCCTCGGCCAGGCTGAGGCCGCCGGGGGCGCGGAGGCGCCAATCAGGTATGCTGTTCATCTTGGTCTCGATGCGTGGAAGGCGCCGGCTCCATGCCGGCCAGGCTGTAACAGGCCTGCAGGATGGCCTCCGGATCAGGGTCATCCTCATCCGCCTGGGCACGCGCCACCGCCAGGGCATCATCCAGCAGCCGCAGGTTGGTGGTTCTTTGCAGGATGGGGGTAATGCGCCCCGCCAGCGAGGCGGCAGGATTGCGCCCCAGACCGGCAGCCGCCTGGAGATAGGCGGCCACGTCCTCCGGCCGCGTGCCGTGGCGATAATCGTCAAAGATGGGTTTGAGGCAACGGCCCAGGAACGCCCGCGCTTCGATCATGGCGTCGGTCGTGGCCAGTTGGACCCGCCGGAAGGCCGTATCGTAGCCGAGGTACACGAACCGGCTCGGTGTCTCGTCCACCAACATGCGCAGCAGGTGCATGAGCGCCGGCCCCCCCTCGTGCGCCTGGTCCAGGAACAGCGTCACCGGCACGCTGCTGAGCGCTTCGACCAGTTTTTTCTCCGCCTGGGCCGCATTCGGTTGCTCGGCATCCGCGCCGAGGGCGGCGAGCATCCCGGTGGCAATGTGCAGCTCCTTGTTCCGCCAGGCCGGGCGCAGCCGGCAGTACTTGCGCGTGGCCCGCTTCAGCTCCACCTGCCGCCGCGCCGCAGTGGTCTTGCCCGTGCCGTTGGGCGCCAGGCAGACCAGGATGCGCCGGTCGTTGATCGTGCGCTCCAGCATCGCCACCCGCCGCGCGAATTCCTGGTAAAAGGGCAGCGGGTAAAACTCCTCCACCGGCGAGCCACCGTCGAGCAGCGCCGCGATTCTTCGCAGTCGTTGCAGGGTGCGCTCGGGGTGGCTGTGCGACCAGTCGTCATTGCGCCAGCGTCCCCAGGTGCGGGTGCTGACCAGGTCGGGGTAGGCGTCCACCAGGGCGCGGTCGCTCAGCTTTTCTGTGGCCTGGATCTCTTTCAGCCGCGCCACAATCTCGCGCGCGGTTTGCAGGTCGTTGGGATTCCAGCTTTTCATAAATCAGCATCAGAGCGGAATATCGGTAAAGTCAGCCAGGCGCGGATCGCGCCAGCGGGCACGCGCCGGCGGCCGGGGCAGGGCCGGGGCGGGGCCGGGGCCGGGCAGGCCACGATCCCTGAAGGCCGGTGTGCTCTCGGCAACACCAGTTCGGATTTCGACCGCCGTGCGCCCGGGCCGGTTGTCCGGCCGAATGGCCTGGATGCTGCGATGCAGCGCTTGCGCCTGGCGGGCCGCAGCCTCCCCGCCGTCATCGGCCAGGTCGGCATATCCCCAGGCGCGGAGTGTGTACCTGGCCTGGCGGTCGAACATCTCCAGATCCCCCAGCAGCCGCCCGGCCGGCTCGCCCCGCCAGTTTTCGGCCAGCACCGCCCGCGCCGGCCCGCCCGTAAACGGATTGAAGTGCAGCCGCACGCGCGCACCCACCCACTCCACGAGCCATTCGGCCCCAAAGGTGAACCGCTGACTGAAGCCGGGCGCCAGCAGGACGCTGGTTTCAATGCTCAGACCGCGCACCCGCAGCGGCTCCGTCACTCGGGGCGCAAACATCCAGGCGTCTTCGGCAGGTAATGGCCGGAGAATTTCCGGCGCGCGGCGCGACCAAAACTCCGCCGGCTGCCAGCGCCCATACCGCGAGCCGTTGACCCAGTGGGTGTTCCAATCCGCGATGGCCTCACGCAGGGCGCGCAGCACATCGCCCAGCATCGGGAAATGCTCGCGCGGATCCTCGCTGCCGCGGCGGCAGGACTCGTAGAGCGCCTCCACCCCCTCATGCTCGCCGCGGAAGCGCCCCACCTGCCCGGGCAACAGGCTCAGCTTGGTCCAAAGACAGCCGAAGACCAGCTCCACCACCTTCTGATGGGGACTGCTGGCGCGGACGATTTCGATGCCGGCCAGCTCGCAGGCGCGGCTGATCGAGTGCGCGGCGCTCACCCCGTGCTCCAGCACCAGCCGGCGGGGCCGGCCGTGTTCCAGCATGGCGATCTGAAGTGTGGCCAGCAGATCCTCCGCTCGGTAGCTCCCGCGCGGCCGCGCCGTAAACGAGAAACCGGGGATGAAATAGCTCCGATGGTCCACCACCACCAAAAACTGAAATCGCCCCGGCATCACGCCGAATTTCCAACGCGGGTCGGGGCTGGGCACATTGCAGATCAGATTGAGCGTCCCGTCGTCAATCGTCCACTGCTCGCCCGGCTCCAACAGCCGCTCCTGGCCCGTCTCCGGGTCAACCGTGAACTGGAGGCTTCCGGCGCTCGAAACGTAGTCCAGCCACGCCTCGCGCGGGCATCGGAAGGCGCGCACATGCGCCTCGCTGAGCCGGGTTTGGCGCCGCAGCGGCCGCGGCAGCGGCAGCCCCAGGGCCTCGCGCGCGGCCAGCTCTTGGACCAGCTCGGCCCGGATCAGCCCCCGGCGGCCCGCCGCGCGCAGCGCCTCCGGCAGGCTGCCGGATTTCCAGTCCCGGTTCGTCTGCAGCAGAATCTTTTTCACAGCCTCGATTTCGCCCGGCAGCAGCGGGGCCGCAGGCCGCGGGCCCCGCCGCCGCGGCGCAAAAGCGGCAGCGGTGCGCTGCTCCGGCGGCAGCGCGGCAAAGAGCTTGATCAGCCGGCTGGCAGTGGCCGGGCTCACCCCCACCGCGCCGGCCGCCTCGACCAATGCCCTGCCCTGCGCACGCAGCGCCACCAGGCGCTCCGCCAGCGCCAGACGCCGCGCGCCAGCCAGCAGATCGCTGGCGCGCGGCGCGTTGGTCGCGAGGGCCTTGAGCTGCGTCCGTTCAACCTCCTTGGATCGGCTCCCGACGCCGGCCAGTGTTTCATGAGGATGTCCCTCGGCACCCCCTCCGGAGCTCTCCTCCGGCAGCATGCTGGGATCAGGGCCGCCCACACCCACGGCGTCGGGAAATTCAGATCGGTGCGCGTTCATGGGTCGAAGCCTGCGGTCGCCAGGCCTTGTGGCGGCCGCGCAGCAGCCGGTGTAGCTGGATCAGGTCGCCAAGCGCCAATGTGTGATAATCGCGCGTGCCGTACATGGAGCGGCTCACCGCCGCCGCGTAGCCGGGCGCGCCGCGGTGATCAAGCTGCCAGAGCAGCCGCGCGCGCTCGATCTGCCCCGGATCGGTCCACTGGATCATCCCGGGCCGCTCCGGCGTGCCCAGCCAGGTGGGGTCCTCCAACAGGTGGCACAGGGCGATGAAGAGGATGAGGCTCAAACCGTCGAGATGGCGGCTGCTGGCCTGAGATGGCGAGTCGGGCAGCGGTTGGGGCCGACCCGATCTCCACGTGCGCCCGCGCTGGAGCGCCAGCGCGTTGGCCGCGTGTCGGAGATCGGTTTCGGTGACACCGCGTGCCTCGGCCTCCGCCCACCGGCGGGCCAGCGCCTCGATGGCATCACGGATTTCTGACGCCGCCGCATCCGCCCGGGCGCTGATGCGCCCGCACGGCGACTTTTCCCAGGCTGCCTGGAATGCAAGCCGCCAGGCCGGAAAGTAGAGCCGCCGCCGTTGGACGTCCGAAATCATTGCCAAAGCCTTCGCTCCAAAAAACGCACGACGTCAGCGCGCGATATCCAGCATAGGCCTCCTTCGAGGGAAATCGGCAGTTCCCCGGTCAACCGCTGCAAATGGGGCCGCGCAATGTAGAGCAGGTTGCACACCGTGCGGCAGCGCAGCCGCTTCTCGAAGGGATAGCCCACCACCCGCTCGATCACTTGCGACCCCGGCGCGCCGGCCAGCCCCCGACCCAGCAGCTCCGCCAGCCAAAAACGCAGTTCGGCCCGGGAAGCCGTGCTGGCCACGTTCCAGACCCATCTCAGCCGGCCGGACTCGACCATCTCACGGACGGATTCTGGCTCGACTTCCAAAATCGTCGCCGCCACCGAAAGCGGCACCAGGACGGGCCTAAATCGTTGCAGGCTCATGGGGACAAGGGGGCTCTTCCGTGATCAGGCGGTACGCGGAGCAAACCGTGCGGCCTTTCCGCGTGAGCCGCGGCGCGGGGATGTTCCAGCCCTGCTTCCGGAGGTCAGCAATGCGGCTGTGGACTGCGTATGCGCCGCTGACCCGGGCCAGCTCGGGCATCTCGACCCATTCGCCGCGCGCCTCGATGAGGCGGCGGAGAATGGCCGCGCACTGGCTTTCGCCTTCCGGCGGGTTGGGATGCGTGGTGCTCATTCCGACCTGCTTTCAAGCTCGCGACGGAGTGCGTCCAGCCAGATGAGCTTCCGCCCCCATTCCTTGACTTTCGCCGCGGAGGGGGCGTTCCGCAGGCCGAACTCGCACCGCTCGATCTCGCGATCCACAGCCTCGAGGGTCGTGAGCTTCGCGAGCCGATCCTTTTCCCACAGGTTTGATGCTTTCATGGGTTTCGCTTCCTCTCTCGCAGGGTTTTCTCGATCCCCGCCTTGATCGAAAGCAACAGATCCTCCGGCGCCGCCGCCAGCGCATCCATGATCACAAACCCCGCCGCGGTGCGCTCCAGCTCATCCAGCTCGTTCCAGTATTCCCAGCGCCGCTTGAGCCGGTCCCAGGCCTCCCGGAAAAGCACAAGCTGCCGGGGGCAATCAGGGTCCTTGACCCCGCGCGGTGGCCGCCCCCCGCCGTGCGCCAGCCCGTGCTTCTGCTGCCGCTCCAGCATCTCCAGCTTGGCCTTAAGGCCCGCCAACGCCCCGCCCAGCCCAATGGGATGCTCAGAATCCAGGATGCGGGCCGTGTAGTATTCGCGCAGGGTCATCGGAGTGCCCGGAGGCCGGCCCACCTCGGCCAGGGCCTGATCCGACCATTCGTAAGGCTCCGGGTATCGATCGAATAGGTGGTGCAGCTCCAGGGCTTGGTCAATTAGCCTTGCTGATACTCCCAAATTCGCTGCCACCGAGTCCAAGGTCGGATTTTCGCCAAAAACGCCCAATTTTCTCGAAAGCGCACTGAGTGCGCTATCGGAAGACTTCTTATTTTGCTGACACAGGTTTGCACGCTTCCGCTGGGTCGAAATGTCAGCCAATTCGGCGATCAGCGGCGCCAGCCGGAACGCCAATTGCCCCTTGGTCTGATGCCGCCGCTGCAGCTCGCTGGTCAGGATGATCTCCAGCGCCTCCTCCTCCGGCCGCTCCTCCACCGGCACGGCCTCCATCTGGATGGCCTTGGCCGCCATCCAGCGCGTCACCCCGTCCAGGATGTAGCCGGTGGGGGTGACGATCAGTGGCTGCAATATGCCATGCTCGATGATCGAACGCCGCAGCGCCACCATCTCAGGGCTGTCCGGCTGCCAGCGCCCGGCCAGGTGAGCAATCTTGGGATGCGGTACCAGGTCCTGAGTGGCTCGCGTCTTCATCCTTGCCTCCTTTCCATCATGCCTGCGCGCTCCCGTGCCGCCGGAGGCACCCAGGGCAACCGGAGCGCCGCATACACATTCACCTCCCGGGCCGCCGCCAGGCAGTAACCGTCCTCGTCCAACACCCCCACCTCGGGTTCCCAGCGCAGCCCCAGTTGCCGCGCACGCTCTTGCAGCCACTGCACGTGGGCCACACTGCCGGTGCGCCACAACAGCAGACTGCCCCAGTTGCTTGGCAGCGGACGCCCCGGATCCAGCACCGGCCCCCGCGCAAACCACACGTCCAGCTCCACCTCCCCCACCTCCCGCACCCGCAGCCGGTACACACACTGCCGTTGCCCCTCCAGCACCACCCGGGCCCGCAACCGGCACCGCGCCCGCAAGGCCTCCAACTGCCCGGGCCGCGGTAACACCACCAAATTTAGGTTCCCCACCCAGGGGCGCGTCCGCCGGATCGAGCCCGCCACCATGATCCGCTGGCACATCGGCTCCAGGGCCGAATACACCTGCTCGGCCAGCTCCAGCGCCATTCGCAGTTCCATCCGCATCGCCCGCCTCAGCCATTCACCGTTTCCCGGCTTTGCGCCGGGCTCAGCCGTGGTTCCACGTAGAATTCGTCCCTCTGCACCACCTCCAGGTAGAGCTCACGCAGGTTCTCCGTCTCCCGGGCAGCCAGCAGCGCCTCCCTGTTCGGCTCTTCCTTGGTGCGGATATACTCCCATTTGCCCAGCTCCTTGAGCCGGCTGAAGACCGCCCCCCAGGTAAAACCGCGCACGGGCCGCAGCGCCGGCGGAGTCAACCGCCAGCCCAGCGTGCCGTGCAACATCTCCAGGCTCCTCCGGCCCCCGAATTCCTCAGGATGCGCCTCCGCCCATGCCCGCAGACTTTCCAGCATGCGCAGCAGCTGATCCTGCAGTTTGGCCAGCCGCGCCTCGTACTGCTTGCGCGTCCGCGTGAGCTGTTCGTCCATCTCGACCTTCAGCGCCGTTTCCTCCAGTTTCACCTCGGCAATGCGGCGAAGCACCGCCTCGGCCTCGGCGCGGTTGGCCGGAATATCCACCGGAGCTTTGAGTTTGAGCCGGCTCATCGGAACAGGAGGTAGAGGTTGATGCTTCCCAACAGCGCCGCCGCCAGCCATCCCCAGACGGCCCACGCCACAGCCCGCTTCTTGGCCGCCAATAGCTCCCGCCGCGACGGCTCCCGCCACCAGCGCGAGAGCGTGATAAACTCCGTGTCATTCATATGGTGTGTTTTCCAGGGTTTCAGTTTGCTGCAGCGCGCCGCTCGGCGCGCCAAATCCGTTGATACATCTTGAGATACTCCCGCCGATCCGCGCAGAAAGCCGCCAGCTCGGGCCGCCGCTTTCGGGCTCCGGGCTGATGGGGGAATTGGCCCGGGGCGGCCTTGAGACCGGCCGCGACCCAGGCATGGGCCTTGGCGCGGGCTTCCTCACACGAGGCGACCCCCCACTGGAGGGACCTCAACCCGTAGAAGACAGCCCCAATCCGCCGGTCCGCGACCGCGGCGATCTCCGCAAGGGTGGCGCCGCGACGCCGCAGAACGTCCCAGGCGCAGAATCGAGCCAGGCTGATCTCATGGCGCTTGCATCTGCCCAGAAGATCACGGGGCGAGAGCCCTGCCGCGCGCGCGACGGCGCGGAAAATGCGGGCTGCGTAGGCTTTTTGTTCAGCGGTAGCCCTCATTGGAGCTTTCCGGTCATGGTCCAAAAGCAGGCGCGGCAAACCCCGTGCGTGACGCGCCGCGCTAGCGGGTTGCCGCCGAGCCGTCGCCCGCACCAGGCGCAGACGCGTCTCCAGCGGAGCCAACGAGACATTTCGGGGCGGATTCTCATGTATCGCCTAAAAATCCGTAACTTGTCCTATTTGTGTACTCACTTTTACCCACATTGCGTAACGAGTCAACAATTTTTTTGAAACAGTTCTGACAGGGGTTAGAGTTACGTCCCAGTGCGAAGAGAGCCGACAGTTACGGTGAAAATCCGGCGTTCCTTGGCCGACCGGATCGCGGCGATTGCCGAGCCGCTCAACTACAGCACCAATCGGTTCGCGGAAATTGCAATCGAGGAGATGCTGCTGCTCCTCGAAACGCCCCCGGACCAGCGGCGGATGCCGCGGTTGGTGGCAATGTTCGATGCCATCCGCGAGCTTGAGAGGAATCAATCGGCCTGGGAGCTGAACCAGTCGCCGCCTCCACCTCGTCCGCAGCCGGGTCGTCGTTGACACACCCCCGGCTCATCAGCGTCATGCGCTGGCGTGGTGGGGGGGGCGTGCTGGCCGCACAAAGAAGCGCGCGCATCGCCCGCCCCGTGCCGGTGGGTCAGCCCATCTGCAGTTCCCAAATCGGAGAACCTCATGCGAGCCTCGCCGCGCTGCCGCGCCTTACCGGGTAAGCTGCGGGGCCGAACTTGTCCACATAGGCTCATGAATGATGAATGCTACGATGCAAAGCCTGATCCGCGCGGTCCTGAAGGTCGGCGGCGGATACTTGGTAGCCAAGGGCCTCGCCGATGAAAGCACCGCGGAGGTCATCGTGGCCGGCCTGGTGGCCCTCATCGGCGTGGTCTGGGGCGCGGTGGCAGCCAGGAAGGCGGCAGTCTGATGACCGAGCGGTTGGTCATAGCCCTGGTCGCGGCCCTTTTGGCCTGGCTGGAAGCCAGGCTGGCAAAACCCAAGACGATCTCGAATGCTCAAACCCCCGAAGATGTCCGCCGCGCTTGGGCGGATTATCTGCGCCTCCGCCTGGCTGATCGGCTCGGCCGGCTGCGCGACCCGGACGGTGATCATTGACTCCACCCAGGATGTCGTGCGCCTCGGCGAAGATGTGCGGGGGCACGTCTATGTCTGGCGGCCAGGAGGCTGGGAGCGGGTGGGGCCGGTCAAATTGCCCCAGGGGTGGTGGGCCGGCCCCGGGCCGGATTGGCCAAAGAGGTGACCATGGACGGCATTCATGGCGTTCCGGGAAATTTCGTCAGGGACTACCTGACCCTCACGCTCGTCCTGGGGCTGGCCGTGCTCCAATTGCTCAACTTCGCCCGCGGCCGGCGCGCCCAGGTCAATATCGAGGGAGAAGTCATCACTCGGCCCACCGGACCGAAGTTTGTGGACGAAGCAGTCTTCCAGGCCCGCCAGGAGGCCGCCGATGATAGACTGCGCCGGCTGGAGGCCTCCGAACAAACCATGCGCGCCGAGCTGGCGGCCATTCGGGCAGAAATGAAGGCTGACCGCGAAGCCCTCCAGCGGCTCCTGCGCGAGGAAATGGCCAAGGTCCATGGCCGCGTCAACGAGGTGCTCGTGGCAGTGGCCGAATTGCGCGGCCCACAAAGCCACATCACCCATCTGCACGGATAGATGCATATGGCGCCAGACGCCCCCATCCTGCAGTATCTGCTGCGCCAGCTCCATGACGGCGAGCCATGGCAGGAGGAAGTCATCGTGGCCGGGCTGCGCCTGGCATTCCGCCACAAGGCACTCACCCGCGCCGAGGCAATGCAAATCATCCAGGCGGCCGAGGATCATGGCTGGATCACGGGCCTGAACGATCCACTGCGCGGCCGGCTCTGGAGCATCACCGCCAAGGGGCGACTCAAGTTCCAGGAGGTATCGTGAGCCGCGGCGCTGAAATCCCAACACGACTTTGGCTCGATCGCCACGCGGAACTCATCGAGCGGCTCCGCGCGGAGGGAGCAACCCTGGCGCGCATCTCCGAGGAGCTGGCCAAACTCGGACGCCGCGTGCAACTCTCCCAGATCTCGGGATGGTTGAAGCGGCGCGAGGCGGAGGCCAGGCGGCGGACCTGGGAGGATCGGGTGATCGCGGCCCTCCGGGAGAATAATGAACGGCTGGCCGCCGTGGCAAAGAGCGGCGCAGAAGGCGGCCTGGCGGCCGTCATCATGGCGCTGGAAAAACTCGCCCTCCAGCTCAGCGTAACCCTAAGCGCAGACCAAACGGGCCTTGATCCTTCCGATCTGTCCGAGCTCAAAGAGCAGCTTTCTATGCTGACCACCGCCCTCAAGCCGCTCATGGAATACCGGCGCGTCCGCGTGGCCGAGCAGCAGAGCGAGCTGGATCGGCGGCGGCTCGAAGAGCAGACAGTGGAGAAATTCCTGGCCTGGTACGAGCGCGAGGCGGCCCGGCGCGTGGCGGACAGCTCGTTGCCGAGCGAAGAGAAGATTCGGCTGCTGCGGCGCGAGTTTTTCGCGGATGTGGATGCTGCAGAGAAGAAATTGGGCGCGATGATTCCGGGTGCGACCGATGCCAAATGAGTCCGCCAGTGTTGAGCGGGGGCCAGCGGCAGCGGCCCGGCGCTCGCCCCGCCGGATTTATGAGCAGGCGGCGCTAATCGCGGCGCGCCGCAACCGCACCCTGGTCTTGTTTTGGGCTCGGCAGTGTCGGAAAAGCACCACCCTCGGGGCGATTGCGTTCGATGAGTTGAGCCGCGCCCCGGGACGCAATGTGATCGCCGCAAGCGCCTCCTTGCTCCTGGGCTCGGAGCTAGTGGCCAAGACTTTCAGCGCCGCCGAGCAGGCCGCCCTGGTCACCCGCGAGGCGGCGGCAATGCGGGCAGCGCTGGAGGCCGGCGCCGGCGAGGGCGGCGCGGCGCTGCACCTGCGAGTCGCCGATCGGCAAAGCGGCAAGATTTACGACCGCCTGGCTGAGGAGGATTTTGCCGAACTTTACTCGCTGAGCAGACTGGAGCTGCGGCTTTACCATAGCCGCACCGCTTATTCCCGGCTCCAGGTGATCGCGCCGAACCCTGCGACGGCGCGGGGCTGGTCGGGGATGGTCCTCCGTGATGAGGCCGGGTTTACCCGGCCGGCGCTCGAGGTCGAACTGCGCGTCGCCGTCAAACCGATCATCGATACCGACCCCTCCTTCCGGCTGATCTACGCGTCGAATCTGCCGCGCGATGACCGGCATCCGTTCTGGGAAATGACTCTGCCGCCGCCCGACATGAAGTTCGAGCCAAGAGCGGAGGGCCATTTTTATGTAGGCCCAGACGGAACGCTGATCCATCGGGTGGCTCTGGCCGACGCCTATGCCGCGGGCCATAGGCTCTATGATTCGCGGACCGGACGGCCCTTGAGTTATGAAGAATTCTGCGCCGACCCGGCGAATCGGCTGGGGCTGAATGATAGCTACCGACTGATCCATGAAGCGGGTGGCAGCGCCGCGATTGATTTGACTGCGCTCATCACGGCTCAGATGCGGGGTGCCGGCGAGGGGCATTTTTTTTATGTGGGCTCGGATGCGGAATGGCAACGCGCTTGCCGGGCTTTGGAGGCTGTGATGAAAGATGGGCGCGTCGGAGTGGGCTTCGATGTCGCTACGACCACCGGGGATTCCTCGAATCCGTCTGCGCTGGTGGTGACCGAGCAAATCGGCAGCATGTACTATCAGCGATTTGTTGCGGTCTGGAAAGAGCGCGCCCCCCAGGTCGTCCGCGAGCGCCTCGGCCAGGCCCTGGCCGTGATACGGCGGCGCCCCCGCGGCGGCCCCGCCATCCGCTTGGCCGTCGATGCCACCAGCGAGCAACTCTTCGCCCGCGACCTGGCTGCCGCCCTGGCTCGCCAGGGCGAGGCCGTCGAACTGGTGGATGCGCGCAAGCTCATCGAGCCCTGCCCCAGCGGCTATGTCCGCCCGCCCACGACAAAAACCTTCCTGGGCGACCTCTATAGCGCCGCCATTAATCAGAATCTCTACTACATCCCCCCCAGCGACTACGTCCAATCCGACCACCGCTTGGTCATCAAGTCCGGCGGTTCCTACCAATGCGACCCCCAGTCCGACGGCCGTCATGGAGACACCTTCGACGCCGGTAAGCTGGCCCATTGGGCCCTGACCCCTCGCCTCGGGCCGGTTTCCCCGGGTCTCGTGCGCTTCGGCACGCCTGGCCGTCCCACCCTTTTTCACCCTCCTTCCAACCCTTTTTGACCACCCCGGATTTTCAGAAATTTTCAGAAATTCCAGCTGGACGCTTTCATTCCGCCTAACCTCCTAGCCCCAAGCCACTTACACCGCCGTTCCTCTCTTTTCACAAATTCCGCCCTCTCCCCACGGGAAAAAGCCGCCCCGCCCCCCGCTCACCCCACCCCGGTCCCGGCCCTCCTCAGCGAAGTGGACTCCACCTGGCTCAAGGCCCAGCAGCGCCGTCGCCAAGGGCCCGTGCGCCACTTCCCCGT
>Ga0308415_1000535_pt1 | contig 16610 bp, 7 predicted proteins | sample HotsprSampleOS55_FD_203465 | JGI IMG/M metagenome (GOLD analysis project Ga0308415, IMG submission 203465) | Hot spring phototrophic mat microbial communities from Octopus Spring, Yellowstone National Park, Wyoming, United States - 20090730_OS55 ... | reverse complement strand
CTGTACGGGCGGACCGTTACGTCCCAGCTCCTGAAAGCCGATGTGCCCGCGACGTGGCCGATCTTTGAGCGGAGGCGCCAGAGTACCATCATGGCGTCGGACTTCCTGGGTTTGCTCATCCAAGTTCAGGTCGTGGATGAGTTCGCCGTTCAAGAAAACCTTGAGCCGGTTTGCCCGCAACTCGATGCGGTACCGGTTCCAGTCCAAGGGTCGGTAGACCTGGCGCGCGGGGGCGACGGCGCGGTAGAGCCCGCCGGTTAGCTCCGAGGGCTGGGCTTCGGGATTGTAACGCTCGTCGACCATCTGCAGTTCCATGCCGTCGAAAGCCGGGTCGCCATACAGGGGTGCTCGTAAGGCGCACCCGCTATTTCCCTGCTCGCCCAGCTTGAATTCGAACTCGAGAATGAAGTCCCCGTACTGGCGCTCGCTCACCAGCCAGGTGCCTCGCGGCTGCCCTCCGTGAAGGACGCCATTTTCCACCTTCCAGATCACGTTGGTCACGGGGCGGCTCAGGTCGTTCCAGGCGCGGACGGTCCAGCCTTCAGGGACGCCCTCCTTGGGGAAAAGGGGCGTGAAGCGTTCCTCGGCGGCGGTGCAGGGAAACTGGGTCCACCAAGCGGCCAAGAGACAGGCCAGGACCAGGGTTGAAACACGTTTCATGGGGCCAAGCTAGCCATGAGGGCCGACCAGGGACAAGTCCGGCCCGAGACCCTCGCTGATGCCGCTTGGTCCTGCATTCTGAATGCGCTGGGAACGGAGCGCTTGCGGAGAAAGCGCATTTTCCTGCGCTGGACGCAAAGAGGTCGGACGGGGTGTGGTGAGTAGCTGGTGGTTGTTTCTCGCAGGAGGCAGGTAGACTGACCAACAAGGCCGAAGGACTTGGTCAACCGGGGGGAGTCAGCGCCAGAACTGGTCGGCGAGGCGGTAGGGTTAATCGGCCAGGCTGGCTGCCGGCGAAGCGGCGAAGGGGTTGTCAGGGGCGAGGCGCCGCGGCATGGATAGATGTTGGGGCTCGGCGTGTCGGGATGCTGGATAAGGGTGTCTCGGATGATTCTGATGGATGGCAGAAATGAAAAGGCTGCGAGGCACGGTCTGGAGCCGATTCCCCGAATAGGTTGTGGTTGGCTGGGGCCTCCGTTTTGCGCGCCCTTGACCCAGAGTGAGTTGATCGCGGGCACCGAGAATGATTCTGGGGCGCATTGCCGCGGGAGCCGAGGCGGGCGATGTGCACGGGGACCAATGGGTTTGGGCTCTGCCAATGAGGTGGAAGGCTGGCTGCAACGGGGCGGATCTGATCTTGGGTGGCGTCAGACAATCAGCTTTGTCGGAATCCGCCTCGGCAATAATGTTTAAAGGATGTCGGCGATTGGCACAGTGTATCTGGTGGGGGCGGGGCCCGGTGACCCGGGCCTTCTGACGGTGCGCGCTGCCGAATTGTTGCGGCGGGCGGATGTGGTGGTTTACGACGCCTTGGTCAATCCGGCTCTGCTACAGCAGGCGCGCCCTGGTGCGGAGCTAATTTTTGGAGGACGGCGTTGCGGGGAGCAAGCCGAGGACCGAACACGCATTCTGGAACTGCTGGTTCAACGGGCTCGGGAGGGCAAGGCGGTGGTGCGGCTGAAGGGGGGAGACCCTTACGTGTTCGGTCGGGGCGGTGAGGAAGCGTTGTATCTGGCGGAAGCCGGTGTGCCTTTCGAGGTGGTTCCGGGCGTTTCTTCCTTTGTGGCCGTGCCGGCCTATGCCGGGGTACCGGTGACGCATCGGGGGACCAGCTCGAGGCTGGTTATTCTAACCGGGCACGTTGATCCGGAGGCACCCGATTGCCCTGTGGACTGGGCGGCCGAGGCCCGCCTGCCAGGTACCAAGGTGGTCATGATGGGCACGGCCCAGATGGGACGGATCGCGGAAGTGCTGATCCGGCATGGCATGTCTCCGGACACTCCGGTTCTGGTCACCCAATGGGGGACAACGGCGCGGCAACGGTCGGTCACCGGCACCCTGGCCAGTATCGGGCAGGAGCTGGCCCGGGCCGGTCTGGGCGCTCCTTCGGTGGCGGTAATCGGCGAGGTGGTGCGATTGCGTGAGAAGCTCAACTGGTACGAGCGCCGCCCCCTGTTTGGACAGCGCGTGGTGGTTACCCGGGCCCGGGAACAGGCCGCCGCGCTGACTCAACCCTTGGCCGAGCTCGGGGCCGAGGTTTGGGAAGTGCCCGTGATCAAGACTGCGCCGCCTCGGCGACGTCGGGAAGTCATAGACGCTCTGCTCGAGTTGAACGGATACCACTGGCTGGTCTTCACCAGCCCCAACGGGGTCACGGCCTTTTTCGACTTTTTCTTCCAACGTTTCCAAGACCTCCGCGACCTGGGGGGCGCACGCATTGCCGCTGTGGGCCCTGGGACCGCGGAACGCTTGCGCCAATTGCACCTTCAAGTGGACGTGGTGCCCCAGGAAGCCCTGGCCACCAAGGTGGCTGAGGCCATGGCCAACTACATGAGTCTGGAGAACCTGCGCATCTGCCTGTTGCGGGCCGAAGTGGCCAATCCCGATCTGCCCAGGGCCCTCGAAGAGCACGGAGCCATCGTGGATGATATAGCCGTTTACCGCACCGTGGCCGAGACGGAAGAGGCTGAGGAAACCGCACGGCGGCTGCGTGAGGAAGGAGCCGACTGGATCACCTTCACCAGCGGTTCCACCGTCGAGCACTTTCACCGGCGCTTCGATCTGTGCAAGCTGGTCGCGCGTTTTCCCGGCATGCGTCTGGCCAGCATCGGACCCGAAACCAGCCGAGCGCTAGTCGGATTGGGTCTGACGCCCGCCGTGGAAGCTGCAGAACACACTATCCCGGGCCTGGTTGCGGCCCTTCGGGACCGCGTGGTGGCGGAACGGCTGTTGGAATCGGTCTGAACCCTGGCAACGCCGGGCCGGAGGCACTCCCACGCAGGCCAGGTGCACGTTCCTTGCTGCTTCCTTTTCGCCACTGCCACTCCGGCAGGCGGCAGCTCGGAAAGGGCCCCGCGGCCAATCCATTCCGGCTTTTTGCATTTCCGGTCACATGGGCCCGATCGCTGCCAAACTGAAACTGGTGGTTCGTGTCGGACACATGAGGGTCCCTTGTCCGAAGGGTCGGGTTGTGGGACGCCGGCGACCGGTAAACCCGGCCAACCGAGACTGGTGCCCTGGCCCCAGGATGGCACTACCAAACCCTTTGAGCGGATTGGTTTTGCGGCTATATCGGGCGCGGTTCCCCTGGTCCCAAAGCAAACCAGAAGCTGCCCCGGGCAAGCCGGTGCGGCAGCCAGGCAGGTTTCAGGCCCGTGGAAGTCAAAGCAGATGAGACGAGACCATGCCCAGGGCAGCCTCACCCAGGAACGTAGTTTGTGCCAGCACGGAGGTGTAGGATGGGACCGTCAGTGCGGCACAAAACCCGTGCTGGCGCGGGTTTGCAGGCAAGTGCCTCGATCGGAAGGGTGCAATCAGGCCGGCGGGGAGCGCCTCATAAAAAATGGCTCCAGAGACAGGACTCGAACCTGTAACCCGCCGGTTAACAGCCGGCTGCTCTACCATTGAGCTACTCTGGAACGCCCAGTGCGCCTTCAATCTATCGGCTCTGGTTGCCAGCGTCAACGGGCTTGTGGCAGCCCGCCTGCCCGAGGGCGCAATTTGTTAGAACCGACATGGTCCGAACGGTTCGGCTCCCCGATTCGGGATCTCACCCTCCCTCTCCACTTTCGGCTTCACTGGTCCTGCCGGAGTGCGAATCAGGGATACGATCGCTTGGAAACCTTCGCTGTCGTTCGGCACCGGCAGTCGCACCGGTGATTCTACCCAAATGCAACCCTGATCTCGGGGCGCATTCGCGGTCGGAACGGGTCGGAGGAGCGGGCGCTGTGCCTGGTGACGGCTCGGCCAGACGGTTTTCGTGGTGGACCGGGCCATTTCGGTTTTTAGGGTCGGAAGGGGCCGGAGCACCCGAATCAGGCCGGAGCACCCGAATCAGCCCCCCTTGGGCCAGGCCCATGGTAACCACCGGCAGGGCTGGCGTGGGAGCACGGATGACTCGACCGCTTGAGCCTAGGAAGGGTCAGCCCTCGGCTGGGCGCTCCCGATTCGGGGGCTGTAGCTCCTCGAAGGCGGCTGCGCCCAGAAGAGGGCCGTGCTATTGAACAAACGATTTGCGGATGAGGGTAAATCGTATTAAATACGGGGGACATGCCCGTTGAGCTGGGGGCAGGTGGTGTGCATCGAGAATGAGCGCTGAACAGACGTCGCAGGAACGGTTGGGGCCCGGACCGGCCAACCCTCCGGGGTTGCCGTCGGCGCAGGGGCTTTATGATCCGCGGTTCGAGCACGAGGCGTGCGGTGTGGGTTTTGTGGTCCATGTGAAGGGTCGCAAGTCCCACAGCATTGTGACCGATGCACTGACCATTTTGGAGAATCTGCGGCACCGCGGGGCCTGTGGGTGCGAGAACAACACGGGCGATGGGGCCGGCATTCTGCTGCAAATGCCGCATGCGTTCCTGGAACAGGCCTGCGACGAGGTCGGGCTAAAGTTGCCAGGGGAGAAACAGTATGGGTGCGGCCTGGTCTTTTTGCCGCCGGACCGCGAGGATCGTCAGCGTTGCGAGGCGGCGTTTGTGCGGGTGATCCGAGAGGAGGGGCTGGAGCTGATCGGGTGGCGGGATGTGCCGACCAACAATGGCAACCTGGGGGCCACGGCTCGGGCTTCTGAGCCCTTCATGCGGCAGGTGTTCATTGGGCGGCCGGCGGCGCTCCGGGACGACATGGCCTTCGAGCGCAAGCTTTATGTGGTGCGCCGCGTAGCCGAGAAGCAGATTCGGTACGGGGGGGAGCCTTGGGGTCGGTGGTTTTACGTCTGTTCGCTTTCGCACCGTACGCTGGTGTACAAGGGGATGCTGACGGCTGAGCAGCTCCGCACCTACTATCCGGAGCTGAGCGACCCGTTGATGACCAGTGCTTTGGCGCTGGTGCATTCACGCTTTAGCACCAACACGTTTCCCAGTTGGGACCGTGCGCATCCCTATCGCTACATTGCGCACAACGGGGAAATTAACACGCTTCGGGGCAACATTAACTGGCTGTACGCCAGACAGGCCTTGTTCCGGTCGCAGGCCTTTGGCGACGACCTGCCCAAGGTGCTGCCGGTGATCGCGCCGGATGGCAGCGACTCGGCCATGTTCGACAACTGCCTTGAGCTGCTCGTGTTGGCCGGGCGCAGCCTGCCGCATGCCGTCATGATGATGATCCCGGAGCCGTGGCAGCACAACCCGTTCATGAGTCCGGAGAAGAAGGCCTTCTACGAGTTTCACCGGTTCCTGATGGAGCCGTGGGACGGGCCGGCCTCGGTGTCGTTTACAGACGGGGTGCGGATCGGTGCCGTGCTGGACCGCAACGGACTGCGTCCGTCGCGGTATTACGTGACCAAGGACGACCTGGTGATCCTGTCATCCGAGGTGGGCGTGCTGGACATTCCTGCCGAGCGAGTGGAGTACAAGGGCCGATTGCAACCGGGGCGCATGCTGTTGGTGGACACGGAGCTGGGGCGGATCGTGGCCGATGAAGAGCTCAAACACACCATTGCCACGCAAAAGCCCTATCGCGAGTGGCTCGACCGCTACGTACTGCAGTTGGACGACCTGCCCGAGGCTTCCGCTCCGCCGGCCCGGTCCCGGCCCGAGTTGGTCCGACTCCAGCGGGCCTTCGGTTACACCTACGAGGACGAGCGCATGATCCTGGCTCCCATGGCCACTGAGGGGGTGGAACCCATCGGGTCCATGGGCAACGACACGCCCCTGGCCGTGCTCTCCAATAAGCCCCAACTGCTTTACAACTATTTCAAGCAGCTTTTCGCCCAGGTGACCAACCCGCCCATCGATTACCTTCGGGAGGCAATTGTGACCTCGACGGAAACCGCGCTGGGGCGGGAGGGGAACCTTTTGGAGCCCACGCCGGAGAGCTGCCGGTTCATCAAGCTCGAAGGCCCGATTCTCACCAATGAGGAGTTGGCCCAGATCCAGAACATCCAGCGCCCCGGATTCAAGGCCGTGACCCTGCCGATCCTCTTTCCCGTGGCGGAGGGGGCCCGGGGGTTGGAAGCGGCGCTGGAAGAGCTGTACCGTAAGGCCGATGCGGCCATTGCCAAGGGGGCCAACATCCTGGTGCTGTCGGATCGCGGTCTGAGCGCCGAGCAAGCTCCCATTCCTGCGCTCCTGGCGGTGTCAGGACTCCATCATCACCTGATCCGCGCCGGCAACCGGACCTTGTGCAGTTTGGTCCTGGAGTCGGGAGAACCCCGCGAGGTTCATCACTTTGCCCTGCTGGTGGGCTACGGGGCCAGCGCCATCAACCCCTACCTGGCTTTCGAGACGCTGGACAAGCTCATCGAAGACGGTCTGCTGGCCGGCTTGGACCGCGAGAAAGCCCACAAGAATTACATCAAGGCGGTCGTCAAGGGCATCCTCAAGGTGGCCTCCAAGATGGGCATCTCTACCATCCAGAGCTACCGCGGAGCGCAGATTTTCGAGGCCATTGGGCTGCGGCGCGACTTCGTGGAAAAGTATTTCACCTGGACGCCTTCGCGCATCGAAGGGGTTGGTCTGGAAGAGATTGCCCGCGAGACCTTGGAACGGCACTGCACGGCCTTCGTGGAGCGTGGGGACGGGACTTTCCCGTTGGATCCGGGGGGACAGTACCAGTGGCGGGCCGACGGGGAGTTCCACCTGTTCAATCCCACGACCATCCACAAACTTCAGCAAGCCGTTCGGAACAACGACTACCAGGCCTTCAAAGAGTACAGCCGGGCGGTGGACGAGCAGGCGCGTAACCTGTGCACGCTGCGGGGTTTGTTCGATCTGAAGTTTGCCGCCAAGCCCATCCCGCTGGAAGAGGTGGAACCGATCGAGAGCATCATGCGCCGGTTCAAATCCGGGGCCATGAGTTACGGGTCCATCAGCCAGGAGGCGCACGAGACTTTGGCCATCGCCATGAACCGCATCGGGGGCAAGAGCAACACGGGCGAGGGCGGCGAGGACCCGGAACGCTACAAGCCGCTGCCCAACGGTGATTCGAAAAACAGCGCGATCAAACAGGTCGCCTCCGGTCGCTTCGGCGTGACCAGCCTTTACCTGGTCAATGCCCAGGAACTGCAGATCAAAATCGCGCAGGGTGCCAAGCCCGGCGAGGGCGGCCAACTGCCGGGGCACAAGGTTTATCCCTGGATTGCCAAAACCCGTCATGCCACGCCCGGGGTGGGCCTGATCTCTCCGCCCCCGCATCACGACATCTATTCCATTGAGGACCTGGCCCAGTTGATTCACGACCTCAAGAACGCCAATCACGAGGCCCGCATCAGCGTCAAGCTGGTGGCGGAAGTGGGCGTGGGTACCATTGCCGCGGGTGTGGCCAAGGCGCATGCGGACGTGGTCCTGATCAGCGGCCATGACGGGGGTACGGGCGCCTCGCCGCTCACGTCCATCAAGCATGCCGGAATTCCGTGGGAACTGGGCCTGGCGGAGACGCATCAGACGTTGTTGTTGAACAACCTGCGCGGCCGCATTGCTGTGGAAGTGGACGGCCAGCTCAAGACCGGGCGGGACGTGGTCATTGCGGCCCTGTTGGGTGCGGAGGAATTCGGCTTTGCTACCACGGCGCTGGTCTCCATGGGCTGCATCATGATGCGGGTCTGCCATAAGAACACCTGCCCGGTGGGGGTAGCCACGCAGGACCCTCGCCTGCGCGAGCATTTCATGGGTAAGCCGGAGCACGTGGTCAACTTCATGCGGTTCGTCGCCATGGAGGTGCGCGAGCTCATGGCCAAGCTCGGGTTCCGCACCCTCAACAACATGATCGGCAGGACCGACAAGTTGGATGTCAACCGGGCCATCGAGCACTGGAAAGCCCGCGGCCTGGACTTCTCGAGCATTTTCTACCAGCCGGAGGTTTCGCCCTTCGTGAAGCGGTTCTGCCAGGACCTGCAGGATCATGGGTTGGACCAGACGATGGATCGGCAACTGTTGTTGCGGCTGTGCGAGCCGGCCTTGGAACGCAGCGAACCGGTCCGGGCCGTGCTGCCCATCCGCAACTCGCACCGCGTGGTCGGCACCATGCTCGGCAGCGAGGTCACCCGTCGGTACGGGGCCGAGGGCCTGCCCGAGGACACCATCCGGATCCATTTCAAGGGTTCGGCCGGACAAAGCTTCGGGGCCTTCATGCCCCGGGGCATCACGTTCGATCTGGAAGGCGACGCCAACGATTATTTCGGCAAGGGCCTTTCCGGGGCCAAGCTCATCGTGCGCCCCCCGCGTGGCTCCACTTTTGCCCCGGAAGAGAACATTATCATCGGCAACGTGGCCCTTTATGGCGCCACCAGTGGTGAAGCCTATGTTTGTGGCGTGGCTGGGGAGCGCTTCTGCGTCCGCAATTCAGGTGCCTACGCCGTGGTCGAAGGCGTCGGCGATCATGGCTGCGAATACATGACCGGAGGCCGTGTGGTCGTTCTGGGGCGTACAGGCAAAAACTTCGCCGCGGGCATGTCCGGCGGCATCGCTTACGTGCTGGACCTGGACGGCGATTTCGCGCGCCATTGCAACCTGGACATGGTTACTCTCGGCCGCCTGGAGGAGGAGGAAGAGATTGCGGAAGTGCGCCGACTCATCGAGCGTCACGAGGAGTACACCGGAAGCCGACGCGCGGCCACCGTGCTGGTTTCGTGGAAGGACTATCTGCCGCGATTCGTCAAGGTCCTGCCCAAGGACTATGCGCGCGTTCTGGCCGCCATGCGCAAAGTGCGCGAGGCCGGTCTGAGTGGCGAGCAAGCCATCATGGCCGCCTTCATCGAGAACACCAAGGATGCCGCCCGCATTGGCGGCGGCTGATCGCTTCCGTCGCCGACCCCGCGGAGTCATTGCCATGGGCCAGCCCACAGGATTCCTCGAATACGCCCGCGAACTCCCCCCCGAGCTGCCCCCGCTGCAGCGGATTCGCAACTGGGACGAGTTCCATCTGCCGATGGATGAGGCTCAGTTGCGGGCCCAGGGGGCCCGGTGCATGGATTGCGGCACGCCGTTCTGTCACACGGGCCATATCCTGGCCGGGGCCGCCTCCGGCTGCCCCATCAACAACCTGATTCCGGAATGGAACGATCTGGTCTATCGCGGCCTTTGGCGCGAGGCGCTGGAGCGGCTCCACAAGACCAACAACTTTCCGGAATTCACCGGCCGAGTCTGCCCTGCCCCATGCGAAGGGGCTTGCGTGCTGGGCATCATCCGCCCGCCCGTGGCCATCAAGGCCATCGAGTGTGCCATTGCGGATCGGGGCTGGGAGTTCGGTTGGATCACCCCGCAGCCGCCCCGGCACCGCACAGGCAAAAAGGTCGCTGTCGTAGGCAGCGGCCCGGCCGGTTTGGCTTGTGCCGCTCAACTCAACCGCGCCGGACACTGGGTGACGGTGTATGAGAGGGCCGATCGCGTCGGCGGCCTGCTCATGTACGGTATCCCCAACATGAAACTGGACAAGCGCGTGGTGCAGCGGCGCGTGGATCTTTTGGCCCAGGAAGGAATCCGCTTTGTCACCGGGTGCGAGGTGGGGCGTGACTTGCCGGCGGGCAAGCTTCTCGAGGACTACGATGCGGTGGTGCTTTGCTGTGGGGCCACCAAGCCGCGGGACCTGCCCGTGGAGGGGCGCAACCTCAAAGGGATCCACTTCGCCATGGAATTCCTGACCGCCAGCACAAAGCGCCTCCTGGATCCGGACCAAAACCACGACGACGCGATCAGCGCGCGTGACAAAGATGTGATCGTGGTGGGCGGCGGCGACACCGGCACCGACTGCGTGGCCACGGCCCTGCGGCAGGGCTGCCGCAGCGTGTTGCAACTGGAGATCCTGCCCAAGCCTCCCGAGACCCGCGCTCCTAACAACCCTTGGCCGGAGTGGCCCCGCATCTTCCGCGTCGACTACGGCCAGGAAGAGGCCGCGGCGGTCCAGGGCGAAGATCCGCGGCGTTACCGCACCACGGTGGTGCGGTTCTTGGGCGACTCGCACGGCCACGTCAAAGGCGTGCGCACTGTTTTGGTGGACTGGCAGAAAGACGCCCAGGGCCGATTCAGCCCCGTGCCCGTGCCTGGGACCGAGCAAACTCTCCCGGCCCAGTTGGTCCTGCTGGCCATGGGTTTCTTGGGGCCGGAAGAAACCATCCTGGACCAGCTCGCAATCGAGCGCGACGCGCGCAGCAATGTCAAAGCCGAGTACGGCCGGTTCCAGACCAACGTGCCGCGCGTGTTTGCCGCCGGCGATATGCGTCGCGGCCAGAGCCTGGTCGTCTGGGCCATCCACGAAGGCCGGGCCTGTGCCCGGGAAGTGGACCGTTTCCTGATGGGCAGTACCGTGCTGCCTTGAGTGTCTCCGAGCCATGAAAGCAGTGCTCGCCCTCGAAGACGGCACCGTCTACCACGGCACCGGTTTCGGCGCACGCACCTCCGCCTGTGGGGAGGTCTGCTTCAACACGGCCATGACCGGTTACCAAGAGATCCTCACCGATCCCTCCTACAAGGGCCAGATCGTCACGATGACCTACCCCCACATCGGCAACTACGGCGTCAACGAAGAGGATGTGGAATCGTGGCGGCCACACGTGGCCGGGTTTGTGGTGCGGGAACTTTCCCCCGTGGTTTCCAACTGGCGGGCTACCCGCACCGTGTCCGAGTACCTCGAGGCTTACGGCATCCCCGGCATTCAGGGTGTGGACACGCGCGCACTGACCCGCAAGCTGCGCGTGCGCGGCGCCCTTAACGGCTTCATCTCCACCGAGGACGTCTCCGACGAGGAGGCCGTGGCCCGAGCCCGCGCCTGGCCCGGCCTGATCGGAGTGGACTACGTCAAGGATGTCACTCATCCGGAGCCCTTCCGCTGGGACGAACACGACCAGCTCAGTCTCCCTTTCCACCTGGAGAACAGCAACCCGCGGGTGGCCCCGCCCCGATTGCCCCCGGCCGACATCCCCATCGTCGCCTACGACTTCGGGATGAAGTACAACATCTTGCGCCAACTCCGCCAACAAGGATTCGCCGTCCAGGTCGTGCCCGCCCATACCCCGGCGGAGGAAGTGCTGCGCTACAAACCCGCCGGCATTTTCCTGTCCAACGGCCCTGGCGATCCGGCGGCGCTCGACTACGCGGTGCGCGCCACGGCCGAGCTCCTGCGCACCGGCATTCCCATGTTCGGCATTTGTCTGGGGCACCAGATTCTCGGGCAGGCCTTCGGTGGCAAAACCTTCAAACTCAAATTCGGTCACCACGGCGCCAATCAACCCGTCAAGGACCTGGAAAGCGGCCGAGTCGAAATCACGTCGCAGAACCACGGCTTTGCGGTCGATCCCACCACTCTGCCGAGTGAGGTGGTGGTGGACCGGATCAATCTCAACGATCACACGGTCGAGGGCATGCGGCACCGCACCAAGCCGGTCTTTTCGGTGCAGTATCATCCCGAAGCGGCGCCAGGGCCTCATGATGCTGCCCCGCTCTTTGTACGGTTTCGCGAGTTGATCGAGCGGCGCTGAAAGGCCTGCACGGCTTTCTCCATGCGGGCTGCGGTCCGGTTCACCGCAACCCACCTGCTTTGCGGCACGTGCTTCGGCTCCTGAGCCCGGCTGGCTGGCCCACTCTCCCGGTGAACCTTGCCGTGGTGGCCTGCTTTGGGGGATGTCACGGGGCGCGTGGCTCCCGGAGAGGTTGCGCTTCCGCGGCCTTAGGGAGGGCTGCGGGGAGCTGCGGCGGGCTGTGGGCGATTGCGCCGGTGGGCCGAAGGGACCGCGGGGACCGGCGCAGGCACGTGTTCAGGATTCGACCGGAACCAACACAAGGAGTGATACTGCCTGGCGCGGCAGGACGAACTCCAGCAAGGCGCGCCCCCCTTGAACGGACACCGTACGCGCCGGTTCGTACTCGGTCAGCAGGGCCGCGCTTTCCAGGCGCGCCCGGGCCGCGGCATCCAGCACGGGCGGTCGGCCCATGCGGAGCCATTCGGTGTGAGCGTTGCTGTGGGTGTCGTCGATGCGCCAGTGTTGCAGGCGTAGGCTCTGCCAACTGGCTGGCAGGTCCTGCAGCCAAAGTCTCACATGGGCGGCCGGTCCGGGCAAGTCATCGTCGTGGTAATGCCAGACCAGGACCTGCAGCCGTTCGAAGGCACGCGTGGCCACTGCGGCCACATCTGGCGTCTCTCGCACGCCGTGTTCCAGGATTCGATCCAAGGGAACCGCACCCGAGCTGAGTACGGTTAATTCCTCGCCGTCCATGCGAGCGAACATGCGAAAGAGATTGAGGATGGGCAGATCGATCCCGTCGCTGGCGAGCTGGCGGAACCCGGCGAAGGGCGGTTGATCTTCGAAGGTGAAGGCCCAGGTGAGCACTCCCTCGAGCCTGATTTGGTGGCGCCGGGCCAGTTCGAGGATGCGGGGGAAGCTGGCGGCGGTATAGGTGGCGTAGAGGGCGCCGTTGCGGTAGCCGAGCTGGGGACCCTGGCAGGCGGCGCAGCCTTCGGGATCGGATTCGCCGAGGATCACGGGGATATCGCGCAGTTCGGGGAAGCGATTCAGCAGGCGAAACCCGTCGCGGATGGTGCGCAGGTGTGCATGCATGCCCATACGCACGTGGCCGTTGGTGAAGAGGGGCGCGCCCTTGGCGTGGAAAGAGACGAAGTCGAGCGGAGTGCCGCGCTGTCCGGTGGCGTAGTTGGTACCGCGCAGGCAATGTTCGAGAAAGGCTTCCATGAAGCGGCCGCCACTGCCGGCCACGTCGGGTCCACCCACGCGAGCGGTAGGCAAGGCGCGGCGAACGGCGTCAATGGCGAAGTCATGGAGTTTGAGGAACTCATCGCGGCTACCCTGCCAATAGCCGATGTTGGGCTCGTTCCAGACCTGCCAGTACCATTGTTCGACCTCGGCCGGACCGTATCGTTCCACGCAGCGGCGGGCCCACTGATAAACCAGCTCGGCCCATTTTTGGTAATCTTTCGGGGGCCAGGCCCAGCCGGTGTAAATCGCCTCATAGGGTGCGCCCGGGTGCCAGTGGTGTTGATAGGGGTCGGGGCGCACCGACAGATCGCGTGGCATGAACCCGATTTGGACGTAGGGGCGGACCTGGCAGGCGCGATAGGTGTCGAAGATGCGGTCCAAGAGGGTCCAATCGTAGACAGGACGGCCCTGGGGATCCTCCCGATAGACTCCGGTGGAGCCCCATTTGAGGGCGGGGGTGCCGTCGCCACTGTTGAGGAGATTGTGCGTGCGGAAGTAGACCTGGTCGGGTCGCAACTGGCCGAGCTGTTGCAGAAGTTTGCGCCCTAGCGGCATGTAGGCGTAGTTGGGCTCGTCGCAGCCGACAAAGCGCCAGACCGGCGGCCAAGGTCCGAGGGTCTGGGCGGTGTGTACTTGAAGGGTGACAGGGAAGAAGGCGGGGCCGGACGCGGTTTGGGGCGGTGGGATCAGTTCGAGGAAGGTGGGTGCGTCGCGGTCACAAGTCAGCCAGCCGTTGGTGAACTGAAGCTGGACGACCTGAATGGAGCTGCGGCGCTGTTCGTAGCCGTCCCGGCGGGCGTCGGGACCGCGTCGACCCGGATGGGTAAAATAGAAGAGATAGGCGTGCGGACCGGAGACAACCACGTCGGCGTGTTGTCCTACGACCCCGTCGTCCGGGCCCTGGCCGGGTTGGGTGAGCAAATTGTGAGGCTGGCGGATCCAATGGAGGGCATTGCTGGAGCGGTAGACGGCCAGGCCCTGCCACACGTCGGTGATCATCCAGTACCAGCCCTGCCAGTGAAACACTTTCGGTCCTTCGCCGGGCTGGTCTCCCACGGTTTGACCCCGATCCACCCAGTGGCGGAGGTCGGGGCTGTCGGCAAAATGGATCGATTTGCGATCCCGTTCGTTGTTGTACCAGAGCCGCCAGGTGCCGTCGGGAAGGCGGAAGACGCAAGCGTCAATGACGCGGTCGGAGGCCAAGGGCAGGCGTTGTTGGAACCGCCAGGAGCGAAGATTGGTGCTGGTAAGATGAACGAGGTCGCGTGGATGGTTCCAATCGGTGAAGATGCCCGGGACCACGGTCAGGAACATGTGATGCAGGCCGGTGGGGTCAGTGAGAATTTCGGGTGCCCAGTGAGTGGCCTGCTCGCCGCCGTAGGAGGCGGGCAAATCGATGTCGGCGATGCCGAGGTAATGCCAGCTTCGGCCGTGGTCGGGGGATTCAGCGATGCCGATGCGGGTGCCGTGGACCCAGGCGACACCGGGTGCGTTGGTGTCACGGGCGCGGCGGTTGGTATAGAACATCCACCATCGTTGGCGGTGCGGGTTCCAGATGACGACCGGATCGGCCGCGCCGTCGTGGATGGGATCGCGGTAGAGCGGTTTGGGTGCCGGGCGTGGCTCCGGAGCGTCGGCAGGTGCGGCCGTTGGCTCGGGGTTTGCCTGGGCACAGGCCTCCAAGGCCAGAGCCGCGAGGGCGAGTGCGACAAGGAATGGAGTGTGAAGGGTCATGGCTTTGGAGATGTGGGCTTTGCCTGGCGAGCTTCGAACCAGTGGCGTGTTTCGGCGTCAAGGAGTTTGAGGTTGGGCCGACGTGCGGCGATTTGCCGGGCCTCTTCCCATTCCCGGTTCAGGTCGCCCAGGTCCAGGGCGGCGCCTTCACGCACAAAGATGGGGATTTGGTGCAGCTCGACCGGAACGTGGAGGGTTTGGCCGCCGTCGTAGATCCGATCCGGTTGCCATGCGTCACGCCAGCGGTGACCGGAGGGAAGATAGACCTGTTGTTCCCGTTGCCCCTTCTGCCAGACGGGTGAGACCAGCAGATCTGGTCCGTAGGCGAACGTCCACCAGTTGGACCAGGCGGCCGGGGCTGCGGGATCGAGCAAAAACAGGGGCCGGACGATGGGCATGCCGGTCCGATGGGCCTCGAGGGCCTGGGCTCACGTGTAATCGGCCAGACGATCGTGGAGCCGGGCGTAGAACCGCCAGGCGGCGATCAGCAGTTCGTCATAGGAGGGCGGCCGGGGGAGATTCCAGAAACCCACGTTGCGGGTGGGACCGACCTCGAAGATGGGGGTGAAACAGCTGAAGGCCAGCCAGCGGACGCAGACTTCCTGTTCCAGCAGTTGTTGGTTGTAGCCGCAGGTGTCGGAGCCCCAGAAAGGGTAGCCCATGACGGCCGATCGTTGCGCGGCAATGATGGAAGCGCGCAAACCTTCCTGGGTGCCGCCGATATCGCCGCCCCAGAACACACCGTATTTGGAGCTGCCCGTATAAGCGGCGCGGGGCATGAGGACGAAGTCATGACCGCGATAGTTGCGGGCGACCTCGTAAGCGGCCTGGAGGTAGAGGACCGGGTAGATGTTGCGGTTCTGGCGGATGGAGCGCCCGTCGTGGACTCGCCAAGGGCCGAATTCGGGCATGTCTTCCTCGCCGCGATCGAGCTTGAAGCCCGCCACGCCCAAGCGCAGGAGTTTGGCCACGCCTTCCTGCCAGTAGGCGCGGGCGGCGGGGTGGGTGAAATCGACCAGGGGCCAGTTGTTGGGCCAGGGCGGTTGACCGGGGACGTTCCATCCGCGCTGCAGTGCGTTGGTGGCCATGAAGCCTTGGAAAAAGGGGCCGATCCAGAGGACCATGCGGATGTCCTGTTCCGCCAGCCACTGAACGGATTCTGCGAAATGAGGCAGGCGTTGCGGGTCGATTTCGAAATCATCGTAACCGAGCCGGCCCGGGCCCCAAGGCCGGTCGATCCAATACACGCCGCACGGAATACCGAAGGCGCGCATCATAAGGACGTCTTCCATCATCTCGGAGTTGAACGGGCCGGTCACGGGCGTCTGGTCGTAATAAGTGGCCCGGTGCCGGTGTCCTCGCGCCAGCGCCACGGCCGGAAGGCCCAGCGCGGGGGCAGCACCGGCGGTCCCACCTCCAGGGCATGGGCCTGCACCAGGGCGGCCGGTGTGTCAGCCGTGTAAATGCGGACGCTCAGGTCCGGACCTTCAAAACCGATGTGGACGCGGTCGGGATCCGTGAGGCAGAAATCGTACCGGCCGGGCCATTCGGATTGGACCCACACGGCATACCCACGGGAGGAAAGGTGGAACGGGGCGTAGACGGAAGTCGTGGGTTTGAGGATCATTTCGACCACCTGGCCTCGCAGGTTCATGGCGGCCTCCAATCCCGGGGCCCAGGAGGCTTCTTGAGGTCCGTCGACCACCCGCTCCATTAGCCCGGTGAAGTACTCCTCAGGCCCCGTCTCGAAGCTCAACCCCCAGCCGAGGATCTCTTCAGGGCGGTCAGCCCGCAGGTGGAGGCGGAAATGGGGACCGTCGCTCTGGATGCGGATGTATACGGTTCTTTGGTCAGGGGTTGTCCAAGAGTGTTCGGCTGTGGAGGTCTGGCCCGCGCGCATTTCCAGCGAGGCCGAGGGAGGCAGGTAATACCGGCCGCGAGCTGTGTCAAAAAAGATCCGGTCGATCTGGAGCGCGCCCTGAATCCTTACCGACTTTGGTTGGAGCCTGTTCCGGGCCGGGAAATGGTCGCTGCTGCTCATCGGTTGGAGGTTTTGACCCCTTGGGAAGGCTCG
>Ga0308415_1000533_pt1 | contig 16637 bp, 12 predicted proteins | sample HotsprSampleOS55_FD_203465 | JGI IMG/M metagenome (GOLD analysis project Ga0308415, IMG submission 203465) | Hot spring phototrophic mat microbial communities from Octopus Spring, Yellowstone National Park, Wyoming, United States - 20090730_OS55 ... | reverse complement strand
TCCCACTCGATGCGCCGGTGATAATGATCGTCTTTCCTGCGGGATCCATTGCAATTACTGCGTAGTTTCCGTCGGTACGCTCTCTTCAGGGGCATTCAGCGCCGCGGCAAGCCGATCTTCCACCACAATCGCCACAACCGGCAGGATTGGTACGAGCGCAAGGTTGTAGCGCTCGGCGATAGCGCCTTTCAGCCGCAATCCGCTCCGTCCCAGCCAGATCAACCCTGGGAGCAGCGCCGGAACGACGCCAAGCGTCAGTGCGCGCGGCAACCAGTGTGTGCGTGGCAGACGCCCGATCAACGCCTGTCCCGCCGTAACGACCGCCAGCGTATTGAACAGAAGCCGCGTATGCTCGCCGACACTTTCGTCGCGCAGGCTAAGGTAGGGAATTCTGGGCCACCACTGCCGCGAATTGCCGTGGAGAATGATCATCACCAGCACATTGGCGACGATGAACACCAGCCGGTTCAGCACAGCCCCAATCATGTTTGTTCCTGTGTTCTTGCAGTGAAATGTGGTTGGTATACAGTAGAACGAAATGCGCTGCGTGTCAACCGTGCCCCCGTTTACCGCAAAAGACCGTGCGCTAACGCAGTTCCGGCGTCCGATAGACAACCTGCCGCCCGACGCGAATCTCGACATCCACCAGATACGGTGCAAGTGCAGCAAGATCGGGTGTGACGCCAAGACCGGGACGTTCGGGGATGCGAATCATGCCATCCTGGTCAGGCATAATCCGCTCGCGGGTGATGCTCTGCGCAAGCGGCGAGGTTTCGACAGGATATTCACAGAGCAGATCGGCGTCGCTGCCAGCGTAGGGTTGCAGTGAAGCGCTCAGCGCCAGGTGCGACGTGAACGTATGGTTGACATAGGTAATGCCACGGGCGTGGGCGGCGTCGACAACCCGCTTTGCGACGCTGATGCCGCCGATCCGACCGGCATCGATCTGAATGTAGCCAATGCCAGCGTAGTTCAGCATATGCTCTGCCATTGCGTAGTTGTGGCATCCCTCGCCCCCTGCCAGGCGCACCCGTCCGCTCAATTGCGCCAGTTGACGGTAAGCGTCGAGCGCCCCGGAGGTGAACGGCTCTTCCAGCCAGGTTGCCCGGCACTGTTGCAGCACCTCCAGACGCAGCGCGGCGCGTTCGACATCATCACCCCAGACTGTTCCGGCATCGATCAGCAACACCCCTTCCGGTCCCAACCCCTCGCGCGCCGCTCGCACGTGATCGATATCTTCGCTGAGCGCACCCCTGCCAAACGGTCCCCAACCGAATTTGGCCGCCCGATACCCAAGTGCGCGCACCAGGCGCGCCTTGTGCAGAGTCTCCTGCGGTGTATCACCGAACAGTTGCGATGCATACGGGAGTTTCGGCGTCGCGTGTCGGTAACCGAGCAGCCGGTAAACCGGCTCGCCCAGGCGATGACCAAGCGCATCCCACAGCGCGATGTCGATGCCGGAGAGCGTATGATCGGCTTGCAACAGGTCGAGGCTGTTCGCCCGCACCCGATCACCGATCCGCCGTATGTCGGCACAATCGTTGAGTGGTTGCCCGACAACCGAATCCCGCACCGGTTTGCAGGCGCTGTGAGACATCGGGCAGACGAAACTGGCAATCGATGTGAGCGGTGATGCATCGCATTCTCCCCACCCGACATATTCGCCAACCTGAATGCGCACCAACAGGGCATCCTGACTGCCGTCTCCAACATCGCGGATTTCCGGCATAGCCACGTAGAACAGGTCGACCGACTCGATCTTCATCTGGAAATGTCTCCTACACTTGACACAGCAGCAACTCTCGCGTACTATACAACTGTCCTGCATCCTATGCAATAAGACAAAACGACGGAGTGGTCGAAGGATGACCGGGGAACGCATATCTGCCAGAGACATTCAGCGCGCCCTCATCTGGCGTATCAGCAACGGCGTCTATCACCCCGGCGACACGCTGCCATCGGTGCGCAAACTGGCGGAAGAGTTTGGCGCGAACCGCAACACGGTGAATAAAGCCTGTCAGGAATTGCGCAAACTCGGCATCCTCGAAATGCGCGCTGATCGGCGTTCTCCGGTGGTGACCCGCGCCGCAGCAACGGCAGCGCCGCTGGATCTCGTCTTCCAGCAGGTGCGCGATGTTATCTGGCAGGCGATGCTGGCGGGGGTGACGCGCCAGCAGTTGCTCGCCGAAGTAACGGCGCTGATCGAAAAGGTGTATGGCGAGAGCGAGTTGCGGATCCGCTTTCTCGAATGCAATCCACACGACAGCGCCACCCTGAGCCGCGATCTCTCTCGTCTGACCGGTGTGCAGATCGAGGCTGGCTTGCTGGACGAGTTGCAACAGGACGTCGATGCATTCGCGCAGTCTTCTGATCTGATCGTAACAACATTCCACCATCTCGCCGGGGTGTTGCAGACGCTGGCGCAGTACCGGGATCGGGTGGTCGGCGTCGATACGCGGCCCTCTTCCGAAACGCTGCTTCGCATTGCCCGGTTGACGAAACCGCGGATTGGGCTGGTTTGCACGCTCCCCGATACTGCCCGCTCTCTGAAATATGTCATTCTGAGTTATCAACCCGGCGCGCAGGTGGCGACGGCGCTGATCGATGCGCCTGATGATGTCCGTCATCTGGCGGAGACCTGTGACCATCTGCTGGTGACCTACAACTGTGTGCTGGCACTGGCGCAATTGACCGATCGCCGCCCCAATGTGGTGATTGAGTTTCGGATCGATGATCAATCCGTCGAGTATCTGCGTGAGCGCATTCGTGAGGCGCGCCTGGCAAAGGCGGCAACTCACCGCCAGAGGAGCGTCTCATGACCCTTCCGTCCCGCCTGGATCTCTCGGACGCGGGGTTCGCCTGCGTGCTGGACATGGCACCCCGTTTTGCGCTGGCAGGTCTGGGGCTGGCGGGCGAACATCGGGCGCTTGAGTCGTCGTCGCTCTTCCTGGCAATCATTGATGCGCAGGTTGTCGATGCGCAGACGCCAAACCTGTACGTGCGGAATGTGTCGGTGGACGATGCAATCCCTGGACGACGCCATGCGCGCATCGAACTGCTGCATGGCGGTTTGGGAGTCGTGATCGATTACCATATCGTGCGCTACAGCGATGCGTTTGCTATCGAGACCTGGATCGTCGTGCGGAATGAAGGGGCATTGCCGCGTCGAGTGACGCGCCTGGATTCACTTGCGCTCGATCTGCTCCCCGGCAGGTACGATCTGCAGGCGTATACTGGCGCGTGGGGCGCCGAGTTCGAACCGCAGTCGATGCCGCTGACATCCCCGGTCACCCTCGAAAGTCGTTCTGGTCGCTCGTCGCACGGTCACCATCCCTGGTTTGCCCTGGTGTGCGACGGTCGCTCGATCATCTCCGGCGCAGTTGCCTGGTCAGGGAATTGGGCGATCCGGTTGATGCCGCGCCTGGAGGAGGTCGTCGCACTATCGGCAGGGTTGCACGATTGGGAATTCGCTGTCGATCTTGCGCCCGGCGCCTCGGTTGAGGCGCCGCCGGTCGTGCTGGTGTTTGCCCGTGGTGATGATCTCGACGAAGCAGCGGTTCAGTTTGCGCGTCTGGGGCGACGCTTCTGGTATCCGCGCAATGCGCTCGCCGACCGGTTGCCGGTCGAGTGGAACCACTGGTGGGCGTATGAAGATCGGGCGCTCGACGAGGCGACCTTCCGCGCCAATGTCGATGTTGCCGCCCGGATGGGCATCGAGGTGTGCACGCTCGACGCCGGATGGTTTGGCGCGTCCGATGCTGGGACGCACTGGTACGACCAGCGCGGCGACTGGGAGATGGTCAATGCGGTGCGATTTCCTTCCGGCATTCGCGCGCTTGCCGATGACGTTCACGCACGTGGCATGCGCTTCGGCATCTGGTGCGAGATCGAGGGGTTGGGCGTCCGCGCGCGACTGGCGGAAACGCATCCTGATTTCGTGGCGATGCGTCATGGAAGTCGGATCGGGTATGTGTGCCTGGGCAATCCGGCAGCGCAGCAATGGGCGTTCGAGACGCTTGATCATCTCATCCGCGACTACGGGTGCGACTGGATCAAACTCGATTTCAATCTCGACCCTGGCGCCGGGTGCAACCGCACCGATCACGGTCACGGCGCCAGAGATGGGTTGTATGCGCACTATCGCGGCTACTATGCGCTGCTTGATCGAGTGCGCAGCGTTCATCCCGACGTGGTGCTGGAAAACTGCTCATCGGGTGGTCTGCGGATCGATCCGGGCATTGCGCGTCGCACCCACATGGCGTTTTTGAGCGATCCCGACTGGCCCGAACATAGTTTGCAGGTCTTCTGGGGCGCCACTCAGATGCTGGCGCCGGACGCCTGCCTGCACTGGAGCTACTGCGAGTGGTCGTTCGCCAGGCATCCGAGCCAGACGTTCAATCCGCGCGATCCGTCGCTTCAGCCGCATCAGGTCGATTTCTATACCCGCATTTCAATGCTGCGCCGCTTCGGGTTTTCGCAGCGATTGCCCGATCTGCCGGACTGGGTTGCGCAGCGTTATGCGGATCACATCGCCTTCTACAAGGCGGTTATGCGGCGTTTCGTGCGTGAGGCGGACATGTACCATCTGACGGGGCAACCGCTCGGTGAAGGACGCGGTGACCGCTGGGCCGGTTTTCAATATCGGATGCCCGACGGCAGCGAGCATCTGGTCGCCGTCTTTCGTCTGCCGGGCGCTGAACCATTGCGTGTGCTGCGCCTGAAACATCTCCATCCAGAGCGTATCTACACATTGCTCTGGGTGGATTCCGGTCAACAGACGCAGGCAAGCGGCGCTGAATTGATGGATACCGGGTTGCGCTTCGATGACCTGCCCGAAGAAGGCTCGGCGCTGGTGCGGATCAGGTGATGCTCCGCCATATCGTTCACCATCCGCTGGCAGGCGCGTCTATCTCACTCACAACCGATCCCGAACGCAGTCGTTTATCTCACCGGAGAGCAAATCTGTGGATACGCCTCATACCCAACCACGCCTCTCAGTGCAGCGTCCGGCGCGCCGGGCGAGCCGTCGCCAGCGCATCGAAGCCATCAACGCCTACATCTTCATGGCGCCAGCCATCCTTGGATTGCTCCTCTTCACGCTTGGTCCCATGGCGGCTTCATTCCTGCTCAGTTTCACCGAGTACAACATCTTGACCGACCCGCGCTGGAATGGGCTGGCAAACTACGAAAAACTCTTCAACGACAAACTCTTCTGGCAGTCGCTCAGGGTCAGCGCCATTTACTCCATCGTCAGCGTCCCCCTGGGGCTGACAATCGCTCTTGGTCTGGCGCTACTCCTGAACCACAAAATGCGCGGGATCATGGTCTTCCGCTCGGTGTACTATCTGCCGACCGTCATTTCCGGCGTCGGAGTGGCGATGCTCTGGCGCTGGTTGTTCAACGGCGATTTCGGCATCATCAACGTCTTGCTCCGAGGGGTTGGAATCCGCGGTCCCAACTGGCTCTTCGACGAAACCTGGGCGCTGGTGGCGCTGATCATCGCCAGTTTGTGGGGCATCGGCGGCACAATGCTGATCTTTCTGGCGGGATTGCAGGGGATTCCGCAGGAATTGTACGAAGCTGCCGAGATCGATGGCGCCGGCCGATGGCGACAGTTCTCCAGCATCACCCTGCCGATGATCTCGCACGTTACCTTCTTCAATCTGGTGTTGGGCGTCATCGGTGCGTTGCAGGTCTTCACCGACGCTTATGTTATCACCGGTGGCGGACCGAACAACGCCACCCTGTTCCTGTCGGTCTATCTCTACCGCCACGCCTTTCAGTATCTGAATTTCGGGTATGCTGCGGCAGTCGCGTGGGTGCTGTTCCTGATCGTGCTGGCATTGACATTACTGGTCTTCAAATCGTCGCCGCTCTGGGTCTACTACGAGAGTGAGCGACCGGGGAGGGGTTGATGGGCGTGCGTAGCGCTGCATTACCGTTCTGGCGGACACGTCGTGGACAGGCGCGTCTTACCTCGCTGGCAGTCCTGATCATCGCGCTGGCCGGATCGACGCTGGTGCTGATCCCCTTTTTCTGGATGGTCTCGACATCGCTGAAACAGGCGAGCGAGGTGTATCTCTCGCCGCCGGTCTGGCTTCCCAACCCGCCGCAATGGGGAAACTACGCACAGGCCGTGACGCGCGTGCCGTTTCATCTGTACGCCTGGAACACGACGATCATCGTGGGACTGGTGACAATAGGAACGCTCCTCTCGTGCTCGCTCAGCGCGTATGGTTTTGCGCGCCTGTCGGCGCCGGGCAAGAACTTCATCTTCATGCTGCTCCTCTCGACGCTGATGTTGCCCGGTGCGGTGACGCTGGTGCCGACATACCTGCTATTCAATGCGCTGGGATGGGTGGGATCGTTTCTGCCGCTCATTGTGCCAGCCTATTTCGGGAGCGCCTTTTTTATCTTCCTGCTTCGACAGTTTTACCTGACGATTCCGCGTGAACTCGAAGAAGCCGCCACGATCGACGGCGCCAATGTCTACCAGATCTGGTGGCGCATTATGATGCCGCTCAGTTACCCTGTGCTCGCCACGGTGGTGGTCTTCACCTTCGTTGGCACGTACAACGACTTCTTCACGCCGTTGATCTACCTGACCGATGAGAGTAAGCGCACCATCGCCGTTGCACTCTCCTATTTCCAGGGTTCACCGCGCATCGGACCCCAGATGCACCTGCTGATGGCTGCCGTCACGATCTCGATCGTGCCGCCGCTCATTCTGTTCATCATCGCCCAACGTTACTTTGTGCGTGGCATCGTTATGACCGGTATCAAAGGCTAATCTATTCAGAGAAAGGATTCCATCATGGCCAAGCAAGCCGATCACCTTGTCCATCGTTTGAGTCGGCGGCAGTTCTTGCGAGGAGCGGCAATCGGAGGTGCGGCGCTGACATCCGGCATTCTGGCTGCCTGTGGCTCATCGCCGACTGCGCCAGCCGGTGATGCTCCGACAGCCGCGCCAACGCAGGTCGCCAGCGAGCCAACGAAGATTCGCGCGCTCATGTGGAGCAATGGACCTGTCATCGACGAGAACTTCAAAGTCCGCGCGCAGATGTTCAACGAGACGTTCAAGGGACAGTACGATCTCGATCTGCAACTGCTGCCCTACGATCAATACTGGCCCCGCATCGATCTGGCGTATGGAGCGAAGAACCCCTATGATCTCTACTTCTTCGACGTACAGGCGTATGGGCATTACCGTGCTGGCCTGCTCTCGAACATCCAGCCCTACGTCGATCTGGCGCCGGAACTGTTGAACGCCGAAGAGTATCCGGTCGCGCTCTACGACGCCTGGCGCTTCGATGGCAGCAATCTGTACGGACTTCCCGAAAATATCCAGGTGCTGGCGCTCTACTACAACCGTGATCTCTTCGATGCCGAAGGTCTGGCGTATCCCGATGACACCTGGACATGGGACGATGTGCTCGACGCGGCAACGAAACTGACGAAGCGCAACGGTGACGAAACCACCCAGTGGGGGCTGGATGTGGGTGTGATGGATATCTGGTGGGGCGCGCAGACGCTGGCGTGGGCGATGGGCGGCGGGTTCTTCGACAAGATCGTCGAGCCGACAAAGTTCCAGGTGAGCGATGAAGTCAATGTGCAGGCGTTGACATTCCTGCGCGACCTGATCTTTGTTCACAAGGTCGCGCCCACCAAGACGCAACGTTCGGCGGCTGCCCAGGATATCGGCATTTTCCAGACCGGTAAGGTGGCGATGTTCTTCGATGGCAGCTGGGCGATCAGCGGGTTCCAGGATGTGCCGTTCAAGTGGGATATGGCGCCGTTGCCGATGTGGAAGGATAAGCGCGTATCCGCCTACTGGCTGGGCGGTCAGGTCATCCCGAAAGACTCGAAAGTCATCGACGCCGCCTTCGCCTTTGCCCGCTGGTCGGCGACGACCTATCAGAAGACCATGGCAGGCAATCACGACTGGATCCCGATTGCGCGTTCGGCGCGCGAGTCGGAGGAGATGTACGTCGGGCAACCGGCCGGTTTGCGGTCGGTGCTGGGGACGATCGAGGGCGCGCGGTTGGGTGATTTCTATTCCCGGAACAATCAGCAGATCTTCAGTGAGGTGCTGCTGCCGACATTCGATCTGATGTTCCTCGGAACCATCACGCCGGAAGAGGCGGCAAAGAAGATCGACGAAGAAGCAAATGCTCTCCTGGCGAAAGGATAATGCGATGACCCGCGTTGGATCGGGTGACTCGTCTGAGACCTGGTCGATTGCGACCGATCAGGTCGATCTGGTTGTGTCGCTGGCGCACGGGCGCCTGACCTGGACAATCGGCGGCGCAACTGGAGGACTCGACCTGTCATCAGCGACCGGAACCTTCCTGCGCGTCAATGGTCAGACGCCGGTGTGGACGCAGATCGTCAATGTCGCTGAGCACTCCGCCGATGATGGCGGTCGGCTGCTGACCCTGACGCTCGATACGGCGGATGGCAGAATGCGCTTGACTCGCCATTTCCATCTGTTCGCCGATCATCCATTTGTGCGCACCTGGGCGACGCTGGAAAACCGGAGCAGCGCCGTCCTGCTGATCGATCAGTGCGACATCCTGACGCTTGCACCGCATGGCGAGCCGCCGCTGTATCTGTTTCACGTCGAGCAGTTCAGCTGGAACTATCGGCGCGACTTTTTCAGCCAGCATGAAGTATGGTTGCGACCGGGGTGCGCTCCCCACGAGATCCGCATGGGTTCGTACCCTGCCCACCACTGGGGTCCGTCCAGTTGCGCATGGTTCGCGCTACGCGACGGTTTGCCCGATTGGAATGAAGATCCGCCGAAGCGTGGGCGCGGCATCGTGTGCGGCATCGAGTTCAACGGCAAGAGCCGATTGCGCGCCTGGGCAACGACGGAACAGGTGAGTCTTGTGAGCCAGATCGATGATCTGGCGCACCGACTCGCGCCAGGTGCGATCTTCGAGATACCGGCGTATTTCGTCGGGCGCTTCGAGGGCGATTGGGACGAGGCGGGGTATGTGACGCAGCGCTTTGCCGGGGCGCACGTCCATCCCCCGATGCCCGATGATCGCTACCCATGGGTACAGTACAACTCCTGGCGGTATGAGCAGAACATCAATGAAGAGCAGCAACTGGCGGCAATCGACCGCTGCGCTGAATTGGGCATCGAGCTGGCAGTGATGGACCTCGGATGGGCGCGGATGATTGGCGACTGGCGCCCTGATCCGGTCAAGTTTCCGCGCGGGTTGCGTCCGCTTGTTGAGCGTGCACATGCGTATGGTATGCGGTTCGGCGTTCACGTTGCACTGGCGCAGTGCAATCCCGATGCGCCGGTTGCCAGAGAGCATCCTGACTGGCTCATCCATACCGGGAATGATTACTACGGCGCAGGTCCGCTCTGCCTGGGGCACGAGCCGTGTCGCGCCTGGCTCATCGAGCAACTCATACGATTGATCGACGAAGAGGGGATCGATTACATCATCCAGGATGGAGAGGACATGGTGAAACGGTGCGAGCGGAGCGATCATACGCATGCGCCGGGTGACAGCAACTATGCCAACTCCCAGTATGGGCTGGATATCGTGATCGAGTCGCTCCGCCGCGCCCGTCCACATCTGGTGCTCGAAAATTGTGAGGATGGCGGTTGTATGATGACGTACAAAATGGCGCGACTGTACCATACGAGCATCACGGTGGACAACACATCGTCCTACGCGACGCGACAGGGAGTCTATGGCGCTTCCTATCCATTTTCGCCGCGCTACAGCGTGCGCTATATGCAGGACGATCCTTCGCGCTACACGCTGCGCAGTTCGATCTTCGGCGGACCACTCATCCTGATGCAGCGCGTCACGGAATGGAACGAAGCGCAGATGGCAGAAACCAGGCAGGCGATTGAGCAGTACAAGGCGTTGCGCCATCTGATCCGTTCGGCGAAGATCATCCATCTGAAAGCGCCGCAGCACAACATCGACGGTCTGGGGTGGGGATGGGACGCCATTCAGGCAGTCGCGCCGGATACATCGCGCAGCGTCATAATGGTCTACCGCGCACGGGGCGATCTGGCTGAACGCACATTCAGGCCGCGCGGCTTACTCCCAGAGGCGCACTATGCGGTTCGGTTCGTTGATAGCGGACACACCCTCCAGTGCGCCGGCGCCGAACTGGAGCGCGATGGGATAACCATAACGCTCGATGAATTCGACTCGGAGATTGTGATGCTGGAGAGGGTTGAAGGTTGATACATTTTGATCCACACTGGACCTACCGGGGTTTTCGGGCGCTGGTGCTCGAAAATCGCTATCTGCGCGCAGTGGTGCTGCCGGATCTGGGGGCAAAAATCTGGTCGCTGGTCGATAAGGCGGCAGACCGCGAGGTGTTGTGGCACAACCCGCGTGTGCCACCGCGTCCAGCAGTCTATGGCGCTGCGTATGACGACTGGTTCTGCGGCGGGTGGGACGAACTGTTTCCCAACGATGCACCAGCAGCTGTCGGTGGCGATGTATATCCTGACCACGGCGAGTTGTGGTCGATGCCATATGACTGGCAGGCGGAGGTCGATGCCCGCGAGGTGCGGTTGCATCTGAGCCGCAGCGGCGTGGTCACGCCGACGTTCATCGAAAAATCGATCACGCTGCGCGCTGACGAGCCGGTGGTGCGGATACGCTACCGGATCCGCAATGATGGGTATGCACCGCTCGACTTCCTGCTCAAACTCCATCCCGCGCTGGCAATTTCTCCCGCCTGCCGGATCGATCTTCCGGCGCGCACCGTGATCATCGATGAAGAGTTTCGCCAGCGACTCGGCGCGACGGTCGAGCGGTTCACCTGGCCCCTGGCGCGATCCAATGCCGGAGCGACGGTCGATATGCGGCAGGTTCCGCCGCAGAGCGCCGCACTCTGCGATTTCTTCTATGCAATCGAACTCGACGCCGGCTGGTGCGCCCTGACCGATACCGCGCGCGCTGCTGGCTTCGGGTTGGCATTCGACCCGGCGGTATTCAGTTCGGTGTGGGTCTTCGGCGCATATGGCGGCTGGCGCGGTCTCTATACCACCATTCTTGAGCCATGCACCGGTTATCCATATCGTCTCGAAGAGGCGATCGCACGGGGAACCGCAAGCCGACTGGAAGCAGGAGCAGTTCTCGATACGGAAGTGACCGCTGTGCTCTACCGGGGCATCAGCGCAGTCGAACATATTGATCGCAATGGAGCAGTCCGATGAGTGACATCCTTGCAGGCAAAGTCGCGCTGATCACCGGCGCCGCCAGCGGCATCGGGCGCGCCACGGCGCTGACGCTGGCGCGTGAAGGCGCTGCGGTCGTCGTGGCCGACATCGATGCACCACGCGGTGCGGAAACCGTTGCGACAATCGGCGCTGCCGGCGGGCGGGCGCACTTCGTGCAGGCGGATGTCATCCGTGATGCAGAACGGATGGTCGAAGCCGCAATGCAGGAATTCGGGCGACTCGACATCCTGGTGAACAACGCCGGTATCTTCTACACCGTCGATCTGCTCGACGTGACCTTCGATGAATGGGTGCGCGCTGTTGATGTCATGTACTTCGGCACATTTCGTTGCAGTCAGGCGGCAGCGCGGCAGATGGTTCATCAGGGAGCAGGCGGGCGGATCGTCAACATCTCCTCGATCAACGCCTTTCTCGGTATGCCACAGTCCAGCCACTACAACTCGGCAAAAGGCGCGATTGATCAGCTAACGCGCTGCCTGGCGGTCGAACTTGCGCCGCACGGCATTCTGGTCAATGGTGTAGCGCCGGGGTTCGTCGAAACGCCTATGGCAATCGTCAATGGCATCAACGAACACGAAACGCCAGAGTTTCAGGAGTTCTATGTGCGTCGGCGGCGCATCCCGCTGGCGCGCCCCGCACTCCCCGCAGAGATCGCCGAAGCAGTGGCGTTCCTTGTTTCACCACGCTGCACCTACATCACCGGGCACACACTGGTTGTCGACGGCGGGTTGTCGATCACGTTCTGATACTATTAGTATAGAAGAAAACCAGCTTCAACGAGCCTGGATCGCCATCGCTTCATACTATTGCATAATCTTTTCATCAGGCAACCTCTTCAATACTGTTCAGCGATATGTGCTATAGTTACCCTGGCGCATATAAAGGCCATTGCTTTCCAGTTTCGAAGAGGAGGCCTGGTTTGGAGTCAGATCGCGAGATCGCGCGCATTGATCTGCGGCTACTTCCCCGCACCGAACAACTGGTATCGGTTGTCGCGCTCGTCATTTTCTTCGCGTCCGGCTTTTCGGCGCTGCTGTACCAGGTCATCTGGCAGCGGATGCTCGGCTTCTTCTCCGGAGCGGATGTGTATTCGGTTACGATCATCGTTGCAGCATACATGGCCGGCATGGGGGTTGGCAGTCTCACCGGGGGGTATCTGGCAGATCGCCTCTCGCGCTGGGGCAACCTGGCATTGTTTGCCGGCGTCGAGCTGGGCATCGCCCTCTTTGCGCTTGGCAGCAAAGGGCTGTACTACGACTGGCTCTATCAGCAAAACGCCCATCTTGCCTCGTCGCCATTCCTTATGGCAGTGGTGCTGTTCGCCAGCCTGTTGATCCCGACCTTCTGCATGGGTGTTTCGCTGCCAGCGCTCGCGCGTGCACTCACCCGTTCAATTGAAATGGCAGCGGGCACGATAGGTGCGCTCTACGGCGTCAACACCCTCGGCGCAGCCGTCGGCGCCGGAGTGACGACCTGGATTTTTCTGCGCCAGTACAGTTTTGAAACCATCCTGCTCATTGGTGCGGCGATCAACGCGCTGGTGGCATTGACTGCATTTCCGCTGGCGCGGTTCCTGATGCGACCAGGAGGTGTGCAGCCATCCAGAGTCGCCTCGCGCACGGCGCCTGACGAACCGGCGCGCACCAATCAGGCGACTATCAGACAGTTGCCTGTGCCGGTCTGGATTGCACTCTACGGTCTTTCCGGGTTCATTGCGCTATCGCTGGAGATTCTTTGGTTTCGCATTCTGGGAGTGATGCTGAAATCGATGGCATTTACCTTTGGCACACTCCTCACCATTTTCCTGAGTGGGCTGGCGTTGGGCACATTCCTCGGCATCAAATGGGCGGTGCACGCTCGTAACCCGATGCGATCCTTCCTGCTGTTGCAATCCGGTGTCACAATCTATGCGCTTGCCACATTAACGGCGTTTGTCTCACTGACAGGTCAGCTACCATTGTTTGAACCCTTCTGGATCTACTTCGGTGGTTATGATCCCGTCCATACAGGAAATGCCATTGATGCGCTGCCTGATTTCTTTTTCAATCCGGGCGCTCTGGAGAGCGAGGCGCTCAGCAATGCTCGCTTTTTCCTTGTGCTCTATGTTGTGCTGCCAGTCGTGCTGATCGGCGTACCGACCATCTTGATGGGGATGAGCTTCCCGTTGCTCCAGAAAATCGTGCAGCGCGATCCGGAAACGCTGGGGAGACGTGTTGGCTGGTTGCAGACCTCGAATATCATCGGCAGCATGCTCGGCACGCTGCTGACCGGTCTGGTTGCGCTCTCGTGGCTGGGAACGCCGGACAGCCTGCGTGCAGTCGGTCTTCTTTCCAGCACCTTTCTGCTACTGGCAGCCTGGGGATGCCTGAAGCGACCATGGGTGCGACGTGGTGCGTATGCCGGAAGTATCGCCTTCATGCTGAGTCTGGCATTTGCCGTACCCGATGCGCAAACCTTTTGGGCGACGTTGCACGGCGCTCCGCCGGCGAATGTCATCGTTGCCGAAGACAATACCGGAGTGGCGCTGATCAAGAGCAGTAGAAGCGACTTTTCCAGACGATCATTCGTGATGTCCAACGGGTTGGGACAGAGCGCAATCCCTTACGGGTGGACACAGAGCGTACTAGGCTTTCTGCCCGCGCTGATCCATCCCAACCCGCAAACGATCGCCATCATCGGGCTTGGTTCAGGCGACACATTGTTTCATTCAGGGGGACGTGCAGTAACGAAGGAAATCATCTGCATCGAAATCGTTGGTTCGCAGATAAATATGTTACGAGGAATGGCGCAACGACGCGAGTACCCTGCGCTGCTCTCGATCCTGAACGACCCGCGCATCACCTATGTTATTGCTGATGGACGTTCATACATCATGCAGAGCGGACGTGGATTCGATATTATCGAAGCTGATGCCCTGCGCCCGAATGGCGCCTATTCCGGCAATCTCTACTCAGAAGAGTACTTCCGCCTGCTCCTCGACCACCTGAACCCCGGCGGTCTGGCAGTGACCTGGGTTCCAACCGAGCGTGTGCGCACAACATTTATCCAGGTCTTTCCGCATTACGTCGATTTCGGCGACATTTTGATCGGCAGCAATGCCCCGATTGACGTGGACCTTCAGGCGATCTATCGCCGACTCGAAGACCCCTTCACCCGTGAGTACTATCAACGGTCTGGAGTAAACATCGGACAATGGCTCGACGAGTACTTCGTCAAGCGTCAACCGGTGGTTTCCGATCCATCGGCGCCGCGACCGCAATCGACCGACACGAACCGTGATCTGTTCCCGAAGGACGAGTTCCTCGTGCGGTAGGGGACGGTGATGGATCAGGCGCATTTCTTTCGTCCACACATACGGACGATAAGTAAGCACCCACAGTATCGGTGGTATAATCGCAGCGGGCGAAACGCCATTCGTTCTGGTTCGCGCGGAGATACAGCATCGCCCGTCAGGAGTCCTCGCCTCCTCCCCGCACGACCCTGCTGCCTATCAGAAAGGAAGCCGGCATGATCCGTGTCGCCATGCTGAGTTACTGGCACGTCCACGCCTGGGACTACACCCGCCAGGCGCAGAGTCATCCCGATGTGACGATTGGCGCGGTATGGGATGAACTGCCGGAGCGTGGTCGCGCCGCTGCCGAACAACTCGGCGTTCCGTTCTACGAGTCGCTCGATGATCTGCTGGCGCTACCAGAGATCGATGCGGTGATCGTTGATGCGCCCACCTCGATGCACTGCGATGTCATGGTGGCGGCGGCGCGCGCCGGCAAACATATCTTTACCGAAAAGGTGCTTGCGCCGACCCTTGCTGAAGCCAATGAAATCATTGCAGCCGCCGACCAGGCGAGTGTTGTGCTGACCGTCTCACTGCCGCGACTCGCCGAAGGGTACACGCAGGCGATCACCTCGCTGATCACCGATGGCGCCTGCGGCGATCTGACGCTGGTACGCATACGGATGGCGCACAACGGCGCATTGCGCACCGAACAGAACCCCGACGGATGGTTGCCACCCCACTTTTACGATCCTGAACAGTGTCGCGGCGGCGCGATGATCGATCTGGGATGCCATCCGATGTATCTGGCGCGTCATTTCCTGGGATTGCCCGAAACGGTCAATGCGCACTACGGGTACGTGACCGGGCGCGCGGTCGAAGATAATGCGGTTGTGACGCTTGGCTACGCCAGCGGCGCGCTGGCGGTCGTCGAAGCCGGTTTTGTGACGCCAGCATCACCATTTACGATCGAGGTTCACGGCACACACACCAGCCTGATCTATAGCGCACCGCCGCCGGTATTGCGTGTGCGCGGTCTCGATGACTGGATCGAACAAGCGATCCCCAAGTCATCGCCGCTGCCGTTCGTCCAATGGGTCGATCATATCCAGCGTGGCACGCGCAATACCGCCAATATCGACGCCGCACTCGACCTGACGAAACTGATGGAAGCGGCAAACCGCTCGGCGGCGGAACGGCGACAGGTGCGCCTCGACTCACTGCAACCTTGATACTACCATATCGTTCCAGGAGCAACTGTTCATTATGACCATCTCAACGATCATCAACGTCGGAATCGTCGGCGCCGGCAACATTGCCCGCGGGCGTCATCTTCCCTGCTTCAAAAAGCATCCAAACGTTCGACTCGCCGCCATCTCCGACGTTGTCGTCGATCTGGCGGAGTCGGCGGCAAAGGAGTATGAAATTCCCGCAGTGTACACCGACTACCGTGACATGTTCGAGCGTGAAAAACTCGATGCTGTCGTCATCTGCACGCCGAACAAGTTCCATGCACCGGCATCGATTGCTGCTCTGGACGCCGGATTGCACGTCCTGTGCGAGAAGCCGATGGCGCTCGATCCGGTCGAAGCGCGCGCCATGGTCACTGCCGCCGAACGCACCGGCAAGATTCTGAGCATTGCTTTCCACTACCGTCATATGGCGCCGGTGCGCGCCGCCCGTCGCGTTGTCGATTCCGGCGAACTGGGTCATGTGTATATGGCGCGGGTCTATGCCCTCCGTCGGCGTGGCGTCCCCTCGTGGGGCACATTCGTGCAGAAACATATTCAGGGCGGCGGCGCCATGATCGATTTCGGCGTCCACCTGCTCGACACCGCACTCTGGTTGATGGGGAACCCGCAACCGGTCGAGGTCTGCGCCAGCATATCGCAACACCTCGGCAAAGCGCCGAATGTCAACCCCTGGGGGCAGTGGAACTACCGCGAGTTTACTGTCGAGGACCAGGCTGCCGCGTTCATCCGGTTCGCCAATGGCGCCAGTATGCTGCTTGAGTGTTCCTGGGCGCTGAACATCCCCGAAAACTACGAGAACGTCTCGCTTTCGGGAACCGCCGCCGGTCTGGAGGTCTTCCCTCTGAAGGTCAACAAAGCGCATCTCGACATGCTGGTCAGCTGG
>Ga0308415_1000527_pt1 | contig 16797 bp, 16 predicted proteins | sample HotsprSampleOS55_FD_203465 | JGI IMG/M metagenome (GOLD analysis project Ga0308415, IMG submission 203465) | Hot spring phototrophic mat microbial communities from Octopus Spring, Yellowstone National Park, Wyoming, United States - 20090730_OS55 ... | reverse complement strand
CGCTTCAGTGAGCGCAATCGTGGCTCGAGTTCCGCGAGAATATCGGCACAACGCGCAACGTTTGACTGTGTCTCGCGCAGACGACGTTCAGCGTCAGTGCGGCGCTGCTCGTAAACGCTGATCACCGCAGCATCCTCAAAGAGTCGCCGCCGCTCCAGGGGACGCAGATTGAGCACAGCATCGACCAGACCCTGATTGACAATCGCATAGGCGCCATTGATCGGCGCAGCAATCTCCTGCACATCGCGCAACCGGACCCGCTGACGATTGATGAAGTACTCCTGATCGCCGGAGCGTGTTGCGCGGCGGGTAATCGTCACTTCGCTATATGGCGCTGGCAACAGGCGATCACTGTTATCGATTGTCAGCGAGACTTCTGCGAAACTGGCAGGCGCCCGCCGTCCGCTGCCGCTGAAGATCAGGTCTTCAGTGCGTTTACAGCGCAGTATACCTGGATGCTGTTCACCAAGTACCCAGCGGATGGCGTCGACGAGATTCGACTTCCCGCTGCCGTTCGGACCAACCACTGCAGTAATGCCAGGCTGAAACTCGAACAGGGTATGCCCGGCAAATGTCTTAAATCCCTGGATTTCGAGACGACGCAGATACATCGGTCTTAATGTCCACGCCAGATGGCGTGATATTATACCATCAACACTCTTGACAATCTGTTCATCTTGACAGAAGATGTATTCGCAGAGTAATATAGCATGTATCCACCCACACGTTAGCGCATGTTTGAGCCCGTAGCCACAGCCTGGCAATGGGCTGTAGCATGCTGCACCTTTACAATTGAGCAGGAGGATGTTGTGCAATGGCTCATATGGGCCTTGCCTGCCCTGATAATCGGAATTGCCATTGGCGCAGGTATAGGCATTCTTATCTACAGAAAGAGCGTACAGAGCCAGATTCGACAGATCGAGGCGGAAGCCCGACTGCAACTGGAAGCGACGCGATCTGAGCAGAAAGATCTCATTTTGCGCGCGACCGATGAGGCGCTTCGACTCCGTGCTGAGGCCGAGGCGCAAATACGCGAGGCGCGTGCAGCGCTGGCGAAGCAGGAGGAACGACTGCAACGGAAAGAGGAAAATCTTGACCGCAAAATCGAGGGTCTTGAACGGCGTGAACGTCAACTCCAGCAGCGCGAGCGCCAGATGGAGCAGCTTCATCAGGAGGCTGAACAACTGCGTCAGCAGCAACGTGCGGAACTCGAGCGGATCTCCGCGTTGAGCCAAGAAGAAGCCCGCGCAATTATCCTGAAACGCGTCGAGGATGAAACGCGCGACGAGGCAGCGCGCCGTATTCGTGAAATCGAAAAGAACGTTCGCGAAGAGGCGGATAAACTGGCACGCAAAGTGATCAGTATGGCCATCCAGCGGTGCGCTTCGGAGTATGTCGCTGAAGTGACTGTCTCCACCGTCGCGCTCCCGAGTGAGGAGTTGAAAGGACGAATCATCGGGCGTGAAGGGCGCAACATTCGCGCCTTCGAGCAAATTACCGGCGTTGATATTATTGTCGATGACACGCCGGAAGCAGTGACCCTCTCGTGTCACGATCCGGTGCGACGGGAAGTGGCGCGTCTGGCGTTGATCAAGTTGCTCAAGGATGGGCGCATCCATCCGACGCGGATTGAAGAAGTTGTCAGCAAGACCCAGCAGGAAGTCGAACAGATCATGCGCGAAGAGGGCGAACGAGTCGCCTATGAAGCGAACGTTCAGGGGTTGCACCCCGACCTGATTAAACTGCTGGGACGTCTGAAATATCGCACGAGTTATGGGCAGAATGTACTTCAGCACTCGCTGGAGTGCGCTCTGCTCGCAGCGCATATTGCTGCCGAGATAGGTGCAAACATCAATGTGGCGAAAACTGCTGCGTTACTGCATGACATTGGGAAAGCAGTCGACCACGAAGTGCAGGGACCGCACGCATTGATCGGTGCCGAGATTGCGCGTCGCCTTGGAAAATCGCCGGCGATCGTGCATGCGATTGCCGCCCATCATAACGATGAAGAACCACAAACGGTCGAAGCCTGGTTGGTGCAGGCTGTCGACGCCATCTCCGGCGGGCGCCCCGGAGCGCGCCGCGAAACGCTCGACCTGTATATCAAGCGCCTCGAGGCGCTTGAAACGGTTGCAACGTCATTTACAGGCGTTCAACGCGCCTTTGCTGTTCAAGCCGGGCGCGAGGTTCGCGTGATGGTGCAACCGGATGCTATTGATGACCTCGGCAGTATTCACCTTGCCCGTGATGTTGCCCGGAAGATTGAGGAGAGTCTTCAGTATCCTGGCCAGATCAAGGTGACAGTCATCCGCGAGACGCGAGCAGTGGACTATGCACGTTGATTTGGGACAGCACCTGAAGCGACGGAACGCTTCACGGCACAGGACGGCCTCAACGCCGACCGCGCCGCACAATCTCTCGGTGGCCGATGCGGGGTTCCTTCCCCGTTATGGCAACAACTCTGGTCATTCTATCGCAAGTTACCAGCCGGCGCATCGGCCGGCGCCCAACCCAGTTTGGAGGAGGCACATATGGCAAGCAATCTTTCGCACTCCACACCCGCCACTCGCGCCATCGGCGCAAGTGGCGCCAATGCTGTCGAGCGGCAGAGCGCTGAGGTTCTTAAGGTTTCTACACGCTCACGTCCCAGCGCAGTTGCCGGTGCAATTGCTGGCGTCATTCGCGATAGTGGCGTGGCGGAAGTGCAGTCGATCGGTGCAGGTGCAACCAACCAGGCGATCAAAGCAGTGGCAATTGCGCGCAGTTATCTTAGTGAAGAAGGCATTGACATCGTTTGCACCCCTTCGTTCATTGATGTCTCCATCGATGATGAAGAGCGCACAGCAATCCGCCTGCTGGTTGAACGACGATAGGACACAACAGGGTGGTCGTACTGTAGATGCGACCATCCTGCTGTATTTCACTGCGATTGTTCGTCCAGTCGCCAGTTGCGCACCATCCGTTCCTGCGGCAGCAGGGTGGAGTAGATGAATGTGTGCAGCGGTGTTAGAATGCCAGCTGCTGCACCCAAACGCGCAACAGTGCCGTTCTGTGCATCCAGTTCTGATGGACGACTGGCTATGATGTCGCGTTGCATGGATGTGGTCGTTTCGTAGGGTAGCGCATCAAGTTGCGCTAGTGCTGCGGCGACGGCATCTTCGCCAAGAGTGATGCCGCACGCCTGTGCGACTGCAACGATTTCGCGCATCCCCTAGATGAGTAGCAGGCGCCTCTCTAGAAGTTCACGTAGTAGTCCCATGGGCGCGAGCGCGCGTGTGACCGCTCCCAATCCGCTAGTTGTTGCTCCAAAGACGAATTTGCGCCAGACCCCGGCGTCAATGTCCGGCGGAATCGTTACCTGTACCCCGGCGCGTTCCAGCCAGTCGCGCAATGCTTCGACACGCGCTGTGCGACGGTTATCACGTTCGCCAAAGATGATCAGCGGATGGATCCCTAAGTGTCGCACTACACCCGGCGCAACGCGGGCAGCGAAGATGTAACAGATGCCATTCAATGCGTGAGACTCGCTCAGCGCTGCTGCCAGACGATCAGAAGCCCCAACGCCGTTGAGCAGCGGGACAACGTCGGTCTCCGGTCCGATGAGTGGACGTATGTGATCCATCGCTTCACCGAGTTGCCGGGTTTTGGTGGCGACCAGCACCATGTCGACAGGACCTGCATGCGATGGATCATCAGTTGCCTGAATAGGACATGGGTGTTACCAAATGCTCTCGATTCGTAATCCTCGCTCGCGCAGTGCAACCAGATTGTCGCCGCGCGCGATGAAGAGCACATCCGCGCCAGCCTGTGCTAACCGTCCGCCAAAGTAGCTGCCCACCCCTCCAACACCAACAACCGCGATACGCACAGGTCATTGCCTCCTTTCGTGTAAAGCAGGGGCGCAGCGGCACCCAGGGACGCAGCGGCGCTGCGCCCCTACTTTAACCGGATCGCACGCTCCAGCAGCGTCGCCATGCGGGTGTAATGCGAACCCTGCCAGTAGATCTTGCCACAGGCAATGCAACGCCGAAAGGTATCGAAGTACAATCGCGTCCTGGGTTCGAGAAGATGCTCAATATCGGCTTTCTCGACCACTGTTGTCAGACTGTTGCAACGCATACAACGCTGGAAAACGGTTGACGTCGGCGTGAGATTAAACCGCCGCATAACTTCGACAATCTGACGCACTGGAATAACTTCGCGCACAAATGAGCCATAGACAACAATGCTTCGTTTGAGTAATTCCCGGTCGCGTGTGAGCAAGATCCGGCGTTCCTCGCCTGCCAGACGTGCCAGTTCGGCATCGTGCGCATTGTTCCAGTACAGGCTATCGTAGCCCAGCATCCGCAGGTATGCCGCCAGTCGCCCCAGGTGCGTATCGAGTACGAAGCGCGGTTCATCAAGCGGAGGGCGCAGTGTGACTGACGATGCTGGTGCCATCGTGATCGGGAAGACCTCGATCATGTCGCCTGGTTGCACCGGGTAGTCGAAATTAACTGGATGACCGCCAACGATCAGGGCGCCGATCTCGGGATGGGGCACGCCACACGTCTCAATCAGGTTCTTGATAGTCTCGTACCCTTTGCATGGACGTTCGAACCACGTTTCACGTCGACTAGGCGGCAGAAAATCGTTCAGGTCGCCGTGGATGCGGATCAGCGCCACTCCCCTCTCCTGCACGTTTATAATATTCATAGCGTTCGTTCCGTCTGCGCTCGTTTCTGCCAGAGAGCAATCAGCAACATCGCCAGACCGACAATCTGTGCTACGCGGATGCCGCCCACAGTCACCAGCGAATCGACGCGCACTGCTTCCAGCAGTAGCATCACGCTGCCCTGCAGTGCGAGATAAATCATCGCAAGCGATCCAGGTCGGGTCATGCGCGGCGCGAACCATACCAGCATGCCCCAGGTGGCCAGCGCTGCCAGAAGATAGTAGAGCGGTACGGGATGGCGCGGTACGCCGAACAATGGCAGCGCCCATGGCACATTGGTGGGTGCACCAAGAGCTTCGCCGCTGAGCAGCAAGCCCAGCGCCGCGACTGCCTGCGCGGAGGGGAGCGCCAGCGCAGCGGCATCCGCCAGCGGCGCAGTTGCGGCGTCCAGGCGTCGCAACCGCAGGTACGCATACCCGGCGAGTGCACCGCCAATCAACGCGCCGGGCCATGCCAGATCACCCAAACGAAGCGCCAGAAATAAACCGGGTGATTGACTGTACATATCCCAGTTGAACAGACCGTACCACAAACGCGCACCAATGGCCGCACCCAGCAGAGCGAATGGCGCACAACGACGAGCATGCTGCTCAAGTTCATCGCCACCACATTTACGCGCTATTCGTTCAAACTGCATATGACCGATGAAAACGGCAATCACCAGCAGCAATGCGCCACTGCCAAGATTCAGCGGTCCGAGTTCAATAATCGGGTACACGTTATGGTGTCTCAGCAATCAACTGCTCGATGGTAGCCTCAATCATACCACGCGACATCGGTCCGCGATACACAGCGCGAATAATACCTCTGCGATCAATGAAGAAACTGGAAGGCAGCACGCGCGCCTGATACACAGCGCCAACCCGCGCGTCGCTATCGAGCAACGCCGGAAACGTCAGGCGTTGATCGTTCACATACGCCACGACTTTTGTTGCGTCTTCCTGTTGATTCACTGCCAGCACAACAAAACCCTGATCGCGGAAGCGCTCGTAAGCCTGCTGGATTGCGGGCATTTCGGCGCGACATGGCGGGCACCACGTCGCCCAGAGATTAATGAGCACCACCTGACCACGCAGATCGTCGAGTGCAACCTGCGATCCATCGATGGAGCTCAGGGTAAATCCGGGTGCGGGATGCCCGACGAGCGGCGCAGGCTGCGTTGCTGCGGGTTCTGGCGCTGGTGCCGCTGCAGGAACGCCCGGAGTGACGCGTGTTGCCCAGATGAATGCACCGCCAGTCAGCAATGTTGCAACCAGCAGCAGATCCCATATACGCTGAGAGAATACCATCAAAAGACTCCGTATTCCTTCCGCATTGCTTGCATATCGTGAGCATCGCGTGCTACAATACCAGGCAGTGTAGCCATGATACGCTCTTTTTTGCATGTCTGCTCCGTCGATTATCACGATTGATGGTCCTGCCGGTGCCGGAAAGAGTACGCTTGGCGAGTTGCTCGCCAGGCGCTTGGGATACCTCTTCTTCGACACTGGGGTGATGTATCGTGCGCTGGCATGGGCAGTTTTGCGACATTCAATCAATCCCGAGGACGACGAAGCAGTTGCAGCGCTGGCGCAGCGTCTCGATATTCAAGTGCATCCACCCGGTGATGCGACTGATGGACGACTGTATACAGTGCTAGTCGATGGCGTCGACGTCACCTGGGAATTACGGCATCCCGAAGTCGAGCGTATTGTTTCGATCGCAGCGCGACACCCAGCGGTGCGTGCTGTTTTGCGCGACCAGCAGCGCGCCATTGGTCAGCGCGGGCGCGTGGTGATGGTCGGGCGCGATATCGGCAGTATTGTAATGCCCGATGCACCGCTCAAGATCTATCTGGACGCATCGGTCGATGAACGCGCCCGTCGGCGCACCAATGAGATCCGGCAGCGTGGCGGTAGCGCCGATCTCCAGCACATCCGCAATGAAATCATCCGTCGTGATAGCCTGGACCGTCACGTGAGCGCGCCGGCAGCCGATGCATGCATTATTGTCAGTGACGGGCTGTCACCGGATCAGGTGGTTGATCTTGTTGTCTCCCGCATTGATTGCGAATCGGGCGACTCGCAGGATACGCGCGTATATGACCGAGTCGAAACTTCCGATCCCTCTGGAACTTGATAGTGACGAGCAGGTTATTCTGGTCGGCAAACGTCACTGGATCGAGCTATTGCAATCCAGTCTGGTCTTTCTGGTCATTGGCTTTATCGCTGCGGCGGTGGCGCTGTTTCGCGCGGCTGGCGGAACGTTGCTGATCATGCGAGAGGGCGTTTCGCGCCCCTTGACCGATCCGATCAACGTTGCGCTCCTGACGCTGACCATCATCCTTGTGGCGCTTTGGGCGCGCGGTGAGGCCAAGAAGAACCGCCGCAAGGATACACCCTGGCGTAACCCGGACATTCTCTACCTGCTGGCGATCCTTGCGCTCGGGTTGGCGATCTGGTTCCGGTCGATCGGCGGTGAACTGATCGTTATTGACCCGGTGTACGCACGCGCTGGCGATGCGATCAATATCGTGCTGAGTCTGATTACGATGTTCATGCTGCTGGCAGTGGCCTATCTCTACAACGACTGGCGCAATGACGTGCTGATTGTCACCAACAAGCGCGTCATTTATGACGAAGAGACCATGTTCATCCGCCACGTGCGGCAGCAAATCCTGATCGATGATATTCAGCAGGTCAATGTGCGTGCAGACACCTACCAAGCGACGCTGTTTGGGTACGGCAAAATCATTATTCGGTCGTTCAGCCCGCGCACGCTTGAATTCGACTTCGCCGCGAAGCCGCGCGAGATCGAAAAGGCGATTATGGATCAGGTGCGTAATCTGCGCCGTCGTCAGCAACCTGACCTGCTGCGCGCGCTGATTGAAGACCAGGTGTACGGCAACAAGATACCGCCACAGTCAGGGCCTGCGCTGCAAGCCCGCACGCAACGATTCCCCATCCCGGCGATCTACCCGCCCAATCCCGAAATCCATAATGATCGTATCATTTGGCGCCCGTCGTGGGTGTATGTCTTGTTGCAACTGTTTCGCCCATTGACCGGATTTGCCCTGACGATGTTCGTGGCGGCTGTTCTGGTTCAGTTTGGGTTGCTCGACGGTGTGGCTGTCAGCCTGGTCGTTCTGATTGCCCTGCTGGTGTTTGGCGTATGGGGGTGGTGGATCCGCGAGTCGCTGATCAACGACACCTACATCCTGACCCGCACCGACATTATCGATGTTGATCGACGCCCGTTGGGACCTGAAAACACTCGTCGCGCACAACTTTCCGCCATTCAAAATATCTCGTTTGACGTCAGTTTCGTCGAGCGCCTTCTGGGGCTGGGCACCGTAGTTATTGAGACGGGCGGCGCGGCTGGCGGAAAGTTCACCTTCGACCACGTGCCCGATCCACGCGGCGTCCAGGCAACCATCAACGATTACCTGACCGATTTCCGCAAGCACGAGAAGGAACGTCAGTTGCAGGATGCGCTTGCGCTGCTAAAGGAGTACGATCAGGTTCAGCGCGAGCATGGCGAAAAAATGGATCGCGAGAGCTTCGAGAAGGCAGTTGAGGAACTGATCAGGCGCTCGCTCAACAATCGACCAACGAACGAAGCGACCGCCGACACAATCAACGGCGCTGTGGCGACGCAGATCGATGCTCATCTGCGTCGTGTGGCGCGCAGTGCGCGTCGCCGCGCAGCGATCCGCATGCTGCACGAACGGATGCGCCGTCGCAATAGCGAACAACCCTCGTAATCCTCCAAGAAGGAAGATCATGCCGTATCTGCGCGCTGTCCTGATTGCCCTGCTGTGCATATTGCCAGTCATGCCGATTGCGGCGCAGGAACAGGTGTCGGGACTGACCCTGACGTTGCGCCCCGGTTATGCCGGTGCGTATCGATTGGACGAATGGTTTCCGATTACGGTTGACGTTACGAACAAGGGGCGCGACATTCAGGGTGTGCTGGAGTGGAGTTTTCCGGGATGGCAAAACCAACCAGTGTTCCGCCGCACTATCGATCTGCCGCGCGGTTCGCGGAAGCGCGTGATGCTGGAGGCGTTTGCTATTGGATTCGCGCGCAATGGCACGCTGCGTCTGATTGAAAATGGGAATGTGCTGTTCGAGCAGAACGTCGGTATCGAAGCCGTTGAACATGATCGGTTCCTGATCCTTATTGTTGGCTCCGATCCGGCGCTCCTGACAAGCCTGAGCGCAATGTCGATCAGCGGCGTGAGTGGAGTGACGGTGCGCCATATCCCGCCGGAAGACCTTCCTCTGCACGCGCTCGTGTTGCGCGGCGTCAACGCTATCTTTATCCATGATGTTGATACTGCTGCTCTTTCGCTCGATCAACGCACCGCGCTCCGGGACTGGGTTATGATCGGCGGGCAACTTGTGGTGGGTGGCGGGATCAATGGCGAACGTGCGGCGGCCGGTCTTGCCGACCTGCTACCGGTTGAAGTCACCCGCACGCTCAACCAGGGCGATCTGACGCCACTCGCGCAGTTTGGCGGGAGTGATCCGCAACCATCGACCGGTCCGCTGCTCACGGTCTTGCCACGTCCTGGCGCGGAAGCGCTACCGGCAGGTCATTCGCTAATCTACCGCAGACATGTTGGTAACGGCGTGGTGATCTTCAGTACATTCGATCTGGCGCTGCTGCGGGGTTGGGCGTCAGAGCCACAACTCTGGTCGCGCGTGTTGCAACCGATTCCGCTCTTCGTTCCGGCGTTCGAGGGGCGGGTGTATCAGATTAGTCTGATGCAGAACGTGCTGCAGATCCGGGCGGCAGGGTTGCCGCCAGCGTCAGCGCTGGCGGCATTTCTGCTGGCGTACATCCTCATGGTGGGTCCAGTGAATTACCTGGCGCTCCGCTGGATCAGACGCCTCGAATGGGGATGGTGGACGATTCCCCTCACTGTAGCGCTGTTTGCCGGTGGGGTGTTTGTGGTCGGGTTTGTGCTTCGTGGCGGGCAGGCGCAACTCTATCAGGTGTCCATCATTCAGGGAACAGAACGTGAGACCCGTGGCATCGCTACGGCGCATCTGGCGCTGTTCTCGCCATTACGCAGCTCTTACGCCCTGCGCGCGCCGTCCGGCAGTTTGCTGAGCGAAACGCGCAGTTTCGACGACTTCACCGCACGCCCACTGATCGCAACTGCCGATGATACCAGAGTCGAAGTTCCAGACCTGCTGGTCGATGTCGCCTCGATCCGAACGCTGATTGCCGAGACGACAGTTGAGATGCCGGTTCAGGTCGAGAGCGCTATTCGCTTCGATGGGAGCAATCCTGCGGGTGAGGTGCGGAATGTCGGGCGGGTTATGATTGAAGAGGCTATTGTCGTCCACAAGGGGATGTTTCAGCAACTTGGCAATCTTATGCCCGGCGCCAGCGCTCGCTTCGATTTCGGCGGGTCGCGTGGCAGCTTCCCTTCTGGCGTGACTATCAGTGACGATCGGATGTTCAATCGACGTCAGATCCTGACCCAACTCTTCAATAATACCTCTATGCTTCCGTCTATCAGATCACCGCTGGATGCGCAGGGTGTGTATCTGATCGGCTGGAGCGCTACACCTGCCGTTCCACTCGAAATGAACGGTCGATCCGCATCGCAGCAGGGAGTAACCCTGTTTGTCATCCGGTTGCACACGTCGTAATATGGTGGCGCTATGCCTTCGCTCACCGACAGTGTGCGCATAACGATCCGCCGTTATCGCATGATCGCGCCCGGTACGCCGGTCATCGTTGCGGTGTCTGGAGGACCAGACTCGCTGTGCCTGTTGGATGTGCTGGCGAACCTGCGCGCCGAACTGATGTGCACGTTGCACGTTGTTCACCTCGACCACCGGTTACGCGGCGCACAATCGGCGGCAGAAGCGGCGTTCGTGGCGGAGACCGCAGAACGCCTGGGGATCGCTGCAACCGTTGAGGCAGTCGATGTGCGCGCGCTGGCTGTGGAACGCAACCTTAATCTGCACGCAGCAGGACGATTGGCGCGTTACCGCCTGCTGGCACGGGTGGCGCTGACTATCGGCGCGCAGGCAGTGGCGACAGCGCACCACGCCGATGATCAGGCGGAGACGGTGTTGCTGCATCTGGTGCGCGGCGCCGGTGTCGAAGGGTTGCGTGGCATTCGCCCGGTGGTTCCCTGGGAAGAATGGCGCGCGATTGGCGACATGGACGACGATAATCTTGCCGCGTTGCCGCACGACAGGCACGCGCCGCACCTTATCCGTCCGCTGCTGGACATTACGCGCACCGATATTGAGGCATACTGCGTCGAACACGGGCTTGTGCCGCGCCGCGATCCATCGAATGTTGATCGGCGCTACCTGCGGACGCGCATCCGCCAGGATGTTCTGCCTGCCCTGGCGACGCTGAACCCGCAGATCGTCGCAGCGCTGGGACGCACAGCATCCGCCTGCGCCGAAACTGCTGACTTCATCGAGCACGAACTCGACCGTGTATGGGATGCTCTGACCACCGCGCAGACGGATCGACTGACGTTCGATGGACGCCGCTGGCGTGATCTGCACCCGGCGCTTCAGCACGCTGCGATCCGCCGGGCATACACTCTGCTCGGCGGCAGCGACACCCTCGGCTACGATGACGTCATGCGCGCCTGCGACGCCGTTGGGCGCGGCGTCGGGCGACGGATCGAACTGCCGGGCGGTGTTGCACTGGTGACTGACTATGATGGCGGATTTGGTATCATACGCGGCGAACCGGCGCCGGGCGAGGGTCTGCGCCTGCCTGTCATCGAAACGACCCTGACCATCCCTGGCCGCATCGAACTGCACAGCGGACGCGCGCTCTGCGCTGACTATCGCCTGGCAGCGCCGTCGAGCCGTTGGGAGGTCTTTCTCGACGCTGCCGCATGCGCTGCGCCGCTCACCGTTCGCCGACGACGTCCCGGCGACCGCGTGCGACTGGCTGGCGGGCGTGGAACGCGCCGTATTCAGGACATCATGGTCGATGCAAGGATACCACGCGCACTGCGGGCTGAGTGGCCCCTGGTGGTCGCCAGTGAACGGATCGTCTGGCTACCGGGCATCGGTGTGGCGGAAGGGGTCAGTGCATCGACAGGACAGGCGGCGCTTCATTTGTGGATTGAGGGTATATCCGACGAAGACGAGCCGGGAGGCATTGCTGTTGTAAAGGAGCACTCCATGCACGACGATATGGCAAAAATCTTGCTCACGGCGGAACAGATCCAGGAACGGGTGCGCGCCCTGGGAGCGCAAATTACCGCAGATTATCGACCACTCGGCGATCTGTTGCTGGTTGGGGTCCTGAAAGGGTGCGCCATGTTCATGGTCGATCTGGCGCGCGCCATCGATCTCCCGCTCGGCATGGATTTCATCGCCACGTCGAGTTATGGCAAAACGACCGAGTCAAGCGGTGTTGTGCGCATGCTGAAAGACCTGGATACCGACATCGCTGGACGCCACGTGCTGATCGTTGAAGACATCATCGATAGCGGACTGACGCTGGCCTATCTCCGTGGGCATCTGCTGCGCCGCAACCCGGCGAGTCTGCGCATCTGCGCACTGCTCAACAAACCGGAGCGCCGCCGGGCGGACATCCCGATCGATTATCTGGGGTTCGACATCCCGAACGAGTTCGTTGTCGGGTATGGTCTCGATTTTGATGAAAAGTACCGCAATCTGCCGTACATCGGCGTTCTGCATGAGCGCATCTATCATACAACGGCGTAACAACATCGCAAGGAGGCGAACACATGACGCACCCCGTTCCGCAAACCATGGGTCAGCAGTTTGGCAGGCGCTCCTGGGCTGAACCGTGGAAGATTAAGATGGTCGAGCCGCTGCGGGTTATCAGCCGCGAGGAGCGTGAGCGCGCCCTGGCGGAAGCCGGGTATAACACGTTCCTGCTCCGTTCGGAGGATGTGTACATCGATCTGCTGACCGATAGCGGCACCAACGCGATGAGCGATCGCCAGTGGGCTGCTATCATGCTGGGCGATGAAGCGTATGCCGGCAGTCGCAATTTCTACCGCCTCGAAGCGACCGTGCAGCAGTACTACGGTTACCGCTACGTCGTCCCGACGCATCAGGGGCGCGGCGCAGAGCACCTGATCAGTCGCGCTGCCATTCGTCCCGGGCAGTATGTGCCCGGCAACATGTACTTCACCACCACGCGGCTGCACCAGGAACTGGCTGGCGGCATCTTCGTCGATGTCATCATCGACGAAGCGCATGATCCGCAACACCTGCATCCCTTCAAGGGGAATGTCGATCTCGACAAACTGGAGACGCTGATCCGACGCGAGGGGGCGCAGAACATTGCCTATGTCAGTCTGGCGGGCACGGTGAACATGGCTGGCGGGCAGCCGGTGAGCATGGCAAATGTGCGCGCACTGCGCGCATTGTGCGACCGGTACGGCATCCGCATCTTCCTCGACGCAACACGCATGGTCGAAAACGCCTTCTTCATCCAGGAGCGCGAAGAAGGGTACGCGCAGACGCCAATTGCCGCCATTCTGAAGGAGTTCTGCTCCTACACCGACGGCGCGTGGATGAGCGCCAAGAAGGACAGCCTGGTGAACATCGGCGGATGGGTAGCAGTCAACGATGCCGACCTGTTCGATGAACTGCGCAATCTGGTGGTGGTCTACGAAGGGTTGCACACCTACGGCGGGCTGGCAGGGCGCGACATGGAAGCGATCGCCGTGGGCATCGAAGAGTCGGTGCAGGACGACTACATCCGGGCGCGGATCGGGCAGGTGCGCTACCTGGGAGAACTGCTCACCAACTGGGGCATCCCGATGGTGCAACCGGTCGGCGGGCATGCCATTTTTCTCGATGCGCGCCGTTTCTACCCGCACATTCCGCAGCACGAATTTCCGGCGCAAACGCTGGCCACCGAACTCTACCTCGACTCGGGCATCCGGGCGATGGAGCGAGGGATTGTCAGCGCCGGGCGCGACCCGAAAACCGGCGATCACTACTACCCGAAACTGGAACTCACACGCCTCACCATCCCGCGCCGCGTGTACACCCAGGCGCACATGGATGTGGTCGCCGAAGCGGTGAAGGCAGTCTACGATGCGCGTGAACGGACGCGCGGGCTACGCATGGTGTACGAACCGAAGTATCTGCGCTTCTTCCAGGCGCGCTTCGAGCGCCTGGCGTAGCAATGCATCGCCACGGCAGACGCAACGATCATCGTTGGTGACCAACCGGAAGAACCAGGACGCGGGATTCCGCGTCCTGATCATCCCCGCGCCTCTTCTGCCACAAACATCATCACACTCATATCAAATCTCGATAGATAGTGTCCATTTCTGATCGGGCAACGATTTGGCACGGAGGCTTCACGGCAGGGGCGGTTCACGAACTGCCCCTGTCAATTGTTCACGGAACCTCGCACCTCCTCGAGGGTGGCGCACATGTGATGGTTGGAGCGCATACCATACATAATTGTGACGCCAGCATACGAGGCTCTGTCATGAACGATGAGCATAGACTTCCCGGCCAAGATGACCGAGCAGTACCCTATATCCGGCCGGATTATTCGGATGCCACTCGAATCGCGCTCGCTCAAACCACTGTGTCAGCACAGTATCACCACTGCTATTCGTTTCGAGACGAGCTTCGGTCAGAGGGAAGCCAAACAACGCCAGGCTACGTTGATACGAAGTAAGGCCAGGCGCACGCAATCCGTGCGTTTGCCAAAAGGTTTTGAGTCCCCTTCCTCGTTCCTGGTCGCAGACATTATGACCTGTCTCAGCGAACCAAAGACAACCCGGCTTGGGACCACGCTCTCTTGGCAGTTTCTCCCACTCAATGCCGAGTTGTCGCAGCCGTTCATCACCCAGCCGTCCGAGTAAGACATGGTATGGTGGAGGATTATCAGGATGATGCTCAAAGCGAGCGCGCTCCAACCATTGAGTCATGGTGCCGCTCAGGCTACGTTCTGGTTGCATATAGTCAATGGGATAGCCAAAGATCATAAGACCGCCGTGCGTTTGCCAATACGTGATGAACTGTCCTTCGAGACAATAGCCTGTTTCAGGGAAGCAGAGCGGTTCCGGTCCGTACTGAGCGTGTGCGGAGGGAGTTGCTGCCGCCGTGAGCATAGCAAGTATAACTATCATGCGCTGTATCATCTGTGTCCTCCTTCGTTTTGTAGAATGGCGCTCCAAGCAGCAACAAATCGAGGGCCGTCGCCCGACGTAGCTGCGCATCTTGAGGTACGTAAGGCTTACAGCTGCGTGCGGGCGCGACGACCACGCACCCAAGCGGTGTAGCGATGCGTGCCGTTCCAGCGCGCCAGGAACATCCCGGCACGACTATAGGTTGCCCTGGCAGGAATGCTTTCTATCGATCAAGATAATATCGTCTTCCTTGCGGCGGGTGTCTCTGATGAATGCCGGGGCGCGCGCGGGAGGCGGTGGAAACAGTTCGGGGTGCTGGCGAACATAGTCTGGATCGAAGATGAAATCAAAGAAGAGCACCAATTCAACATCCGGGTTCGTTTGCAGCCACGGCTTGAGCGACACCAGGTGGCGCTCGCCGCGGTACGGGTCGGTGATGTACCCTTCATCGCCGCCAAGCCACGCGCGCAGCTTCGCCAGGGTGAATCCGTGACCGCGCATGTGGGGCGGAACTTCCCGCAGTTCGACGATGATTGTGCCGGGGATGTCTCGATATGGAATATTTGTGAGCAGAGGAATGTACATACCAGCCTCCATACATATGACCAATTACGGACAACCGAGCTGACGGCATACGCGCCCTCTATACGACCAGGTAGGCGTTGAGCAAAGTGTGCCGTCGCAGGAATCATAGCACGCAAACGTAGCGATTGAGGTCCATGATTTGTCGATGCTGTCATATACTTCAAAGCACGACGTGCAATAACAGACCTGTACAGAACAGCGACGATACTGACCACTGTCTGAACCGCCTTCCTCTAGTCGGGGTGGTGAGATACAACCATTCAGCGTATCTGTCGGAGCCGTCGTGGGCGCAGGCGTGCGCTGTGCCACGACATTTGACCCTCCATCGCTCAACACAGGCGCGCTGCGGAAGAGTGGAAACGCCAGGATCGCGCCGCCTGCCGCTGCGAAGAACTGCAGGAGTCGTCGTCGTGCCGGTGTGTGCAGGCGCCCGACCGGCGCCATTCCGCGTGGCGCCTGTTGATAGTCTGAAGTCTCTTGCGTTGCCGTTCGCACGTGCATCACGAGCGCTATCAGCGCTGCGCCGCCGATGGCAACCAACGCCATCCCCCACGCAGGCAACCCCGGCGACACACCGGGCGTCCAGAAGCTCAGCGTCGTCCCAACACCGCTCAGCAGCGCAAGTCCGGCATTGCACGTCAGCGCGACGCTCCACCTCCCGCGTTTTCCAATACTGGGGCAACTGCACGCCGGCGACAACCGCCGAACGCATACCCACACGCCCCACACGGTAACGAGCAGCAGCATTCCAGTGACGATCCCCATCGTCCACGGCAGAAGCGCAGGCGGACTCGTCAGCACTGCCAGCGCCAACCCAGCCTCCAACGCCGGAAGCAGCAGTATCAGCGGACGGATGACCGCTGCGGGCAGACCACCGGCGCGCAACACTGCTGCCAGCACGTCAGGCTGACGCGCCTTCGCATATGCAGCAAACAGCAGCGCGCCACTCAGCACTGCCTGACAACCCATAAGCAGGAAGGCGATCACGCTCGCTCTCCTTTCAGGTCTGCGGGAGCGACGCGTATCGTCTGGGGCATTCCCCGACCCTGGTGATGTGCTGGCTTCGTGTTGCAAGCCATCGCCATCCGGCGCCGCCCCGCTCTCTGCGCGCGTCCCTGACACCCGGAGTCTACACCCACGGCAGAGCGTTGTCTATCAGGGAACAACCCTGAATTGCGGAGAGTCTTTACGGCGCGCAGCGTGCACGAACCGGTCGGCGCAGTGCGCGCCTTTGCGATCCGTCGAAGCGGGTCGTTGGGCGCAGATTCGTCGGCTCAACCCCAAGAAGAGCCGCTCCTATCAATGTGGCAGCGGAATGCGCACCTGGAGCGCACCCAGTTCCGGCATTGCGAGCGGGACCATCTGGTCACCGATCCGCGGTATTCGGTAC
>Ga0308415_1000525_pt1 | contig 16837 bp, 21 predicted proteins | sample HotsprSampleOS55_FD_203465 | JGI IMG/M metagenome (GOLD analysis project Ga0308415, IMG submission 203465) | Hot spring phototrophic mat microbial communities from Octopus Spring, Yellowstone National Park, Wyoming, United States - 20090730_OS55 ... | reverse complement strand
CACGCGAGATGCTCGTTGACCGAATCGCGCGCGTGTTTGGTCCTCAACGCGCGGAGATGATCGCCACAACTGAGGTCACGCGCGCTTACTCGCAGGGAACGGACATCGCGCGGCAGATACTTGACGATTCTGGTTTATCGCTTGTCCATGTGTGGCACACCGCCGCTGACGAGCGCGTATGTCCAATCTGCGCGCCGCGCGATGGGCGCGAACAAGGCGATGGCTGGGACGAGCTGCCGCCGGCGCACGTCAGTTGCCGGTGCTGGACGACGCTAGAACAACCAAGGAGACGCCGAAGATGAGCAAAACTGTCGTTCGTTTGAATCTGCCGCGCGTGTTTCGTGGTCAACTTGACCTTACGCCGGCGCTATTGTTCCTTGGCTACAAGTTGCGCGACGCTGTGAACGTGTATCCGCCGCGCAAGCCTGGGATGCGCATCCGATGGAAGAGCGAGCGTCAGCGTCACTACGTGCTCGCCAACGTCCGGTTGCCGTACCGACGAACAGGTTGGCTGGCGAAGCAGTGGTTCGTCACGCCGACCAGCAGCGCACAAGTAGTCGTGCGAAACAAAGCGCGCTACGCCGCGTTTGTGGTTGGCAAAGCGCAACAGCCGTTCCACAAAGACCGCGGCTGGAAGCGTGCCGATGAAGAGGCAAGTAAACTGGTTTACAATCGCGCCGTGATGCGCGAGTTTGCGCGCATCATCGAGCGGGAGATGAAACGATGAGATTCACGCTGGATACCGATCTTCCTGTAATCGAACGTGATGAGTGGGATGGGGATGCCGCGCGTGAACGCATCCTGGCGTGGGCCGGCTACGAGACCAACGCAGATGAGGATATGCGCAACGAAGCACTTGACCGCGCCGCGCGCTTGTTTCTCTTCCGCCGTGACGAGTCTGCGGCCAAAGGCGACCTGGTTGCACCCTGTGGCGACATCGTGGACGGTAACCCGCGGTTGGTCACATCCGGCATGCGGTTCGCGCTGGCCGCCGTGAACGGCGCGCGCGGTGGGATTGACGCGCCCGAGGAGCTGCTCGCCCAAGCTCGTCGCGCACTCGAAGAACTGCTGGGTAAGCAGGAGCAGGAGCAGGAAACGCGCTCGTTTGCAGTGAAGGTGTATGAGCAGGAAGGCAAGCTCTACGCCGAAGGGTACGCGGTCGTGTTCGGCGGACGCGACCTGCACGGTGAATACTTCACTCGCAATACTGACTTCGGCGCGGAGCTGCTCGGCCTGAACAACCCACCGCTCCTGTACGAACACGGCATACACCCTGAAGTTGGGCTTAAGGTGATTGGGCGCGTAGAGCGCATGGATGCTGACGACATTGGCGTGCTGGTCAAAGCCGAGCTGGACCGGCACAACAAATACATCGAGCTTGTGAAGCAACTAGCTGAGCAGGGCGCGCTAGGCATGAGCACCGGTGCGCCCGGCCACCTGGTCTCGCGTAAGAGTACGGGCGAGATTGAGCGCTGGCCGATTGTTGAGGTGTCGCTGACGCCGACGCCGGCTGAACCACGCACGCTCGGCGTCGAGATTGTCGAAGCCATCCGCTCAGTCGTGTGTCCAGAGGCCAAGCCGCCGGCGGTCGTCACCGCCGACGAAGGCAAGGCGGATGCGCGCAAGGGCGTAGCAAAGGAGATTCACATGTACGTAACTGAAGCTAAGAGCATAACCTTGCGCGACTTCATGAGCGCCGTAGCGCGCAAGGACTTTGACACAATCAAGGCGCTAGGCACAGGGCAGGGGCCGTCGGGGGGCTACCTTGTGCCGGAGACGCTCATCCCCGACCTGTTAACCGCTGTGAGTGAGCAGTCCATCGTGTTGCCGCGCGCGTTCATCACCGATGCCCCCGGCACGGTCCGTCAGCCAGTTGTTGACCTGAGCAAAGGCGCTGCCGGCGTGTTTGCCTGGTACGGCGGCATCAAGTTCACTTGGGTGGGCGAAAACTCTGCCATCGCTGAGACCGAGCCATCCTTCAAGCAGTACACACTACGAGCGCTGACAATGGCTGGCATCGTGCGCGTAAGCAACCGGATGCTCGCCAGCACTACATTCGATGCTCAGCTACGCCGAATGCTTGCCGAGAGCGCATCAGATTATCTGGACTACTACTTCATCCGCGGTAGTGGCGCGGGCGAGCCGCTTGGCGTGTTGAATGCCCAAGCGCTGGTGAGCGTGGCGCGCGACACTGCCAGCCAATTCAAGCCGGTCGACGCTGCTCGAATGTTGGAGCGGCTGATGCCAGGCTCGCTTGGTCGCGCTGTGTGGCTAATCCACCCGACCGTGCTGCCGCAGCTGGTCCAATTCTCGGTTGGCAACACGCCCGTGTGGCAGCCCAACTGGCAACAGGGCATTGCCGGCACGCTGATGGGCATCCCGGTCATCCTGACCGAGAAGGTCAATCCGCTCGGCACTGCCGGCGACGTGCTGCTTGCGGACTTCAGCATGTATGCCGTCCAGCTGGTGCGCGACATTGAGATTGCCGCGAGCGCTGACGCCTTCTTCGAGTTCGACCAGACGGCATATCGGCTGACGGTTTACGCCGACGGCACGCCCAGGGTGGTAGACCGCGCTAAATACATCGGGACAAACGTGGAAGTGAGCCCGTTCGTGAGGCTACAGTAGGAGGTGGATAGCATGAAGCCAACTGACTTCCTGACCATCGCTGGCCGGTTGCCGGCACAGGCGATTACCGGCGCGACAAACACAACCAGCATTGACATGCAATTGCTGCGTGGCGTGGCTGCTGTGTGTGTCGTTGGCGCGGCCACAACGCCGCCGTCGTTCACGATTCAGAGCAGCGCCGACAACAACGCGTTCGCTAACCTTACCGGAAAGGCTATTGCTAGCATCCCTGCAAACAGCGAGGGCGTAATCAACATCCGCGATGAGGAATTACCTGATGGTCATCGCTGGATTCGAGCTGTAGTGAACGGCAACGCCACGGTCGCTGTGGTCTTTATCGGCACGCTGGCGCGCGACAACCCGCCTGCGAAACTGGCCAGCACGACCATCGTTGACTAATGAGTTACGCGACGCTTGCTCAGGTCAAGCAGTACCTGGGCATCACCGGGACGAGCGAAGATGCGCTGCTGACGCGGCATCTATCAGCCGCGTCAGCATCCATCGACCGCTACACAGGCAGGCGCTTCACTGCGTCAACAGCGACTAGGCAGATTCGCCGAGAACATATCGTCGGGGACGTGTTCCTGCTGCCCGACGACCTGCGCGCGCTGACGCAGGTCGTCACAGATACCGGCGACGTTCTGCTGCCGGCGGACTTCGTTCCCTTCTATCCGCCGACCAGGGTGCTCAGAATCAAGCACACTGCGCAGAGTTGGAGCATCGAATACACGGCGGACGTGACGGGGCAGTGGGGGTTCAGCGCAGCCCCACCCGACGACATTGTGCAGACCTGTGTGCGATTAACCGGCTGGATGTACCGGTCAAAGGATGCGCAGGTGTTCGACGTGACAGGCCAGGAAGGGCTAAATGCGCTGAGCACGCGCTTACCACGTGACATCACGCAGATGCTCGACCCGTATGTGGTGCTCGAGGTGATGCCATGTTGAGCGCCGTTAATGCCGTGAGTGGAGTGGTTGCGTCTGTGCCGGGAATCGTCTCGACCTACACGACCGTGCCGATGAGCACTTCCACGGCTACGCTGCCAATGGCGCTCGTCACGCCGGTCGGCGAAAACCGCCGGCAGCACGCGCATGAGCTGGTGCGCATCGAGACGCTGGTCCGCGTGCGGATTGTGCACTCGCCGATTGCGCAAGGCGTCACGGAAGCGCAACAGTCGGCGCTCTATGCGCTTGCTGATGCGGTAATGACGGCACTGACGGATGACATCACGCTGGGCGGGCAGGTGGACCACGTAGCCAGCGTGGACGCTGACGAGCCGGCTATCTACACGCTGGCAGGTACGGACTACCTGAGTATCAGCGTCGTGGCAAGGGTGGTGGAGAAGATATGAGCGACAAACAGAAGCTTGGGAACAAGCCAGGAGAGGAGGCCATCAAGGGCGTCTATGAGCCAGTGGCGGAGAAGTGGTATGGGGTGTACTACCCTGGCTTGCCTTTTCTCCCAATCACTGACGACGAGCTCGTTCAGCTTGCGAAGGTGCATGCCTACGACATTCAGTTTGTCCGAGGCTTATATGCGATTCAAAAGGAGAAGGTGAAAGATGCCAGCGACTCATCTACGTAGGGTTCAGCTAGGTCAGCAGACAGCGTTTGCAACACCGGTCGCTGCCACGTCCATCTTGCGGGGCGTGCGGGACGGGAGCGTGACAATTAACCACAACGATGCGGTTGTTGAGGAGCTAGGCCGCACGGTGAGTGACCTGGTCATCGTCTCGCAGCGGCACGCCGAAGGGGAGCTGGAGCTTCAGTGCACGTACGAGGACATACTCTATGGCCTGTTTGGCTTGTTCGGCCCGGTTGCGCCGAGCGGTGGCGCGCGCACATTCAATGCGCCGGTTGTTAACTACGCTGCGCCTCAGATTTACACGATTGAGTACGGAGCGCCGGGTGCAGAGTACCGAGTGGTCGGCGGCATCATCAGGGAGTGGACGCTGCGCTACGAAGCGAACGCCGGCGTGACCGAGAACTGGACGTTCATCGGGAGAGCGGTGCAAGCGAATACGCTGACCGGTTCTCTACCGACGCGCATCGTGACGCCTGTTGTTTCTACTCAAGCCTCATGGTTCATGGACCCAATCGGCACAGCCCACGGCACGACGCCGATACCTGGCACAGTGATTGAGGCGGAGCTGAGCATCAACACCAACAGACATCTGAAGATGTTTGAAGGCTCACAGCCGATCACTTGGGGTGAAGGGCGTTGGGAAGCGCAATTAAACATCACAGCGGAGTTCAATGCGACTGCCAAGGCTTGGGTGGATGCGCTGCTGACGGACAGGGTTGCTCGCAACATCCGCGTCAACTTCGTGGAGACGGCCGGTTCGCGCGAGTTGCGAATCGACTTCGTCGGGCTGATTGCCGAGTCCCCGGAGCTGTTTGGCGACCGCGACGGCAACATGACCGTAGAAGTCACGTTCAAGGCACTCGTGGCTGCTCCCCTGAACAACTGGCTGCAAATACGAACCATAAACGGTGTTGGGACGCTGCCATGATTGACTTGACGAAGGTGCGAAGGATTGACCGCAACGCGCCAGGGAGCTTCATGGAGTACGCGCGTTTGCAAGCCACCATCGCTGAAGGCGACCTGATGGCCATTGCGCGCGCGCTGGAGAGCTACGGGGTTGATACCAGCCAGTTGTCGTTCAACGAGCTGGTGGACGTGGTCAAGCACATCGCAGGAGAGCCAGCCCCTTTACCGGCCACGAGCGCGACCGAGTGACCTTGCTGCTCCACCTTGCCGAGACCTGGGGCGTGCCGCCGTGGGTGCTTGAGCGCGAGCTTTCGCTCTTCTGGGCAGAAGCTGCGTGTGAGTACGAGCGCGAACAAGTGCGTCGAATGAAGCGCGAGATAAGGAGATATGGCGGACGGTGAAATTCGCATTGAGATTACTGGCGACGCGCGGGACTTTCGACGCGCGATAGCCGGAGTCTCGGACGACATTGGCAAGCTCAAGAAGCTGAGTTTTGGGCTTGCTGATGCATTTAAGACTGCGTTCTCCACAGCCGCGGGCTTCCTGGCCGCCAGCGTGGTTCAGGACGGGATGAGAGCGCTCTCCGGTGCAATCGGCGGAGCAGTCAATAAGGCCGCAGAGCTTGAGAGCGAACTCAACTTCTTGCAAGCGGTGAGCGGTGCGACTGGCGAGCAGATGCGCCAGGTGGCAACGCTGGCAAAGCAACTCGGCGCTGACGTGACCATCCCAGCGGCATCGGCGCTCGACGCCGCAAAGGCGATGACTGAGTTGGCGAAGGCCGGGTTGTCCGTCGAGCAAAGCATGGCCGCAGCGAAGGGTTCGCTTCAGTTAGCTGCTGCTGGTCAGCTTGATGCCGCACGCGCGGCTGAGATCGTGGCCGGCGCGCTAAACGCCTTCGGACTGGCAGGAGATCAGGCTGTTCGGGTGGCCGACTTGCTAGCTGCCGCAGCGAACGCGAGTGCCGCAGATGTAATCGAAATGGCAGACTCGCTCAAGATGGCAAGCGCAGTTGCCGCGATGAGTGGCAGGAGCATCGAAGAGACCATTACTGCGCTCTCGATGCTAGCGAACGCTGGTATTCAGGGAAGCGATGCCGGTACATCGCTCAAGACGATGTTCCTGCGCTTGGTCGCGCCGACGAAGGATGCGAAGGAGAAGCTAAACAGCCTTGGCATTAGCCTGACCGACGCTCAAGGCAGAATGCTTCCACTGCGTGACCTAACTGCGCAGTTTGCCAGCAAGCTATCGGCGCTCACCGAAGAAGAGCGCAACTACATCCTCACAACTGTGTTCGGCTCAGACGCCATCCGCGCGGCAAACATCGTGCTTATGGCAGGCGCGGACGCTTACGACGAGATGTATCGAGCCGTCACCAAGGCAAATGCTGCGACCGAGTTAGCTGAGGCTCGCATGCGCGGGCTAAAAGGTGCGCAAGAGGCGCTGAACAACGCTGTCGAGACGCTAGGCCTGTCGTTCGGCGAGAAGCTTACGCCGATTCTGGCCAAGGTTGGGTTTGCGTTTGCAGAGATACTGACCGACGAGCGCTTGATTGAATTCGTCGAGGCGCTCGCTGAGAGGCTGGGCGGATTGCTGGCTGAGGGCTTTACTTTGGTGAAAGATGTGGTGAGGCAGATTGACTTCTCGTCTTTTGCCGCCACAGTGCGAATGGCCGGTGAAGAACTGGGACGGATGTTTCAGCCGATGCTAGCAGGGCTGGCTATGCTTGGCGCAACCATTGCGCCGGTCTTGCAGGGTATCGGTGGGCAAATACAGATGCTCGCTGAGCAAGGGATCCGAATTCTCGGCGACACCTTCGCCGACCTGAAGCCAGTGGCGCAGGACGCACTACACGCCATCGGCGAGTCGTTCGCTGCTCTCGCGCCGCATGTGCAGAACATCCTGCGCGCGCTTATGCCGCTGGTGTCTCAGATTGGCAACGCGCTGCTTACCTTCTCCCGCACCTTCGGCGCTGTGATACGCGAAGCACTGCAAACGCTCACGTCCTTCATTCGCGCTGTTGCTGCAGTGCTGCGCGGTGACGTGGATGGCTTCGTACGCTACCTAGGCGACAGCGTGAAGAACCTACGTGAGCTAGTGACAACTGCTATACGAGGTGCAGTGGAAACAATTGGCAACCTGATTGGCATCAACTTGACCGGCGTGCTGTCGTTCATTGAGCAAGTGAACAACGCGCTGCTCAGCGTGCGCAATCTTGGTCTGAACGTGGCACAAGTGGTCAGCAACGCTCTCAGCAACATTCGCCTTCCGTTCGGCGCAAATGCTCAGCAGCAACAGCAGACTACGCAGAACGTGACGAACAACTACATGCTTAACGTAAATGCTGCGTCGTCGCATGGCGTGATGAGTGACTTTGAGTTGATGAGGAGATTAGGATGGAGATAGATCTGTTTCGAGGGGGAGCTTCACTAACCACGCTGCACTATCGCAACGTGCCAGGGCAATACTCTTGGGTATTGCGAGACTTCCAAGGCGACCTGATGGACGAGGTCGAGGCACTCACGCGCGATGCGCTTGGTGGGCGCACGCTTCTGATAGGCCAGCAGGGACGCGCAAGGCGCATCGTCATCGTGCTCGACGTGCAAGGAACGAGCATGTCGAACCTGCACGCAGCGATACAAGAGCTGGAATCTCATGTGCGATGGCGCAGAAACGAGCCGCCAGTTCTCGCGTTGAGAGTGAGAGCGCAAGCTACTAGTCCGTGGAGTGTCCAGGGCGTCATACTTGAGCAAATGAATGCTCAGTTTGAGGATGATCAGTACCGCGCTACTGTCACAATGAGATTTGCATGTCTCAGCGTGTACTGGCGAGAGTTCATCGGCACGGTCTCGGCTTCCAACAACACGCTGACCGGCAATGCCTTCGTGGTGGACTTGAGCACGATGACTTTCACGCCGATCACCGGTATCTCGGAGGCAATCACCAACATTGACTACCGACCAGCTTCAAACGAGTGGATCATCTTCACTTTCTCGCGGGTCTGGCGCGCGCCTGCTACAGGTGGGGCGGCTGCGCTTATTGGATCTGTATCAGGTGCGACCGCCTTGCGAGGCTGCGTGGCGCATGATGGCAGCATCATTGCTATTGCGCAGGGTATAAATCAGCTGGTTCGATTCACCTACCCTTCATCTTCACCGACGGTGCTGGGCACGTTCAATAGCACGCCGGCTCGTGTCAGGCGGTTTGACGATTCTTACGTATCCGTAGGCGAATTTAGCCAGTATCAAACCACAACCGGATTGGCTGGGATAGTCTCAACTGACATCACGGGAGCAATTAACAGCACGTTTTCACCTTTCTCGACAAGCACTATCTTTCCTGGCGGCGGGAGAGTCCGCGACGTGCTAATTAAAGACGGCATCGGCATCGCAATTGCACATCGCGTGCCATCGCCATCGCAAAGCTGGGTCGCGGTGTGGAGCGCTCAGGTTGCACCGTACTACGTAGCTGAAGGTGCATCCACCTGGGGTCCGTTTGAAATCGACCAGGCGTCGCCAATTGACGATGTGACCATCTGCGCTGAATCATGGATCCACTCTGGACGCACATTTAACACGCTGTGCCGGCTAAGGAACCTGAGCAGCGTCGTGCCATATGCCTACCCGACGGTGAGCGTCGGCGGCGTGCAGGATGGCTGCGCTGTAGAGCGCTTTTTCTTCGCAACTAGTGAACCGCGAAAAGTGTTTCGGCTTGGCAATGATGGAACTGCGATGCCGCTGTTCACATCAAGTGCGAACAGCATTGCTATACGACGAGTGGGCAATCTCATGTGTATTGGATATCTTGATACAGCTATTGTGTGGACGCCGCTAACAGTTGACGTTAGCGCGGTTGCAAACACTGGCACGACGGCAGAAATCGTGCCTAGGCTAGGCAGCCTTTCCGTTCCAGTATTCAGTTGCTATAGCAAGGTGGACACGGAGATTCTCGGCGAAGTGCTTGACCCTCAGACTCAAGCGGCTAATTATGAGCCGAAGTACCATGGCGGGGGAGTGGTCACGCCGCTGCCGGGCACGCGTTACGAGCGCATGTTTCGCGGGTCAATGAACGAAGCGATCAATCGCTACTGGTTCGCGGTAGGCGGAAGCGTGACGTCGAACAACGTCACTCTCAACAGGTACAAGCATGATTGGCGCTGAAGCAATTTTGGCCTTAACGTCGCTAAGGCAGCCAGGGATGCGCACTGGCGCGCTTGCGCTCAGCGGCTCGTTCGAGCGGCGAGCGATGGAAGTGGCGGAGTGCGAGCTGGAGATAAGCGTGCGTGCGCCGAGCTATGAACTTAGCGCATACGGAGACGTGATGATGGCGATGTTGCCCGACCGCAGGGAGTACTACTTCGTTACTGCAATTGAGCGGCGCAACACCTACTATGTCGTACGAGGAGAGACGTTCTTGCGCTACTTGCGTGATTACTATCCAGACCGCTACGCAGGCACAAGCGATGCGCAATGGAGCGGTGACGCGGCTGCGGGGGTTTTGCGCTCGCTTAGGCCGATAGAGTACGTGCCAGTGCATTCGTTTGCGAGCAGCTTCCGTGACTACTGGATCATCACGCCGGACAACGTGCCGCCAAGCGTGAATGTCAACACGTCGTTTGCGTGGGCATCGAGACTCGAAGCCGCGCAGGAGATCACGCGGCTGGCTCATGCGCAGGGCTTTCCGTTGGTATGGTGGTTTGAGTGCAACAGATGGTGTGCAGTGAAAGATGCTGCAGGCAACTACGGTGTAGAACCGTCCATCGCTCTGGTCTTCGCTCACGGTTTACCACGCCACGGTCTATTCCGTCCGCGATGGAGTGGCACTGTTAAGTACGAGGCATGGGTGTATGACAGAAGCCAGCCGACCGCAGGCGTGGCACTGGGATACGGTCACGGACAAGACAGGGACGTGACCAGAGCGCGGGCAGCCCGCGGCTTGTTCAATGGATGGACATACTGGGAAGGGCGGCTTGACGGACGGGCAACCGGCACGTCAGCAGCAGCGCAAGCTGCGCTCATGCGCTGGCGACCAATTGAGGCCGGGACGGGACAGGCTTACTCGCAGGAGATGCCGAGGCTTGGAGACCAGGTGTTTCTCGTCGCGGGAGACCATCAGCGATGCGCCGGTATCGCGCACGTGGTAAGCGAGCGATACATGGTTACGGGTGGGCAGGTTTCGAGCGCTGAAGTAGGGGTGGTGCAAATATGAATGAGCGTATAGACCTGTTGGAGCGCGGTGAAAACTTTGCGCCTGCCACGGTGCGGGTGTTTTGGTCCGGCTCAACCAATGTTCCATCGAGCAGCACAGTTACATTACCGATTTCGGGAGTCAGCGAACTGACAGGCAACATCTTTGAGCACGTTTCGTCAGCGCAAGCTCTACGAATTAAGCAAGCAGGGGTTTTTGGATACTTTGTTGACGTCATATGCGGGGCAACCGGAGTTGGGAACATTCGCGTGATGATGCGACAAGCATCGCCGACACACGACTGGGCCATGGTCCAGCAGCCGTACTACTTGCACTCGGCTTTTGCGTTTGCTTCAGGCGGCGTTCGGTTTGTGAACGTTCCGGTAAACGGTGCGAACTATCAGATTTGGATAATGAACTCTGGTGGTTCGGGAAGCTTTACGCTGTATTCAGTGGACATTCGTTTGGTTTATCTTGGTAGGCGATAGCGAGGCTGCTAACAAAACAACACGCGCCCGGTACGGTAGTAGTACCGGGCGCGTGTGTTTCAAAGGGGCCACGCTTTTGTGAGCGTGGAAATGCGTCGCGGGCTTGTGCCGCTCAGCATCGGACACGAGGCTTCAAAGGGGCCACGCCTCTGTAAGCGTGGAAACCGGCCGGCAGCGCGGATGTACTTGCGCAGCGTGTTGCTTCAAAGGGGCCACGCTTACAGAAGCGTGGAATTTGACTTCTCAGAACCCCTCAAGCGGGATAGTCGTTCTTCTCTACTTAGACCCTCAAGCGGGATAAAGTGCGTTTCGGGGTTTCACCCCTCATCAGACTGAGTAGACCTGATGATATTCCTTCTAACTAAACTAAGCTCCAGGTCGTCTCAGTGACGCACCCAGATTGTATCATCATCTCGAGAGCTGTCAAGCAGCTCTCCGGATCGCCACATCCGTCGGCGTACATCACTCGCTGTCGGATGTTGTCCGGCCAGTCTGCCAGCACCTTGCGCGTGTCGCGGATTCGCGGGCGCTCCATTTGGTTGCATCCGAATGGGGACAACCAGTAGACGTGCGGCACGAGGTGAGCGAGCTGAAAGAACGTGTCCTCGCCGTCGTGATCTGCTGCAATCACGATGGCGCGTACGTTACGCTGCCTGATAATCCGCTCGTAGTCCATGCCCGACAGTCTATCAGGCATGTACTCGACCGGCTCGCCATTTGAGTGCGTGACGCACACAATGTCGCCTTCGTTGAGCGTGCCGTAGCACGCAACAGCAAAGGCGACGACATTAGAAGAGAGTCTCCCCATGCTGCCAGAAACATCAGGCAGAACGAGCAGGGCCGGTCGGCCTGACTCGCATCGGCGGTCGTCCACGGTCCACGACCGCAGATAGCCTGCTGTCTTGGTTGCAACAGCGCGCGCGTTCCAGCGCGAACCTGGCTTCGTCTTGCCATCCAGGAGCATTCGCCGGAATGCTCGGCGCGCACGCGCAATCATCGCGCGGTCAAGCTCAACGTCGGCGAACTGAGCAAACACACCGCCATGTTGCGGCTTGGGGATACGAGATAGCTGTGACTTTGAAACGAATGTGCGCCGGATGTTTTCCGACGCCGGCGCAACGTCGCCAGCAGACTGAACGGATTCGCACCGTTGCTGGACAGCGATGCTGTCCAGCGCCCCGCTGGTGGCTTCCTCTGCCGCGTGCGACGCCGCGGCAGAGGCATTGCGCTCCGCTTGGCCATCCGGCACGCTCTCCTCATCGCCGTCGTCGCCCGACGACGAGGCGCTACCCGGATGTTGTTCGGCGTTCTCTGAGTCCCGGCTTGAGCCGTTCGAGGACGAATCCTCGCCCTGATCGTCAGGGATTGACTCACTGAGATCGCCAGCAGAATCGCTAGATTCTGCTTGGGGTTCGCCGTCCCCACATACCGAAGAATCCGCGTTCTCACTAGCATCATGTGCTAGAGAACGTGAGGATTCTTTCGGCACGAGCGCATTTGCGCTCGCTTCTGCTGATGACGATTTGTCATCAGCAGAAGCGAGAGGGATGCGCGACAGATAACTCTGGATTTTTGGCGTGACCCTTGGGGCGTAAACCATTACTTCGCCCCACGTAGTCAGATAATGAAACTCCACCGTGTGGCCGTCAATGACGACATCCATGCGGTTGCGTCCTGCCATCATCTGCAAGACTGCATGCTTACGTCTGGGATTGAGCTTTATATATCTTCTAGCCACGGCGCTTCCACTCTCCCCAGAGCAAGGCTGCAAGGTCACCCAGCGACTTCAGCGCACCTTCGTCCCGGGCGTCCTTTACCAGGTAGCCACGGACGAGCAAACGCACGTCGTCCACGCCGTTCGCCAGCACCATCCCGCGTAGCAACATCATGCCTTCCTGTAGAGACGGAGACGAGCGACCGTTGGCTCGAATCAGGTTCATGGCCTTGACCACTAGCCTGATTGCACCGACAGGCGCGCCAGTAGCCTTCCTCAAAACGTCGGCCTCGATCTCCGGCGACAGGTACGGCATCTCGTACCTGAAGCACCGCCGCTGAAGCGGCTCGATAAGCTCGCGCAGGCCGTTGCTGGTAATCACGACAGCTAGTTGGCGCGTGTCGGCGCGCCACCGCTCGCCGTGACGACCGTGGACGACACCGGACTGCAGGAACTCCAGCAGCAGCGCGTCGCAATGCTCTGGCGACTTGTCCCACTCGTCGAGGAGCAGGACGACCGGCATGCGCCGCGATAGCAGCGTAGCACGCAGCAGCGCGCCGCGCCGGTACGTCTTGGCCAGCGGCATGTCGTGGCCGCCGGCAATCGCGGCGACGCGCGCTGGATCGACCGCTAGGAACATGTCCTCATCCGAAGTCCAGTGGTGGGCGTAGTACTCGACGAGTTTACCGCCCATGCCCTCGGCAAGCGCGCGTGCGAACGATGTCTTGCCTACGCCGGGCGCGCCGGTGATAATGCACGCGCGAACGCCGTCATCGGCTCGCTCTGTTAGCAGGCGAGCAACTAAGCGGTCGGATGGTCGGGGGGTGTACCAGGGCGCAAACATGATCACTCCTTATCCAGATACAGGATTACCGAGACTGCCAGCTCTGCTAATATCTCATCGTATCTGGCGAAGTACGCCAGGTCAGCAAGCGACATTTCCACGCGGTAACCAGCGCGATCAAGTAGAAAGACAGCGTACCGCTCCGGGAGACTTTCAAGTAGCATCCGGCGGAGAACGTCGGGCGCGAGTTTGAAGGCCCTTGCCTCAGGCATGTCAGCAAGGGCCTTCAGCGCTTTGGCTACCGGCAGGTCTGCTAGCCGGGCATCCTTCACCGCATCACGCAGCTTACGAAGAGAACTGCGACTCATCGTTCACAATCTTCCACCGCAAACTATCACGGTCGTAAGTGGCGACGAAGTACTCATAGTCTTCGTCGCCGGGCTGTATCTTGCCTTTCGTACTGGGGTCAGCCACCCGGTACTTCAGCTTGCAGATAGCGATCAGGCACTGGTCCGGCAGCTGCGTGGCCGCCCGGTTGATTGGAATCGGCACACCGGCGATCTGCTCGATGTGCTGAGCGGTCTCGGCATAGCCGATATAGCTGCGAAGTTCGCCGCGCCGGTGGGCGTCGGCGACCAGCTCGCCGAAGAACTCCCGGCTTACGCGTCTAAGGATGTAGAGGCCCTCGTCGGGCATCATCGCGGAATTAAGAAGTATGGTTGTCATTCAATTGCTCCTTCTCCCTAAGGGAAATAGCGCAAACGATAAGAGCTGTCTCGAACGAAGTAGCGAAACCAAATCCGGTACTGTGATAACCACACCAGCCTGGCAGATTGGTGTGCTCTCTGGTAACACGCGCAGGGTACTCGAACTTGTATCCGCTTACCAAATCCCCGCCGGCATTCATAGCAGAGATAATCTGATCTCTACTGAACCAGTGAGCAGCCTGTATCGGCATTGTGCCGTCGGGAATAGTCCCGTTATCGCTGAAGTGCTCGGCTTCTTTGCCGAGAACACTCAGTGCCTTGTAATTCGGCATCGCGAGTACTAGAGATCGGCTGATGTGCTTAGAAGCGAATCTGTCTATATCCCCGACCATCTTTGCTGCGATAGCTCGCAGCATCATGCGAAGAATCTCATCGTGCTCTTGGTTCATCTGTTCCTTCTTTTTGCCGGTGGCGCTGAATGCGCCACCGGCAGCGATTGCACTAATCAGCAAGCGGTTCGGGATAATCAGGTTCGTCAGCTAGTCCAGCAGCATGAAGCAAATGGGCGACAAACGATTCGCGTGCCGTCTTGATCGCCTCCGGCGCGTGCTCGCCCCAGAACTCCCATGCCGGGCCAAACCTGAACCCCTCGCGGTCAAAGTCTAGGTCCCGGAGAAGCTCCTGTGGGTCTGGGTGCTCGCCGCAGCGGATTTGCGCTGACTCCACGGCGAACCCGAACGACATATAGGCGTCGTGGGGCAGCAGATCGACGAGAGTGTAGAGGCCGTAGGTCGCATCCACCGTCTTGCCTTCCTTCAGCTCGGCAATTAGGCGACTGATTTTGAGAGCACTCACGCCTTCACCAATGTCGTAGAGCGCGCGAATCAGATCTGTGACGCTGCTGATCTCGCGCTTAGACGCGCGCTCGCTGAGGCGCTCCAGCGCGCGCCGAATCGTCTCGCCGCTGCCCATTGCTTCTAGGGCAGCGACGAGCATCGCGATGCTGTTTGCCGACGGGCAAATTGTGGCTTCGATGGCATTGATTGTGCGAAGCATCTCCACTTTCTGGCTATTCATCTTGCTTTCCTCCTTCTATGGCACTAAGAACTTCTCTCATTGCATCGGCATCCCCCGACCGCCACGCCTCGCGCGCTTGAGCACGCAGCGGGGAGTCTTCGGGAAGCTCCTTTGCGCGCTCCGCCAGAAGCTGGCGCAGCGCGTGTACTTCATCCGGCAGCGCTGTCACTGGCTGCGGCTCGCTCACGCGCTGAGCGCCGGGGATGGCCTCGGTCTCGGACTCGTCCAGCCAGCCAAGGCCGGCGAGACTCAAAGTGATCCGACGCTTAGCCTTGGTCAGCGCTTTCATCTGTGCATTGGCCAGCGCATCACCGCGCAGGCCAGCGACCGAGACCACGCCAATCTCTACATCTTCGCGCCCGTCGCGGTTACGACCGCGCACAGTCACGGTAATCAGATCATCTCGACGCTCAATCTTTGCGTCCAAGATGCTGATTCCGTGGATTGCTCGCAATTGATCAGCCGCGGCGCGGGTGGCATACAACACCAACCGACCGTTGAGCCTCAAGTACTCGAACGGGCGCGTCAGCGGGTTCAAGCCGAGCGACTCGCACACTGCCTTGTAGTACTCAATGCGCTGCGACTCGCTCAGACCGGACAGGTCGCCAGCGACCAGGACGCGCTCTAACACGCTAGGGGTAATAGACTCGCTCATACTAAACCTCCAGTGCTCCAGCCGCAAACGCTACGGCTTCTTCGAGTGACGAGAACTTGAGATAGTACCCATCTGGGTTATATGCTTCGTACTCAAGGAATTGCCACTGCTCATCCTCCTTTGACGCATAAATTCTCACCTTGCCCTTTCCAGGGAAAGGCTCTGTAATGTAGATGTGCGCGTGTCTCACTCCCACATCTACTTTTGAGAGTTCATTCAATGGCGGGGGAAGAAGAGCACGAATCTCGCGTTCACGTTCTGCGCTCTCACGAGCGAGCTGCTCATAAAACGCAGCTATTCGTGCTTTCTCCTCGGCAATCCGCTTCTCGCGGATCGCCACGCCACGGTCGATAAGGTCTTGCAAGGCTTGGGTCTTCAACTCGTTCATCTTGGTCCTCCTTTTGTCCCGGCGCTCGTGATAATCGCCGGGACGATAAATCGAACATCTACTACTTGCGCCAAGCGCGAACCGCATCAACAAACACGCTGAACTCCTCAGGGCTGGGGGACAGCCCATATGCCGCGAATGCGGCCTTGGCCAAAGATTGCGGATGCACCTCGCCATATGCTGTGGCAAGACACTCCTCTGCCCACGCTTGAATCGCTTTCGGGGAAAGAACAGCCGGCGGCGGGGGGACAATCATCTCTACAAGCTTGTGAACGCTCTTCGCCGAGCACTCGGCGAAGGCCGGTCCTTCTCCGGGCCGGCAGGCGAACCACCGGCCATACGAACGCCATAGTGTCAGTCCAAATGCTGAGAGAATGTCTCGTGTCTTCATCTGTTCTCCTCCTTCATAGGATACTATACAATATCATATTCATCTGCGCTCAGCCCGTCAAGGGGCGCGCAGTATTCTCATGAAACTCTAAGTTTCAGTCTCAGTTTGTGGATAAACCTGTGGATAAGTCTGTGGATAACCAATCGAAGACGCATATGATGCTATATCATATTGCGCATGAGAAACTGGGAACATGAACAGGTCATCAAAAAGCACCAGCTGGGGTGCTATGTCACCCCGGAGATCAAGGCAAGGATAAGAGCGCTCGCGCGCGCGCGGCGCATCAGCATAAGCCAGCTCACGCGCGAGCTAGTAGAGTTCGCGTTGCCGC
>Ga0308415_1000524_pt1 | contig 16858 bp, 13 predicted proteins | sample HotsprSampleOS55_FD_203465 | JGI IMG/M metagenome (GOLD analysis project Ga0308415, IMG submission 203465) | Hot spring phototrophic mat microbial communities from Octopus Spring, Yellowstone National Park, Wyoming, United States - 20090730_OS55 ... | reverse complement strand
TGCGAGCGCTTCGATGCATGCCCGGAGGATGAAAAACCTGCAGGGCAATGTGCAGCCTTCACAGTCAACTGACGCTGCCCCAATCACTTGCGGCTGCAGGGGAATTGGCCGTGCGGGCCGATTTGGCGGGTGTGGTTTTCGTGCGGAGGCGGACCATGGGGGGAAGGACATTGCACGGGCCTCATTTGGGGATGGAGATTAGCGGTGGGAGGAATCCGGCTGGGGGTGCTCCGGCCCTGCGGGTCGTGAAGGAGCGGCGCGGGGCGTGGTCGATGCGATGGGGGTAGGCAGGGAGCGCAGAGGGAGCAGCGGCGCTTGGAGGAGTACCGGGGCGGACGGAGCTTCAGGGGCGGGCAAGGACGGCTTGGCGTTCGGCGGGGTTGAGTTTCCGCCAGTGGCCAGGCGGAAGGTTGCCAAGCCAGAAGGCGCCGATGCGGACGCGCAGGAGACGGAGGGTGGGATGACCGATGGCCGCGGTCATGCGGCGGACCTGCCGATTCTTGCCTTCGATGAGTTCGAGGGCCAGCCAGCAAGTGGGAACGGTTTTGCGGTAGCGAATCGGCGGGTTGCGCGCCGGTAACACAGGCTGGGCCAGGGGGCTGATGGAGATGGTGACGCAGGCAGGGTCGATAGACGGAGGCAGAACGTGTGGCGGCGGATCGAGGAGCCGGGCGCGGCAGGGGCGAGTGAGGTAGCGGCCGATGCGGACGCCCTGTTGGAGTTGCTGGAGGGCTTGGGGGGTGGGAATGCGTTCGACCTGGACCCAGTATTCGCGCGGGTGGGCCTGTGCCGGGTCGAGCAAGCGTGCGGTCCAGAAGGGTTCGTCGGACAACAGAAGAAGCCCTTCGGAGTCAGCATCCAAGCGGCCAATGGGATAGACGCGGGGTGGGAAGCCAAATTCGGCCAAGGTGCGTTGGCCGGGGTAATCCGGAGTGAACTGGGACAGGACGCCGTAGGGCTTGTGGAAGGCCAGCAGCATGGCCGGTGCAAGGCGTGGGGCGTGGATTTAGGGCGGGGTGCGGACTGGCAGTTGGTGGAGCCGGGCCAGGTGGCGGAGGGCTTCGTCGAACCATTGGGGGTCTGGAAGGGCGTAGGGCCGGAAGGTCTCGATCCATCCTTCGTGGCCGTGGAAGAGGAGGGCGCGGTGGAGGCCGAGGTTGTTGGCTTGGGGCGAGTCGATGAGGCTGGCGGAATCGTTGGCGCTCATTTGGAACAGGACGCGAAGTTCGAACTCGGCGAGGGCCTTGCGGCTGAGTTGGCGGAGCAGGTTGGCGTAGGTGTCACAGGTGACGAGGAAATGGAAACCGAGGTTTGCGCCCTGGGTGATCAGCCGGTCCAAGATGAGCCCGGGATGGGTGAGGGCGGTTTGGTGATCCTGGGCGAAGGCGGCGTCTTCGTCGTAGCGGAGCTTTTTGTGGTGCTGGAGGCGGTGGACAAGGAGGAACAGTTCGGGGGCGTCGGGGGCAAGGGTTTCACTACGTCGCTGGTGTTCGTGGAAGAGTTCCCGGAGGACTGTTTCGGTGTCAGCGGGCTGGATCCAGCGGACGGGGTGGGGCAGGCGTGGGAAGATTTGTTGGAAGAGTTTGGTGTCGGGGGCGTCGGGCGGGCTGCAATCGAAGAGGTAGAACTGGGCGGCCTCCCGGGGAAGTTGGGCCCCGAGGATGATCGGGGCCAGCAGGAGCAGGGTTAGGGCGGTTTCCTCGCGTTGGCCGACGATGAGCAGGTGGCTTCCGCTCTGGCGTGGGAACCGGACCTCGGTGGGGCCCTTGATGGCGTTGGGTTCTCCGAGCCAGAGTTGGGGGACGGTTGTGGGTTCGGGGCTGGGGGCATGGAGCAGTCGGCGCAGGAGTCGGTTGGAGCGGATGTCAGCGGGGGCATTGCCTTCGAAGACGATGGGCTCTCGGTCAGCGAAGCGGTGGGCGTGTTGGGGGCTGGTTTCCGCAAGGGCGCGGATGCGGCGCAGCCACTGGTCGCGTTCGTGGTCGGGCAGCCACACTACTTGGAAGGGGCTGTTGGCCTGGAGGGCGCCGCCTTCGTCGTTGTAGATGGCTTCGCCGGGGCGGCTCAGGAGGCGTGGGGTGGGGTTGTCCTCGCTCATAATGAGGAGGGCGTCGGCTTCGTTGCACTGGAGTGCGATGCGGACGACCATTTGGCCCATGGTGGAGCGGGCCAGGGTATAGGCGCCGCCGAGGGTTTGAGAGCCGAGTAACACGTGGATGCCGAAGGCGCGGCCCTGGCGGACGATGCGATCGAGCAGAAGGGCGGCAGTTTGGGCAATCCGGTCGTCTTCGACGAAGAATTCCTGGAACTCATCAATGAGCAGCAGCACGCGCGGCAGGGGATGGTCAGGGGCGAGCCGTCGGTAGGCAGGCAAGTCTTGCACGCCCCGTTGGCGAAAGAGGTCGCCTCGATGGCGGAGTTCTTCGTCCACACGCTGCAGGACGCTGAGGGCGAAGTCCCGATCGCTTTCGATGGCGATCACGCGGGCGTGGGGGAGCCGATGGGTGGCGTAGCATTTGAATTCGACGCCCTTTTTGAAGTCCACCAGATAGAATTCGACCTCGTCCGGGCTGTACCAGAGGGCCAGGTTGGTGATGAGGACGTGGAAGAGCGTGGATTTGCCGGAGCCGGTCTTGCCGGCGATCAGGCCGTGTTGCCGGGTGCCACGGCCGAGGGCCAGGTATTGGAGTTTGGTGGCGCCGGTGCGTCCGATGGGCACGCGCAACTCTTCGGTGGCGTCGCCGGACCAGTATTGGTCTTCGGCGGGTGCGGCATCGGCGAAGGGGGTTTCGACGCGGTAGGCGTCCTGACTGCTTTGGCCGATGCGGTGAAGGAGTGCGGTGGCGGTTTCGGGCGGAGGCGGCGTTTCGAGTTCGAGTTGGAGACCGGCGTGGTCGGCGTCGGCCAGGACGAACCGGTCGGAGCGCTGCAGGAGACGGCAGGCTGATTTGCGGAGTTCGTCCGGCACCAGTTCGGGGGGGGCAGGTCGGCGCAGGTCCCAGTGCAGGAGGATGTGGACGCCGCAGCGGGGGCCACTGGCAGCCAGGCTTTGGAGTCGTTTGACGGCCAGGTCGGTAAAGTTCACCGGAAAATGGGCGACCACGAGGAAGTGATATTTTTCGGCCAGCCGACCGGCCTGGGCGTTGTATTCAGCCAGGGTGGCGTATTCGTTGCGCAGGTACATCTGGGTGACCTTTTCGACGTGCTCATTTAGTTCGGCCAATCGTTCTTCAATGTGAGCAGGCTGGGTCCAGATGCGACCGTGAATGAGACGGTCCTCGTAATCGGCCAGGTGCATGAGGCCGGCGAAGTTTTGGCCGAGGCCTACGGGGTCGAGGATGGTGAAGGCGAGGCGACCGGGCGGCGCGCTAGTGAGCAGGCGCAGGATCAGGTTGTTGAGGGCGTTCAGGGCGGGGGCGGTGTCGGCTTGGTGGGTTTCCAGCAGCAATGAGCCTTCACGGGGTATAGCGAGCAGGAGCGGCAGACGCAGTTGAGGGGGCTGAGGCAGAGGGAGGCCCTTTTCCGCCGGATTGATACCGCAGTAGGTGGGGAAGTCGACCTGCAGGTGAGCGTAGGGCGCGGCGTGGAGGAAGTCGGCCGGCGGCGTCCAGTGGGCCCAGCGAGGATCGTCCCATGGGGGGAAGGCGGTCTGGACGGCGGCGGCGATGGTGCGCAGTTGATTCCACAAGGGCAGGACCCCGTTGTGCCACTGGTGCTGGACTTCGTTCCAACCGGCCTGATGAGTTTGCTGGAGGCGCTGGAGTTGCTGTTGGGCAGCGGACTCGATCGATTGGCGTTGCTGTTCGAAGTCGGATTCGATTCGGGCCAGTTGACGGGCCAGATCTGTTTCGAGCTGCTGGATTCGCGCGCGGGTGAGGGTGTCGTTGCGTTGTTGGGCGCGTTGGCCCTGGGCTTCGATTCGCTGGAGAAGTTCCTGGTGTTGCTGCTGGGTGCGGTGACGGAGCTGGCGCCAGCGTTCGTTGAGGGTTTCGATGGTCTGGGCGTGGGCGTTCTGGATGGAGGCGGTCCGGGTCTGAAAGTTGGACTGGGCCAGTTGAGCGGACTGTTCCAGCCAGGCGGCCAGTTGGGCGTGGAGGCGGGCGATTTGATGGGCGCGGGGCTGCGCGAGCGTGCGGCTTAGGAAGTAGAGCCCCAGCCAGAGGGCCAAGCCTCCGGCCCAGAGCGTCCAATGGGCGGGGGCGAGTGCGGCGGGAGCGTGGCGGGCCAGGCCAAACAGTGCCAGGGCGGGCAGCACGATGCCCAACAGGAGTCCCAGCCACCAGGGGCAGTAGCGGAACAGGATGGGCAGCGCGAGGCGCCGGGTCTGTCGGATCAGGTGGTCGAGTTCCTGCAGGAGAGTCTGGAAAGTCTGCCCGAAGCTGTCCGGGTCGGACACCGGGAGCGCCGGCGCAGCGAGAGTGGCGGGCGATTGGGTCAGTGCGCGCGCGAGTGCGGGGTGGGCACTGAAGAGGAGTTGGGCCTGGTAAAGGTGGTGGAGCAGAAGGTCACGGGCTTCGGCCAGGCGAGCTTGGAACGTTTCATAGGTCTGCTTAGCGGCGGCCAGCTCCTGATCGCGGCGGCGATCCGCCTCCAGTTGGGCGCGCTGGATCTCGAAGGTTTCCCGTCCGGCGGTGGCTTCCAGACGGGCCAGGGATCGCTGTCGCTGATTTTCCAGGGCCAGCAAGATTCGGCGTTGGCGGTGGTGGTGCGTTCGTTCGAGGAAGAGGCGTCGTTCGCGGGCGTGAGCTTCGCAACGGGCGCGGGTGGCCTCGTACTGTTCGCGGGCCACGCGGAGGGCTTCCTCGCGGTGGTAGCGCACGCGGTGGGTGCGTGTAGCCAGGTCGCGGTCCAGCTGTTCGGCCTTCCGGGCCACGGTCTGGACAGTAATGCGGAGTTGGTCCAGCAGGGAGAGGACCTCGGAGGTGCTGGGGAGCGGACTATTCACAGTCGCGACGGATTTGTTGGAGGACACGTTCGAGGGCGTCGAGGGCAGCGATGGTTTGGTTGACCTGGCTGGTGAGCTCGTGGAGGAACCGTTGTTCGAACTCGAGGGCCTTGGCGTCGTTCCAGCATTGTCGGGTCTGGTCCCAGTCGGCCTGGAGATCCTTGAGCAGGGCCAGCAGACGATTTTGTGCGCCGGTCATGGTGAGGTTGGGGTGGGGGCAGGGCCGGGCCCGGGTTCCACGGGCCGCGGCGGTGTGGTCGTGTCGGGAGGCACCTCGGTGTAGGCAATAAGGGCCCGATGCACTTCGGTGAGGTAGGCCAGCGCGCGGGCCATGTCTTGGTGGAGGTGATTGCGAAGCTTTTCGATCTGACGTGCCAAGGGTTGGACCCGGGGCTCGAACTGTTGTTGCCAGAATCGGACGCGGCGGGCGCGTTCCTGGGCGGTTTCGAGGGCCTGGCGGGCGCGTTGGACAGCCATTTGTTCAGCCAAGGGGGTGCCGCGCAGGGCGGACAGTTGGGCGGTAAAAAGTTCCTGTTGCCGCTGTTCCAGCTGCCGCTGGAGGCGTCGGATTTCGTTTTGCCAATGGCTCTGGCGGTCATGTTCCAGCCAGTTGCGGGTACGGGTGAGATGTTCGCTTACTTCGTCCAGCACCCGGCCGGCGCGGTCGCGGAAGAGGATGAGTTGGTTGCGAAAGGCCTCGATGGCCTCGATGGAAGTGACCCGGGCCCGATCCGGCATGGTTCAATGTTGTTTGAGGTACTCCTCGATGCGCTGGGCCTTGCGCAGCAGGAAGGGGGCTTGGCGGTTGGAGGCTTCGATGAACCGGCGCAGAACCTTCATGGTATCGCGGAATTCTTCGGCGAACTTGGCATGCTCTTGGTCTTGCCACGTGTCGCCCAGGGCGGCGAAACGGGCCTGGAGGGCGGCCATGCGGTTTTGGAGCTCCAGGTTGAACCGCTTCAGCTCTTCGGCAAACCTGCGTACTTCCTCCGGATCAATGATGGCTTGCGGCATGGGTCTTTCGGGCGGCCGGGGGGCTCTCAGCCCGGGCATCCGGGGCACGATTCCCCGCAGCCTTTGCTCCTGTTCTGCCCACAAGGTACAAGGGAACGAGGTGGTTGACTACTCTCAAGTCGAGCCGGGCAGAAGGCTGCCCAGGCGCGGGGAAGCCCTGGGGAACCGTCAGGGCGCGTAGACCGTGGCCGCGGCCGGGGTGCCAGGGGTGTCCAGCTTTGCACGGGTGGTGCCCAAGCCGCAGCCGCACTGTGGGGGCACGCCGGGCATGTGGCCGGATGCGAAGCCGGTCGGTCGGCGTGGATGCACGGACAGGCACCGGGACCGTGGCGGCCTGGTATCGCGGTGGAGGCGCTGCCGGAGATTTGCGGCGTCTAGGGTTTGCGAGGCGCTTGAAGTACGGCCCCGTCCTGGCACTGTCGGAGGTGCGACGAGGACGGAGCTTCGTGGCCGCGCATGCGAAACCCTGGCTCCAGCCACAAAAAACCTGTCTCGGGAACGTGCCCGCGACAGCCGGGCCATCTCATGGATGTCTCAGTAGCACCCGGTCAAGGCTCGGACCTTTTCCAAGTGGCGAGGGTGCGGGAGTTGCGATCTGTCTCAGGGCAATCCTGACGGTCGAAAATATGCCCGAGTGGTCCGAGGCTTTCGGCTGCGGCAGGCGGTACCGCTGGCTTTTCGGGCCTTGGGGCGGGAACCGCCGGCAGGTTTTATGGCCAAAAGCTTCCGGGCCGTGGGGCACCGTTGCCTAGGGCGTAGACGGGCACCCCAAAAAAGAGCAGCACCGGCCGACCGCAGTTACGCTGGGACCGTTTGTGGCCGCTCAGGCCCCAGCGGCGCTGGGCATGGGGACTTTGCGTACGCGTTGGGTGAAATCGTCGACCTCTTCGATGGTTTCGCAACCCACGGTCATGGCGTCCACACAGCCGAGGCCAAGGACGAACCGGATGGATTCGTCACGTTTGTCTGGGTCGTTGCGTAGGCGGCCTTCACCGACCAGTTTCATGCCCACGATTCCTTTGCCGGCGGCCTTGATTTGGCGCAGGACCGGCACCACCTGATCCGGCGGGCCGTCCATGCTCATTTGGAATGGATTGATGCGGGCATGCACCGAATCCACCCAGGGTTCTTCCGCGGCAGCTTTCAGGGCTTCCAAGGAATGACAGGAGACGCCGTGGGCGCGGATCACCCCTTTTTCCTTCAATCGAGCCAGGATTTCCATCTGCTTGGCCAGTTCCTTGGGCCAGTTGGGAGAAGTTACGCAGTGGAGCAGCACCAGGTCGATGTAATCGGTCTGTAGCTCGCGGAGGAACCGTTCCACGACCACATCGGCGTCGGGGCGCTCGGGTTCGGGGATGCCTCCGGGGCGGAACCAGATTTTGGTGATGATCTGGTAACGGTCGCGAGGGACGCCCTCCAATGCCGGAATCAGATAGGGATGGGTGCCGTAAAGGTCGGCCAGATCGAACAGGCGCGTGCCGCGTTCATAAGACTCACGGATGAGCGCCTGGAGTTTCTCGCGGCCCATGCGCGTGTGGTTGGACTGGCGATTGCCTCCGCGCATGCCGGTGCCCAAGGAAAAACGGGAGGTGCGGATCCCCGACTTGCCCAGGGTCACGGTTTCGAAGGGGTCGAAACGGCGCGGCTGGGACTCGGCGGCCCGCAACCAAGGGCCGGTAAGGGCGATGCATCCGGCCGCCAGGGCCGTGCGCCGGAGGAATTCCCGTCGTTTCATGCGGGTGGAACTGATGGAGTTGCGCCTAGCAGGGGGCGTTGTCCGGGTCGAAGTCTGGTTCGATGTCTGCATGGCAACTTATGATTGGCACAAGAAAGCTCGGAGTGCAACCCGTCCGTGTCCTGCAGGTCGTGGGCTAGCCAGCCGGACAAGAGCGCGCCGGCAACGGCGCCGCCGCGGGCTTGTGCCTTTCCGGGCAGCAGCACCGTCCGCTGGCTGACCTCCCGCTCGGGCATCTGTGGCCTGTAAGCGGAGCGATGTTGAGCGGAGCTGATGTGGCACGCGAAGCTGGCCGATGGCGGCGGGCAGGCGCGCCCACCACGGCGCACAGCTCGGACCGACCTCGGACGATCCAGGGTTGTCTCGGCCGGTGCGCTTAAAGTGGGTTGAGGGGAATCCTGCTGGCAGATCCAGAGTGCGGAAGGTTGCCCCGGGGGCCGCGTTTCCTACCGATCGGTTTTCGCAGGCTCGGCAAGCGGGATGTTGAAGAAGGCGTTCAGGGGACAAGCCGGTTGAGCATCAAGTGTCCAGACAGGCCCGGAAGCCGACCCAGTACGCCTTTTTGGTGGAATGGCACGGGCGGTTTGCGACAGGGCGGCGGGTTTGGGTTTGATGCGGGGCCGGTGCTTGGATTAGCGTCGCGGCAGGGCCGGTGGGAATCGGCGAAAGCCAGACGTAGCAGGTGCGGCCCCCGACGGGCTGGAGGTCGGCAAGCAGAAGGCCTTGTCCTCGGCAGGGTTGACGCAACCGGCTCTGGGTAGCACGGATGAGAACCACAAGGACTCCATCCCGTTTGCGTGCACTGGACTACTCGGTGGTCCAGCAATGCATGCATTGCGGGTTGTGTCTGCCAACCTGCCCCACCTATGACGCCACCAAGGTGGAACGCCACAGCCCGCGCGGTCGCATAGCGCTGATGCGGGCGATTGCCGATGACCGGCTGGAGCTGTCGCGGACCTTTGCCGAGGAAATGTATTTCTGCCTGGGTTGCCTGGCCTGCATGACGGCCTGCCCGGCCGGGGTCAATTACGCGGAGTTGTTTGAACAGGCCCGAGCCGAGATCGAGGAACGAGGGTTGTTGGGCGGTCTCTGGCGGCGGTGGATCCGCAGAGTGACGATCGGGTGGTTGTTCATGGCTCCGGGCCGGCTGCGTTGGGCGGCACGGCTGCTGCGTCTCTACCAAGAGTGCGGGTTGCAAGCGTTGGTGCGGCGGAGCGGAGTGGTACGGTGGTTGCCTCTGCGGTGGCAGGAACTGGAAGCCATGACGCCGAGCGTGTCCCCGGCGTTTTCGGACGAGTTGATCGCTCCCGTCACCCCTGCCCGGGGCCCCACCCGGTATCGAGTGGCGCTGTTGACCGGGTGCGCGCAGGATGTGTTGTTCAGCGAGGTGAACCAGGACACGGTGGAAGTGTTGGCCTGGAACGGGTGCGAGGTTCACACCCCGCCCCACCAATATTGCTGCGGCTCCCTGCACGCCCACAACGGGGAGCTGGAGCTGGCGGCCGAGTTGGCCCGTCGGAACCTGGACCAGTTTCCTCCGGAGCGGTACGATGCCATCCTCAGCAACGCTGGGGGATGCGGTTCCCATTTGAAGCATTATGGCCGTCTGTTGGCCGGGGATCGGCGGTATCGCGACCGCGCGCGGTTGTGGGACGAAAAGCTCAAGGACGTTCACGAGTGGCTGGTGGCGATCGGTTGGCGTCGGCCGCGTCCGAACGGTCAGCCACCTTTGCGGGTGACCTATCATGAATCCTGTCACTTGACCCATGGGCAGAAAGTGGTGGAAGCGCCCCGGGCCCTGCTGCAGAGCATTCCAAACGTGAGCTGGGTGGAATTGCCGGAGGCCAACTGGTGCTGCGGCAGTGCCGGCATCTACAACCTGCTGCAACCGGACATGGCCAATCGGTTGCTGGAACGCAAGCTGCAGCATATCCGTGCCACGGGAGCCGATGTGGTGGCCAACGCCAACACCGGCTGCCTGCTGCAGTTGATCCAAGGCGTGCGCAGGGCAGGCCTGCCGATTCGGGTGGTACATCCCATGACCCTGCTGGCGGAGGCGTATCGCCGCGGCGGCGGGCCCATGGACGAGGGCCCGTGACTGGGCGGGTCCCTGAGCAGGCACCGATGTTGGCCCCAGGATCGAGGAGGCACAGCAGTCGGCCCGGAGCCATGCGGTCCGGTCAGCTCGGAGCTGGTGCGCGCGAGAGGACTCGAACCTCCACTCCTTGCGGAACCAGATCCTAAGTCTGGCGCGTCTGCCAATTCCGCCACGCGCGCACGCAAGGACTGCAAAACCATGCCCGAGTTTGCTGCAGCTCTCAAGTCCCCGGCGGTGCGGGGCGAAGTCGCCATCTGACGAGGGCGCCGCCTGGGAAAGGCCGTGCCGATACGGGAAAAACGCCCCGGGCCAGGGAGCGGTTCGCCCCATCCGGCCAACGCTCTCCCAGTTAGGTCGGCCACGCGTTGGAAGTAGAAAGGATCAAGATTTTACCTGCCCAAAGCATCGCGACTGGGTGGGAACCCCTCTTCCAACTTCGAAGTCGGGAGTGGGCGCACAGGGTACCGGGCTCGGCGCGAGGGTCGCAGAAGCAGAGCCCGGGTCCTCAGCCGCCGCGGCGGGCTTCTAGGGCCGGTGGACCCGGATGAGCCGGACAAGCGGGCCGGCGCTGGTCCACGCTCGCCCACACTCGAGATCTGCCAGACAGCACGGCATGGACCCTCAACAAGTCTCGGACCGTGCCCGTTCTTGCGGCCTCCGACGAGCACGGTTCGTTGGCGGCGCGGTACTCCCACATCGCCTCCTGCCCTCACGGACGGCCCGGCCAGCTCTTCACTGCCAAGTCGAAAAGCCTGGTTCCTTAGGCGTCCCTTTCTGCGCCCTACCGACGTGAGCCGGGTTAAATCCGGGGCGGAGGCCGCACGCCAGGCCTTGCCATGCCGAGGGCCGAACCGGCATGGGGCTGCGCGGCCGGGCCGGTCACGCCGGTTTCGGATGCCGTTCCAACCATTTTTCCTGTTGCTGGCAGGACGATCCCGTTTCCAGCATGAGTCCATGACAACTGAACCGTTGCTCACGATCGACCTGCCCGGCATCCCCAAGCTGCGTAGCGGCAAGGTCCGTGAGATTTTCGATTTGGGCGACCGCCTGTTGATGGTGGCCACGGACCGGATTTCGGCCTTTGACGTGGTGCTGCCTAACGGCATTCCCAGAAAGGGCGAGGTGCTCACGCAGATCTCGTTTTTCTGGTTCGAACGGTTTGCCTCGCAGGTGCCCAACCATCTGTGGGCGGGTCCGGAGGATCCCCTGCCGGAGCCGCTGCAGCCGTATGCGTCTCTGCTGGCCCGGCGCTCCATGCTGGTGCGCAAGGCGCGGCCGCTGCCCATCGAGTGCATCGTGCGTGGCTACCTGGCGGGAAGCGCGTGGAAGGAGTACCGGCAGATGGGTGCCGTAGCGGGGTTGCCCTTGCCCCAGGGCTTGCGCGAGTCCGATGAGCTGCCCGAGCCCATTTTCACACCCTCTACCAAGGCCGACCGTGGCCATGATCAGAACATCTCTTTTGAGACGGCATGCCGGCTGGTGGGCAGGGAACTCGCCTGTCGGCTCCGCGATCTGAGCCTGCAACTCTACAGTGAGGCCCGGGCCTACGCCCGCAGCCGTGGCATCCTGATTGCAGACACGAAATTTGAATTCGGCTTAGCCGGGCAGCAGCTCCTGCTGATCGATGAAGTCCTCACCCCGGACTCCTCCCGCTTCTGGCCTGCCGATCAGTACCAGCCGGGTCGACCCCAGCCCAGTTTCGACAAGCAATTCGTCCGGGATTATCTGGAGAGCCTGGCGTGGGACAAGAGACCTCCCGCCCCGGTCTTGCCTCCCGATGTGGTGGCTGCCACGAGCGCCAAATACCTCGAGGCCTACCAACGGTTGACCGGCCGGAGTCTGTAAGGGCTGGGCCGCGAACCCAGGACCGGAAACCGTGCGACAAGAGGCTTGCCTCCGGAGCCGAGGACGCAGGCCACAGCCGTGCGCCCCGGGGGTGGCGACGCACTCCAAGCGCCAATGGGCGCATTTCCCTTTTTAGAGCGGCCGCGACAGGAAGCCCAACGTAGACTGATCATCCCTCAACGCTCCCGCGGCTCTGACCGGCAAAAATCCCGGGAAGGGTGAGGGTTGTTCAAAAAGGGAAATGCACCCGGGCCAATCTGTCAGGCTTGCGCCTATTCCGACCCCCAAAGCCGCTGGATGTGTTCGACCCCAGCACGCACTTCTTCCACTGTCAGTGCCGGACTCAACTCGAAGACTTTGACATGCTCCGGCCGCACCCAAGGCCGCAACGCGGCAAAATCCACCTGCCCGCTCCCCGGGGGACAATGGTCCCGACAGGGCGGTCGAACGTCATGGATATGGAACCCCGCCAACCGATCGGCAAAAGATTCCAGATGTAGCATGTGTTGGATCAGGCCCAGTTCCTCCTTGATTTGGGCGTGGCCGGTGTCGTGCCAATAGGTGACCGTTGACTGGGGGAATTCTCGGAAAAAGAACAGCAGGTCGGTCTCGAACGGGATCTCCTCCACCGCTTCGCGATTTTCGATGCCCAGCCGCAACCCGCGCGCTTCGGCCTCCGGAATCAGCCGCCGCAGAGTTTCGTAGGCCCGCTCCACAAACGGCTCCTTTTTGGATTCTCGGCGCTCGATGGCCTCGGCCAGCAAGGACTCGTACCGGTCGGTGCCCCGGTGTCCATCAGCCAGCAGGTCCTTCAATCGCCGCGTGTAATCCTTCATTTCCACACTGCCCATGTGCAACACCACCACGGGCGCGCGCACGCGGACGGCAAAGTCGAAGGTCTTGAGGGTACACTTGATGGCCAATTCGCGTTCGCGCGCTGACTCGGCAGAAAACTGGAACAGGTTGGGAGACGCATGAGATACCCCCATCGGCAGCGGGCAGAAATTGTGCAGACTGGAGATGCGGATTTCGCCGTTGTCCACGGCTTGCAGGATCCCTTCCACCAAACTCAGACGGATGCCGTGGCTCAGTTCGGCATACTCGAAGCCAAGCTCGCGAATCTCGCGCAACATCGCTCGGCCATCGGTGTGTCGATGCGAATTCCAACAAGTGGAAAACGAGTACATGGACTGGGGCCGTGGTGAATGCCGTGGGGAATGGTTTACGGAGTCCTCAGCACACCGGACCGGAAAACAAAAAACCGGCCAGCCCCGCTCACCACGGGACCCGGCCGGCGCCACGACTCCCGAGGCTCACATCTCGGCGTACCGCGCATTGAGCATGGCGGCGAACCGGGCCGCCTTCTCTTTGCGCCGGCGTCGTTCGCTCGGCTTTTCGTAGTGCCGGTGGTTGCGGACGATCCGCAGCACGCCCTCGCGGTCCAGCTTCTTTTTCAGCCGCCGCAAGGCCTTGTCAATGGACTCGCCTTTTTTGAGTCGGATCTCGCTCAAGGTCAATCACATCCTCTCCAACGACCTCCGGAGCCCTGGCCCGCAAAGGCCCAGCCCCGGTCTCCGGTCAAGGGGCAAAAACCTTACGCAGCGACGCCTGCATCTGTCAACGGCCAAAATCAACCCCAACAAAGCGGCGGATTTCCCGGAAAAACCGGGACCTTCCGCCACAAACCAGGAGACACCCGAAAGCCAACAGCTCACCTGCCAAGTAACCTTAGGGCCAACCCGGCCTCGAACACGTTTATAGCAGCCACAACCTCTTTTCACAGAAGCCCTTGCGCGCCTGGCGGCCTAGCATCACAGCAGTCGATAGACCCAGGCCCGACTAAGCCGGCCAAAAGACCGGGGTGGGACTCGGCCACCCGAGCGATGGTTCCGTTTCCGCGCGTAGAATCCAAGGGAGTCACCGATCCGGTAGGGGCAGGGCAGCGTGGGCCCGAAACTCCGTGGCCGCGTGCCGCGGCCCTCGACCAGAGCTCCCACGGCCTCTCCACAGAACGTCCAGAAACCCATCGGACCGCTCGGCAGGCCGGGTGCCGATTTGCGAATGCCTCCCAGATGGCCGACCTCTCAGCATCTCTGAGCTTGGGGCCGAGTCACAATCATGCGGGAAGAGCAGGGAGAAACAGTGGACGCGGCTAGGGCGGGCCGAAGCAGTCGTGAACCTCTTAGCCTGGACCATGGACGGCGGGTCAAGCCCCTTACCCGCTGCGGTCCGAGAGGGTTATTCGGAAACTTCCTCCACGAGCGCCTCGGCGCGTCGGCCCCGGCGTCCCTGCGGGATTTCCGGCAGGAGCAGCAGCGTGCCGGCCATGATAAGGCCCACGCTCAGGGCCGCCACCTGCCCTACGGTCCAATGGTTGATCAAGTAGAACGCCGCCAAGGGCGCGATCAGACCTCGAACCCCGGTGAAGAACGTGTGCACGCTCATGTAGTCGGCTACCTGGGCCGGCGGTGCAAACTTGGTGACCCATAAGCTCCAGGCCACGTCCCCTCCAGCGCTGGCCACGCCGAACAAGATGGCCGCCAATACCAGGCCCGAAAGCGAGTGACTGGCAAAGAAGGTGCCAATGCCCACTGCAAAACTCAGGTTCAGGACGATCCGCAGCACGAAGAAGTTCACCCGGTCGAACAGCCATCCCCAGATCGGGCTCATGACCAGCCGCGCCAGATTGGGCACCACCCCGGTCAAGAACGCCACGCCTGCCACGCTCAACGGTTCCCCGCCCACGGTGAGGCCATGCCGTTCATTGGCCAGATATTCCACCCTCAAGGGCAGCATCATCAGATTGCCGAACCCCATCAGCATCCACATGACCAGCGTGCGTCGGAACAACGGGTCCGTTCGGACGAAACGCATGGCCTTGAAGGGATGCGTCCCCCCGGAGCGTTCCAAGGGCCGCGAAGGACACTGGTGGAGGGCCCAGGCCGCCAGAAGGAAGGCTCCGGCAAAGATGCCCAGCAACCAGGGATAGTGGTGGATGCGTCCGGACAACGCCCGCCCGGCCAGCTCGCTGAACAGCGCCGCCACGGCAATGCGGATCATTACCGTCCGGGAAAACAACCTGCCCCGCTCATGATCAGGGTAGTTGTCCTGAAACACCTGGGTCATGAGCGGTACGCACATGGTCAGGCAGGCCACGGCCACGATGGCTCCCGCCACATAAACCGTCAGAAGCGGCACCACCGCCATGATCAGCAAGGTCACCGCCCCGACCAGAGCCAGGGCTGCCGCCGCGCGTGCCACGGGCCAGCCGGTCCGTTCCACCCGGGACACCCACCAGGGCGACAGCAAAAACCCGAGGTTGCCGCCTCCTGCCACCAGCGCCTTGGGCAGGGCACCGGCCTGAAACCAACGCACCGCAATCAGGAGCAGAAAGGTCGTGCCGGCGGTTTCGAGAATCCCGCCGGCCACTGCCCGCCATCGCTCGGAGTGGTATGTGCGCTGTCGGCGTTCCGCCGGGCTCATGATTCTGTTCCTCCCGGCCCCTGGAGTTTGCACGGCCAATCAGTTTCGCCGATCAGCGCGGGAAAGCCCGCGGCCCCGGCCCGGCTGAGCCGAAGGCTCTGGGAGCCAAGTGAAGACGGGCTCCGTGCACCGGCTCGGGAGACCTCCCTCGCTGCCCCACAAGGGCCCGATTCTTCAACCCGCGGTGCCATTCCCCGACGGCAGGAGCACTGCCGGGAAATACACGGTGAAGGTGGTCCCTTGGCCGGGGGCGCTGTGGACGTGGATGGCGCCGCGGGCGGCTCGGACCAAACGCTGCACGATGTTCAGGCCCAGCCCGGTGCCCTGATGACGTTCCTTGGTGGTGAACCAAGGATCGAAAATCCGGCTGAGAGTTTCCGGTGCCATGCCCGGGCCATTGTCCCGCACCTGCATTGCCAGCAGGGGCGGAGTGTTGTCGAAACTCTCCATGTTGAGAAACCGCGTATGGGCCGTGTCCTTGAACTGGGTCAGATCCAGCGGCCTTTCCAGCAGATGACCTCGCACCTCCACCGTGTGCGGGTGCGGCGAGCATTGGAACGCATTGACGATCAGGTTCAACAACACCTGGATGAAATCGGTGCCGTTGGTGCGCCCCCCGACCGGCTCGTGCACGTTGTGCAGCACGAATTCGTGGCGCTGGGCGGTGGGATGCACCCGCACCAACTGGGCCAGGTCCCCCAGCAAGTGGCCCACCTGGCCACTCATGGCCGATTCGCCCGACTGCCGCAGATAGCTCAAATACCGGCGGGAAATCTCGATGCAATTGGTCACCTGCCGGGTAATGACCCGCAACCGGTCCCGCAAAAACTCCAGATCGCCGGCCTCCAGCCGTTGGGCCTGACTCAATCGCTGGTTGAGCATCTGGAGAAACCCAGAGATCACCGTCAGCGGACCGTTGATGTCATGAATGATGCTGGCGTAGATCTCGCCCCGAGTCTGTGCGATCTGCTCGGCGATCCGCTGGTTCTGCAGCTCCGCGCGCAGCGCCTCCAGGTGCTCCGTATTGTGCCGCAGTTCGCTTTCCAGGGTGTGCCGTTGCAGCGCCCGCTGGACCGCCGCCCGGATGGTGGCCACATCAAATGGTTTGTTGATGTAATCGCAGGCCTGAAGCCGCAGGGCCTGCCGGAGGGTCTCGGTCGTCTCGTAGGCGGTAATCATGACCACCTCGATACCGGGGTTGACATATTTGAGCCGCTCCAACACCTCAATGCCCGACATGCCCGCCATCCGGATGTCCGTGATGGCCACGTCCACCGGATGTTGCTGCGCCAGGGCGATCGCCGTGGGCCCGTCGGCCGCCAGCAACACTTCAAAATCGTCCTTGAAAATGATCTGCAACGACTGGCGCGGGCCCTCCTCGTCGTCCACGATCAGGAGCACCGGCTTGCGACGCGGCAGCTCGCTGACCGGGGCTGTCGACGCTGCATCCGGCAACATCGTGGAGTTGCTCATGGCCAATCCCTGCTGACGCCGGGCGCCCGGCTCGAAGTGTCTGATAGCCGCCCGCTCATGCTCGGGATCATACCTGCCGCACTTGGCATCTCAAGCCCTTCGTGCACCACACCGGCCCTGCGCTGCTGCGGCAACGTACGCAAATTCCTGGACATCTGCCGGCAAGCAAGAAAGGAATGGCAACAACCAACGAAGGGAAGGTCCCTTGCGGGCACCTCCCTAAGCATAGACTTGTGCGCAAGACTTCCTACTTGTTCGCGCTGGG
>Ga0308415_1000523_pt1 | contig 16861 bp, 15 predicted proteins | sample HotsprSampleOS55_FD_203465 | JGI IMG/M metagenome (GOLD analysis project Ga0308415, IMG submission 203465) | Hot spring phototrophic mat microbial communities from Octopus Spring, Yellowstone National Park, Wyoming, United States - 20090730_OS55 ... | reverse complement strand
CTACGTCTTGAGGCCAGAAATGGACCGTAACTACGGCGGAATGACCAGTGGATTCCGATGGGTCTTCTGGCTTTCCCCGCTGTGGTTATTTGCCATGCTGCCTGCGGTGGAGAACCTGGCTAAATCGCGGTGGGGTTGGGCATTATGCCTGGTTCTGTTGGCCCTGTCGGCCATGTCCGCTCACTATCCCACGTGGAACCCATGGGTCCACCCTTGGTTATATGAATGGCTTTATCAGTTGGGGTGGATCACTCACTAGGCACCGCCAGCCTCTACCCTCTTCGCCCACCGGTTCAAAAGAGACAGGAAGTTCGTCAGGGAAGATCCCTTGGAAGTGATAAAATCCGTCGTGAGTACCCGTCGCGAGTACATGGGTACAGGAGAGGGGAATTCGCTGCCTTGCCAGTTAGAAGACGGGAAGGGCCATTTTTGCCCTCCCGGACGATTCCACCAGGAGCTTGGCCCTAGCTGCTCCGAAAAATTGGGAGTGGCTTCGCAGGCGGCCTCGGCAAAGGCAGAAGCCGCCACAATACTCCCACAACTGGCTTCGGTTGTCCTTCGGAGTCTTAGGGGAAGGGCAAGCGGATGACTACCCCGCGAAGGGCCGGCCCCCAATGTCTCCGAATTTTTTTCCGCGGGGCTTGCACCGATCCAGTAGGGCTTTTAACCTATGGGGCATTCTTTAGAGCTCCGTCTGGGCCTCTATTAGCCTGGAGAGTACCGGGAAGAGGCAAACCCAGAAATGGACACAATGGGGAGAGGAAGACTCCCCGGCAATCATCGAATTTCCCCGGAGCTAAACGGGCAAAAGACACCTCGGCGAAAAGTCGGAGGCGATTTGACGAGTGCCGCTGGACCCTCCTGCCACAAGGATCCAGCCGGCTACCGGATTTGGGCTTCTAAACGCTTTTTTTGGCATGTTGTCCTAGGGAAACGGGCGGGGAGCGAATCCTACCCGCAGTTTGTCCGGGTGCGGAACAACGAGGTAGGGGTTTCCGCGATCGGTCCGGGCTAACCACACTGGAGGGGTTGCAAAGGCCATAGCCACGATTCTAAGGCCAACCCCTGGAGCCTGCTTTCGACGACGGTTCGCGGCAGGTTCGGCTACTGCCCCCTTAGGATAGGCACACACCCCTTTCTAGAGGTACCCGCAACAGAAATTTAACCGCAAGTCAGCCCGCTGGGACGACGGGAATTTTCTGGAAATATATCCTGGACTAATTGGCGGAAAAGGTGTAAACTTTTTAAGAACGGATCACCAAGCTTCCCGAATTGTTTGCTGGTCATTCGGCCTTGCAGACCCGCAAGAGGGTGGAAGCAGACGGCTGGATTCCGCTTTCGCCCGGTCCCTAGTGAATCGTTGTGGCTGGGTTCCCGATAAATTCCAGAATTTTGTTCCCGGAAAAGGCGAAGGCGGACGTGCGTTTGCCGATCTAAAATAAGCTGCCGTCGACGGAGTGGCGACAATAGGCTCGAGGGAACAACAAAATCTTCCCGGCCTGACCTCCATTGCCACACCCTAAGCGGAAGCTGGAGAAAATTCGCTTCAGTCGTCCGCACTCCGATCTAGGGTAGATCTAGGGCATCGGTTTCATCCGAAAAAATTAGACCTTTGGGTACCGGAAGGTAAGTTCGAATTGTTTTTTAGGCTTTTAGGCGATAGGAGACCAGACCATGGCAGCGATTGTCGATCTGGAGAAATGCGAAGGCTGCGCTAACTGCAAAGATGCTTGCCCCACGGACGCAATCGAAATTCTCGATGGTAAGGCCAAAATCGACGAAGCCACGTGTGCGGAATGTGGGGCTTGTGTGGACGTCTGTCCCACCGGGGCTATCTCCCTGCCGTAACGGCCTTTAATAGCGGGCACGATGAGGGCCTTTCCGGCCTAAGCCGGGAGGCCTTCGACTCTTTTCGCTCGGCGGGGGCTGAGTTTGGAGTTGATAAAAGTTCAAACGGATTTCAGAAGTTGATAGAGGTTCAAACGGATTTCAGAAGAGTTCAAAACCGGGTATCCAACCCGGGGAGGCTAATTTGCCGGGTCCACCCTGCTGGATAACGCAGTCTTTTGGGATACCTGGGCTAGGAAGGATTTTAGGAGGGGCTTGACAATTCCGGGAATTTTGCTAAGCTCAGCTAAGCCCGCAATAAGCCGTTCCGGCACATAGGGCCGGTTCCCCATTCGGAAAATTGTTTATTATCCCGCTTCTGATACTGTCATTTCCGATCTGGTGGAACCGGCTCATCTTTTTGCAACCTGCCGTTGGGAGGGCGGGCCGGTCATATTTTGCCCGGTTTTCTCATTGTCCCAACCTGCAATTGGGAATCTGGATCCTAAATCCCGTCTATCCGAAGTCCGAATTCTGCACCCGTTTATCCGAATCCTGAGTCCCGAGCCCGGCCGGTAGTCTTTTCCGGAGGTCTTGTTCCCCAGATGCAGTGAAATTTTGCGAAGGAATACATCGATAGGGTTACCCTGAAATTGACACCGTAATGTGGCTCTTTAAAGGCTTTCGATGCGGATTTCACCGTGGGGAGCGGTGCCCTCTCCTCGCGAATCTTCCCTAACTTCTCCACGGTGTCGGGCCATCACGACCGGCCACTAGGCGTTGGCTTCCTTAAAGAGCCCGGCTTTCTGAAGAACCAGAAACCAGGTTGCCCAAATCGCGGCTTTCGGGAGGGATTCCCTAGTCGAATCCCCGCCTCAAAATTTCTTCCCTCTCTCGCCTGGCCAGGGGACTAAAACGCGGTTACACTCACGGAGAATAGGTCTCCCAACAAATTGCCCGAAAAGTTATGTTTCGAACCTTTTAAAAAGTTGTTCCTCAGCAGGGGAGTATTTAGATTTGTTGGGCAACAGGGGAAATTCGGGCAGAATAGCGATCCCCCAGATTTGAGATAGCGGTTGCCTGCGGGCGACAAGCGGAGAAAACACGTCCGGCAAGCACCCTTGCCACTTTAGCCAACAACCGGTGTTTTTCCGGTCGTTGAAGGGTCGGCTTGGGGGCAATGCACTTTGAAAATGATCGTTTGTGCGTGTTCTTTGATGGTTCTTCTTTGTAAACGGGGTTTCCCGATCGCTGACCCGAAATAACCAAAAAGTTACGTGAATCGGCTCGAAAAAGGAGAGACACCCAGTGGAAAAGCGTTTTGCCGTTGTGGTTGCGATAAGTCTCCTTTTCACCCAGCTAGTTTGGAGTGCGGAAAAACCTGCCGATCAACTTTTCCCGCCGGAGACGGTAGGCATTGTGATCATTCCCAACATGAACGAGCTAAAAACTCGGTGGGAGCGGACAGAACTCGGCAAGCTCTTCGCCGATCCTGCAATGGAGCCGTTCCGAACAGAGCTCCAAAAGCAGCTTGAAGCCCGGAACGTCGGGTTGAAAGCGCGCTTAGGCCTTAGTCCCACGGAGTTGCAGTCGCTCCCGTCCGGCGAGGCCGCCCTTGGCATGGTTCCTCTCGGAAAAGGGGAGTATGGGCTGCTGCTAACCGCAGATGTCACTGGGCGAATCAAGCAGACACAAGAGGTGTTGCGAAAGGTGGCGGAGTCCCTAAAAGCGCAGGGAGCCGAAGAAAAAATCCAAACTCTTTCCGGGACTCAGGTTACTATCCATACCCTCCCCGCCGGTAAGGATGGGCGTGGTGGCCGACCTATTCTGTACTGCATCGCGGGAAATTTGCTTATCCTCAGCGATCATCCCCTGGCCGTGGAGCGTGCACTCTCTGCACGGCTGGAGTCCCTTCCCTCCCTGGCTCAAGCTGAAGGTTATCAAGCGGTTTTCGGACGATGTCAATCCGATGGGGCCCAGCCGGCACAGATCCGCTGGTTCATTCGCCCGCTGGAGTATCTGGAAGGAATTCGTTCTTACATTCCCCCCGATCAACGGCGTCGTGAAAGTTGGGTAGGTAGACTTCGGGCGGCCGGGTTCGAGTCACTGAAGGCCATCGGAGGAAATTTCCATTTGGCCGAAGGGGATTTCCAGATCCTTCACCGGATGATGGTCTATGCCCCCGGCCCCCTAGAGAAGTCGGCTAAGATGCTTAATTTCCCGAACACCCAGGAACTTAACCCGCCTGACTGGATTCCCCGGGAGGTCGCAGGACTTACCTGCATCTCCTGTAACATCCAGGAGGCCTTCGAACATGTCGGGCCGATCTTCGACCAAATCGTGGGAGAAGGTGAGGAGGGGGTGTGGGAAGATGTGCTCGACAGCCTGAAAAACGACCCGGAAGGGCCACAAATCGATCTGCGAACGGAATTAATCGCTTACTTGGGCCAACGGGTCATGATGATTAGTTCTTACGAGGAACCAGTGGGCCCCCAAAGCGAGCGATTGCTGTTTGCCATCGAGGTCCGCGATCCCGAACGAGTAGCCCAAGCACTCCGAAAGACTTTGGAAAGCGACAAAGAAATCGAACGCCGGCAGTTAGGCAACCTGGTGATTTGGGAGACCGTCCGGAAACAACCGGAGGCTGTCCGCTCCGTTCGCCTGGAAATGCCCACCCTCCCAGGGCGAGGATCGGCTCCAGCCGAGGAAGAAACCACCTCCTCTCCCCTTCTCCCCAATGCTGCCATTACCGTGGCCAACGATTACCTGCTTATCGCTTCGCACTACGATTTTCTGGTGCGGATGCTTCGACCGATCGAGACGAGAAACGCCCTGGTCCGCAGCGTCGACTGGCTTTTGGTCGATGAAACCTTGGCTGCCATGCGGGGGGAGGAAGGATGTCTACGAATCTTTTATCGGGCCGATCAGACCTACCGCCCCACCTACGAGTTAATCCGTCAAGGGCGAATGCCCGAGAGTGAATCTCTCCTAGGCAGATTCCTCAATACCTTACTGAGCGAGGAAGATGGCGACGGTATCCGGAAGCAGCGGATTGACGGGAGCAAGTTGCCCGACTTCGAGGTGGTTCGGCGACATCTGGGATTGGTTGGCGTCTACGGCCGGACCGATCCTAACGGCTGGTTCATCAAGGCCTTCATGCTAAACCCGGCAATCCCTAAATAAACATTTGTTCCGTAGTTTTCCTCAGCCTCCCGCGAGGCGGTTATTCGCCGAGCGATGGCTACCGGGCCGCGGGCCGTACAAGAATTGTATCTTCAACCGAGCGAAAGCCACCCACCCACAAGAAGGCGTCAGCTGGCATTCAGTTTCTCTAGCGGAGCCGGAGAAGTTCATCAGATAACAAGAGCATAGACCCGGGGTTTTTGGGGGAGTCTCCGGGGCCTTAATCTAAGTCGATTAGCCGGCCAAGACCGAGAAAACAAAGAAGGGAATTCACAACTCCTACCCACGGCAGGAAGTAGTTATTTCCTTGCTCCCAAAACATCAAAGCCACCGCAGAAGCCCGAAGCCCATCACTTGGGAAGATTGAGAAAAGGCTGAGAATTACGGGTGGAAGGCTCCAAGTTGTGCTTCGGAAAAACCCTGCTTTTCCCGCCAAAAGACCTAGGGAATCTCCACGTAACCCCGCCGAAGCATCGGAACATCCACTCCCATGAGCATATCCAGCTCCGCAAATGGCAAGCCAATGAACCACTTGAGCGTTTGCGTTTTCGAACCTTTAAGTTTTTCCGGACTTTTCCAGTATTCGGGAAAAAACCTGGGATAGGCACCCGTGACGAAACTATTTCATTCCGGAGCCTAAAGGCACAATATGGCGGCTGCTTTTTCCTTGAGAGAAGTATCCGCGACCCACTGAGGCAGGCTTCCCCGGTTTGGGCTTCGGCGAGTTCCTCAGCCGGGTATTCTTGTTGCTAAAAGAAAAGACCCAGTTTCCTACCTGGCCCTCTACAACCTGTGCTAGGCCCTCCAGATCCCAATCACAGCACAGTCCGGGGACAACAGACAGGCATAATGACCAACTCCCAACACCGCCGACGGGGACCCATCACGGAGAAGAAAGGGGAGCCATCACAGAGATGAACGAACACCCATCACAGAGAAGAACTTGAGCAGGAGCTTCGAGCGATGACAATGCCATCTCTCGGCTGATATTCCTACTAGAGCCTGGGGTTGCCTCTGGGGTAAAGGCAACCCCGGTTTTACAACGGACGAGCAACTTTTAGACGCAAAATAGCCCTGCTGGCCGCAAATTTCTCACGCGACCCAAAAAAGCCCGCTTCCCTCACAGTAGTCCCGAGGTGCTGGGACTATTCCGTGGGGAAGACAAACCCCGGAAGAGCCGTGAATCAGAAGACTTAAATCGGCCGAACGTTCTCAGCCCGCGGCCCCTTCGGTCCATCCACCTCATCGTACTCAACCCGCTGTCCCACCCGGAGCTGCTCGATAGTGGTACCCTGAACAGCGGAATGGTGGAAGAAGCGGTCTCCTTTTCCCCGATCTCCCGCGATGAAACCGAATCCCTTGTCGACGACCAACTTTTTGATAGTGCCCTGCGGCATAACACAACTCCCACAAACGCTACGAACTACACTGGGCTCCCGACCGGCGACCCTGGCCCCGACAGGTTTCGGACGAGGAGCCTACCTTCCAACCTCCGAGGGCCCGACCGGAACGTCCCGCACGCCGCCAACGCCTCCAAAAGCCGCACCGCCTAGAAGCCACGCGACCGCAGGCACTTTTGCGAAGGATTGGTCTCCCAAATCGCAGGAGATCACGGGGCAACCCTTCGAACTCCGCACTCGTCCCTCTACGCACACTTGTGATAGTATAGCATGCCCACTACCGGAAGCAACCCGAAAAACCTTTTTTCTTCATCTCCCCTGCCCCCAACTCCCCGATTCTTTGGCAAAATCCCCTCGTTTGACCCTAAAAGACAGCATTGGGGGTGCCGTTTTTCCCAACCACTAGGACGATAGGCAAATCAGGAGAGGGTCAAGAATTCCCGATAATTCCCGGGCCAAAGGGCTAGGCCCAATTTGCTGACAATCTGCCTTCCGTAGGAATCCATATCATCCTTCGTGCCCGACTGTTGAGAAAATTGTGGGCACTATCAGGAATTATTGAGCACTATCAGGAATTATTAATAAGAGGTTCCGTCCATTGCTGGGAGAAGCTAGAACCAAGTTTCCAAAGGGGTGCCGGCATCAAATGACGATGGATTCCAAGGCTGAGGGGTTGTGCGGGAGCCCGAAAATCGTCCTCGGCATAGCCCCCGGCGAAACCCGAGCAACAAGAGAATGTCTCACCTAAACGGCACAGATCTTGCTGTCGGGATTGCCTCCAACTACCCAACATCTTGCTTGGAATACCGGCAACGGTGTGCCCTCGAAACCATATTAAACGGCCAGCTTTTTGGCGATATAATAAGGGGGTGAGCAGAAGCTGGAACTAAACCCCGGCAAAAACCTGGAAGAAGCAAAATCGAGAAGTTGCAAGGATTGGATTTTTGCTTTTTCGCGGGAGTATTGGCCGCTAGCGAAGGCGGAAATCGTGCTTTACGAGCGAGTCATCAGCCGACCAAAAGTAGACGAGCTTTCCTTCCACGTGTTTGCCCGATGGCTCCACCCGGAGCTGTTCGAGGTGGTGGCGACGCGGCAGGTGGAACGGGGAGGGTATTTAGGTCGGATACAGATCACCACTTCTGGACATTTGATCACCTGGCAATATCAGAACGTGGTGCTCACCGAGGTGCTGTGTCCCTTTGAACAACCCCTTCCCCAACGAGGCCGGCTGAATCTCTTCCCCGTCCGCGGCGGCCGGAGTGAGTCGATCACCCTCGGCCCCTCCATCTGCTACCAGTTTTCCTTTTACGTCGAACCCGTCCGGAGTGAAGTGCTCCAAGCGTTTCAAGAAGAGCTGTTGGCAGCCGCCGAATATCAAGGGCTTATCTGCCAGTTTGATCAACCCAGCCGGGGGTGTCTGCCCGCCTTAAGTTATGCCCATGTGGTTACCCGAAATCATTCCATGCTTGTTCAGGCATTCCATACTTTTCCTGAAGAATGGGCAATCGTGAAGGTGGAGTCCACTTTCCGGATTCTTCCCTCTGTTGGCGGAAATGGCAACGGAGCTGGAGGAGGCATGTAACCTTTTCCCAATCGGCCAGGCTACCTCCTTCCCGGTGCTCGGAGCCATCCGCGAAGTTCAGACGCCTAGCATCCCCCGGAAATTCTTCCCTGCTATAAATGCGGCCTTGCGGGCAGATGAAAGCCTCCGGGGATTCCCCGGGATGCTCAAAGCTTTCAGAGCACTTTTTTGGCAAACCGGTCCAAGCCCCCTACCCAGCCGATTTCCCAGCAGGCTCTGGCAGCACAACGGCCCGGCAATTTAACTCCCACACCCCAGGGCAAGATCCTCGGACAAGAGGTACCATCTTCGCTCGAGGTGCCACGTGTTCACCTCAGCTGCTGAAGGAATTCCAAAATGGCTTGGTTGACCGCCTGGGGCTCCTCAAGGGGAGCCAAATGGCCCGCTTGGGGAATTTTTACAAACCTTGCGTTCGGGATTGCCGCCGCGATGCCCTCCATTTCCGCCGGAGTGGAGAGGGCGTCCTCCTCTCCCACAATCACCAGCGTGGGATGGGTAATTTCCCCCAACCACGGCCGGGCGTCTACTCGCTGGGCCATTCCCCGAAGGCAAGCTGCTATCGTTTGAGGGGCAGTTCGCCTCATCACTTCTCGGATCTTCTCAACAGCATAAAAATTTTCCGCCAATTTGCGGGGAGAAAACAACCGGGGAATCATCATGTCCGCAAAGAAGTCGGGGCCTTCCTTCAGTACCCGGTCGGCGTTGGTGATCCGCTGTTGGGCAACCTCAGGGGAATCCGCAGCCGCCCGGGTATCGCACAGGATAAGGGCCCGGAGTTTGTCCGATTGCCGCCGCCAAAATTGCCAGGCGATATACCCCCCCATCGACAAACCGCAAAAAACGACCGGTTCTCTAATGCCAAGCACCGATAAAAGCTCCCCCAGCGAGTCTGCAAAGTCTTCCATCCGTTGCGACTCCACCTTTAAGGGGGAGCTCCCGCCAAAACCCGGCAGGTCGGGAGCTATCACCTGGAAATCCCTCGATATTGCCTCGATTTGGTTATCCCACATGGAGTGATCTAACGGAAACCCATGCACAAAAAGAATCGGCATACCCTGACCTTCGAGGGCCACCGCCAATTCGCACCCTCGAACGGCAACTTTCCTCATCGGCCAACAAGTCATCTGCCTACTCCTTCTTTACCCAATCCTCTCTTTCGAAAAAAACCTCCCTGTCTGCTGGAGGCACCATGCCTCTCGGGTTTTTCTGCAGCTTGCCGCACCAACGAGTCTAGCCCTCGGGACAGTCCGCTCAAGCCCCGGCGGCAAAGCGGCAAGTATACTTTATTCCCCGCTGTCGATGGAGAATGGAGATCTTGCCCCTGGCTCAATTCTTGGCCCCCACCCATGGGGAGCCCGAGCGAAACCTGGAGACCCCCTTTGCCTAGTAACAAATCATCGCGAAATTGTACAACTACCAACACTTCGCCACCGATCTGCCAACGAAAAGCTCTTTGGCCCACATGATCCCGGAAATTTCCGCCGGGAGAGGCAGCAGTCGCTTCGAAAGCCAGAAAGTTCGCCAAGCGAAGTAACTCTCCCGTGATCCGTCGGGAGACGGTTTCCAATTCTCAGGGGGACAATAAATGACAACTTGCAGGGCTTCAGGAATCCTCGCGGAACCGGGTCCTTACTGAAGAAGACTTGCTCGGAAACCTATTGATTTTTGTAATCCAAAACCTTTTCTTCCATAAGAACATTTATTTGCGTAGGTTTGCCACTGACGAGCCGCGGCTCCCGACTTTAAAGCTACTCCCTTCTGGGCAAACCAGACTGCCAGGCTCTGCTCAAGCACCTCTATCGGTCAGGGAATCCCTTCCCAAAAAGGGTTCCCAACCCCTCACCCGATCGGCCGCTCGAGTTATTTCTACCGAAATCTGGGGATTTCTTTTCCCCTATCGTGGGCAAATCAACTTGCCGAAATCACTTGATAGCCCAGCGGGGCCCTTACTCCCGCTTCCCTGTGCTTGGACTAGTGCTTTTCCACCGCAAGGTAGTCACAGGTCGACTGGACACGTTCCCCAAATGGAATCCATCGGATGGCTATAGATATGGCTAGTCGATATGGGGCTAATAGATATGGGTATTAGCAATAAGTGATACCGGGGAAAGTTTGCCCTCGTCGTAAAAAACCCCATACTCCTTCCGAAGCGATTCGCGGAGGTACACCGCCTCATGCCGTGACGGTCTTTACCCCGGGGGTCAGGCCACGCTGGGACGCCGTGAGCTAGCTTGGAGCCCTTCGAAAGATTGGAGCTTCCCCGAGAACAATTAACCTTCCGTAACCAGGTGACATTTGGAATTGAGTCAACTCACCGTTTCACCGGGCCCTTTTTCCAAGATCTTCGCGAAACTTTTTCGCCTCAGCCGGGTTTGTAAGGTTAGAAGAGTAGTCCCGCCTAAACGCCGATGCTCTTTGAGCACGTTAGAGCAAAGATTTATTCCGCCAGTCTTTTAAATTGGCGTTTATTAATTGGCGTTATCGCTTAGCTTAGGGGGGTACTAGGACGAAGTATAACACTTGGGTAATTTTCCTAGGGTATTTGCCCGGGAGCTTTTACCGCGGAGAAGTTGGGGAGCCGAGCAATCATACGGTCCGTGTGGCATGACTCGTTTTTGACGGGAAGTTAGCCCCGGCTTTTCCCCGGTGTCTAGTTCTCCTCGGGCAAAACCCTATTCCTTCGTGTGATGGCGGGGTAACGTCAAACGATCCCACGCGGGGAGTGGGGGTGGTTTTGCTTTCGTTTTTCGGGCCGCCGAGATGTGCCGGTTTGAAACGTGAATGGGGTTAGTTTTCAGGTGGCCTCGAAAATTGACGGACTCTGCAATGACGGTTTTTTCTCCTGGATTTCCTGCCCTGGGGTATTTAACCCCTGAGACATTCGTACCCATTATTTCCTTAATAGCCGGAGGAGCTGGGGTTCTAATCGGCTTCGGCGTCCGGGTGGTTCGTTTACCCCTTATGTGGCTCCGCCGAATCGGCCGTATTTGTCCCCACCGAGCAGGAACTTCTGTCCCCACCTGTTTGCCTGCCGACCAAGGCGTGGAGGTTTGACTTTCATCCGGCTGCTACGATGTCGAGTCATCGCTCCCCCCGGCACTCTGCCTCCCGGCTTCACTTAGCGGCCCGAATCCTGGCTTGGGCTCTGTGGTGGGGGCTTGTAACTGGCTTTCTTGAAATAGTCAATTGGCAAATACGAGATTCCCTCGCGCGGTTCCCACTGCTTCTCGGACCATGCAACTTATGGCTAGGCCCGGCGGTGGAGGCTCTTTTCTTTGTGGCGATAGGGATGCTCTGGGCAGGATTGGCTTGGATATTTCCAAGCGAGAAAATCGTTTGTGCCGCCTTTAGCTTTTATGTCTTCCTTGCAGTTGCGGCCCTCACGCTCCTTTACCCGCAACTTCACGTTTATGCTGTGCTCCTGCTTGCGGGCGGCACAGGACTAGCCAGTATCCGCCACATTTGTCCTAACCAAGCGGCTTGGGACAGGCTACTTCGCAAGACCCTACCAATCCTTTGCGGAGCTTCTCTCCTTTGGCTAATCGGTTTACCTCTCTGGTGGGGACATCAGAGAACCTTGGCCTTGGGAAGAGTGCCCCCTGCCCCACCGGGCAGACCCAATGTGGTGCTCATACTTTGGGATACTGTGCGGGCAAAGAGCCTGAGCACCTACGGGTACCACCGGCAGACTTCCCCAAATCTTACCCAGCTGGCCGAGGAAGGAATCCTCTTTGAACTGGCAATAGCTCCCTCTTCTTGGACCCTTCCCAGCCATGCCTCGATTTTCACCGGTCTTCCGGCCGAAGTTTTCCCAACGGTTTGGGGCGAGTGTCTGCCAGCAGAGGCTCAAACTTTGGCCGAGGTATTGGCAGCTCGCGGGTATACTACAGCCGGCTTTGTGGCTAACCAGTTCTTTTGCAGCCGAATTCATGGGTTAAACCAGGGGTTTCTCCACTACTCGGACTTTGACGACCTTCGTACAGAGTGGCTGCTAAGCATCTCCTTGGGTCGCCGGGCTGTTTGCAGCCCCAAAATCCAACGGATCTTTGGAGCCCGGGACTATTGGGGGCGAAAGTCCGCCGTAAAGATCACCCAAGATTTTCTTCGGTGGTTGGACGGTCACCCCCGCGAGCCCTTCTTTGCTTTCCTCAACTTCTTCGATGCCCACCAGCCTTACTTTGCTCCTCCCCCTCTCGCGGAGAAATTTGGCCCGAAGACTCTCCGTGATGGGATTGACTACGACCTGCAATTGCGGTATGCCACGGTGGTCGACCCCGAAAACCTCACTTCCGCTCAAAGGCGGGGAGAGCAGGATGCTTACGACGGAGCCATTGCCTACCTCGATGCTTGCTTGGGAAAACTTGTGGAGCAACTTCGGCGACGTGGCCTTCTGGATCGGACGGTCCTTGTCGTAACTTCCGACCATGGGGAACACTTCGGAGAACACGGGTTACGAGATCACGGTAATTCGCTCTATCGACCGCTCCTCCATGTGCCGCTCGTTATCCGACTTCCTCATGCCAAACATGGTGGCAGCCGAGTTCCCCAACCGGCAAGCCTTGTGGATTTAGCTGCCACCATCTGCGATTTGGCGGGATTTCCGGAGGTAATGCCGGGCAAGTCGTTACGGCGGTTCTGGGAGACTCATGGGAACCCACAGGCCTCTGATTCCATAACCCCGGAAGCCGTTTATGCTGCCCTCCGGCCTCTTGTGCCGCCTTTAGTCGGCCAACTCCATCTTGATGCAGTAATCTCCGAGCGATACTGGTTTGTCCGCAGTCGGGATGGATATGAGGAGCTTTTCGATTGGCAGGCTGACCCCACGGAGGAACACAATTTGGCAGCCCTGCCCGTGATGGCTCCGGTGGTGGAAAAACTTCGCGGACTTTTGCTGGAAAAGAAGGCCCAAGGTCCTTTGCTCCGCCTGGAGCCGACGGAGCTTGCTCGTGGCACTGAGCCCCAGGAACCGGCCAATTATCAGCTGCCGAAATAAAACCCGGGTCCCCGATGAACAGCTGGCTCCTTTCCATCCTTTTGATTGCGGCGGGTGCTGTTTTTTTCCTAGTCCTTGCGGGGTTCGTGTACCTATATATCGTTACAGTGTGGACGCGATACCAGACTCGAGATGGTCGGTACTTCTGTGCTCCGCTTGAAAAACGCCGCCAATTAAAACGGTGGTTAATGTGGCATCGAAAGAACCTCGCCCCGCTGCTCTGCTTCCTCGGCCAGGTGTCGAACGTGCATCTGCGAAAAGCCACCTTTCGGTTCCACGGAGTGGCCGGACCGAAAGGATCGTGCAGTCCCGAAACATTTTGTCGTGCCAGTTCGTACAAGCCAGCTTCTTGCGACTTGTTTGTTGTAAGCCAATTACGCTGTGGAACCACCTGGTTAGAGCAGCTTACTTATCAAGTGCTGGTTCGGGGTCGTGAAGACCTTGCCGCTCAGGGAAAAAGCCTCGGCTCAGTCTGTCCGTGGCTTGAGTCCATCTGGACCATCCCTCCGGAATTAGCTCCTAAAATTGGGGGTGGCCCGGCTTATCGAGTATTCAAAACGCATTTCCCGATCGAGCTCTGTCCCTATAGCCATGAGGCCCGATACCTCTACATCACCCGGCATCCTCTGGATTGTTTCGCAAGCTGCTTGGACTATCTCCGGGCCAATCTCGGGCCTTTCAGGCTGCGGCTTGCCGAGGCCGTGGAATGGTTCTGCAACCTGGAGTGGATGTGGTGGACCCCTTGGCCCCACCATGTGGCCGGGTGGTGGCAGAAAGCCCAATGCAGCCCGAATGTCCTCTTCATTACTTATGAGCAAATGCTTAAAGATCTTCCAGGAGTAGCAAGAAAAATCGCCGATTTCCTGGCCACAGAGCCTCTCGATCACGACGAGCTGGTTTCGGTTGTGCATCATTCGAGTTTCCGCTACATGCGAGAACACAGCGAAGCCTTTGAAATGGCCCCACCCCATCTCCTGCAGGACTTCGAGGGCCTCTTCGTTCAGGGTCGGGCGGGCCGCCATCAGAACCTCCCCGAAGAGGTAAAATCCGCGATCATGGAATATTGCCGTTCCACACTCGCCGAACAAAAGGTCTGTTTAGGAGAACACTATCCCGACCTAGTCTGAGGGTAGGTCGGCTCGGAAGAATCCACCCGAAGGCACCGATGGTTCTTTAGATGGGCAGAGCCGTCCGGCTTACCGCGACTGCAGAGTCCTCCTAATTTCTACAGCAACTCTTCCCTGTCGAACCGTTCACTCCCCGGGGGCGGAATCTGCCACTTCGATAGCTTCCAGCCGCAGATCGCGACCACCAAGCAGGCGAATGTCCGGATCCCCGCAAAGAGGACATTTCTCAACGAGTTGCAATACTTCCACACAGCAGCCACATGCTTGACAAGAACATTGAGCGGGCACCTGGCGAATGACAAGACGGGCCTCCTGGAGCCGAGGCTCCACCCTCAGGACTTCGAAGGCAAACACCAAGGCTTCCGGCAGTACTCCGGAAAGCACCCCTATGGCGACCTCAACGGCCTGCACCCTCTGCTGGATTCCTAAGCGATCCAGCTCTCGGATCACTTGGTCTACCAGGGCCTGGGCTAAGGAAAACTCGTGCACAAGCCTTCTCCAAAAAAGGATTGTTGCTCGGCAGGGCAACTCGTAAAACCGCAACTTCCTCCCCCGATTGGAACTCGGCCGACGTGAAAGCCCCCTCGGTCGGGCCCTGAGGCACAGAGCTTGCTGCTTCGGTCAGTTTTTCAACAAGCTCTACTCCACACCCCGCTAGGACCAAAGGAGGAGGGCATTATCCCGAGAGAAGTCTTTAAAGGCAAATGCCGGGGAAACCGCCACCATTTCCGATGGGAAGATGTTAGGCCAGGGATACTTTCCCCGGATGACTTCCGATCGTCGCCCACGCCGCCAACTCCAGCCAGTGCCCCCGGTTCCCGGTGAGACGGAGAAGCCCAGACCGTCCCAAGGCCGGGCGTTGGGGCCAGCTTTCTGGGAGTAATTCCGAACGCCCGATCCAGAACACCAAGGACTTGCCAGGGGCAACAGTTCTGCCCCGGGCAGGTTGGGAGAGATCCGCCGACTCAAAAAACATCCACCGGCTACCCGCCTTGCCCCGGAGTTAAATGCCTTGGGAGATTCAATCTGCGGGGACCATTTCCCCTCCATGAAAACAACTGCTTTAGCCCACTCGAATATTCCCGGTAATTCCCGAAACCTGGCTAGATGCTGACGGGTAGGCCAAATCCTCAGCCTCCGGTCGATCGGTGTAAGTTATTTGTCGATGTTTCCTGAGCTCACAATTTCCTCCAAAATCTGTAATACCAACCGAGCGGCCTCAGGAACAGCCTCGCTAACGCCGGGAGTACACCCCTCCCCGAAGGTCCACACATCTTCCGCTTCCACAGCAACCACATGGACGGCCTCGGCAGCAGGCACGTGATACCCGGCCAATTGTCCCAGCTGCAAAGCGGCAGCTAAATGAACATCGTGAGTTCCCCGAGTCCGCTGGGTAGGAAATTCCGCCAAAGTCAGTCGATACACACTGCCCGGTTTTCCGCCGGATAGGATGGCATCGACCAAAATGACCCGCTCATAACCGACCAAACGTTCCATCAAAGCCAACCCGCCACGACTATCTTGATCGATTTCCACAGTGCACAAGTTGGAGCCCGGACACCCCCCCGGAAAAACCGGTGTGAACTGCATTGGCCAGCCGCCCGAGCCTGCCCCGTCCGACCTCCCGGTGAGCACCCAACGGGGATCCTTGAGCACTTCCTCCCGGACCGTCTCTACAACTCGAAAACCCACTCCATCGTCAGTGAGGATTGGATTTCCTAGTCCAAGGATAAGGATTTTCATGTTCCATCCCCCACCACTCCTGGGGAAAACATTTCAGGCCCTCAACCCGGAACAATCTCCAGCTATTTCCTAACCAACCCTCCCTCCATTTCTCCAAAGTGGTGCCTAAGCCTGGAGCCCCTTCGGGTCATCGCTCATACAAACTAACCGAAATCGTCACCGCCCAATCGAAGCCCCTAAACACTGCGGCCCAATTGCTAGAAGCTCTGAATGATCCACCCGAGTACTTCCCCCTTGAACCCCATGGGCCCAATTCCCTCAGGGATCGCGGTGCTCGCACATTCCCCACGGGCTCCCAGGAATTGTTCCGAGGTTCCGTTGATTGCCTTGCGGTTAAAGTCCCCGGTAAATGGCGTTCTGAGATTACTGGGCATTTGGACGGAATGCATCCTTCGGGACTTTGAGGGAATTATCCAGAAGTTCCCCAAAAGTTATCCAGCCGGCGAACCTTGGAAGGGGAGTTTTGCCGGAAAAAAACGACTGAGGAGGAATGCATAGCAAGTTCCCTAGAGATTTAAAGAATGAAACAAGTGGCCTGGAAGTTTAAAGAATGAAAATGGTGAAAGTTTCCAAGGGATCGGTGACTCATTTTTAAGAATTCTTTGTTTTCTGTGGCCAATTGTCGATGGTGCCGGTGTATATGGATTCGGCTCTTCCTCGAGAAAAGCTTGGATCACGCTACAGCGGTGGGTAAGACGGCCGAAGTTGCTAGCCCCGGGGGTGGGATTTGGTCAGCCCTCCAGCCCGTTTTAGGAGGCCCCATACCCTGTGGCTCGGCCTCGGGCAGGCTGAGCGTGGGTCACAACTTAACGTGGGTTCCAACTTAGCGTGGGTCACACCTTAGCGTGCATCACACCTTAACGTGGATCAAATTAGCGTGGATCAAAAAAGCGTTTTTTGGCCAGTGGTGGTGCAACATTTCGTCCCGTCATCCCACCAAAAGCTGCCGCTGAGCCGGGGAATAGCCCGTTTTCACACACTGGCCCGAGTTTTAACAATTCCTACC